>WNGG01000040.1_pt1 | contig 111164 bp, 104 predicted proteins | sample 5400661 | NCBI WGS metagenome assembly WNGG01 (sample SAMN13153372, study PRJNA577476) | soil metagenome | isolation source: 100 cm soil or saprolite under Garry oak tree replicate 1 | place: USA:California | collected 2016-06-15
TACCGCGGGAGCGACACGTGCGCGTCTTCCGTTGCCGCTCTCTGGGGGCCTGCTGGGCCCGAACGCACTGGTCAGGACCACCCCACTGGGCTCACGCGGGGGTTACATCACCCACGGGAACCTGAGGAGTCCCCAATTTGGGCTATGTCCAACTCCCAGGACGGGCCAAGGCCATCCCGATCCCATACCTGCTGTGGGAGCGGGTCCCGTTCTTTCTCATCCAGGAGGTTGTCTGGAATTACGGCGCGGGCGTAGCCAGCAGTCGCAGTTTCTCGCCGCGGAACGAGAAGTTCCTCTGGTACGTGAAGGACGCCGAGAGTTACACCTTCAATCTGGATGAGGTGCGAGACCCGAACGTGAAGTATCCGAACCAGAAGAAGAACGGGAAGATCAAGGTGAATCGACTCGGGAAGAACCCCACGGACGTGTGGCAGATCCCCAAGGTGACGAGCGGAACGAACAGAAGCTCGAAGGAGAGAACCCCCCACCCTGCTCAGTTCCCGGTCGCGCTGCTCGATCGCATCATTCGAGCGTGCAGTCGGCCGGGCGATCTGATTCTGGACCCCTTTCTCGGATCGGGCTCGGTCGCGGAGGCTGCGATTCGAAACGGGCGTGCGGTCATCGGAATCGAAATCGAGCCGCGGTACGTTCGCGTCACCGCGCAGCGGCTGGACCGAGTTCTGGCTGAGGCCGACCAGGTGTCTCTCTTTCACGAAGACTCGTAGAGGGTCTTCAGTTTCCCTTGATCCGCTTCGGGCGACAGGTGCGCCTGCTGCCCGCTCGGCGCCGTCTGCCCGATCCAGTCCTCCTCGTCGAGCCACCCGAACCGGATTCGACGAATCCGCGGTCGGCTCGCGTCCTTCGGCCACTTCTCAAAGTTGATCGCAAGGTAGTACCCCGACTTCTCCTTCTTCCGCGCGCTGGGCTTCTGCGCGAAGCTGCGACTTCCGAAGATCTGGCGAGGATGCGATGAGGTCTTGATCTCTACAGAGAATTGTGAATCGGGAACGTAGTTGAGGTCCTTCTCGGTTGCCCGCTTGTCTCCGGCCCAGGACTCCGGGTGCCCGTGCTCCAAGTCGGCCGTGATGATCTCGTGCAGCAAGAAGCCCATGATCTGGGGCCTCGGGAAGATGTCCTTGCCGATGCGAAGCCGGGTCGTGCCGAAGCGGGAGGCGAAGATTGAATCCCAGGCGGCGAGCACGACCTCCACGAGTTCGTCGGGCGACAGTGGATGGGTGGCCACCAAGCGCTCGGTCACGTGCCGCCACCGCTCCGGCCGAACGCGCCTGTACGGAGAAGCCATATCAGGGTTGGCCTTGCAGAAGATCAGCGGTCCGAACACCGAGAGCCTTCGCGATGCGAGTTAGGCTCGTGAGGGTGACGTTCCGCTCGCCACGCTCAACGCTGCCGACGTACGTTCGGTGAAGGCCGGCCTTCTCAGCGAGGGCCTCTTGAGACAGCCCTCGACCCTTGCGTAGCTCCCGGATCGTGCGTCCGAGGACAATCAGCTGGCGCGCACTCACCCGGGGAGTCTGGGATGCTTGATGACTATGCGTCTACAGACTCTGAGTAGCAGTCCATCACCGCTAGACTCGGTCCGTGACTTCCTCTCTCGAGGGTGTGATCGCTGACGCGATAAGGACCCGACGTCGGCTACGCTTGGTCTACCAGCGAAAATCCGACGAGGTGGTCTCGGTCCATGAGGTGGCACCCATTGACATCCAGCCAGGCGACACGCCCCGGACGGCGACCACCCGATACGTGTGGGCGTGGTGCTTCGCCGAGGACAAGCTGGAACGGCATCTGCTGGATCGCGTCCTGAAGGCCCAGACGTTGGAGAGTGGCTTCAACCCCGAGGAGATCCTCCGCCGATGGCCTGAAGGGTGGCCGAGGCCGACCGGATGGACTATCTCCCGAGACTGGTGATTCATCTCCGCACACGAGCGACGACGGTAGCGGACGTTCGCTGCCGCAGGCCTAGGAGGATGGGACGGGATGGACGATATCAGGCTTCATATGGGCATGAGCGTGACCGCTGCATTGGACACGCTCAAGAACCTCACTCTCCATGGAGGGAACATCGCGGCAGGCGGAGGAGGCGTTGCGCCCGAACGGCACCGTGACGAGTACCTCGCATGGGTAGAGACAGCGGAGGTCCAGCTCCGGAGCCTCTTCGCTGCACGCGATGTGTGGCACGAGCTCTACACCGAACGATATTGGCACCTGCGCGAGCTCGCGACCGACACGCCCCGGCCCTACCCCCTCGTCGACATGGAGGCCAGGTGGAAGATCGAACGCCTCGATCGCCTCGCTGAACGGCTGCGCCAGTCACAGCAGTTGTTCGACCTTCCGGCCGATTGCGTCGCCGTGGTCCCCGACACGAACGTGTTTGCCCACTACCGACGGTTCAACGAGATCCGGTGGCTGGATTTGGCGGGAGTCCAGACCGTAAGGCTCATCATCCCGCTGCTTGTCCTCGATGAGTTGGACGAGCTGTCGTACAAGTCTCGATCCGGCGGGGAACGAAGCGGCTCAAGTTCTGCGAGCCCTTGGCAAGCTCCGAGGCGATGCACCACCGGGGGCCTTGGTTGATGTGCGGGAGGGGACTACGCTTCAGTTCCTAGTTGACCCGCCGGGGCACGAACGTCGTTCCAATAGGGACGACGAGCTGCTCTCACGCGTCGAGGATCTCGCTGCTGTGGTCGGAAATCGAGTGCGGGTGGGTACAGGCGACTACGGGATGCAGGTGCGCGCCCGTGCCCGCGGCCTCCAATGCCTGTTGCTTCCCGATGAGCTGCGACTTTCTTGACGCGGCCTCCGCCGAGGAGACGGTTCTGTGAGGGTCTGCATCGACTTCGAGTGGGAACCGGCGGGAGCGATCCGGATCGATTCGAGCGGGAAGCTAGAGTTTCCTCGATTGCCCGCTGAGCCTGGCATCTATCGAATCCGGTTCACCGACGGTACGAAATGGTCTGCCTACATCGGTGAGTCCGACAACCTGCGACGGCGCGCGCGCAACTACCGGAACCCCGGCCCAACACAGCAAACGAGCAAGCGAGTCAACGCCTTACTCCTGGCAGCAGCAGCTCGAGGTTCGCTCGGATGGCCGTCGCGAGAGAGGCGCCGGTCGTGACCATCGACGGCGATGCCATCGTCCCCGACCTAACCCGAAAACCGTTCCGCGTCCTGATCGAACACGCCGCGCTCGTCCAAGCGGTGAACGACGGTGCGGACCAGATCCTTAACCTGTAGACGGCTACTCTGACTCGATCCGAAAGCGAGGTCCGCCGACTTCACCGCTGGCGGCCGGCCAAGCCTCCTCAATGTGCCGCATCGCCTCTGCCAGCGCCAACATTGCTTCGGTCGCGATCTCCGCGGTCTCGTCGGCGAGTTCTCTGCTTCGACATAGCCAGACGACACCCCAAAGCTCAGCTTCCGTGTTCCGGGCTTGGGTCGCTCCCATGGCGTAGCCTTCGTCACGCTTGCGAGCCCATGCGTTCGTGGCCTCCATCGATGGAAGTCGACGCCCCGGCGGTCCATGAGCGCACTCCAAGCACTGCTTTCGCCCAGGGTCGCGACCGGCTCGACGAAGGCGATGACCTCAGGCTTCTCGGCTTGATTCGCGATTTCTCGGAGCGTCCGAGCGGTTCGCTCGTTGAGGGCGATCCAGTCGTCGCGGTTGTCGGAATACGGCGGGAAGGTTGACCCTTTCGCGAGTCGGGCCGCAAGCTATGCGCGAAGGCCCGAATCCAGGGCGAGGGCTCTCGCGCAGACATTTGCGAGTCCGTGGCCCGCCGCGTATACGAAATGGCATTGTGCCTCAGCGTTCGCTCGGATTGACATGTCGTCGAGGGGGTCGTGTTCGGCACGCCTAGAACGTGCAGCTCGCCAGATCGCGGTTTCGATCGCTGCGGCCCTGGCCAATCCGAGCTGCTCACCGACTGCGGCCATCTGGCCTGCCAGGGCGTGCGCCCGTCCTTCATCCGCCCCGCGGGCCGTTGCTCCCATCTCCCACGTCCTCGCGAGGGTGGAATACTGCTGCCACTCAACGGCGAGCTTCGCCACGCTCTCGTGCAGCGATGCTTCATCGATCTTGGGGGCGTCGCGTACCCTGCCGGGCCAACCAAGGCGCGCTAGCACAAGAGCGACAAGCTCTCCCTCAGGCGATCCGACCGAGGGGTTGCTGCCGTCGACGGCAAGGTTCCTCGTCTAAAGTAGCGAGCCACTTTGTTTCGGATCGACCTCATCCTGCTGAGCGTACCGACTGAAACGGGGCGCTTGGGGTTGACCAGTCTGGTTGTCCGGACGACGAATCGGAAGACATCAGATAATGGCGTCACGAGTCCGGGTTTCATCGGAGGGTCCGCACACGGCCGATGATGTGTGTGTTCGCCTCATCCGGAGTGCCGGTCTGATGCCGGTTTCTCAGGAGGGGACGGAGACCTGCACAGAGACCGGCACAGAAACCGATTGTGGGAGGCGGCGACAGGATCGCCTACCGATCCCTATCGCCGCGCCGGAGAACGGTGTTCCGCGCGGCCAGCGCGATCGGCGGCCCATCGACCAGTAGCGGGGTGTTCGCATGGTGCCACCCCAAGACCACCAACCAACTACATCAACCGAGTGCTCTCAGAACGCGCGGCCTCGATGGTCACGGGCCGACTGGCGCTTGGGTGGCTCGCACGTACAGATCGACCTGGACCTCCGACGACGGGGTGGTCAGACCGGGGTGCAGGGCGAAGGCCCGGAGGAACCAGCCCACGGTAAAGGAGTGGGTCTCGATCGAGGGAGCGGGGACGGGGTCCGGCACCGTGAGCGAGAAGGGGATCCGGACCATCCGGCGCGCGGCGACCTGATCCGCAAGGTCATGGCCCTGAGCGACGACCTTTCGCACCACCTCGTGGCGATCCGACATTCCCTGCGGCACCAGCGCGGCGGACGCGAGGCCGAGGACGATCACAGCGCGCTGGATCTCGGCGCCGCCTGGTTCGATCACGAGGGTCCCGGAGACCGAATCGCCGGGACCCAGCCGCCGTGACGAGAGGTCGGCGAAGGACAGATGCGCGCCGTGGTCCGCGAATGCCACTGGCGCGTCGGCGCTGCCCGCGAGGTTTGGGGCGTCGGCGACGACGAGCAGCGGGATCGCGTCCGCCGCGTCCCGGCCCCTCGCCTCCACCGTCCAGCGGAGGCGCGCCTCCTTGGTGTCCACGGATGGAAGGGCCTCGGCGGGGAGGTTGAAGACCTCCCTGACGCGCACCGGGCGACCCGCGGCCATCCTGCCGGGCTGGGCCAACGGCTTCGAGTCCACCACGGTGCGGGTTCGCACCGCGCCCCGCTGGGCCTGGAATGAATGCGTCGCCCAGTCGCTCTTCAGCTGCTGGACCTCGGTCTCGAGGGTCCGAACGAGCTCGAATCGAGTCGCGTCGATGACCACGTCACGGCGTGCCACGATCTCGACCGTTGCAGGGACCGCGCCGCCGGGGGCGAACCGCCCTCCCTCGACCGCGAGCCGCAGCTCCACTCGCTTGCGGAAGCGTCTGAACATGACCTCTCACGCTACCCGGTCCCGGGTGATGAACGTGGATGGGACCGGGCTTCGTGAGGGCCAGGGCGGATCCGCAACGTCGACTTGACGAGTTGGCGCTCCCTGAGGTATTTTACCAACAGGTTATTTAACGGAAAGGTTCAACGATGGGCTCGGCGACAGGCACGCTGGATCGGACGTTCGGGGCGCTCGCGGATCCAACGCGGCGGGCGATCCTGGCGCGGCTGGCGGCGGGGGAGGCTTCCGTGACCGAGCTGGCGGAGCCGTTCGCCATGAGCCTCCCGGCGGTGTCGAAGCACCTCAAGGTGCTGGAGCGGGCCGGGCTGATCGCGCGGGGCCGCGAGCGGCAGTGGCGGCCGGCCCGGCTGGAGGCGGGGCCGCTGAAGGAGGCCGAAGAGTGGATCGAGCGGTACCGGCAGTTCTGGGAGGAGAGCTACGACCGGTTGGACGAGTACCTGGAGAAGCTCCAGGGACGAGGAAAGGAGGAAGGCGATGCCGGCCAGCGGTAACAAGCTCACGGTGACGACCCAGGGGGACCTCGAGTTCGTCATGACCCGGGTGTTCGACGCGCCGCGGGAGCTGGTGTTCGAGGCGCACACCTCGTGCGAGCACATGTCGCGCTGGTGGGGCCCTCGGCGGTTCGAGACGGCCAGCTGCGAGATCGACTTCCGGCCCGGGGGGAAGTGGCGGATCGTGCACCGCGGCTCCGACGGCGTCGACCTCGGGTTCCGCGGTGAGTTCCGGGAGATCGCGCGGCCTGAGACCATCACGTGGACCTTCGAGTTCGAGCCCATGGCCGGGCACATCTCGGTCCAGACCGTGGTGTTCGAGGAGCACGACGGAAAGACCACGCTCACAGCAACGGCCCGCTTCGACACCAAGGAGGACCGGGACGGCATGCTCCAGTCCGGGATGGAGGAAGGGGCGGCCGAGACCTACGACCGGCTGGACGAGTACCTGGATGAGCTGAAGGCCCGCGCAGCCTAGCCAGCCTGCGGTGAGGTTCGGCGGGCGGCTCCTTTCGCGGGGAGCAGCCCGCCTTCCTTTCCGGGTCAGCCCTTCGGCGTTTCCTTCTTCGGGTCCCAGAAGGGTAGTGGGCTGACCCGGGCGGTGAGGGCCCCGGTCGGTCCTTCAACGCGAACCTCGGTTCCCATCGACGCCAGCTCGATGGGAACCCACGCATAGCCGATGTTGTGGTCCAGCCGTGGTGAGTGGATGGCCGCGGTGACCCGACCGACCACCGATCCGTCCACCACGACGGGCCATGGCACGGCGTTCTCGGAGGAGAGCGGCTGTCCGGATAGCTCGACGCCCACCAGCTTCCGCCGCACCCCTTCCCGGCTGATCCGTTCGAGCGCCGTCGAGCCGATGAACGTCGATCCGTCGAACTCAACCAGACGTTCGAGGCCGGTGACCTCGAATGGGTTGTTCTCGAGGGTCATGTCCGAGCCGTAGTTGAAGATCCCCGCCTCGATCCGCCGCGCCTCGCACGGTGCGATCGGCCGAATGTCGAACGGACGGCCGGCGTCCATGACGCGCTTCCACAGCTCCTCCCCGCGACTCGCGTCGCGCAGGTAGATCTCGTACCCGACCTCACCGGTCCATCCAGTGCGGCTGACCACGACCGGGATCCCGTCCAGGTCCGCCTCCGTGCAGTAGTAGTACCGGAGGGCGGCCACCTCCTCACCGAACAGAGCGGTGATGACCTCCCCGGAACGGGGGCCCTGGACCTGGAGCGGGGAGACGTCGGGCTCCCGGATCTCCACGTCCATCCCGGCATGGACGGCGACGCCCTTCGCCCACAACAGGATGTCGGCGTCAGCGGCCGACAGCCAGAAGTGGTTCTCGCCGAGCCGCAGGAGCACGGGGTCGTTCAGGATCCCGCCGTCCTCGTCGGTGAGCAGCACGTACTTGCATTGCCACACGGCGCACGTCGACAGGTCACGAGGGGTCAGCATGTTGGTGAAGGCGAACGCGTCCGGGCCGGTGATCTCGACCTGACGTTCCACTCCCACGTCCCAGATGGTCACCGCGTTCAGCAGGTGCCAGTACTCCTTCACCGGGTCGTCGTAGTACGAGGGCAGGTACATGTGGTTGTAGATGTCGTAGCCCGTGCAGCCGAGGCTGCGGGTGGCCTCGAAGTAGGGCGATTGCCGATACCACGGACCGAAGTACAGGGTGGCCGAGTCGGGCATCCCCGTCACGACCTCGGTGCTTTCCTCGTTCATGCGGTCACCTCCTCGACCGGTTCACCCCGGGTGGCTCGAGCGGGGAACGGCAAGGCGACCGGATCCGCCGATAGCCGGCTGTTCCCGTGTTCGTCGAAGCGCTCCAGTCCCAGGCCTGCAACGTCGGCGACGTCGGTGGTGCCGTTGAGCGCAAGGTCGGCGCCGATCCGCGCCAGTGCGGGGCCCCACATCATTCCGTGGCCTCCCGCCGAAAGGACCGTGGCCCCCTCCAGGACCTCTCCTGCGCGGGTGATGGCCGGGCCCACGATCGGAAGGTGGTCCTGCGTGTAGTCGATCGTGGCGGCCCAGGCCCGCTGGAGCTCCAGCCCCGACGTCGCAGGGACCAGCCGGGTCAGCCGATGCCGCATCCGGCGGAGGTATCCCCAATCGATGGAACGAGTCCACCCCGGCGGCTCGTCGGGGTTGCTCATGCCGAACAGCAGCCCGCCGTCTTCCTGTCGCCAATACAGGCCAGCCCCCACGTCGAACACCATGGGCAGGGGCTCGTCCTCGACCGAGAACGCGGGATGGGGTTCGGTGACCGCGACCTGGTGGCGCACCGCGCCAACGGGGATGTCCACGCCGGCCAGTTTCCCCACCGCGTGGAGGCCGGGCCCGCCAGTCAACAGGACGCGCTCGGTGCCGATTACGCCGTCGGGCGTTCGGACCCCCGTGATGCGTCGCCGACCTCCGCGCGCAACGCACCGGAGCTCCAGGAACGGGGTCCGCTCTCGCACCTCCACCTCGGCCCGCTGCATGGCGAGCGAATACGCCCGGATGTTGCGCAGGGGGTCGATGCACCCGTCCGTACTCAGGAAGCTCCCGCCGCGGTGGCCGTCCCGGGCCAGCGTGGGGTTGACCCTAGCCGTCTGGTCGGGCTCCAGCCACTGGACGTCTAGGCCGAGCGAGCGCTGCATGGCCACGCGCTCGCGCCCCACGCGTTCCTCCCGGGCGGACGTCGACAGCAGGATGTAGCCGAGCTGGCGGAACCCGGAGTCGAACCCTATCGACTCGGCCTGGCTCCGGTAGAACTCGACCGACCACCGGCCCAGGTGGACGGCGATATTCGTGCCTCCTTGGGCCCGCACCATCCCGGCGGCCAAACTGCTGGCTCCCTGGCCCACCAGCCCGCGCTCCAGGACGACCACCCGATCGGCCCCGGAGGTCCTCGCGAAGAACGAGGCCCATCCTCCTATCGTGCCCGCGCCGACCACAACCAGGTCGGCGGTGTCAGGATGGCTCATCCGCCTCCCCCGGCCAGGTCGTGTACACATTCGGCCCTCGCGTCCGGAGCTGCCGTCCGGTGATGGCGCGCTGGATCTCCGAAGTGCCCTCCCAGATCCGATCCACCCGAAGCTCCCGCCACAGCCGCTCGACCGGTTGCTCACGCATGTATCCGCGCCCGCCGTGGATCTGCACCGCGCGGTCGATCACCCGCCCGGCCGTCTCGGAGCACACCAGCTTCACCGCCGCGGCCAGCGTGTGCAGGTCCCGGCGTGACACCGCCGTGCGTCCGGCCTGCCACCCCACTCGGTAGAGGAACGCTTTCGCCGCCGCAATCTCCGCTGCCATGTCCGCAAGCATGAACGCAACGCCCTGGTGCTCGGCGAGCGCCCGCCCGAACGCGACCCGCCCGCGAGCGAATTCGGTGGTCAGCTCCAGGGCCCGGATCGACGCGCCCACCGAGCGCGCACCGATCATCAGGCGCTCTTCGACGAACCAGTCCTTGGTCAGCTCGTAGCCTTCCCCGACGTCCCCCAGGACCGCATCCACACCCACGCGGACGTCCTCGAACGCGAACACCGGGTGTTCGAACACGAAGGTGTGCATGTATCGCGGGGTGCGGACCATTCGAACCCCCGGCGTCGCTTTGTCCACGATGAACAGCGTCGGGAGCGAGGGGTCGCCGTCGACGTGGGCGTGCACCAGGATGAAGTCGGCGACGTCGCCCGCCGTGACATGCCACTTCTCGCCGTTGATCACGAAGCCGCTGCTGTCGCGCCGAGCAGTAGACCGGACCTTGGTGGGGTCGGACCCCGCACCCTCCTCGGTGATCGCATAGCAGTCGCGGCGCTGCCCCAGGCACGCCGGTCTCAGGTACTCCTCGCGCTGACGGTCCGTGCCCCGAGCGAGGGGTACCGCCGGCCGCCACACCACGTCCCACAGCGCGCCGGTGGCCTTTCCCATCTCCTCCTGGACCAGGATCTGCTGGAACAGGTCCAGACCCTGGCCTTCCACCTCCACGGCGTGGTTGATCGCGTTCAGTCGGAACTCCAGGACGGCCTTCTGGATCAGGGCCAGGCTCTCGTCAGATAGGCCACCCCGCTCCTCGCATTCCCACTCGTGGGGGAACAGGTGAAGCTCAGTGAACTCTCGAGCCCGACGCTTCAGGTCGCGATCCTCGCTGGCCAGCGTGAGGTTCACGACGCCCCCATCCGGTCCACCCGCCGGGTCTCTCCGAGATCAGCCGGATCACCGGTTCTCGGCAGCACCAGCGCATCCACGGCCACACAGCCCGCCGCCCCCGCGATCAGCGGGTTCACGTCCAGAGCCTGCAGGCAATCGCCGAGGTCCCGGACCAGGATCGACAGTCTTGTCATCGCCCGCGCGACTGCATCGACGTCGGCCGGCGGCGCCCCCCGCACCCCGCTCAGGAGCGGTCGTGCTGCGAGCCGATCGATCATTCGATGCGCTCGGCGGACGTCGACCGGAGGAAGGGCGAACGTGCGGTCCCGCAGGACCTCGACTAGCTGCCCGCCCACCCCCACCATCACCAGGGGACCGAACTGGTCGTCTCGAACCACACCCAGGGCCAGCTCGACGCCGGCCGGGGCCATGGCCGCGATCGTGACCTCCGGCCCCAGCCGGGCGACGAGGTCCAGGTAGGCCTCGCGGAGATCGGACTCGCCGCGGAGCCCCAGGCGCACGCCGTCCACGTCCGATTTGTGGGCGATCCCCGGGGCCGCCGTCTTCATCGCTACCGGCCATCCCAGCCGGCCGGCTACCGCCAGCGCTTCCTCCAGGGACGAGCACCTCCGGGCCCGGACCACGGGGAGGCCGTAGTCGGCCAGCATCGCGAGCGCTTCCGTTTCGCCGATCACCCCGCCCTCCGAGAGACGGGCCCGCCAACGGTCGGCAACCTCAGCGGCCGGTGCGGGCTCGGCCTGCGGGGGCCCCAGGGCGCGGTGGTCGCGGTATTCGAACAGGTGCCGGAACGCAGCCAGGCCGCTCGCGGTCCCCTCCAGGACGGGGATCCCGAGGTCCCGGACCCAGGCGGCGTCCCCGCGATCGACGGCGCTCCGCAGGTTCGACAGCATCGCGAACGGCTTCTCGGTCCCCGGAACGATGTCCCGGGCCACCTGGAGGTACCCCTCGTCCCTGGCCTCCTGGGTGGTCAGATCGACCACGAACGCCGCCGCGGCAGTGTCGGGGTCGTCCAGAAGGGCCCGGATGCACTCGGCGTAGATCCGCTCGTGATCCAGGCCCGTCCCCCACGCGTCCAGCGGGTTCACGGCAGGGAGCCCCTCCTCCAGAACGCCCTTCAGCCTGGCCTTCGTGACCGTGGAGATGTCGGCGAACTGGACGCCGACGTCCTCCGCCACGTCGATGAGGTGCGCTCGCTCTCCGCCCGAGTCGTGAATCGCGGCGAGCCCACCGCGGCCGGCCCGCCGCCCGCCGACGAGCAGCTCCACGGTGTCGGCCATCTCGTCGAGGGTGTGGACGCGGAGCGCCCCATGGGCATCGAACACCGCGTCGTAGGCGGCGTCCTCTCCGGCCAGGGCGCCCGAGTGGGCCTCCACCAGCGGGCGAGTCTCCACTGCTCGTCCGACCTTGAGCACGACGACGGGCACGTCGCGACGCTCGGCCGCGGTCAGGGCCGCCCGGAAGGACCGGGGATCCCGAACCGTCTCGATGAACAGGGCAATCAGCGACGTGCTCTCGAGGCCCAGGGCGTAGTGGAGGTAGTCGGCGGCGGTTGTGGTGAGCTCGAGGCCGGAGGAGATCGCGAGGTTGAACCGGATTCCCCGGTCGTTGTGCAGCCAGGCGGAGAACACCGAGCCGGAATGGGTGACCACGGTGACCGAGCCTTCCCGAAGGTCCTCCGGCTCGCTGAACCCACAGGCCCGGAGCCGGCGCTCCACGTTCACGAACCCCATGCCGTTGCCGCCGCAGATGGTCATCCCGGCCCCCCGCGCGATGTCCGTCAGGCGCTGCGCGAGCGTGTGCCGGCCCGGTGCAGCGGGTTCGTGGCAGCTGGCAAAGATGACCGCGGATCGTGCGCCGGCCCGGGCCGAGGCGGTGAGCTGCTCCTCGAGTCGTGCGTTGGCCACCCCCAGGATCGCGAGATCGACCTCCGCCGGGACGGCGCCAACCGAGGGGTAGCACTGGTGTCCCAGGACCTCCTCGTACCTCGGATTCACCGGGTAGACGTGCCCGTCGAAGCCGCCCCGGAGCAGCTGCAGCATCATCTGCTCGCCGAACGAGCCCGGGCGGGCGCTCGCGCCCACCACCGCTACGGACCGGGCTTCGAGCATGGGGACGAGGGTGGGGGAAACCGGCTCGGATCCCGAGGCCGGGGACCCGCTCACGTCCGGCGCAGCGCGCGCCTGCCGCGCTTGCGGTCCCGGAGGACCTGCCGCACGGCGTGGTGTCCGGGGATCCCGCACACCCCCCCGCCGCCGTGGGTCGCGGAGCTGGCCTGGTACAGGCCGGCGATCGGCGTGCGGTAGTCCGCGTATCCGGGCGCGGGCCGCATGTGGAACAGCTGTTCAAGGGATAGTTCGCCGTGGAAGATGTTCCCGCCGATCAGTCCGTACTCCTGTTCCATCTCGTACGGACCGATGACTTGGCGGTGCAGGATCGCGGCCTTGAGGTTGGGGGCCACCTCCGCGTAGGCGTCGATCATCCGGTCCGCGTACGCCTCCAGCTCGTCGGCATGCGGCTCGGACGCCCACTGGTGAGGGACCCACTGCGTGAACAGGGACATCACGTGGATCCCCTCCGGAGCGAGGGTCTTGTCGAACACGGTGGGGATGCAGCCGTCCGAGAACGGAAGTGTGGACGGCTTCCCGCCCTTGGCCTCCTGGAACGCCTGCTCCATGTGCTCCATCGACAGGGCCATCTCGATTGCCCCTGTGTGGTGCTCGCCCACATCGGTTCCCGGATCGGCCAGGAAGTCGGGGAGCTCGGCCAGGGCCAGGTTGATCTTCACCACTCCGCTCCGGGTCCGCCACCGTTCGATGTCGGCGACGAAGTCCCCGGGGAGCTCGGAGCGGTCGAGGTGCTGCATGAACGCGATGCGGGGGTGGACCCCGGTGACCACGATCGGCGCGTGCAGCTCCTCTCCGTTCTCCAGGGCCACGCCCCGGACCCGGCCGTCTCTCGTCAGGACCCGCTCGACGCGCGCCCCGGTTCGAACGGTGGCCCCGAATGCTTCGGCGGACCGACGGATCGCGTCGGCAACCGCTCCCATGCCGCCCTCGGGGAAGCCCCAGTTCCCGAGGTGCCCGTCCCCCACGTCCCCGATCGAATGATGGGCCATCACGTATGCTGTGCCCGGCGAGTCCGGTCCCGCCCACGTCCCGATCACGCCGTTGATGGCGACCGCGGCCTTGACCTCGTCCGACTCGAACCAGTCGTCGAGCAGCTCGCGGATGCTCATGGCGAGCAGGCGGGTGACCTCTCCGGCCGTCCGCACCCCGATGCCCCGGTACCGCCACGCAAGCCGAAGCTCCTCGACGATGTCCGACCACCGGCGCGATCCGATCTTCGGCGGCGTCTGCATGAGAAGCGGCGCCAGGACCGAGGCCAGTCCCTCCAGCCACGCGTCCCACTTCGGCATGGCTGCGGCGTCCTTCCTGGAGAACTTCGCGATCTGGTCGTGGTTTCGCCGGGCGTCGTCGGCGAAGACCATGAGGGACCGGCCGTCCGGCCACGCCTGGTAGTACGGGCCCATCGGGTACACCTTGTAGCCATGGCGTTCGAGGTTCAGCTCCCGGATGATCGTGGGCGGCATGAGGCTCATCACGTAGGAGAGCGTGGTGACCTTGATCTCCGGCGCCTCGGGCCATGGAGCGTCGGTGGCCGCCGCGCCGCCCGTCTTGTCCCTGGCCTCCAGGACCACGGTGCGAGCTCCCGCCCGAGCCAGGTAGGCGCCTGCCACCAGCCCGTTGTGCCCCCCGCCGACGACGATGGCTTCGTAGGTCTCCATCGATCCCTCCGGCCGGCTCCTCCAGCTTTGAGTTTGACTGAACGTTCAGTCTAAGATTGGCGCGGAGGAACGCGCAAGCTGACGCAGCGAAGGAGTCTCCCGGAGGATCGCCGGGCCCAGATCCTGGAGGCCGCGGTGACGGTCATCGGTGAGCGGGGTCTGTGCGACACCCGGATCTCGGACATCGCCGAACGGGTCGGGACCAGTCCCGCGCTGATCGTCTACTACTTCAGGACGAAGGAGCGTCTCCTCGCGGATGCCCTGACCTTCGCCGAGGACCGCTTCTACACGCAGACCGCCCAAGAGCTCGAAGCCATCCCCGACGCGACCGGGAAGCTCGTTCGGCTCATCGAGATCTCCTGCTCGCCCAGCGAGGGGATGCAGGAGTGGCTCGACGAATGGGTCCTGTGGCTGGACCTGTGGACGCGCGCCTTCCGGGACGCCGAGGTTTCGGACCAGCGGCGGGTCCTGGACCGGAGGTGGCGGGAGACCATCGCCGCCATCATCCGGGCCGGCCAGGCGGCGGACGAGTTCGATCCGCGGCCCGACGCCGATGACCTGGCCCTCCGCCTGGCGTCGATGATCGACGGGCTGGCCATCCAGGTCGTGCTCCGGGATCCGGAGGTGAGTTCCGACCGCATGCGGGATATCTGCCTCGGCATGGTCTCGAACGAGCTGGGGCTGCGGCGGGGGGACGCAGCTGCTTCCCGCCGCTCGATCGCTCGCGGGTCGGCCCGTCCGCGACGGGCGGCAGGTGGGCGTCGTGGCGCGTAGGGCTCCGGTCGAACACGCGACATTGCGCGCGGTCCTGGCTCCGCCGGGCTCGAGCGTGTCGCTCCCCGGCGAGGCGTACACATCGGCGGGGGTGTTCGCCTGGGAGCTGGACCACCTGTGGGACGGATCGTGGGTGTGCCTGGGGAGGTCTACGGATCTGGGCACGCCCGGCGACCAGCGGGGGGTGCGCGTGGGGGCGGAGACGGTCCTGATGACCAGGGACGAGGCCGGCGCGCTCCATGGCTTCTTCAACGTGTGCCGGCACCGTGGTCACGAGCTGCTGGCCGCGGGGTCGACGGAGCGCCACCGGGTCGTGAAGTGCCCGTACCACGGCTGGGTGTATGGCCTGGACGGGCGACTGCGAGGCGCGCCCGGTTTCCGCGGCCTGGACCGCCCGAGCCACGGGCTCGCGGAGGTCCGCGTCGCGGAGTGGCGGGGGTGGGTGTTCGCGAACCTTTCCGGTGACGCTCCCGAGCTGTCCGAGCACCTGGGAAACCTGGAGGCGACCGTTCGAGACCACCAGCCCGAGCGTCTGGTGGTGGGGGCCCGCATGGACTACGAGGTTGAGGCGAACTGGAAGCTGGTCCACGAGAACTACCAGGAGTGCTACCACTGCTCAAGCATCCATCCGGAGCTCTGCGCGGTCACCCCGCCGGACAGCGGGATGCCAATCGAGCCCACGGGGGTGTGGGTCGGAGGGACCATGGACCTTCGTCCCGAAGCGGTCACGATGTCCCTCGCCGGGGACAGCGGCGCACGTCCTTTCCCCGGGCTGGACGATCGGCGACGGCGCGAGGTGCTCTACCTGGGGCTCCTGCCGAACCTGCTCATCAGTCTCCACCCCGACTACGTGTTGACGCATCGCCTCACCCCCATCGGGACGGACCGTACGGCCGTCGAGTGCGACTGGCTCTTCGCGCCCGAGGACGCCGGCCGGGAGGACTTCGACCCCTCGTTCGCGGTCGAGTTCTGGGACCTCACCAACCGGCAGGACTGGAGCGCCATCGAATCCGTACAGCGGGGAATGGCTTCGCGGGGACACCGGCAGGGTCCGCTCGCCCAGAGCGAGGAGGCCGTGCGGCAATTCGAAGCCATCGTGGCGTCGGCCTACCTGACCGGGAGCCTCCGACCTCCATCCCCTGCCGAGCGGACTCCCCTGGCGGGGACGCCCGGGTAGGATCCGGACTGATGGCGGGGGGTGAGGTCCGGCTCGTCAACCTGGTCAAGCGGTTCGACGAGGTCACGGCGGTCGACGGGATCAGCCTGCACGTTCCCGGTGGCGAGTTCTTCTCGCTACTCGGCCCATCCGGCTGCGGCAAGACCACGACGCTCCGGCTGATCGCGGGGTTCGAGCGCCCCACGGAGGGGGCCATCCTGCTGAACGGGGTGGACATGGTCCAGACGCCGCCGCACAAGCGCCACGTCAACACCGTGTTCCAGCACTACGCGCTGTTCCCGCATCTCGATGTGTTCGACAACGTGGCCTTCGGGCTCGCGTACCGGAGCGTCACCAAGCAGGAGGCTCGAGGCATGGTCCTGGCCGCGCTCGAACGCGTGCGGCTGTCCGGCATGGAGCGACGGCGCCCCTCGCAGCTGTCGGGAGGGCAGCAGCAACGGGTGGCCTTGGCCAGGGCCCTGGTCCTCGACCCCGAGGTCCTGCTCCTGGACGAGCCGCTGGGCGCCCTGGACGCCAAGCTGCGCAAGGCCCTCCAGGTCGAGCTGAAGGCCCTCCAGGAACAGGTCGGCATCACCTTCATCTACGTGACCCACGACCAGGAAGAGGCTCTGACCATGTCGGACCGGATCGCCGTCCTGAGCGAGGGAAAGGTCCAGCAGGTCGGGTCGCCGAGCGAGGTGTACGAGGAGCCGAGGACGCCCTGGGTCGCCGACTTTCTCGGCGTGTCGAACCTGATGGACGCGTGGAACAGCGGGCCGACCGGCGACGGTGGATGTCGGATCCGGGTGGGGGAGTTCGACCTCATGGCCACTCGGGGCAACGTGGAAGCGCGGGGCGACGTGAAGGTGGTCATCCGGCCGGAGCGAGCGGTCCTGGAACCGTTCGACGGCCGCCGGGAGAACCGGATCCCGGGCATGGTGGAGCGCGTCGTGTACATGGGCTCCATCACCCACGTGATCGTCCGTCTCGCGCCCGGCGCCCAGCTCCAGATCATGCTGGCCAACCGTCCCGACGAGTCCACGTACACGCAGGGGACGCCGGTCGCCGTGCTGCTGCCCCCCGACGCCCTGCGGGTCCTGGCGGAGGAGCCGGAGGGCGAGCCTCCGCCTAGAACTGGGCCGCCACCTCCCCCAGCGCCGCCTTCTGCTCGCGCTCCCCTCGGGTCATCCTCCGATACACGATGAAGCCGGCCACCACCATGAGCAGGGACAGCGCCAGCATGATCGTCGCCAGGGCGTTCAATGCAGGCGTGGGGGAGGACCGCGCGCTGTTGTAGATCTTCACCGCCATGGGCTCGGTGGAGGCGTCCGACGAGAGGTACCGCACAATCACGAAATCGTCGATGACGTCGGCGAACACCAGGACGGCGCTGGCGAAGATGGCCGGGTACAGCAGCGGCAGGAGGACGCGACGGAGGGCCTGGGTCGGGGACGCCCCCAGGTCCATGGCCGCCTCCTCGTACTCCCTCCCGATCGACAACAGCCGAGCGCGCACGATGATGGCCGGGTACGAGATCTGGAAGGTGATCAGGCCGAGCAGCTGAGCCCTGGTTCCCAGGTGGACGAATGTGAACAGGTCCGAGACGACGAGCAGCAACGTGACCCCGATGATCAGCTCGGGCATCACGAACGACAGCAGCATCTGGAAGTTGAAGAAGGTCGCCGTGCGCCGCCGCCACCGGTCGATCCCGATGGCGAACGCGACCCCGATGGGGACGGCGACCAGGGTGGTGAGGAAGGCCAGGCGGATCGTCTGGAACAGCGCCGTGCGCAGGTCCGGGTCGTGCCAGACCGAGAGCACGGGGTCCTGGTAGTACCAACGAAACGAGAAGCCCTGCCAGGCGCTCCGGGACCTCCCGGCGTTGAACGAGAACAGGACGGCGATCGCGACGGGCATGATCGACCACGCCAGGTACCCCCAGGTGAAGGCCCCCAAGAGCCTCGGTTTCCGCCAGGGGTCGCGCCACCACCGGATCCTCGGCGTCGCCGCTCTCAGGATCGGCACGTCGACGTCGACCGGGGCGACAGTGGACTCGCTCACGCCATCCGCTCTCTGGTGGCCCGGGATGTGCTCCGGACGTAATAGAGCATCGGTACGACCAGGATGACCATCAGGATCACCACCAGGACCGCGCCGATCGCGCCCTGGCCGGGCGTGCCGACCGCGTCGTCGATCAGGTTGCCGATCATCGTCGTGCTGGATGCACCGGAGAGCAGCGTGTTCGTGAAGTAATCGCCGAACATCGGCAGTGTGGCGATGACCAACCCGGCCAGGATGGCCTGCTTCGACAGCGGCAGGGTAACCCGTAGGAACGAGCGGACCCGGCTGGCGCCGAGGTCCCGCGACGCCTCGAGCAGGCGCGAGTCGATGCGGTCGAGGCCCGCGTAGAGCGGCAGGATCATGTAGGGCACGTAGCCGTACACCAGGCCCAGGACCACCGTGATGGGCTTCCCTCCCAGCCAGTTCACCGGGTGAGCGACGACGTGGAAGAACGTCAGCGACCGGTTGACCAGGCCGTCGCCCTCGAGGAGGTTCACCCAGGCGAACATCCGCATGATGTAGCTGATCCAGAAGGGCGCGATCAGCAGGATGAGCAACAGGCCGCGGCGCCGCCCCCCGTACCTGGCCACGTAGTAGGCGACGGGGTAGGCCAGGACGAGGCAGAGCACCGACGCCGCTCCCACGTAGACGAAGGTCCTGAGGAAAGCCGGTCCCAGGAACGCGTGCGCCCCGAAGATCTGTCGGAAGACCAGGCTGAACGTTCCCGAGTACCACTGGGCCGGATTCCAGATGGGGATCGGTTGCCGGAAGATGGGGTCGAACGTGCCGAACGCCACAGCCAGCACCACGTAGAAGGGAACCAGGAACAGCACCGCGAGCCAGAGTGCGCCGGGCGCCGCGAACGAAGGCCAGAACCAGCGTGGATACCAGACCCCGTCTCCGCGATCTCGCGGCCGGCGGCGCCCGATCATCGAGGCGCTAGCCGCCCGCCTTGAACGGCGTCCAGATCTCGTGCCAGGCCGTGTCGACCGATGGGCTGAGCTCGAGCTCCCGGGCCCCGGTCTTCCAGATCTGCTCGTCGACCACGGTGGTCCTGAGGTTCGACGGGATCAGCTTCTGTTTGATCAGCAGGTCGGCGCTGATGGCGTTCTGGGGTGGCTGATACCCGAGCCAGCTGAAGTTCTCCATGGCCCCGTTGAAGTCGAGCAGGTAGTCCAGGAACAGGTGCGAGAGCACGGGGTTCTTGCCCGAGCGCAGGACCACCATGAGGTCGTTGTTCACCGGGGCGTGTGTGGGCAGATACCAGTACCGCAGCACCCCCGGATCGAATCCCTTCGGCCCGTAGTACTGCGCGTTCACCATGTCCCCGGACCACGCCTCGGTCACCGAGACCTTGCCCTCGGGGAGGTCGACGTAGTCGTTGATGTTGACGAGCGGGTTGGTCGCGCTCGCCATCTGCAGGAGCTGATCACCGGCCAAGGCGAGGTTCTTCTTGCTTCCGGTGTTCAGGTCGTAGATCCCGTTGCGGAGCAAGGTCATGCCGATGGTCTCTCGGTAGTCGTCCAGTACCTCGGCGGTCCCCTTGTACTGGGGGTCCCAGAACACGTCGTACGGCATCTTCCTTGCGGCCACGTCCTCGCTGACCTTGTCCGTCCGCCAGGCCACGCCGGTCGTGTACACGACGTAGGGAACGGTGTACTGCGCGCCGAGGTCGTAGTACGGACTCTGGAGCTCCGGCCACACGTTTTTCAGGTTCGAGAGGTACGAGTGGTTGAGCGGCCTGATGAACTTGAGCTCGACCAGCTTCCCTAGGACGTCCACCGTCGGTATCAACAGGTCGAACTCCACCTGTCCGGACCGCACCTTGGCCAGGGCCTCGTCCATGGTGTCGAACGTGGAGAGCTCCACGGTGACGTTGTACTTGGCGTACTTCTGCTCGAAGTCCCGAAGCGACTTCTTATAGATGTACTCGACCCAGTTGTAGAGCTTCAGGGTGGCGTTCTGTTCGGGCTGCAGCCCGCTCTTGATGGGCTGGTTGTCGGGGAAGATCGGCCACCGGACCGGATGGTCCGGCCGAGCCAGCGGTAGCGGGCTGGCGCCGGAGGTGGGAGGTGTGCCCTTCCCGCAGGCCTCGAGCAAGGCGCCCGCGCCGGACAGGGCGAACGCAGCGCCGGCGGCGCCCTTGATGAAGTCTCGACGGGAGAGGGTCTGGTGGAAGGGTCCGCGCTCACGTGGATGACGCATGCGACCTCACCTCGACTCGGTCGGCACCCAGATTGAACGGCCGTTCAAACCAGCATGTAGCATGACCCCGGCCGGACCGCAAATCGAACGCGACGGCGGATCGGACCCGCAGGCGTCGTCGACGCCGTGGGTGTACGCTCGAAAATGCTCGCCGGCCGCGCCAGGAGGCGCGATGAGACGCTGGGCCATCGTCGTTGCGACGCTGGTCGTCGCCATGGTGCTGACGTGGGGCCTTGCCCGATTCGGCCTCTCCGCACGCCCGGAGCGATCACGCGTGAACGTCCACGGCGTTTCGTGGGCGACGCTGGCGCGGCCTCATCCCCACGGCCTCGAGGCCGACGAGGTCACGACCAGGCCGGCGCGGCGCTCGTGGTCCGCCGGTGGCGCCGCGATATGGACGGGTGCCGGACGGCATCCCATGTGGCGCGGTTGCCAGCACCGGTACGACCCGGCACTGGCCAGCTTCATCTTCGTGACCGCTCCGCCGTCCGGCTGACAGCGGCTCCTACAGCGCCTCGGCCAGATCCGAGAAGTTGTCCAGGAACCGCGACACGTCCGCCTCGTCGTGCTGGACCGAGAGCAGCCATTGTTCCGCCTTCCCCCACGGAGGCAGGAACACGCCTCCGTTGTGTTGGAACAACCAGTGGCAGTGGCTGTACCGGTCGTCCACCTCCATGTGATCGCGGTAGTCGCGAACGTGTTTCGGCGAGAAGACCAGGCACCCCTTCGCGCCGACCGCCACGACATGCGCCGGGAGCCCCGTTTCCCGGATCACCGACTCACACCCTGCCACCATCAACCGCTGCAGCCCTTCGATCCGGCGGTAGGCCTCGTCGTCCAGGATCTCGCAGACGGTGACCCGGGCCGCGGCCATGGCCAGCGGATTGCCGTTGAACGTGCCGACCTGATCGTACGCTCCGCTCTCGATGTGGGCCATGACCTCCTCGGTCCCCCCCACGGCGCCGCAGGCCAGCCCCCCACCGAGTGCCTTGGCCAGGCACACGATGTCCGGGGTCACGCCGTACCGCTGGGTGGCCCCTCCGGGCGCCACCGTGAGCCCGGTCTTCACCTCGTCGAACGTCAGGAGCAGGCCGTGCCGGCGGGTCAGCTCGCGAACGCCGGACAGATAGCCGTCCGCCGGCGGGATGATCCCGGCGTTCATCATGACTGGCTCCATGATGATCCCGGCCATGTCGCCGTCGTGCTCAGCCACGATCCTCTCCAGTGCGTCGAGGTCGTTGAAAGGAGCGACGATGGTGTGGTCGGTCAGTTCGTGCAGGAGCCCGGCCCCGGACTGCGGGCTGGCCGGCCGACCAGGCGGACCCAGCTCCTCATCATCGTTGTAGACGGACACCATGACCGAGTCGTGATGGCCGTGGTACGCCCCCTCCATCTTGATGATCTTCCGGCGCCCCGAGATCGCCCGCATGAGGTGCACGGCATCCATCGTGGCCTCCGTCCCGGAGTTGACGAACCGCCACAGCGGCAGCCCGAACCGGCGGGCCAGCTCCTCCGTCACCTTGGCCGCGTCCTCGGTGGGTTGGGCGAAGTGCGACCCGCGGGCGATGCGAGCGGACACCGCCTCCACGATGAGTGGGTGCGTGTGCCCGACCAGCATCACGCCGTATCCGCCGTGGAGGTCGACGTATTCGTTCCCGTCGACGTCCCATACCTTGGAGCCCTTGCCCCGGTCCATCCACACCACCTGAGGCCTGGTGATCTGCCAGCTCGAGGTGACCCCGCCCGCGAGCGATCGGCGAGCCCGGGCTGTGAGGGCCGCGGAGACGGGCTGTCGCTCCACGAAGATGCGCTCCTGGCGAGCGATCAGCTTGTCGAGCAGCACGTCGTGAGCCTGGGTGGAGGGGGCGTCGACCATGGCTATCCGATCAGGGCCGCGAGGCCCCGCTTGAACAGCTGGCTCGCGATGATCACGCGTTGGATCTCCGACGGCCCTTCCCAGATCCGGTCGACCCGCAGCTCTCGGAAGAAGCGCTCGGCGACGTTCTCGCGCATGTAGCCCCGCCCGCCGAAGATCTGCACCGCCCGGTCCGCCACGCGGTTGGCCATCTCGCTGGCGAACAGCTTGACCAGCGAGCACTGGCCGTGCTGCACCTTCACGTCGATCCCCTCGTCGATGCCCTGCGCCGTCCGGTAGGTCATCAGGCGCGCCGCCCACAGCTCGGCCACCGAGTCGGCCAGCATGAACTGCACCGCCTGGTACTCGGAGATGGGCTGGCCGAACGCCTGGCGGTGCCGAGCGAACGCACCGGCCTCCTCGATGAGGCGTTCGGCGGCGCCGCAGCAACGGGCCCCGATCATCAGTCGCTCGTATCGGAACCACTCGTGGACGAACGCCATCCCGTCGCCCTCGCCGCCGATCAGGTTGGCGACAGGCACCCGCACGTCCTCGAAGGCAAGGATCGGATGGTGGTGCGCCAAGGTGTGGCTGTACAGTGGCGTCCGCACCACCCGCAGTCCGGGCGCGTCCATGTCCACGAGGAACAGCGCGTGGCTGGCCGCTTTCGGGCCCTCTGCCAGCTTGGCCTGGAAGAACACGTGATCGGCGACATTGGCCGATGTCACGTGCCACTTCTCGCCGTTCAGGATGTAGTGGTCCCCGTCCCGCCGAGCCGTGGCCGTGATGGCGTCGACGTCGGATCCGGCGCCTTCCTCGGTGATGGCATAGCACTCCTGTCGCTCGCCCCGGATGGTCGGCTCGATCCAGGTCTCGATCTGGTGGGGGGTGGCCACGTCCACCAGCCAGGCGGCCGGGGTGCTCACCACCCACCCGAGGCCGTTGGTGACTCGGCCGATCTGCTCCTGCACCAGCGCCTGCTGGAACGTCGTGAGGCCCGCCCCGCCCAGCCTCTTCGGCATGTTGATCGCCGTGAGACCGAGCTCCCGAGCTTGCAGTCTCTGGCGCTCGGTGACGGCCGGCGGGAGGTCGCCGCCGTTCAGCTCCGCCTCGACCTCGTGCGGGATGAGCTCCTCGTCGACCAGGCGGCGGGCGCGCGACTGGAGCTCACGATCCTCCTCGGTCATCGGATACGACACGGCCGCAACCCGCTTCCTGGGTGTTTGACTGAACGTTCAGTCTACAAGGGGCACCAAGGGCCGGGCCACCCGGAGCCTTGTCTTCCGCGGGCCATCCATAATCGCGTGACCATTCGGACGCGTAGGAGGCCCGGTGAGCACGGTCGACCGTGAACGGCTGTCGTCACTCATGGAGCGGGAGGGACGCCGGTTCGAGGCCGACCACCCGAAGTCGCGTGAACTGTTCGAGCGGGCCCGGCGCTCCATGCTGGCAGGGGTGCCGATGCCGTGGATGACCGAATGGGCCGGCCCGTACCCGGTCTTCGTCGACCACGCCGAAGGAGCCCGGTTCACCGACGTCGACGGGCACGCGTACGTCGATTTCTGCCTGGGGGATACCGGAGCCATGACCGGCCACTCGCCGGAAGCGACCATCGAGGCCATCGGGCGGCAGGCAGGGAACGGCATCACGCTGATGCTTCCCACCGAGGACTCCATCTGGGTGGGGGAGGAGATGGCCAGGCGATTCGGCCTCCCGTACTGGCAGTTCTGCCTGACCGCCACCGACGCCAATCGCTTCACCATCCGCCTGGCCCGGGCCATCACCGGACGCCCCAGGATCCTCGTGTACGCGTGGTGCTACCACGGGTCGGTGGACGAGACGATCGTCACGCTCCGCGGCCGCAGTGCAGCCCCCCGACCCGGCACAGTTGGCCCTCCCGTAGATCCCGCCCTCACCACCCGGGTGGTGGAGTTCAACGACGTCCCTGCGCTCGAAGAGGCGCTGTCCCACGAGGACGTGGCGTGCGTGCTGGCCGAGCCCGCGCTCACCAACATCGGCATCGTCCCTCCCGACCCCGGCTACCATGACGCCCTCCGCGAGCTCACCCGCCGCCACGGGACGTGGCTGGTGATCGACGAGACGCACACGATCTGCGTGGGCCCGGGCGGCGCCACCCGAGCGTGGGGGCTCGAACCGGACTTCCTGACCATCGGGAAGCCGCTGGCGGCCGGCGTCCCCGCGGCCTGCTACGGGATGACGAATGACGTCGCCGTTCGGGTGGACGCGTACATGGCGTCGCTCCCCACCACCGACGTCGGCGGGATCGGGGGCACGCTGTCGGGGAACGCGCTGTCCCTGGCGGCCATGCGGGCCACGCTGGAGCACGTGCTCACCGAGGAGGCCTTCAGACGCATGATCCCCCTGGCGGAACGGTGGGCCAAGGGCGTGCGGGCAGCCATCGACGAGGCCGGCCTTCCGTGGGAGGTGCAGCGGCTCGGCGCACGGGCCGAGTACTGGTTCTGCCCGGACCCACCACGGACCGGCGGGGAGGCCGCCGCGGCGGACGACCACGAGCTGGCTCGGTTCATGCACCTGTACGCCCTGAACCGAGGGATCCTGCTCACCCCGTTCCACAACATGGCCCTGATGTCGCCGGCAACCGGTGTCGAAGACGTCGACCTCCACACCGAGGTCTTCGCCGATGCCGTCCGGGAATTGACCGCGTCGGGACCGCTGACGTCGTAGACCGCGTCAGCGACGGGAGGTGAGTCGTCGCCTTCTGGGCGGAGCCTGCCAGAAGAACCGTTTCGCCCTGTCGTGGTTGGCGACCGAGGCTGCTGCTCGCGCATCGGTGGTCCTTGCAGTATCGGGCCGTGCCGTGACGGGCGAGGCCATGTCGGGCCGCGCCGTGTCGGGCCGCGCCGTGTCGGGCCGCGCCGGAGTGCGGGGCCGGGACGGCGCGGCCTCCTCCGCGCCCCTAGCGAGGGGCCTGGTGTTCGGAGGCGGCGCCACGGCGGCGGGAACAGGATCCGCCTGCCCGGCTTCCGCGCCGGAGAAACGCTCGTGGCCGCGTCGACGCTTCCGGGACAACATGCGACGACGCCACATCCGAAATTGAAGTCTTCGGTAGGCCTCGAACGCCATGCCTTGGCAACGGTACCCCCCGATTGGAGAGGCCACAACAGTGGAGTCGTGGATGGGAAGCTGGCCGGGCCCGTCGGCCCGTGCTAACGCACGGCCCAGGAGGTGCCGTCCCAACGCTCGACCAGGGTCCGGTGGCCGGCGCCGGCGTCGTAGAAGCCCACCGCCCATACGTCTCGGGCAGAGGCCGCGCTGACTCCGAGGAGCTGATTCTGGCTGCGCGACAGGTTCGGGCTGGCCGTCTTCGTCCACCTCCGGCCGTCCCAGTGCTCGGTGAGCGTCTTGACGGGACCCGTTCCGTAGCTACCGACGGCCCAGACGTCTGCCGGCGACAACGCACTCACGGCGGCGAGGGCGCTCTGTCTGGTCGGGTGAGGGCACGAGACTCTGGCCCATCGGGTTCCGTCCCAGTGTTCGATCAGCGCCTGGTCCCCGGAGGCCGTCGTGGTGTACCCGACGGCCCAGACGTCGCTGGCGGACACGGCGCTCACCCCCATGAGCTCGTTGTCGCTGCTCGACGGGTCGACCCCCGGCAGCACCGCCCACGAGGCGCCGTTCCAGTGCTCGATCAGGGCCTTGGGGCCCGATCCCGAGGAGTACGAGCCGACCGCCCACACGTCGTTCGACGACCGTGCGCTTACGGCCGTCAGGATGCTCCCGGCCGGTCCGCCGGGGCTGGAGCTGGCGACGGCGGACCACGACTTCCCGTTCCAGTGCACGATGAGGGTCTGTGGGGGGTTGTTCTCGTACCCCACCGCCCACACGTCGGTGGATGACACCGCGCTGACCGCGGCCAGGCCGTTCCCCCACCGTCCCGGGTTGGGGCTGGGCACGACCTTCCAGCCCTTGCCGCTCCAGTGCTCGATCACGGTGAAGTCGTTGCCGGACTTCGCGTTGTACCGGCCCACCGCCCACACGTCGTCGGGCGCGACCGCGGCCACGCCGTACAGCGAGGCGATGTAGCCGGGGGGGCTGGGGCTCGAGACCCGCGACCAGCTCCGGCCGTTCCACCGTCCCGTGACGGTCTTGAAGTCGCCAAGGTCGGACAAGGACATGTAGTAACTGCCCGCCGTCCACGCCGTCCACGCCGTCCGCGAGGAGAGCGCGCTCACGCTGGACAGATCGGCGGCCATGCCGCTTCCCGAGAGGGTGAGGGCGGTTGAATGGGACAGCAGCGGAACCGCCGCAGGGATCCCCAACAGGCAGCCCAGCAACGCCAAGCGCAGCAACGACCTCACACCTGGTTTTTCGGTTCATGAGCAGGTCGAACTTGAGCTGGGGGCTTCGGATATGGGGCCACCTCGCCGATAACAGAGGTGGAGGTCGGCGAGGGATGAGAGACAGAGGAAACACGCGCGTCGCGCTCCGGCTGGCGCTGGTGCTGGGGCTGACTGTCACGACGTCGATCGCCTTTCTCGACACGTCCCGAGCCGCATCCACCCACCAACCCGATGCGTGGATCCGGCTGTGCGGCGCCACGAACACCTGCTTGATCGCTCCGTGGCACCCCTGGGTGGGGGACAACGTCTACAACTCCACCGGGCGCGGCCAGACCGTGTCGGCGGGCGTGGAGGAGGGAAACATGATCCGGTTCTGGATCCTCCTTCAGAACGACGGCCAGGTCGGCGACTCGCTGCAGGTGAAGGGGTGCTCCGGCAACAGCGCCTTCCACGTCACCGGTGTGAACGTGGGCGCCTGGAGGTTCGCCACCCGGCAGGCCTCCACCACCTCAGCGTTCGAGGCGAGCACCCTGTCCTTCAGCTTCCCTCCCGCGTCCGACGGGAAGACCGTGATCATCACGATCACTCTTCGCGCGTACACCAGCTCCGCCGGGGTGAGCTACTCCTGCCCGGTCACGGTGAGCTCTTCCGGGACGACGGCCAGGGACACGGTCGTTGCCAGGGTCACCACGATCTGACGAATCGCACGTCATCTGCGATCCATGGCTGCGCACTTGATCCACGACGAGGGTCCGTATCCGGACGTGGGTTACGAGGCCGTGCAGCTGTCCGTTGCGTACTGCACCGTGAGGTCGCCGCGCATCAGATGCAGGGGCTGACCGCTCGGACTCCGCCACTGCAGCCGGAGCGAGTTGGCGTGCACGGCCGCCGACTGGTTCTGCTCCACCCACTGGTAGGCGAACGAGTCCGGCCCGCCTCCCGCCGGCACGAACCGGGTCAGGCCGGGCTCGCTGGGGTGGGTCTGCCCGCCCACGTTGGTGCTCAGGATCCGGAACTGCACCGGCGCCCCCGACACCTCGGCGCTCACGTCGATGGCGATGGGGAAGACCGAGGGAGGCGCGTCGGTCAGCCCTGGGACGGTGGTGAACGTGGTCGAGGAGGTCGACACCTCCGTCGTCCGCCACACGGAGTCCATGCAGTTCACCGGGGTCGTGCCGCCGCCCGCGTCTGCCAGCGCGGTCCACGCCGCCCCTCCCACCAGCGCCGCCGCCACCGCCGCCACCATCAGCTTCCGCATTGCTTCCTCCTTCGGCCGGGATGCAGTGACCAGACGCCGCCCGGGGCGGATTCGGTTGCATCGGCGCTCCGGCGGGAGAATTTCTGGTCCGGCCGTGTCGATTTCCGGGAATCCCGGTCGACGTGCTTGATGGAGGCAGCCGGTCGAAGGAACCGACCGGCCAGGAAGGAAGGAGGGACGACCATGCGGTTCATGGTGCTGGTGAAGGCGAACGAGGAGTCCGAGGCGGGCGTCATGCCCACCGAGGAGCTTCTGGCCGAGATGGGCCGGTACAACGAGGAGCTGGCTGGGGCCGGGGTGCTGCTGGACCTGTCAGGCTTGCAGCCCACCTCGAAGGGAGCCCGGGTCCGGTTCTCCGGCGGCAGGCCCACGGTCACCGACGGCCCGTTCACCGAGGCCAAGGAGCTGGTCGCCGGGTACTGGCTGATCCAGGTGAAGTCGAAGGACGAGGCCATCGAGTGGGCCACGCGGGCGCCGTTCCGGGACGGGGAGCTCGAGATCAGGCAGCTGTTCGAGCTGGACGACTTCGCCCCGGGCGAGGCAATCGACCGGGCCCGAGAGCTGGGGAAGCAGCTCGGGCTGGTCCAGTAGGTCAACCAGGTCACGGGTCAACCACCGAGAGAGGAGGCACGACGATGCGATTCCTGTCGATCTTCACGGCCGAGGAGCGGCCCACCCCTCCCGGCGAGGAGGAGATCGCCGAGATGGGGAAGCTCATCGAGGAGTTCTCGAAGACCGGCCAGCTGGTGGCCACGGAGGGATGCCTGCCCACCGCCCTGGGCGCCCGGGTCCGGCGGGCGGGCGGTGACTACACCGTGAAGGACGGACCCTTCACCGAGGCCAAGGAAGTCGTGGGCGGGTTCGCCATCCTCGAGGCCGCGTCCAGGGAGGAAGCCGTGGAGCTGGCCAAGCGGTTCATGGACGTGGCCGGCGACGGTCAGTGTGAGATCCGCCAGCTCCACGAGCAGCCGGCGTTCGTCGCGGAGTGACCCAGGCCGAGCCCGACGCGCGGCGGGCCATCGACGGAGTCTGGCGGATCGAGGCACCGAGGCTGATCGCCGGGCTGGCCCGGAGGGTGGGCGACGTGGGCCTGGCCGAGGACCTGGCCCAGGACGCGCTGGTCGCCGCACTCGAGCAGTGGCCGGAGTCAGGCGTCCCGGACAACCCGGGCGCCTGGCTCATGGCCGTGGGGAAGCGTCGGGCCGTCGACCACTTCCGGCGACCCTCGACCCTGGCGCGCAAGCAGGCGGAGCTGGGGCGCCGGCTGGAGGGCGAGCAGGCCGAACCGCCGGAACCCGATCTGGACGCGGCCACCGAGGACGACGTGGAAGACGACCTGCTCCGCCTGATGTTCGTGGCCTGCCATCCGGTCCTGTCGAAGGAGGCTCGGGTGGCCCTGACCCTGCGCCTGCTGGGCGGGCTGACCACCGAGGAGATCGCTCGGGCCTTCCTGGTCGCCGAGCCCACGGTGGCCCAGCGGATCGTCCGGGCCAAGCGGACGCTGGCCGAGGCCCGGGTCCCGTTCGAGGTGCCTGCCGGGCCGGAGCGCGCGGCCCGGCTGTCCTCGGTCCTGGAGGTGATCTACCTCGTGTTCAACGAGGGCTACTCCGCGACGGCGGGCGACGACTGGGTCCGACCGGCACTGTGCGAGGACGCCCTGCGCCTGGGGCGGGTCCTGGCGGGGCTGGCGCCGGACGAGCCGGAGGTCCATGGCCTGGTGGCGTTGATGGAGATCCAGGCGTCTCGCCTGCGGGCCAGGGTAGGACCGGAGGGCGAGCCCGTCCTTCTCCTGGACCAGGACCGGACGCGGTGGGACCAGCTGCTCATCCGTCGCGGGCTGGCGGCGCTGGAGCGGACCGAGGGGCTGGGCGGGGCCCTGGGCCCGTACGCGCTGCAGGCCGCCATCGCCGCCTGCCACGCGCGGGCCAGGACCGCCGACCAGACGGACTGGACGCGGATCGCGGCCCTGTACGACGCGCTGGCCCAGGTCCAGCCGTCGTCCATCGTCGAGCTGAACCGGGCGGTCGCGGTGGGGATGGCGTTCGGCCCGGCCGCCGGGCTGGAAGTGATCGATGCCCTGCGGGGAGAGCCGTCGCTCCGGGAGTACCATCTGCTGCCCAGCGTTCGCGGCGACCTCCTGGCCAAGCTCGGCCGGTTCGACGAGGCCCGGGAGGAGTTCCAGCGGGCGGCGTCGCTCGCCCGAAACGGCCGGGAGCGGACGCTGCTCCTGGAGCGCGCCGCCTGCGCCCGCGAGTCGTCCTGAGTGCCGCTACGCCAGCCGGGTCCGGGCCCGGTTTCCCCATCGGTCGTAGTGGACGACCTTCTCCACGGGCTTGCGGGTGGTCGGGCCGTATCGGCCCCGGGGCCAGCCCACCGGGATGACCGCGCACGGCTGGACGGTGAACGGAAGGCCGAGGATGCGACGGGCGAGCGCCGTCGACCACAGCGGGAGCGTGGTGAGGGCCGCCCCCAGGCCCTCCGCCCGGCAGGCCAGCAGGAAGTTCTGGACGGCCGGGTAGATCGATCCGTAATAGGAGCTCTGGCCGAACGGAATCAGCGGGAACCGGGGCCCGCGGAGGCAGGCCACCACCACGACCGGGATCTCCTCGAAGTGGTCGGCCTGCCACTGCACGGCATCGATGGCCCTTCGCACCCGGTCGTCGCCGCGCGCGCGGATCCTGCCGAGGGTCCCGTACACGGCCCAGGCCTGGCGGTTCATGCGGGCCAGGCGGCGCTTCACGCCCGGGTCCCGCACCACCACCCATTCCCAGTTCTGCGCGTTGCCTCCGGTGGGGGCCTTCACCGCCAGCTCGATGCAGCGAAGGAGGACCTCGTCGTCCACGGGGTCTGGCTTCAGGCGCCGGATGGCCCGCTGGGTCTCCATGGCCTCTCGGAGGGGCATGTCCAGTCCCATGCGCCCGCTATCTACCCCCGGCGTTGGCCCGGTAGACCTCCGTGCGCCGCCACGTCAGGGCCCCATGGGCGACCGTCGCCGTGACGAACGTGCCGGCGCCGAGCGCCGTCTCGTCGAAGAGCTTCACGCGGCGAGGCAGGAACCGGTACAGGCGGTACTCGCCGAACTCGGAGCGGACGAACGCGGGGAACCGGCGAGCGTAGATCCGTTCGGCTTGCTCGGCGGCAGCGCCGGTGGCCTCGCGGGCCGACCCGAACAGCTGGATCCCCCGGTCGGGCCCGCCCCAGGCCTGCGTGGAGTCGTGGACCGCGACGGCGGCGGAGGGGTTCGCTCGAAGATTGCGTGAATGCGTCGACTGGGGGGCGGACAGCCACACCAGCCAGAAGGATGGACCCCATGCGAAGTACGCCGTGTTGACGTGCGGTCGGCCGATCGGTGACACGGTGGAGATGGCGCACAGCGTCGAGGCGTTCAGGAGGCGACGGGCCACCGCCGCCAGCCGGGCGGGCGGGAACGATCGTGTCGATCGCTCGATCGCCATCGCTCCGAGATGCCTCCGATGCTCGCCTCGGCCCCAGTCGGTATACTCCGTCCGCCTTGAGACGTCACTGACCTCTTCCGCGTAGCTCGGGTCTCGCCCGCGGCCCTCCTTCTGCTACGCACCCCTCGCCCGCCCAGCCGGTTCGTCGCGCTTCCTGCGCGTCTCGAGGAGGTCAGCACGTGTTTGCGATCGAAGCCAGAGGTCTCGCCAAGTCCTTCGACGGCCGCGTCGCCGTGGACGGCGTCGACCTGTTCGTCGAGCGCGGCGACATCGTCGCGCTGCTCGGCCCGAACGGGGCCGGGAAGACCACCACGCTGATGATGCTGCTCGGCGTCACCCGCCCCGACGCCGGCGAGATCCGGCTGCTCGGCCACCGCCTTCCCGAGGAGCGGCTGGAGGCGCTGGAGCGGATCAACTTCACGGCCAGCTACGTCAGCTTTCCCGACCGGATGCGGGTGTGGGAGTCGTTGAGCGTGTTCGCCGACCTCTACTGCGTACCCCGCGACCGCATCGAATACGTGGTCGAGCTGTTCGGGCTGCGCCCGCTGCTGCCCCGCGCCACGTCGGACCTGTCCAGCGGGCAGCGCACACTGGTCGGGCTGGCCAAGTCACTGCTGAACAGGCCCGAGCTGCTGATACTGGACGAGCCGACGGCGTCGCTGGACCCCGAGATCGCCCTGCGGATCCGCGAGACCCTCCTTCGCGTCCACGAGGAGGAGGGGTTCACCCTGCTGATCACCTCGCACAACATGCGCGAGGTCGAGCGGCTGTGCCGGCGCGTCGTGTTCGTGGCCGCCGGCCGGATCGTCGCGGACGGCTCGCCGGCGGAGGTCGCCGCGCAGCACGGCGCGGACGACCTGGAGGACACTTTCCTGTCGATCGCCCGGGAGGCCCGGGCATGAGCCTGACCCGCGTGCGGGGCGTCATCAAGCGCCAGTTCCACTGGGAGCGGCACTCGCCTCCGCTGCTGTTCGACATGTTCGCGTGGCCGGTCCTGGACCTGCTGGTGTGGGGGCTGCTGACGACGTTCCTGCAGCGCCAGCCGGGCGCGGTCCCCGCGCCGTTCGGGTTCCTGCTGGGCGGGGTGCTGCTGTGGGACCTCATGTTCCGCTCGAACCTGGGCGTGGCCATGGCCTTCCTGGAGGACGCCGCGTGGTCCCGCAACTTCCTCAACATGCTGGTCGCCCCGATCCGGCCGGCCGAGTTCATGCTGGGAGCGATCGGCTGGACGCTGGCCAAGGTGGCCATCGGGTGGGGGTCGACGGCCGCCATCGCCTGGTTCGCCTTCTCGTTCGGGATCTTCCGGATGGGGCTGGGACTGGTGGTGTTCGCGTTCGCTCTCGTCCTGTTCGGGGTGGCGCTGGCCATGCTGGTGATGGCGCTGCTGTTCCGGTTCGGCCAGGGCGTCGAGATCCTGGCCTGGGGGTTCGCCGGCATGCTCTCGCCACTGGCCGCGGTGTACTACCCCGTGTCGGTGCTGCCGGAGTGGGCCCGGACGATCGCGGCGGCGTTCCCTCCGTCGCACGTCTTCGAGTCGATGCGGGCGGTGCTGGCCGGCCACACCCTCCCGTGGGGTCAGCTGGTGGTGGCGCTGGGCCTGGACGCCGTCTACCTGGTCGGCGCGTTCGCCCTGGCCACGCGGATGTTCGAGTCGTTCCGCCGGCGCGGTTCGGTCACCCGGTACATGTGAGGCGCCGGTGGGCGGTCAGCTGGCGTCCCAGTCCACGGTGAACACCACGGGGTTCGCGGGATCGATCCGCACGGCCAGGTTCGCCCCCCGGACGACCCGGTCGGCGTGCTGGGGCAGCACCAGCGCCGTCTGCGCCACGTGGTACGGCTGGCCACCCTGCGGCGTGAGGTCGGCGTCCAGCTGGACCATCCGGGCCAGGCCGGGTGAGGACCCCAGCTCCTGGATCGAGTTGATGGTCATCCGCCCGGGTGTCCAACTCGCCGCCGCCTGCGGCCCGATGATCTGCGTCTGCTCCACAGATGACATGTCGACCGGCGTGTCGGAGCCGACGGCGAGCCCCATGGCCTGCAGCTGCTGGAACGCCGCAGCGACGGCGGGGTTCGCAGCTGCCACGGCCCCGGCGGTGGTCGCCACCTCCGGGGCGGCCCCGCCCACGCCAGGTGCCACCGGGTTGAACCCGACGGCGCGGGCCCGGGCCATCTCGTAGACCTGCTGGGGCGTGAGCTGCGGCTGGAGGTTGAGCCGGTGCAGTGACGCCACCACGTCGGGGATGTGGTTGTAGAAGTCCGTGGCCAGGTCAAACGCCTTCGCGCTCTGGTCCTCGTCGTCCTTGTGCTGGCGCCGGTACACCAGGATGTAGTTCCGGTTGACCTCGAAGTGCCAGTCGTCGCCGTTCCTCAGCAGCCACTCGATCATGTCCTGAGGAATAACCTCGGTGGCGAACTGGGGCTCGGCCGAGGTGACCCGGAAGCGCTTGTTGAACTCCTCCGACTCGAAGGGCACCTCGTTGCCGCCCAGGCCGACATTGCGGAACGCCCGGGTCATGGCGGTCACGGCGTGAATGTCGATCGACGGGCAGTCGGCCGGGAGCGGCGCCGCCGCGCACGCGTAGTACGCGTACGCGCGGCCCCCGTTCGAATCGGTGTCGCTGGTCCACAGGGTGAACGCCCACGCGTTCAGGCCGTTGTACTGCCCGTACACGATGTCCTGGCACCCGCATTCGTCCCCCTCGCTGAACACGGGGAACGGAAGGCCCGCTAGCCCGAAGACGTCCTCAGCCGAGTACTGCAGGCCGTGGAGCTGGGCGAAGGCCTGCTGCACTTTGTTTTCGCGGTGTCTCTTGGTGCCGAAGATGGGCATGTCGGTTCTCCTCGCGTGGGATGGTGGATTCTTGGAGCGGGCCATTGTCGGCGCGCGGCAGGCGGAAGAGCAAGGGGAGGAATCCATGCTGAAGAGTGGCCGGTGCCCGCCGTGCGATTCCACGAGCGTCTCCTCCAGCCAGCAGGGGGTCGGGTGGGACGTGTTCCTGCGGATGAACTGGCGGGCCGCGGGCATGGAGCCGTTCGACGACTGGACCACCTATCTGTGCACGGACTGCGGTTTCTTCGAGAACTACGTCACCGCACGCGAGCTCCTGGACCACGTGAAGGCCGACCCCAAGCAGGCCATGTGGGATCCCGTCGTGCCGGGGAGCCCGTAGGGACTCAGCCCGTCCGCCGGGGCTTCCCGGACCGAGCGCCGCTGCGGGCCTGGCGGGCCGCCTCGACGCTCGCCTTCAGCGCCGCCATCAGGTCGGCTGCCCTCGGCGCGGCGGGCTCCTCCACCTCGGGCGGGGGGACCACGAACGCCTGGTCCGCCTTGCTGCGCAACAGTTCTAGGACCCGTTCCCGCTGGGTGTCCCGGTGCCGGGCGGGGTCCTAGGACGCCGCGAGCGCCTCGATCAGCTGGCGGGCCACCCGCAGCTCGCGCTCGCTCGGCTCCTCGGGGATCGGCGCCCAGACCTCCTTGGGGTCGCGGACCTCGTCGGCGAAGAACAGCGTCTCCAGGGTCAGGACGTCCGGGCCGGGGCGGATTGCCGCCAGATACTCGCGGGTCCGCATGACGAACCGCCCCACGGCCACCTTCGCCGAGGCTTGCATGGCCCGGTGAAGCAGCCAGTACGGACGCTCAGCGGCCGGGCCGCGCTGGGGGACCACGTAGTAGGTCTTCTCGAAGTGCACGGGATCGATCGGGGCGAGGTCCATGAACTCCTCAACCTCGAGGACGCGGGTCCGCTCCGGGGCGACCCGCAGGAGCTCCTCAGGGGTGACCGTGACCACGCGGCCGGGCTCGACCTCGAACCCCTTGACGATGTCCTCCCACGCCACCTCGGGCTCGACGGAGGGTTCGGGCCCGACGGAGGGTTCGGGCCCGGCTTGTTCACCGGCGGGTGCTGGTGCGGGTGCGGCCGGGCGCGCGAGGCGGCCGCCGGTTGGCGCGGGCGTCGATGCATGCTCCTGTGGTGCTTCCGCTGGCGGCCCGGCCGCCACCCGCCGGTAGCGGACCCGCCGGCCCGTGCCGCCCTCGTACTGGTGGAACCGCACGTCCTTGGGCGAGGTCGCGCTGTAGAGCTTCACCGGGATGGCCACCAGCCCGACGCTGAGCGACCCCGTCCACACGGCCTGCGGCATCGCGTGCAGGCTACCGGGCGGGGAGCCGCGCCAGGTAGACGTCCTCCTCCGGGGTGGGGTTGTGGGCGCCGACCACGCCGCGGGTGTCCGCCCACACCACGTCGACCATCCCGTGCGCCACGGTCACGTACAGGTAGTCCCCCAGGAACCCCGCCTGGAACGGATTGTTCGCCGGCACCAGGTTCGGCATGGACCCGGTGGTGATCCGGTGGAACGTCCACTTCACCCCGGCGTTGTGCGAGACGGCCAGGGTGATGTCGTTGCATCCGGTCTTCTCGCACGTCCCGTACCGGCGGTCGTAGTACGCGACGTACAGCGTCCCGTCCGGCCCGACCGCGCCCCACGGCTGCCACTGCGCCGCGGGTTCGCTCCGGCTATGAGGGCGCCCGGTCCGCGAGGACACCAGGCGGGCCGGGCTCCAGGTGACCCCGCCGTCCGCGGACACCGACACGAACACGTCGGCGTCGTGGTCGTCGCAGGGCTCGGTGATGATCCCGGCCGAGTTGTCGCACGGTCCCCCGTGCCGGAAGTCCGACCACACCACGGCGACCCGGCTGCCGCCCGCGGAGATGGACGGGGAATCGCTCAGGCGGTAGCCGTTGGGCGCGAGGCACTGCCGGAAGGGCGGGCACCCGGTGGTGAGGTCCGGCAGCGGCGAGAAGTTGATGGGCTCCGTGGCCACGTCCACGCCGGCCCGCACCGGTGCGCTCCACGTCACGCCGGCGTCCTTCGACGTCACCACCAGCTGCTGGCACCGGCCCGGCAGCCCGTGCACCGAGCGGAGGGTGGTGTTGCAGTTGTTGAACGCGACATAGATCCGGCCGCCCCGGTCCACGAACGGCGACGAACCCTGGTCGAAGTCGCAGTCGGACGCACTCCTCGCGGCGTCGAAGGTATCGCCGAACCCGCAGATGGCCGGGTTGGCGCCGCTGATCTCCTTCGGCTGGCTCCACGAAAGGCCGCCGTCCAGCGAGCGCGAGAAGAAGATCGCACTGGAGCAGAAGGACTGGCCGGCGTCGCCGCAGTGGAAGTCGAAGACGGTCCACGTCACGTACACGTTGTTCGCGAAGGGGCTCACCGGGCTGGAATCCGCCACGATCGACTCCCGGTCGTTGTCAAGCTGGAAGTCCGTCCCGCGCCCGGGGCCGATGGTCTCGTTGCAATTCTCGGCGACCCTGCTGGGGTCGGCGTCCAGGCGGCTGGCCGGGTTGTGCAGGGACGAGCCCTTCGACACCACGTCGGCCTTCCACACGAACAGGCCACTGGTGGCGTCGCCCAGGTCGAAGCCGACCGCCGCGTAGTATGCGGCCCCGTTCGCGTTGAAGGTGACGCTGGGGTCGCTGAACGCGTCGTACCCGATGCCGGCGCACGACAGGAACCGGGTCCCCGGCTGGAAGTCGCCGAAATGCTGCCCGCCGTCCACGGTGTACTCCAGCCCGGTCTGGTTGAACCCGATGCGGGAGTCGTTCTGCCCGATCACCAGGTTCTGCGGGTCGGTCGGGTTGGCGGCCACGATCTCCTCGGCCTGTCGGCGCAGCGTGCAGTCCTGGTTGGCCCGCACGTTCGCCGGCCGGCCCGGGGCCCGGAACATATGCCGGCATCCGGTGGGCCCGGGGGCGGTCTCCGCTGCCGGTGCGGCCGCCTCCTTCCGGCCGGCCTCCAACTCGGCCACCGTGGCCATGACCCCTCCCGACACCTGGGGGACGAACGTGCCGTTCGGGATCCGCTCGGGCCGGAGGAAGCCGGCCCGAATCGCAGCGTTCGCCTGATGGCCCGGGCCCGCGCCTGCTCCTCCGGGAGCCACTCCGAACGCCGCCACCAGGACGACCGCAGCCGCCGCGCCGATGGCCATCCGCCGCATGCCCCCTCCTTCCAACGCCGTCCCGCGATCATGCCAGCAACGACCGGCGCGATCACCGACGTATACGTCCGGCGGGCCGCCGCCGGACGGAGCCTAGGCCCCGATAGGGAACGAGTAGCTCGACGGGATCGGGCGGGGCAGCTGGGCGGACGTCCCGTACGTGACCACGATCTCCTGGTGGGATGCCAGCACCAGCAGGCGCGGGTCGCCCCGGATGCGCTTCCCCTCGACGTAGACGCGGAGGCGACGATCGCCCTGGTCGCAGTACCCGCCCAGGCAGGTCGAGGTGAACCGGACCCCCCACACGTCGAACACCTGGCCCAGGTCGAACGTGCGGTCCACGTTGGACTCGACGTGGATCAGCCCGTCGTCCGTGTGCGTGTGGATCGGCGACAGGAAATCCGCGGGTTGGTTGATCCCGATGCTTGCGGGCACGGTGACCGGCCGGCCCTCAACGAAGATGTCCAGATGCTGGTGGATGTGCAGGGCGCTTCCCTCGGAGGACAGCGCGGGGAAGCCGATGGCCTCCAGGCGCGCGCGGAGGGTCGAGGTCGCGATGGACCACGGGGCCGGGCCGGTCTGGAGCCCGGCCAGGGCGGGTTGCGACAGGCTGGGCGCGGGCGACAGGAAGGTGGCGGGCGGCGGCGGCCGGTGGGCCTGGTGGAGCTGCCACAGGTAGTACCCGCCGAGGAGCACCGCGATGGCCGCCGCCGTGACGATCAAGCGCGAGGTCCGCGAGCGGGGGGGCGGCTGCGCGGGCCGTCTGGCCGGCGGTCGATCCCGTTTGCGCGGGTCCGGGCGGCCGGTGCGCGGGCGCGCCTCGGTGGTCGCCGCCGTCGCGGGAGGACGCGACTGGCGCCGGCGCTTCCTGGTCTTGGCCACCGAGGCAGTGTCCTTTTCGTTGCGTTCCGGGCCGGAAGGCGGATGGGCGGACCGGGTATGGGATCATCCGGGCCGTGAGCGCCCCCAGCCCGCGCGAGCCTACCGCGGAGGCCGCGGTCCCGGCCGACCTCCACCCGGAAACCGCGACCCTGGACCGGGACGGCCTGCACCGGCTCCTCCGGCGCTTCGGCCGGAATCCCGGTTCGTTCCTGGTGCTGTACGACGCGCCGTGGAGGTTCTTCGTCGATCCCTCCACGGCGGGCGCCGTCTGCTACATCGAGGTGAGCCGGACCGCGGTGGTGTGGGGCGACCCGCTGTGCGCCCCGGAGCGAGTGGAGGGCCTGCTGGCCGAGTTCACCCGGGCCATGCGACGCCGCGGCCTGCGGGTGTGCCTGGTGGCGGTGGACGAGGACACCGCCCGGATCGCCCTCGGAGGCGGCTACGCGGTCCTCAAGATCGGCGAGGAGCCCGTGTTCGACCTGGGGACCTGGCGTCGTCCTCGGGGCGACCCCGGGAAGAAGCTCCGGTGGTGCCTGAACCATGCCCGCCGGGCGGGCGTCGCGGTTTCCGAGTACCGGCCGGCCGAGGGACGCGATCCCGCGCTGGAGGATGAATTGGTCGCGGCCAGGCAGGCCTGGGAGGCCTCGCTGGGGCGGCGCCCGGTCCGATCGTTCCTCCGGGCAGCGCCGCTCGCGGAGATCCGCCACAAGCGGGTGTTCCTGGCCCGGCGGGCCGGGCGGCTGGAGGCCGTGCTGGCCTGCTCGCCGGTGTACGGTCGGGACGGCTGGTACCTGGAGGACCTGATCCGGGTGCCGGGAGCGGTGAACGGAGCCACCGAGCTGCTGGTGGTGGAGGCCATGGAGCGCCTCGGCGCCTCGGGCGCGTCGTTCGCCAGCCTGGGGATCGCGCCGCTCCGGGGCAGCGAGGACCAGCTGGACCGGCGGGCGGGGTGGATGGCCCGGGCCCTCCACGTGGGGTTCGAGCGCTTCGACCGGCAGTTCCACTTCGCGTCGCTGTCCCGGTTCAAGGCGAAGTTCCGGCCGACGGGCTGGGAGCCCAGGTACGTCGCGTTCAACCCTCCCCGGCCGAGCGTGGGGCTGGCCCGCGCCGTGATCTCGGTCCTCGATCCGCCCCCGTCCCCGGAGGCGGTGCCCCGGACCGCCGCGCCCACCGGCCGGCGGGTCCTGGTGGCGGCGCAGGCCCTGTTGCTGGGGCTGGCCAGCCTGCTGGTCCTGGCCGGAAACCCGGCCGGCCATCGGGTGGGGTCTGTGGCCACGCTCCTGGCGCCGGTTGGCCTGGCGGGGATGGTATTCGCGGTCCTGCTGTGGGTGCTGGCCGCCCGGATGGGCCGGGGCGAGGGCCTGCTGGTTCGAGTGCTGGCCGTGGCCCTGGAGGCCGGCGTCGCCCTGGCCACCCTGGGCCGCCTGCACCACGGCCGAGGGGTGCCCCTGGACGTGGCCAGCCTGATCGTGGCGGGAACCGTCCTGGTGTTCGCGCTCAAGCCGCCCGACGGGGCCGAAGCGGCCGGCGACGGGCGGCTGAGCTCCGGCTGAGATGCGGCTGAGCTCCGGCTGAGCTACGGGTCGGGGCGGCCGGGCTGGGTGGCGCCGGGGTCCGGGGCGCGGTCGGGGCGGGCCCGGGCCGCCAGCCGGAGCATGTGCGCGTACGCGATGGCCGTGGGGGGGCGCCGGGCCGGGTCCTTGGCCAGTGCCTGGAGCAGGGCCCAGGACAGTTCGCCCGGCAGCTCGGGCCGGAGCGCGCACGGGTCGGCGGGTTCCTCGTTCAGGTGCGCCATGGCCACCTGGAACATCCCCCGGGCGGCGAACGGCGGCTTCCCGGCCAGGCACTCGTAGATCACGCAGCCGAACGCGTACATGTCCGAGGCGGCGCTTCCCTGCTCGCCCTTCACCAGCTCCGGGGCGAGGTAGTCGAGCGTCCCCATGACCTGCCCGGGGCTGGTCAGGACGGTGTACGCGGGCCCCTTGGCCAGCCCGAAGTCGGTGAGGGCGGCCGAGCCGTCCTCGGACAGCATGATGTTGGAGGGCTTGATGTCCCGGTGCACCAGCCCGTGCGCGTGCAGCGCGTCCAGGCCTGAGCCCGCCTCGGCGGCGATCCTGAGCACGTCCTGAAGCGGCAGCGGGCCCTCGGCGTCGATCCGCTCGGCCAGCGATTTCCCGGCCACGAACTCCACGGCCAGGAAGTGCTTCCCGTCGGCCTCCCCCGCCTCCAGGATCGGGACCAGGTGCTTGTTCTGGACCTCGCTGGCCGCGCGGGCCTCGTGGACGAACCGCCGCTGGTAGACGGGGTCGGCGGACAGGCGTTCCTTCAGGACCTTGAGGGCCACCACCGCGCCGTCGGGCTCGTGGACCGCCCGGAAGACGACGGCCACCGCGCCCTGCCCCAGGAACTCCTCCAGGCGGTACTGCCCGATCCGGTCGCCGGTCCGAACCTCGGTGTCCTCGGGGGGTCGTGAGGCCATGGCCGCTCCAGCATAGCCACGCGCTCGGGGGTCCAGAGCGTGTCCGTCAGGGCAGGAACCTGGCCACCACGAAGGCGGAGCCGTCCTCGGCGTAGACGGACCCGTCCGTCCCGGCCACCACGATGCGCCCGTTCTCCTGAAGGGCCACGCCGAAGCCGGTCGCGGTTTCCGCGCTCGACGGCGCCAGAAGGACCCAGCCACCGTCGCCGAAGCTCGGGTCGAGCGTGCCGTCGCCGTGCGTGCGCGCCACCGCCAGCCTCGCGTTTCCCTGGTCGTCGCGGGCCTCCCCGGTGAGGACGAGACCCCCGTCCGCGTCGATGGCGAGATCGTTCCACAGGCACCAGCAGTCCAGAGCGGTGGTGCGAACGGTCACCGCCCGCCCGCCGTCCCCGAATGCGGCGTCCGGGCGCCCGTCCGCGCGGTACCGGGTGAGGGTCCCGGCCTCGGCTCCGACCTGGCTGCAGGCCTCGTTCAACCCGCTCCCCGCGGTCAGGATCCGGCCGTCCTTCCGGAGCGCGACGGCGTTCGCCCGGGAGCGGTTCAGCTCGACGTCGGCCGGACCGGTGGCGAACGAGGTGATCACCTTCCCGTCCTCGCTGAAGGTTCGGTCCAGCGGCCCGTCCGGTTGGTACCGGATCACGGCCACGTCCTCGTTGCAGCTGTCGTAGCTCGTGCTGCCGGCGGCGACGATCCGTCCCTGCCGGTCGATGGCGACGTCCAGGGCGAAGGCGCCGTCCGAGGAGAACTTGCCGAACGAGGTGGTCGTCCGCCCGTCGCCGCTGAACGAACGGTCGACCCGGCCGTCGGGGAGGAGCCGGGCCACGGCCATGCTGATCTGGGAGAACGTCGTGACCGGCATGGCTGCCAGGCCCACCGCCACGATCCGGCCGTCGGGATCCACGGCCACGCCGTAGGCATCGGAGGCGGGGCGGATCGTGCCCGACGAGGTGCCTCCGAAGCCGACGGTGACCCTCCCGTCCACTCCGAAGCTGCGGTCCAGCCTGCCGTCGGACAGGTACCGAACCACGGCGAAGCGGCGCCGCCTGAAGATCCCCGCCGCCACGATCTTGCCGTTCGGGAGGAGCGCCACGGCGGTACCGAACGAGGGGACCATTCCTCGCTTCGCGGTGAAGGCGGTGAGGACACGTCCGTCCCCACCGAACGAGGTGTCCGGCTCGCCGGTGGGCAGGTACCGGGCCACCGCGAACCTAGACGGACCCGTCCGGCCCCTGGCGGAGCCCACCACCACGATCTTCCCGTCGGCCTGGATGGCGAGGTCCATCGCCCCGGCGGCCGGGCCTCCGAACGTTGTGAGTACGACGCCGCCGGTCCCGAAGCTCGGGTCAAGGTCGCCTGGTGCGGACCCCGGCGTGGCCGGGGGGCGATCGGCTACGGTCGCGCCCGCGGAGGGAGCCCACGCCAGGAGAGCGATCGAAGCAAGCGCCGCAACCCGTCGAATCCGCACGAATTCCTCTCTTTCCGACGAGAGCGTAGCCGAAGGAGGGAGACAGGCGGCGGCCTGCGTGGGAGGGCGCTGCCCGGAGGCCCGTTGTATCGTCGTCGGGCGATGACGGCCGTCATCGGGACGTTCTCCCTGGGTCTCGCCCTCGCGGTGTCGCTGTACGGCGCTGTCGCCTCGTTCGCCGGTGCCCGGCGGCGCAACCCGGTGCTGGTGGAGAGCGCGCGGACCTCGGCGTTCTCGCTGGTGGCCCTGGTGGCCGCGGCCAACGGCGCCATGTTCGCCGCCATCCTGGCCAACGACTTCTCGGTGCGGTACGTGGCCGAGAATTCCAGCCGGCACACGCCGCTGTTCTTCAAGGTGCTGTCGCTGTGGTCGGCCGACGAGGGGTCACTGCTGCTGTGGAACCTCATCCTGGCCGGGTTCATCGTCGCGGTGGCCATCCGGTTCCGGCGGCAGCGGCCGGAGACCTTCCCGTGGGCCCTGGGGACGATGTTCTCGGTGTCGGTGTTCTACCTGGTCCTGGTGCTGGGGCCGACCAGGCCGTTCGCCACGCTGGCCCATCCGCCGGCCGATGGGCATGGGCCCCTGCCCCTGCTCCAGAACCACCCGCTCATGGCCATCCACCCGCCCATGCTGTACCTGGGGTTCATCGGGATGACCGTTCCGTTCGCCTTCGCGGTGGCGGCGTTGATGACGGGGAGGCTGTCCGACCAGTGGATCCGGATCACTCGCCGCTGGACCATGTTCGCCTGGATCTGCCTGACCGCGGGGCTGTTCCTGGGGGCGCTGTGGTCCTACGCGGTGCTGGGGTGGGGCGGGTACTGGGCGTGGGACCCGGTGGAGAACATCGCGCTGCTGCCGTGGCTGACGGCCACGGCGTTCCTGCACTCCGTGATGGTGGAGGAACGCCGGGGCATGCTGAAGGTCTGGAACCTGTCCCTGGTGGTGGGGACCTTCGCGCTGACGGTGTTCGGGACGTTCCTGACCCGGGGGAGCATCCTGTCCTCGGTCCACTCGTTCGCCCAGTCGACGGTGGGACCGCTCTATCTGGCCTTCCTGCTGCTGGTGCTGGTGGGTGGGTTCGGGCTGATCGCGGCGCGGTCGTCGCTGCTGCGGTCGGAGACGGTGATCGACCGGGCGCTGTCGCGAGAGGCGGTGTTCCTGGGGAACAACCTGCTGCTGGCGGTCCTGGCGTTCACCGTGCTGATCGGGACGATCTTCCCGTTGCTGGACCAGGCCCTGACCGGGGTGAAGGTGTCGGTGGGCGGGCCGTACTTCGACCGGACCACGGTGCCGGTGATGCTGCTGATCCTGTTCCTGATGGGCATCGGGCCGCTGCTGCCGTGGCGGGCCGGCTCCACCGGCCAGCTGGCCAGGCGGCTGCGGGTGCCGGCGTGGGCGTCGGCGCTGACCGTGGCCGGGCTGGCCCTGAGCGGCGTGGGGCACGTTGCGGCGATCCTCGCGTTCGGGCTGGGGGCGTTCGTGGCTGCTGCGACAGTGTCGGAGATGGCCCGCGGCGTCCGGGCCCATCGGCGTGCGTACGGCGGCGGTCGGCTGGGCGCGGTGCGCGGCGCATTCGGGCGGAACCGGCGGCTGTACGGCGGCCTGGTAGTCCACCTCGGACTAGTCATCGCCATCGTAGCCATCGCCTGGTCCCAGACCTACCGGTCACAGGCCGAGGTCACCCTCGCCCGAGGCCAGAGCACGCGGTTCGCCGGCTACACGCTGCGGTACGACGGCACCCGGATCGAGCACCAGCCGTACCGCATCGTGTTCGTGACCACGCTGTCCGTGCTCGACGGCGGCAGGACCGTCGGCGTGCTGATCCCGTCGCTCAACTTCTATCCCTCGTCGCAGGACCCCATCGGGACGCCGTCCATCAGCAAGGGCACGCCGGCGAACCGGTTCCGGGACCTGTACGCCTCGGTGCAGTCGATCGAGCCACTTGGGACGCATGCGACCTTCCGCCTGTTCCTGAACCCCGGCGTGCTGTGGCTGTGGGTGGGGGGCGCGATCATCGTGCTGGGGGGCGTCGCGGCGATCTGGCGTCCCCGGCGGCGGAGCGTCGTCCCAGCCCTTCCGCAGCCGGAGAAGGTCCGGGAACCTGCCGAGGTGGCCACGTGACGCCCGACGGAACCCCCGGAGCGGACAGGCCGCGCCGGTGGCGGTGGGCGGCGCTCTCACTGCTGTCGATCGTCGCGATCGGTGCCCTGCTCGGGTTCGGGCTGGGGCGGGACCCGCGGGCCGTCCCCAGCGTGCTGGTGGGCAAGCGCGCGCCGGCGTTCGCGCTGAAGGACCTTCGGACCGGCCAACAGGTGCGGCTGGCCGACCTCCGCGGGCATGTGGTGGTGCTGAACTTCTGGGCCAGCTGGTGCGTGGAATGCGCGGTGGAACACCCAGGCCTGTTCGCCGCGTGGCAGCGGTACGGGGACAGCGGCGTGGTGTTCCTGTCCGTGCTGTACCAGGACCAGCCTTCCTCAGCGGCGCGGTTCGAGCGCCGCATGGGCCAGGGCTGGCCGGACCTGCTGGATCCTGGCGGCCGAACGGCGCTTGACTACGGGGTGACCGGGCCACCCGAGACCTTCTTTATCGGGCCGGACGGCCGGATCGCCTGGAAGCAGGTCGGTCCCTCGAGTTACGCACTGCTGGCGTCGCGAATCCGCGCGCTGCTGCCCGACGGGAAGGCCGCCTGATGGAGGGCGCCGTCGCCGCGCGTCCTCGCCGCTGGCTCGGGCCCGTGCTGATGGTGGCCGCCGCCGTGGTCCTGGCCGCGGTGACGCTGGCCATCGGGCTGTCCCGGACGGGCTCGGCGCCCGCGACGCTCCAGGAACGGGTGCAATCGATCGCCGCCGGCCTGCGGTGTCCGGTGTGCCAGAATCTCTCCGTCGCCGACTCACCGTCGGAGCTGGCGCAGCAGATGCGGGCCGAGATCGCCGTGCGCCTGCGGGCCGGCCAGTCCGGAGACCAGATCCGGCGGTTCTTCGTGAGCCGCTACGGCCGGTGGATCCTGCTGTCGCCGTCCGGCTCCGGGCTGGGGCTGGTGGCGTGGGCCGCACCGGCCGCGGCCATGCTGGTGGGCGGGCTGGTCGTGGCGTTCGTGGTGGGCCGCCGGACGCGCGGCGGTTCGGCGGTTCCGGATGAGGGACCCCCGCCGACCGAGGCGGAGCGCGACCGGATCCGCCGCGAGGTCGATGCCATGGAGGACCCGGAGTGAGCTCCGTCGTGGTGGTGCTGGTGGTGGCCGTGCTGGCCATGGTGGCCGCGCTCGGCATCGTCACGCCGTACCGGCGTCGGAGCATCCCCGCGCTCGAGCCGCCGGCCGACCCGCTGGAGGACCGCCGGCTCGCCCTGGCTATCGCGCTCCGCGACCTGGAGGCGGCCCGCGGTTCGGGAGCCCTAGAGGAGGCGGACTACGCGCGGCTGCGCGAGGAGACCGAGGGGCGGATGGCCAGGGTCCTCCGTGTCCTGGACCAGCGGGCTCGCCCCAATGTGGACGGCGATGGCGGCGGCGCGGACGCAGACGTGCCTCCCCGGCACAGACGAGGGCCCTCCACCTGGTGGATCGCCATCGCGGTGGTCGCCGTGCTGGCCCTGTCGGCGGCCCTGGTGCCTGCTCTCGTTCGCTCCCTGCACGACCGGACGCCCAGCAACACCGCCCTCATCGGCGCCGGCTCGCTGGCCTACTTCGAGCAACGCGTGAATGACCATCCGCACGACGTGGCCGCCCGCCTGGACCTGGCGAACCGGTACCTGGACGCCGGAATGCTGTCCCGGGCCTACGACGAGTACCGGTCGGCGCTGCTCCTGGACCCGAACGACGCCGACGCCCTGGCCCACATCGGCGTCCTGCTCCACCTGTCGGGGGACTCGCAGGCTGGGCTGGCCTCGGAGCGGACGGCCCTGGCCCTCGACCCCACGTACCCCGACGCACTGTTCTACAAGGGCTTGATCCTGTTGAAGGGGCTGAACCGGCCCGCCCAGGCCATCGCGCCGCTGAACGCCTACCTCAAGGCGGCGCCGTACGGCTCCGAGGGCCCGGAGGCGCGGCGGCTGCTGGCCGAGGCCCGCTCGAAGTCCATCGGGCGGTGATCGGAGCCGCCCCATCGCCGCCCGGCCGTGATCGGACCAGGCCCCCCGCGTGACAAAGGTCACCTGTTCCTTCGGAACGCGGGGTGCTACAACGGGACTCGGAAGGGCGTGGGGATGAAAGAGGATCCGCGGCTGGGTTCCATGCTCGCGGGCTACCGGATCGAGAGCCTGCTGGGGCGGGGAGGCATGAGTGTCGTCTACCTTGCCCACCACGAGCGGCTGAAGCGGAAGGCTGCGCTGAAGGTCCTCGCTCCCCAGCTCGCCGAGGACGACACGTTCCGCTCGCGCTTCATCACCGAGTCCGAGCTTGCCGCCTCGCTGGACCACCCCAACGTGATCCCCATCTTCGAGGCCGGCGAAGCGGAGGGCGTGCTCTACATCGCCATGCGGTACGTGCAGTCGACGGACCTCAAGGCGCTCGTGCAGACCAGGGGACGCCTCTCTCCGGGCCGCACCGTTTCGATCGTCTCGCAGGCTGCGAGCGCGCTCGACGCCGCCCACGCGCAGGGCCTCGTCCACAGGGACGTGAAGCCGGGGAACATCCTGGTGGCGGAGGGCCAGGGGAGCGGCGGAACCGATCACGTCTACCTCTCCGATTTCGGGCTCACCAAGCGGACCGCGAGTGGAGGCGGTCTCACCCGCACGGGCCAATTCGTGGGCACGCCGGGGTACGTGGCGCCGGAGCAAATCGAGGGACGGTCCCTTGACGGCCGCACGGACCAGTACTCCCTGGCCGTGGTGATGTTCGAGTGCCTGAGCGGCAGGCTTCCGTATGCCCGGGAGCAGGACCTGGCGATCCTGATGGCCCACCTCCGAGATGCCCCGCCGGCCCTTTCGGCCCTGCGGCCGGACCTCCCTCGGGAGATCGACGCCGTGATGGCCAGGGCGTTGTCCAAGCAGAAGGAAGATCGATATCCGGACTGCGCCACCTTCGTGGGGAACGCCGCTGCCGCGCTCAGGGCGGAGCCCCGTCCCGGGAGTGGTGCATTGACGGCCACGCAGGCAACCCCGACCGACGAGAGGACGAGGGAAGCGGCTCCGGTACCCTCGGACAAGACGGCCGCCGCCACTCCAGCCGCCGCCACTCCAGCCGCCGCCACTCCAGCCGCCGCCACTCCAGCTTCAGTTCTGGCGCCGGCCGACCCGGTCCCCGTCCCCGCCGCTCCGCCCTTCGAGCCCGCCCCCGCGGCTCCGCCGGGCCCGCCTCCTGGGACCGGCCGGCGTCGCCGCCGGGGATGGCTGCCCGGAGTCGGGGTTGGCGTGGTCGTCGGGGGCGCCATCCTGGGTTTGGTGCTCGCAGGACGAGGCGGGACCACCACGAGCACGACGCCGCCGGGAGGCTGTGCGCGGGCATCCAGCTCAGCAGGCCCGGGCGCCGTCATCTTCAGCGATGCCTTCGGTGACCGATCGGGACAGTGGGACGAGACCAACACGGACGCTGCCACGACCGGGTACGAGTCCGGGGCCTATCGAATCCTCCTGAAGATGCAGGGGGGCCTCGCCAACGCTGATGCGGGCCCCCACGTCCCCGAGGTCCAGTGCCTCGGCGACGTTCGAGTCTCCGCCGACGTCACCAAGGTCGTCGGCGGCGGCAACAGCACGTACGGGATCGCCTGCCGGAGAACCACCGGGACGAACGAGTACTACTTCGTGATCAGGGCGAACGGCGCCTACGCGATCGAGAAGGGCGGGACGCAGCTCAAGGTGGGCAGGACCCCGCAGATCAAGCAGGGAAACGCCACCAACCACCTGCAGTCGGAATGCAGCGGCGGCGCCGGTGGCTCGCCCGTGGACCTGAAGCTGTGGGTGAACGGCGTCCTGGTCGACTCCGTGGAGGACCCGACCGACTCTTTCCCCATCGGCTCCGTCGGCGTGACGGCGAAGGGTCCGGCCGGGCTGGACATCCGCTTCGACAACGTTCAAGTGAGGCAGGCGTAGTGCGGGAAGGGGGGATCGCGCGTGGATCCCACGGGTGAGAAGGGGCAGACCGAGGAGGAGGAGTCGGAGGAGGATCGCGAGGGCGCGGTCCCGTTCTTCCTGCCCTTCCCAGAAGGCGCGCCCGTCGCCGAGCCGCAGGGTCCGGCACGCCCGGGCCCCACCATCCCCAAGGCACCGGCAGGCGGCCCCACCATCCCCAAGGCACCGGCAGGCGGCCCCACGATCCCCAAGGCGCCCGCAGGCGGCCCCACGATCCCCAAGGCTCCACCGGACGGCGAGGGGCCCACCATCCCCAAGGCGCCAGACGGCGGCCCCACCATCCCCAAAGCCCCCCTCGAAGAGGCCACCTTCGGGGGCGCCCCCCCGTTTCCGGCCGGAGGGTTCCCACCTCCACCGCTCGGAGCCCTGGAGTCCGACGGCGCGACGCCCGGGTCGGGGGGAGGCCGGCCAAGTGTCAGGATCCCCCGCACTGTCCTCATCGTGGCGACAGCCGTGGTGGTGGTCACGACGGCCGCGACCGTCGTCCTGGCGAGTCGCCATCACCCCGCCCTGTCGCTGCCGACCGTCACCATCCTTTCTGGGCCGTGCGACGCGGGCAGTTCTCCCTGCACCACCGAGGCAACCACGGCGACCTTCCGGTTCGGCGCATCAGGCGTGTCCGCATTCGCATTGGCGGCCGGCCAGCCCCTCGAGCCTGTCGACATCGCCCGAGCGGCAGCCGTCAGCGGATTCCAGTGCTCTCTCGACCGAGGTGCATTCGCGGCGTGCTCATCGCCGAAAACATTCACTGGCCTGGTGGTGGGCGGCCACCACTTCGCCGTCCGCGCCCTCGGCGCGTCGGGCGCGTCCGGCGACGCGACGACTTTCGACTGGACAGTCGTTCAACCAGGGCCCCTCCCAGAGCTGCGTATCCACGACCAAACCCTGCCTGAAGGCGATCACGGGAAGACAAGCGCCCAGATCACGGTGACCCTGTCTCCGGCCAGCCAGACCACCGTGACCGTTCATTACGCCACGGCGAGCGGTACCGCCACGGCGGGTGATGACTTCGCGGCCAGCTCCGGAACGCTCACCTTCCTTCGCGGACAGGCCACCAAGACCATCGCCGTCTCCGTGATCGGAGACACGCAGCCCGAGCCGGACGAGCACTTCTCCATCCGGCTTTCCGACCCGACCAACGCTGAAATGGCGACGGAGAGCGCCACCGTCACCATCCTGGACGACGACAGGAAGGGTCACCCCGCCTTGCGGGTCATCGACCAGTCCGTGCCCGAGGGCAATTCCGGGACGACCCATGCACAGGTCACCGTGACTCTGACTCCACCCAGCCAGACTGCCGTGACGGTGCGTTGGGCCACCGTCAGCGGTACGGCCACGGCGGGGAGAGACTTCGCGTCGGACTCCGGAACGCTGACCTTCCACAAAGGGCAGGCCACCAAGACCATCACCGTCTCGGTGATCGGAGACACGCAGCCCGAGTCCACCGAACGCTTCTCCATCAAGCTTTCCCACTCGACCGGGGCGGAGATCGCGACAAACGGCGCCACTGTCACCATCCTCGATGATGACATCCCCGCGCTGAGCATCAGCGACAGAACCGTTAAGGAGGAAAATTCCGGGACGACTCCAGCCCAGCTCACCGTGACCCTGTCCCCGGCCAGCCCGGACACCGTGACGGTGCAGTGGAACACGGCCAGCGGCACGGCCACGGCGGGGAAGGACTTCGCGGCGGACTCTGGAAGGCTGACGTTCCTCCCGGGGCAGACGACCCAGACCCTCACCGTGTCGGTGATCGGAGACACGCAGCCCGAGACGGACGAACGCTTCTCCGTCCAACTCTCGAATGCGACGAAGGCACAGGTCACGAGGGAAAGCGCGACCGTCACCATCCAGGACGATGACGCCACGACCCTGCGGATCAACGGCGGATCGATGACCGAAGGGGATCAGGGGACGAGGGCGGCGATGGTCCAGGTGACCCTGTCCCCGGCCGGCCCTGACACCGTGACCGTGCACTGGGCCACCGAGGGCGGTTCGGCCACCGCGGGGAAGGACTTCAGGTCCGATTCCGGAACGCTCACCTTCCTGCACGGACAGACCACCCAGAACATCAGTGTGGCCGTGATCGGAGATACGCAAGTCGAAGACAACGAGACATTCAAGGTGATCCTCTCGAGCTCGATCAACGCGCGGATCGGAGCGCCAAGCGCGACCGTCACCATCCTCAACGACGACGTCCCCGCCGTCACCATCAGCGGGACGGCGGTGCCGGAGGGCGACTCCGGGACCACCCCGGCGACCGTCACAGTGACGCTGTCGTCGTCCAGCCCGAAGCCCGTGACCGTCCACTACTCCCTGGCCGGCGGCACGGCCACGGCGGGGAAGGACTTCCAGGCCGACTCCGGACAGGTCAGCTTCCCCAGTGGACAGACCACCGAGACGATCACCGTCCACGTGATCGGGGACACGGATGTCGAGGATGACGAGGCCCTCACAGTGAACCTCTCGAACGCCAACAACGCCACGATCACGGACCCGAGCGCCATTGTGACCATTCGGAATGACGATGTCCCCTCCATCAGTATTGGCGACGCATCAAGGACGGAGGGCAACTCCGGGACAACCGCAGTGACCGTCACGGTGAGCCTTTCCTCGCCCAGCCCGAAGTCGGTGAGCGTGCATCTGGACACGGCCGACGGGACGGCGACGGCGGGCAAGGACTACCAGTCCGCCTCCGCGCCCGTCATCTTCTCCCCCCAACAGACCAGCAAGCCGGTCACCCTGACCGTGATCGGAGACACGGTGGTCGAGGACGACGAGACCTTCACGGTGAACCTGTCGGGCGCGGTAAACGCGAAGATCGCGGACCCGAGCGCCACCGTCACCATCCTGAACGACGACATCCCCACCTTCACCATCACCGGCACATCGGTGCAGGAAACCAACTCGGGGACCACGGCGTCCGTCAAGGTGACCCTGTCCCCGGCCAGCCCGAAGACGGTGACCGTCGATTACGCCACGAAGGATGGGACGGCGACGGCCGGTTCGGACTACGTGGCCAAGTCCGGGATCCTCACCTTCACCAGCGGACACACCTCGCAGACCATCACCATCTCCGTGATCGGAGACACCACCCAGGAGCCCGACGAGACCTTCTCCGTGAACCTCTCGAATGCCACGAACGGCGCGAAGATTGGCACGCCAAGCGCCACGGTCACGATCATCAACGATGACTTCCCTATCCCCCGGCCCGCCGCTGGAGGTGGGAGATGGCCGACCGGCCTGGGGTCCCCTGTCCGGGCTCAGCCCCGACTCGACGCGCGCCTGGACCGGCTGGCACCATGAGGGTGTGACCGCCTTCCCCATCCCGCCACCGGTGGAACCCATGCTGGCGAAGCTCCAGCGGGAGCTCCCCCTGGGCGACGGGTGGTGCTACGAGCCGAAATGGGACGGGTTCCGGGCCGTCGTGTTCCGCGACGGCGACGAGCTGTACGTGCAGAGCCGCGATCTCCGGCCGCTCAACCGGTACTTCCCGGAGCTCCTTCCGGCGTTGATGGCCGCGCTTCCCACGCGCTGTGTGGTGGACGGCGAGATCGTGCTGCCCGGCCCGGACGGCCTGGACTTCGACGCTCTCCAGATGCGGCTGCACCCGGCCGAGTCGAGGGTGAAGAAGCTGGCCGCGGAGACCCCGGTGTCGTTCGTGGCGTTCGACCTCCTGGCCCGAGACTCGCGCGACCTCCGGGAGGAGCCGTTCTCGGTGCGCCGCAAGGAGCTCGAACGGGCGCTGGGCCCGAAGGTGGGCTCCGGCGTCCCCGCCGGCGGCGGCACCACTGTGCTGCTGACGCCACAACTGACCGACCCCGACGAGGCCGAGGCGTGGTTCTCGGAGCTGGCGCCGCTGGGCCTGGAAGGCGTGGTGGCCAAGCGGGCCGACCTCCGGTACCGGCCGGGCGACCGGGCCATGGTCAAGGTCAAGAAGGTGCACTCCGTGGACTGCGTGGTGGGCGGGTTCCGGCCCGCGAAGTCGGGGCAGGGCATCGGGTCGCTGCTGCTCGGCCTGTACGACGACGCGGGCGTGCTGCACTACGTGGGGCACACGTCGTCGTTCAAGGCCCGAGAGCGCGTGGAGATCCGGGAGAAGCTCCGGCCGCTGGAGGGCGAGCGCAGCTTCAGCCGAACCTGGCCCGACGCCGACGTGCCCGCGGGCCGCACCCCCGACTCCATGAGCCGGTGGACCGTCGGCCGTGAGCAGCAGCCATGGACCGAGGTGAAGCCGGTCCTGGTGTGCGAGGTCACCGTCGACAAGATGCAGGGCGAGCGCTTCCGCCACGCCGCGACCTTCGTCCGCTGGCGCGACGACAAGCGCCCCGAGGACTGCGGGTTCGACCAGCTCTGATCACTCCGTCAATCGCTCGACGGCACCAGGACGTGTCTCCTAAGAACTCCTAACAGGATGATCTTGAAAGCCGGTGCTGTTGCTCGCCGATGAGTACGACGTCGCGCTGCCGCCGCGGAACGCCGCCGAGCATGCCGGTCTCATCGAGCATGCCGAATTGGCGGTGCAGCCCGGCGCTGGGCGCTTTCCCTGGCTCGACGATCCTGCGTGGTTCACGCGGACACGGGCGGCCCTTCTCGGCTGGCCGCGTCGAACAGGAGGGTCGCGGCCACCGTCGCCCCGTCGGTGTGGATCGTGCCGGCCACGGCGGTCGCTCGTGCGCGGGTCTCGGGGGTCATCTAGCGGGTCGAAATGTTTGCAGCCAACGGGATGGGCGCTCCTGGCGATGTTCGGTCGGTCGATCAGGAGGGCCGATCGATGATCGGCTATGTCGTTTTCGGGGGTGTGCCGAACCAGCAGGAGAGCGCTTCTCGCAGCGCGAGCGCGGCGGTGTCGGTGGGTTCGTCGATGGCTGCGGCCCAGGCGATGTGGGCGTCCGGGCGGATCAGGAGGGCGTCGGCCGGCCGGTGATCGGTGCCGGCGGAGTGGATGTCGATGCGATGCTGCCAGTCCCGGGCGATCTCGCGGAGGTCTGCGCGGTCGGCGAGGTCGAGGAAGACGGGCCGTGCGGTGTGCATGAGCTCCGCGACGCTCGTTGCGCCCCGGTCGGTGCGCAGGGCGAGGTCGGGTGCGAAGGTCCCGATCAAGGCGTGGTGGTCGTGGCCGGGGAACGGGTAGCGGATGTCGGAGCCGGCCATGAGCGCTCCGATGCGGCGCAACGGCTGCTCGTCGACGAGCAGTTCCTGGAACAGCTCCCGGAGCGCGATGGCGGCCGGGTCGTGGCCCCGCCGAATCGCGACCTGGGCTTGCGCGTGCAGCATGTTGCGCGCGGCGGCGAGCTGGCGTTCGTCGTGGTACGTGTCCAGCAGGCCGGCCGGCGCCCAGCCGTGGATGTCGGCGGCCAGCTTCCAGGCGAGGTTGACGGTGTCGAGGAGGCCGGCGCCGAGTGCGACGCCCGGGGAAGGGAACAGGTGGGCGGCGTCGCCGGCCAGCAGGATCCGCCCGTCGCGGTATCGCTCGACCTGCCGAGCGTGAAAGGTGAAGCGCGTCAGCCGGGTCGGTTCTCCCAAGGGCAGATCCACGCCGAGCACGCGGCGGATGCTGTCCCCGAGCTCGGTCAGGGTCATTGGCTCGGCGTCGTCGTATTCGACGGACTCCTCCTCGCTGGTGTAGAGCCCTATGAGCGCGGGGTTGGTCGACCCGAGGGCGAACTCCCCGCGCTCGGTTCGTGTGAAACCGAAGCTGATCCTGCCCACACCGGCGACGTCGATGTCGCCGTTGTCGAGCACGGTCACGGACTCCGGTACGGCGACCAGGGCCAGCCGCTGGACCTCCGGGTACGTGGTGCCGGGGAACGGGATGCCGGCCATGTCGCGGACCCGGCCGCTCGCGCCGTCGCAGCCGACGAGGTATCGGGCGGTCACCCGGTCGGGCCCGTCCGGCCCGCGCACGTCCGCGGTCACCGCGGCGTCGTCCTGGCTCAGCCCGACCACCTCCTGGCCGCGGCGGATCTCGGCGCCGAGCTCCCGGGCGAACTCGTCGAGGACGCGCTCGAGGAGCGGTTGGGGGAGCGGCAGCGCCTGCATCGGGGGATCTGCGAGCTGGGTGAAGTCGATATGCATCCCGCCCCACGGGAATCGGCCTGATGCTGGCCGGGGAGCGGTGCTGGCTGCTTCGAATCGCTCGAGCTCGCCCCGGTAGCGCAGCAGCTCCAGGATCTGCCCGCTGAGACCGCCGGCCTTCGGGATGTCTCGGATCTGCGGCTGCCGCTCCAGCACCAGCGGCCGCACCCCGGCCAGGCACAGCTCACAAGCGAGCATCAGGCCGGTCGGGCCGGCGCCCACGATGATCACGTCGGTGTCCATCACTCGCCACTCCCCTCGGAGACTTACGTCGCGGACGACTACTCCCATTTCCGTAGGTTCTGGTTTCGGCCGGAGATTCTGCAGCCCGACCCGGGTCTTGCCGCAAGCGCCCGGTGCGCGATATGTTGAGCGTGGCAAGGAGTGGGTGCTTTCCCTTCCCTTGTCCACTACGGGTGGACACGCCCTTTGCGAAGCGGCGGCGCGGCGCGTACGCCGGCACCGTGGGCCAGCCCAGGAAGATCTCCCGTGGGCCTACGGATGCAGCCGCCGAACGAGGAGTTCTTCACTCCCTTCAGCAAAGCCAGCTCGAAGAGCGCCGCCATTCTCATGGAGTTCGCCGCCCGTGCCGCACGACGCTGGGCGGAACTCGCCAGGGCTCCGGGGTCAACGGCACCCTCCTTATCAGAGGTACAGGGGGCGCCCCTTTCCTCTCCCACCGTTCAAGCCGGGACCCGGACGGGTCGCCGTGTTCCGTGTGGAGCCGTCAACTCGAACTAAAGAGCGAGTCACCCTGCTTCACGTCGGACCGGACGGTCACTTCACTATTCCGCTCTCTCCCGGCCGCTACGTCCCGGAGGCCAGGAACGTGCTCATCGCGGGCCGGGTCCACGCGCCCCCTGTTTCGGTGATCGTCCCCGTGCATGCATATATCGACGCGACTGTCCGGGAATGGAACGAGTCGCCATAGCCCACACCGCCCTGGGTCCTGGCATCCTTGCGGGATCACATGACAGCCAGTGGAGGTCTGATGGCCAAGGTCGAGGTCGAGCGGCTGGGGGCGGTGACGGTGGTGACGCTGAACCGGCCGGAGGTGCACAACGCGATCGACGGGGAGACCGGCGGGCTGCTTCGGGACGCGATCCAGGCTTTCGCGCACGACGCCGACGCGCGGGTGCTCGTCGTGACCGGCGCCGGCACGACCGCTTTCTGCACGGGCGCCGACCTGAAGGATGTCGGCGGGCTGGCCAGCCCGCCGCCGGGGGAGGGGCCCCTGCGGTTTTCCCGCCTCGAACCGGGGAAGCCGACCATCGCGGCGGTGGAGGGATACTGCTTTGCCGGCGGCCTGGAGCTGGCGTGCTGGTGCGATTTCCGCATCGCGGGGGACACCTCGGAGTTCGGCGTCCTCAACCGGAGGTGGGGCATCCCGCTGGTGGACGGGGGGACGCAGCGCCTGCCCCGGCTGGTGGGTCTGGGCACCGCGCTGTGGCTGATCGAGACGGGGATGCGCATCGACGCGGCGCGGGCGAAACAGATCGGGCTGGTCCAGGAGGTCGTCCCCGCCGGCACCGCGCTCCAGCGCGCCACGGAGCTGGCTGAGCGGATCGCCCCATACCCCCAGGCCAGCCTCCGGGCCGATCGCGCCTCCGCCGTCGCGGCCCTGGGCCTCCCGCTCTCCGAGGGGTTCGCCGGAGAGGAAAGCCTGGGGCTGGCCTCGCTGGCCGACCCGGAGATCGGCGAGGCGCTGGCCCGCTACGCCTCGGGCGACCGCCCCGAGCCGCCGCGGCCGGCCGGCTGACCCGTTGCTGTCACTCCGGTAGCTTCTTCAGGCTCCCGAACAGGCGCACGACCTTCTGCGGATCGACGGGGAACGAGACCTCCCGCGCCGGGAACCGTGCCAGGTCCGCGTCGGACAGGATGCCCTCGGTCTGGAACAGGACGTCTCGCCGGCGATTTCGCTCCGCACGTCGTCGGGCAGCTTGCCAAGCTTGAACAGCCGGTACAGCAGGAGCTTCTTCGGCACGCCGCGGATCATGGGCGATCGTGGCCGGGGCCGGCGATTCGCCCCAGCGGCGGAATCCGCATATGGTCCCGTGGCGCCCGTCCGCAACCCAGGAGGAGCCATGGGGGTCCTGCCCGAACCCGTCGAAGAGCTGCTGAACTCCGCCCTCGTCGGCGAGCTCACCGTGGTGGACGACCGGGGGCTCCCAGTGACCCATCCGCTCATCCCCATGTACGACGGCGAGCGCATCTACCTCACGTCCAGCGTGCTGTTCTCGCGGAAGCTCGAGCACATCAAGGCCAACCCGAGGGTGTCGCTGTCGATCAGCGACCCCAGCGCGGTGAGCGTGGAGCGGTTCCGGCGGGCCACCATCCAGGGCGACGCCGTGGTGGACGACTCGGACCTGCACTCGGGCTGGGAGCGCAAGGTCCTCCCCCTGTGGCGGGTCAAGGAACCCGCCATCGACTTCTTCCTGGGGAAGCGGGTGGCCCTTCCCCTGTTCTTCGAGCGAGGCATCATCGAGATCACCCCGCGCCGGGCGTTCCTGTGGGAGGACGGCCGGACCGACGTCCCGCCCCAGGTGTTCGAGCTGGCGGAGGCGGCCCGATGAGCGCCCCCGCCGCCGCCCGGATGCTCGCCGGCCTGGAGGGCCAGTACACGCACGCCGTGATCGCGTTCCTCGACGACGACGGGTACCCGCTCTCGGTTGCCACGGGCTTCCGGGCCGAACCGGAGCGGGGCGTCGTCGAGCTGGACGCGGTGGCCGGCGAGGCGGTGAGCCCGCCACTCGGCCGGGAGGTCAACGTGGTGTTCAGCCACATCCGGCCGCAGCCCGGGGTGGGGTACGACGAGCGGCGCTACGTGTCCCTGTGGGGCTCGCTGCGACCGGTCGGCGATGGGGCTCGCCTGGAATTCACGCCGGCGCGGGTCCAGCACTGGGACGAGCAGGAGGTCCCCTTCTTCGAGTTCTCAGAGCGAAGCGTCCCCCAGGCCCACCGGTACATGGAGCTCCTGTCGAAGGAGACGGGGCGGCAGGTGAAGCCGTCGCTCTCGCCGTTCTGGCTGTTCCTGCGGGCCACGAGGCTGCCGTTCCTGTCGGCCACCATCGTGCCGATCGGGCTGGGCATCGCCGTGGCCGCCCTGCACGGGGCGTGGCACTGGTGGCTCGCCGTGCTCACCCTGATCGCCGGCGCCTGCGTGCACCTCGGGCTGAACGTGGCGAACGACGTCTTCGACACGGCCAGCGGGGCCGATGCGGCCAACGTGACGCCCACCCAGTTCAGCGGCGGGTCGCGGGTCATCCACTACGGGCTGCTCACCATGCGGCAGATGCAGCTGATGTCGCTGGGGTTCTACGCGGTCGGCCTGGTCATCGGGCTGTACCTGGCCATCACCCGCGCGTTCTGGCCCCTGCTGGTCATCGGCGCCGTGGGCGCGTTCATCAGCTACTTCTACACGGCCCCGCCGCTGCGCCTGGTCCACCGCGGCATCGGCGAGATCGCGGTGTTCCTGGGGTTCGGGCCGGTCATGGTCCTGGGCGCGTACGAGGTGCAGGCCCGGACGTTCTCGTGGGAAGCGCTGTACGCCTCGCTGCCCGTGGGGATCCTGGTCGCCCTGATCCTGTACGTGAACGAGGTGCCGGACCGGCCGGGGGACGCGGCGGCCGGGAAGCGAACGCTGCCCGTGCGTCTGGGCAAGGAGGCGGTGATCGCTCTGTACGTGGGGGCGGTGGCGGTCGCGTTCCTGCTGGTGGTGGGCGGCGCCCTCGTGGGCGTGCTGCCCAGGCCGACCATCCTCGCCCTTGCTGCGCTGCCTCTGGCACTGCCCGTGTACCGCGGCCTCCGGGCGTACTACGAGAGCCCGTACCAGCTCATGCCCATGATGGCCCGCAACATCCAGCTCCACCTGGCCACAGGGATGCTGCTGATCCTGGGCTACGTGATCGCGCTGGTGGCGGGGCACCTGATCTCGAACCCGCCGGTGTTCCTCCGGTAGTTCAGGCCGAGAGTTCGATCGGGGTCACGTCTAGGGTCTGGGTGCGGCCGTCGCGGTAGATGCGGATGGGCATGGTCCGGCCCACGGCCGACCCGTCCATCAGCCGCTGGAGGTCGTCCATGCCTTCGACGGGGACCCCGTCCACCTCCACCACCAGGTCCTCCGACTTGATGCCGGCCCGGGCGGCGGGGCTCCCGGGGACGATCTCCACGATCTCGATCCCGCGCTGCCGGCCCACGTCGGCGGCCACGCGAGGCGGCAGGGGCCTCGGACCGCCGGCGATGCCCAGGTAGGCCCGCCGGACCCGACCCTCCGTCATCAGCGAGGCCACGATGCGCCTGGTCGCGTCGTTGATGGGAACCGCCAGGCCGAGCCCCTGGCCCATCCCGGGGCCGATCACGGCGGTGTTGATCCCGACCAGCCGCCCGGTGCTGGCGGCCAGTGCGCCGCCGGAGTTCCCGGGGTGCAGCGCGGCGTCCGTCTGGATGACGTTCTCCACCAGCCGGGTGGCCGAGCCCACCCGCGTCGGGAGCGATCGCCCCAGGGCGCTCACGACGCCCGCGGTGACCGAGCCGGCGAACCCGAACGGGTTCCCCATGGCCACCACCAGCTGGCCCACCTTCAGGCGTGCCGCGTCGCCGAGCACCGCGGGCGTGAGGTCGGAGCCCGAGGTCCGGACCACCGCCAGGTCCGAGAGGGGGTCGGTTCCCACGATCTCCAGGTCCAGTTCGCGTCCGTCCACGAACGTGGCGATGCCTCGATCGGTGCCGGTCACGACGTGGGCCGAGGTCAGCAGGAACCCGTCGGGTGTGACGGCGACAGCGCTGCCGCCGCCCTCCACCCGGGCCCGCCCCCCCAGGCGCTTCCACACCCGGAGGTTGGCCACCGACGGCGAAAGCAGCTCGGCGACCCGAACCACCACGCGCGAGTACGCGTCGAGCGCCTCGTCCTCTCCAGGCTCACCGAGGCCCGCGGGCTGCGGCTCGCCTAGGATCGTGTCCAGGAACCGGATATCTGTCACGGAATTGAGGCTAACACGGGCCGAACGTAATCATGTAAGCGACAAGGTGACCAGGTGGGAGGGCGGCTACGAGCAGCGCAGAGCCAGCGTTTTGTACTCGTCGTCCCCGAAGTACGTCCCCACCGCCCACAGGTCCGACGATCCCGGAACCGTGGTGATGCCGTCCAGGTGCGAGCTCTGTCCGGGGAAGGGAACGTCGTCGGCCTGCCACTTCCCGGCCACCCGGTGCTCCACCAACCCCTGGTCACCCGCTCTGCCCACCGCCCACACCGAACCATGTGCGACCGTGACGTCGGCCAGCGCGGCCGGCGAGGCGCCGGGGTCGGCGACCGTCACCGTCTTCCAGGAGCCTCCCGACCGGTGCAGGACCAGCACGCCCGCGCCCTTCGACCCTACCGCCCATAGGCTGTGCGCCGTGCCGCCCACGGCGCTCAGCCGGACGGCGTTCAGGGAGGGGCCGGGCACCACCGACCACGCCGATCCGTCCCAGTGCTCGATGAGCGGCCGTCCCCCGCTGCGGCCTTTCCCTCCCACCGCCCACACGTTCTACGGGGAGAGGGCCAGGACGTCGTTCAGGAACCCCTGCACGGCCGGTCCCTGGAACGGGGTCCACTTTTTCCCGTTCCAGTGCTCGATGAGCGGTCGCGGGCTGACCTTGCCTCCGTCCCACAGCCCGACCGCCCACATGTCCTTGGAGGAGATCGCGCTGATGGCGAAGGTCCCGACGTCGCCCGCCCCTTGCGAGGGCGGCGGCACGTAGACGTATTTCCAGTGCGTCCCGTTCCAGCGGGCGGTCAGCGGCGACTCCTCCTCGCCGCCCGACCCACCGGGATTGAATCCCACCACCCACACGTCGGTGGGCGAGATCGCCTCGATGCCGGTCCACTGGAAGCTGGCCCCGGCCACCGGGCCGACCACCTTCCATGCCGTTCCGTCCCAGCGCTCGGTGATCCGCCCATCGTCGCTACTCCCCACGGCCCACACGGCGTTGTCCGAGGCCGCGGAGACCGCGTTCAGGCCGTCGAACGCGCCGACGTTCGGCGTCGGCACCATGGACCACGAGGCGCCGTCCCAGTGCTCGACCAGCGGGAGCGGGCCGAAGTAGTAGTCGTTCCCGACGTCGCCCTCGGCGTCACCGACGACCCACACGTCGTTCTTGGCCAGGGCCGCGACATCGCGCAGGAAGGGCGTGTAGCCGGCGCCGATTCCGAGCGCCGTCACCACGCTCCACGCGGACCCGTCGAAGTGCTGGGTCTCGGGCGCGTTGCCTTCGGTGCCCGAGCCCGCGGCCCATACGTCGTCGGGCGCGGACGCGTCGACCGCCGTCGTGAGGTTATAGCCGGGATTCAGGTCCGGGACCGGGACCACCGTCCAGGCCATCCCGTCCCAGTGCTCCGAGGTCGAGTGGGTTCCCTGCTTGGTGTATCCCTGGCCCACGGCCCAGGCGTCGGAGGCGCTGAGGGCCACCACCGCGTGCAGCTCGCCGCCTGCTTGCCCAGGCTCGGGCTCGAAACGACGGTCCAGGCCATCCCGTCCCAGTGCTCGATGAGCCCGTCACCCTTCCCCGAACCGACCGCCCAGACGTCGTCCGCCGAGGTCGCCGAGACGCCCGCCAGCCAGTTGCCCGGCGCTCCGAGGTCTGGGCTCGGGACGATGCTCCATGCAGTCCCGTCCCAGTGCTCGATCAACGTCGACGGGGTTCCGGAGGCGTCGGCGGTCGAGCCCACCGCCCACACGTCGTTCGGGGCCACCGCCTCCACGGCGTTGAGGCGGTCGTCCTTGCCCGGGCTGGGGGTGGAAACGGTGCTCCATTCCGTCCCGTCCCAGTGCAGGGCCACCGTGGAGCCCTTCCCGTAGTAGGACTTCTGGGTGTGCCCGACCGCCCACAGGTCGTGGGTGGAGACCCCGTCGACGGCCTGGAGGATGGTGGAGAACTTCCCGGGATTCGGCGTATCCACCACCGTCCACGACGTGCCGTCCCAGTGCTCAGCCAGCGACAGGTCCTGGAGCAGGGTCCCCACCACCCACAGGTCGGTGGACGAGAACGCGACGATGCTGTTCAGGGAGGCCGACGCCAGGCCGTCCGGGCTGGGGGTCGGGGTACGGACCAGGAACATGCCGTCGCCGCGCCAGCGACCGGGCCGGCCGGGGATGCCAGGATCCCTCCGAGGAGGAAGACGGGCACCATCACGCGACGGATGACCAGGGACCCCACCTCCAGCCCGGGATCCTACGCCGGACGGCGAAGGATGAGAATGCCCTGGTTGTGCGAAGGGAGGCCGGAATGGGCGAGATCGGGTGGCCGAACTGGATCGGCGTGGTGGCGGACGACATGGAAGCGCAGCGGGGCTTCTACCGGGACGTCCTGGGCCTGCGGGAGCTGGAGGCCGGGGACGGCTGGGTCCAGTTCGACATGGGGTGGCCGAACATGCTGGAGGTCATCCAGCGGACCGACGACCCTCAGTACAGCGAGGTGCGTTTCCAGACCGGCTTCGCCGTGGACGATATCTACGCCGCTCGCCAGGCCATGGTCGAGCGCGGCGCCACGCCGTTGACCGAGGTCGAGGGCGATGCGGAGTCGGGCGGCTTCTGGTGCTACTTCACCGACCCCGAAGGAAACGTCTTCGAGATCAGCCAGCGCGTCGGCGACTCCTGGTCCTGACCAGCGTCAGGCCGCGGACTGCGGCGGGCCCGGGCGGGTGGTGAAGCCGACGTACCAGTCCTCGTCGGACTCGCCGTCGATGGCCAGGCGCCACACGTAGCGGCTGTTCGGCGTCAGCGGCAGCGGCGGGACGTTCACGGCCAGGGCGAAGTCGAGCGGCGAGCCCGGCTTGAGCCCGGGAGGCCGGCCCACTTCGAACTGCCCCTCGACCTGGACGGGCTGCTCCGCGCCGGGGACCAGGACCGGCTGCTCGTCGGCATCCACCAGGGTCAGACGGAACGAGTGTTGGAGGTTGGCCTCGTCCCACGGGACCTCGATCTTCACGGCGATGCCCATCTGCACCGCCCCCGGGCCGGTTACCGACCACCCGCCGCCCAGCACGTACAGCTTGCCCTGGACGGCCTGGACGAAGTCGGCCAGCAGCATGGTGGCCCTCACTGCGACGCCCCCCGCCTCGTTAGCTCCGCCCCAGCTCCTCACGGGCCAACCGGAGCGCTTCCTCGTACACGTCACGGGCCGGCACGCCAGCCTCCCGCGCCGCCCGCGCGCAGTCCTCGAACTCCGGCGCCACGCTCACCGCTCGCCCCTCCAGGAACCCCACCTTCACCGCGACCGGGCCGTGCGAGGTCTCCACTTTCACCAGCTCGCGTTCGAGGGCTTCCTTGGACACCGGGGTCGCGCGGACGCCGAGCGTGCCGGTCTCGCGGAACAGCACGCCGCGGATGGCCTCGGCCCGGTCCGCCGCGCACAGCACGGACACGGTCACGGCCGGGCGGCTCTTCTTCATCACGATCGGGGTCAGCCAGGCGTCCTGGGCCCCCGCCGCGAACAGCCGCTCCAGCACGTACTCGTACAGCTCCGGGTTGAGGTCGTCGATGTTCGTCTCGACCACCACGTCGCCCCCGGTCTGCTGGTCCGGCGTGGGTGTGCGGTGGCCTTCCTCCTCGGTCCCCACCAGCACCCGGAGGATGTTCGGGAACTCGAGGCGGTGCGAGCCCGCCCCGTACCCCACCGACTCCACCCGCATCATGGGGAGGTCGCCGTAGCCCTCGGCCAGCGCCGCCAGGATGGCCGCGCCGGTGGGGGTGACCAGCTCGACGGGGACCCCGCGCGAGTACATGGGCGCGCCCCGCAGCAGCTCCACCACGGCCGGGCCCGGGATGGGCATCGCCCCGTGCTCCGTCTTCATCATCCCCAGGCCGGTGGGGACCGGCGAGGCGAACACCCGCTCGATGCCCAGGACCGACAGGGCCGCCGCCACCCCGGTGATGTCCACGATGGAGTCCACCGCCCCGATCTCGTGGAAGGTCACCAGCTCGACCTCCTTGTGGTGGACCTTGGCCTCGGCTTCGGCCAGCCGCCGGAACACCCGCTGGGCGGTCCTGCGGACGTCGGGGGTCAGGTCCGCCGCGTCCAGCAACGCCCGGATGCTGGCGTAGGTGCGGATGATCCCGCTGGCCCGGGCGTGCACGGTGACCTGGGTGGCCCGGATGCCGAACGTCTCAACCTCTTCCATCTCGAAGTCGAACGGCTCCACGGGAAGCGAGGAGAGCTGCTTGCGGATCTCGTCGAAGTCCGCGCCGGCGTCGAGCAGCGCCCCCAGGGCCATGTCGCCGGAGATCCCGGCGACGCAGTCGAAGTACGCGACCCGCACTCGGCTACGCCGCCCGGGCCCGGATGATCCGGTGGGCCACCAGGGCGGCCCCGAAGCCGTTGTCGATGTTGACCACGGCGATGCCCGGCGCGCAGGAGGACAGCATGGCCAGCAGCGCGGCCAGCCCCCGGAACGAGGCCCCGTAGCCGACGCTGGTGGGTACGGCGATCACCGGCCGGGAGGTCAGCCCCGCCACCACCGACGGCAGCGCTCCCTCCATGCCGGCCACCACCACCACACAGTCCGCGCCGTCGATCCGTTCCCGCTGGTCCAGGAGCCGGTGGACGCCGGCCACCCCAACATCCTCGATCACGTCCACGGCCATGGCCAGGGCGGACGCGGTCACGGCGGCTTCCTCCGCCACCGGCTGGTCTGAGGTGCCCGCCGACACAACGGCCACCGTCCCGAGCACGGCGCCGTTGTCGCCTCGCTTGGCCACCACGAGCCCCGAGCGCGGGTGGAACTCGGCGGTGGGGACGACCTGGCGCACCGCATCGAACTGGCGGGGCGTGGCCCGGGTCACGAACACCGCTCCGCTGCTTCGCCGAACGAGCGCCGCGGCCGCGGCCCCGACCTGCTCCGGCGTCTTCCCCGGCCCGTACACCGCCTCGGCCTGCCCGGTCCGGAGCTCCCGGTGATGGTCGACCCGGGTCCCGTCGAGCGCCTCGTAGGGGAGGCTCCGCAGCTCCCGGACGGCGTCATCGACGGTCCGGTCGCCGTCCGCGACCCCCCGAAGAAGTTGTGCCAGCGATCGTTCGTCCACGGGAGGGGCCATTGTATACTTCGGGCTTCAGGGCAGGTAGATGCCCATTTTTCGGATCCGGGGCAGCTGATCAAGCGTTGGCCTTCTCCTCGAAAACCCTCACGCTCCTGGTCCTGGTCTCCTTGGGCCTGGACGTCCTCGTGCTGTTCATCCTGGCCACCAGCGCCGGCCGGCGCCGCCGCCCGCCCGAACGCACGCCCATCGTCATGGACGAGACCCTGCGCGGCATCCTGGAGGGCCACGCCCGCACCATGCAGCGGCTGGACGCCGCCATCGCCCACCTGGCCTCGGAGGACGTCCGCCTGGCCGAGCACCTGGCCGGCGCGATCCAGAAGGTGGCGCTGCTTCGCTACGACGCTTTCGAGGACGTGGGCGGGCGGCTGTCGTTCTCCTGCGCCATGCTGGACGCGCAGGGCGATGGCGTGGTGGTGACGTCGATCAACGGCCGGCAGGACACCCGGGTGTACGCGAAGCCCGTCCGCCGGGGCATCAGCGACTACAACCTTTCCGAGGAGGAAGAGCAGGTCATCCGCGACGCCCTCACCGGGCAGCGCCAGATCCTGGAGGCCAGATGATGCGCAGACGTGACGACGGGGGAGCGGGGCCGGACGTCCCGGTCGCGCCGATCAGGGAACAGGAGGTCCGGTCCATGGCGGGAGAGGGTGAGGTAACGATCGTCGGCCAGGGGGCGAAGCTGGAGGGCACGCTGGTGTCCGCCGGCTCGCTTCGCGTGGACGGGCACGTCAAGGGCCAGATCAACGCCGAGGGCGACGTCATGCTGAGCCCTCAGAGCCAGGTCGAGGCGGACATCCGCGCCGACAGCGTGACCATCGCCGGCCGGTTCAAGGGCAACATCTTCGTGAAGGGGAAGGCCGAGCTGGCCCGGGGCGGCCGCATCGACGGGAACGTCACCTCCAAGGTGCTGGTGGTCCAGGAGGGGGGCGTCTTCTGCGGCCAGAGCATGATGGACCAGGAACATGCCGCGCACCCCGCGACTCCGGCCCCCGCCGCCTCCACCGCCGCAGCGGGCGGCGGCAACGCGCACGGCGCCGAGCCGGGCAAGGCGCCCGAGACCCCCGCCGAGCGAGCCCGCGTCACCTAGCGCTGGCCGGCGCACGGGTGGGTGCGGCTTCGGGCCGGCCTTCTGGCATGCTGTGACCCATGCTCGACCTCAGGGCGATCCGTGAGGACCCGGAACCGTTCCGGGCCGGCCTGGCCCGCCGCGGCGCCGTGGAGGACCTCGACCGCCTGCTCGAGCTGGACCGCGAGCAGCGGGTGCTGAAGGTCGAGGTCGAAGGGCTCCGGGCCGCCCAGAACCAGGTGTCCAAGGAGATCGGGCGCTCCCCGGAAGGGGAACGCCCCGCCCTGCTGGAGGAAGCGGAGCGGGCGTCGGCGCGGATCAAGGAGGTCGAGCCGGAGCTCCAGCGCATCACCGACGAGCTGGAGGCCCTGCTGGCCCGGGTCCCCAACGTCCCGCACCCCTCGGCCCCCGACGGCCAGGGCGACGAGGACAACACCGTGGAGCGTGTGGTCGGCGACCCGCCGTCGTTCCCGTTCCCGGTGCAGGACCACGTCGAGCTGGGGGAACGGCTGGGCGCGCTGGACATGGAGCGGGCCGCGCGGACCTCCGGGTCCCGGTTCGCCTACCTGCTGGGGCCCTCGGTGTGGCTGCAGTTCGCGCTGGTGCGCTACGCCCTCGACCGCGTCGCCGCGCACGGCTTCGTGCCAGTCATCCCGCCCGTGCTGGTTCGGGAGGAGGCCATGTTCGGCACCGGCTTCCTTCCCACGGACGAGGCGCAGCTCTACGTGACCAGGGAGGACGACCTGTACCTGGTGGGGACCTCCGAGGTCCCGCTGGCCTCGTTCCACGCCGACGAGATCCTCGATCCCGACACACTCCCGATCCGGTACGCGGGCTACTCGACCTGCTTCCGCCGTGAGGCCGGCACGTACGGCAAGGACACTCGGGGGATCTTTCGCCTCCACCAGTTCGACAAGGTGGAGATGTTCAGCTTCTGCCCGCCCGAGCGATCCTGGGAGGAGCACGACTTCCTGGTGTCGATCCAGGAGGACATCGTCGGCGGCCTGGGCCTGGCCTACCGGGTGGTGAACGTGTGCGTCGGCGACCTGGGCGCCTCGGCGGCCAAGAAGCTGGACATCGAGGCGTGGTTTCCGGGGCAGGAGCGGTACCGCGAGGTCACCTCGTGCTCCAACTGCACCGACTACCAGGCCCGCCGGCTGGGGGTGCGGGTCCGGGGCGCCGACGGGAACCGTCCGGTCCACACCCTGAACGGCACGGCGGTCGCGGTAGGGCGGATGCTGATCGCGCTGCTGGAGAACCACCAACAGGAGGACGGGTCCGTCGAGGTTCCGGAGGTGCTGCACCCGTATCTTCCTGAATCGGCTCGGGTTCTGCGGCCGGCCTGAACCCGCCGCCGCAGGTTTGGCTGCGAGCGGCCTGGGGGTACCTCACCCCCGGACATGCTGGCCGACGCCATCACCGAGGCCCTCGAGCGCTCGAGCGCCCTCGATCGCGTGGGGCGGCTCCTGGGACGGGCAACCTCGTCCGTGGTCCGGTCGGGCCGGCTGAAGGACTTCATCAGCGGCACGTGGCTGGCCCACCCACTCCATCCCATGCTGACCGACGTCACCGTGGGCGCCTGGACCAGTTCGTTCCTCCTGGACCTCTTGGGAAACGAGGAGACGCGGCCGGGCTCCGACCGGCTGATCCTGCTGGGGGCGCTGTCCGCTGTACCGACGGCGACCACGGGCCTGTCGGACATGGCGGACGTCACCACCCGTGAGGAGCGGGCCGTGGGAGCCCTGCACGCAATGGGGAACCTGACCGCGCTCCTGCTGTACAGCCTGGCCTACGCGGCCCGCCGGCGGGGCCGGCGAGCCGGCGGCCTGGTCCTGTCCGCGGCCGGCCTCGGCGTCGCCTCCGGCGCGGGATTCCTGGGCGGTCACCTCGCGTACCGGTTGGGCGTCGGGGTGGACCAGACCACGTTCGAACGGGGACCCACCTCCTGGACGGCGGTCCTGGCCGACGACGAACTGCTGGAAGGGAAGCCGAAGCGGGTCACCGTGGGGACCACGAACCTGCTCCTGTACCGGGAAGCGGGCCGCACCCACTGCATCGCGAACCGGTGCAGCCACCGGGGCGGCCCACTCCACAAGGGCAAGATCGAGGACGGCCAGGTCCGGTGCCCCTGGCACCTCAGCGTGTTCCGGTTGGAGGACGGCTCGATCGTCCGCGGCCCGGCCACGGCGCCGCAGCCAGCCTACGAGGTCCGGGTCAGCGAGGGGAAGATCGAGGTCCGGGCGATGGGGCCCGGGTCCGGTTCCTAGTTCCTGCCCGGGCCTTCGCTATCCGGCGCTATCCGGCCTGGGCCAGCCGCTCCCGCGCCTGCCGCTGGCCGTCGGCCGGCAGGTCTTCGATCTGGGTGCCCTCGGCCTGGCAGCACTCACCGTCCTCCGCTGCGTGCTCCTGCCAGGTTCGTCCGTCGCAGCACCAGCCCTTGCTGAGGTCGAGTTCCTCGGCCATCGATCTCTCCTTTCCTGTTGTCGGTCTCTCCGTCTCGGATCGGCGATCGCGCGGCTATGCCGGGCGCCGGATGAGGATCCGGCGAAGGAGGAACGCCGGAAGCGGAACCACCGCGTACCCGCCGCCGCCCCCGCCGTTTCCTCCCGTTCCTCCGCCGCCGTAGCCACCGCCGTGGTGGAAGAACACGAAGTAGACGATCAGGTAGATGACCGCCGCGGCGACCGCGTAGATCGCCACCCACTTGGGCCACCGTCGCCCGTAACCCGACGGCCGCCCGCCCGCATACGCTGGGTCGTTCTGGGCCATGTCGGCCTCCTGGCTCGTGGGGCGCCTCTGTTCAGTGTTCCCAAACCGGGAGCACTCTGCACATCGGTCCAGCCGGGCGGAGTGCTCGTCCGTGGGAGGAAGGCGGCGCGGCCCGCGCCTGGGGTGGCGGGAGCCGCGCCGCGTTCGGTGGCCCCCTGCCCCTACATGTTGGGGCAGCCGTTGGTCTTCCCGGAGTGGGTCCGGTTCGTCGACGAGGTCGATGACGACGAGGACGGGGTCGGTGAGGCCTTGGCGGTGGCGGCGTGGGCGAGCGCGGCGCCACCGCCGACCAGCACCCCGGAAAGGGTGATGGCGACCAGGGCCTGTCGGAGCCGTCGCATCGTGGTTCACCTCCTTCCCGTGGGTGAGGGACGGTCCCAGTCAACGGCGCCACGCTGGGACGGGCCTGGGATCCGGGCATGAGATCGATAGGACCGCGCTCTCACTGTTCTCCCAGGAATCGTTCAGGGAGCGTCCAGCCCGGCGTGCTGAGCTGAGGCCGTTGCCCGGTGGACGGCCGGGTCGGCGAGGGACGGAGGAGCGCGATGCGTGGGCGGATGCGTCATTTGAAGCGGTGGCTGGTGGCCGGAGTGGGCGTCGCGGTGCTGCTTCTGGTGGGTCCCTTCGTGTACATCCACTTCATCGAGGGGAAGGCTCCCGCTCCTCTCGCGTTGAGCTCGCCGTCGGCGCCAGCGGCATCGAGCGATCCAATCCAGGCCGCCACGGGGACCGACGGCACGTGGAACGTCTCGACCGGGTCACTGGTCGGCTACCGGGTGAAGGAGGTCCTGTTCGGCCAGAGCAACGTGGCGGTGGGACGAACCGGGCACATCACCGGTTCCATCACCGTGCGGGGGTCGACGGTGACCGCCGGCAGCTTCACCGTGGACATGGCCACCGTGACCAGCGACGAGAGCCGCCGCGACGACCAGTTCAACGGGCGGATCATGGAGACGGCCGCCTTCCCCACGGCGACATTCAAGCTCGCCCAGCCCATCGACCTCGGGTCGCTCCCGGCCCTGGGCACCGAGGTGACGGAGCAGGCCCAAGGCGAGCTGATCCTCCACGGCGTGACCCGGACCGTGAGCTTCAGCGTGATCGGCCGCTTCACGGGCAGTGAGGTGCAGGTTGCCGGCTCCATCCCCATCACGTTCGCGAACTGGGACATCCCCAACCCCAGCTTCGGCCCGATCACCACGGAGGACCACGGCGTGCTGGAGTTCGCGCTGAACTTCACCGCCGCCTGATGGGACAATCCGTCCGGGAGGGTGGCCGAGCGGACGAAGGCGGCGGTCTTGAAAACCGCTAGGGGCGCGAGTCCCTCCAGGGTTCGAATCCCTGCCCTCCCGCGAAAATAGGCCACAAAGTCGTCGTTTTCGCAGGTCAAGGCTGCCGCCACTCGCTCTGTAGGTGGCGTCGGTTCACGGCGGTACGCGGTGCCTCGCGGTGGCACAGTTGCGTCGGTTCGCGTCGGGCCACTACATGGTTGTAATTTACGCGGTGCTACCATGCTCCCGCCAGCGAACCGGCCCCACCGAAGTGGGACTTCCGGGAATCGGGCGGAGGGCACGGGAACCGTCCTGTGTCCGGCCAAGGAGGAGGCACCACCTCACCCGCTCTCCTCCGGTTCGGCGAAAGGGAGAGGCGGGACTGCCGAAGCAGTACCGAGAACAGACCCTGACGCGACTGTGAGTTCACCCGGTCGCTACACGGGCATCTCTCGTGAGTCCGTATTCAACTACCAAACTCATGAGAGGTGAACCATGTCCACTGAACAGAACCCCGGCCTTCCACCTGAGCTGACGCCTGCGGAGGCGAAGGCCGTCCCCTTCAAGAAGACGCTCACGGCGCACGAGGCCGCGTGGTATCTGGGCGTCAGCCATCGCTGGCTCGTCCGGGACGGCATCCGCACGTTCCGCATCCCCGTGCTGAACCCTCCAGGCTCGAAGCAGTTCCTGTTCCTCAGGGCCGAGTTGGACAAAGTCCTCGAGTCCTGGCGGCAGGAGATCGGCTATCCGCCGAAGCCGAAGGCCACCAAGAAGGGTAAGAAGCGGCTGCGAGCGGTGCGCTAGATGTGAGTGGCGAGCGTGGACAAGACCGTCGTAACGGGCGCTGCCGTCCCTAGCCGGTGAGGAAAGGATGTTTGGCCGTTCGCGGCCCAGGGTCTTGCTCCCCTGCTTCTTGGCATCCAATCCGTTCCCGTGCGCTCGCCACTCGCTCAACGTCCGGTCGGGGTCGTATTCCGTCGCTGGCTGCGGCCCTGGCCGGACCCTACTACTAAGGAGGAGTGATGGCAGATCAAGAAGCACCATTTGTGGCACCTGATCATCGTCAGTTCCCCAGACCTCATGAATGGACCAATGAGTATCGCCACCTGTCGCCCGAGGAACTCGCGTGGCTGACGTTCCGATCAGGTGAAGCAATGCTTGACGTCCAGCAGTCCCCACCTGGAGATGGCAGCCTCGTCGAGATGTGTGACCAGATGTTCTTCATGGGGTACATGCTCCGCGATTACCTCGCGAGTTCTGAGGCAACTATCGCCGAACCCAAGCGCAATTCCTGACGCCTAGCTTGCCTTGCCAGGCTGGCAGCAGGCATGGGATAATGAACACGGTAAGGAGCCCCATCACACTCCTTTCCTTTGCTTCACTCCACGCTCGGCGCCGCTCGAGCGAACCGGGTTTCGGGCCGGAGGTTGGGAAACCGCCTCCGGCTCAAACCTTTTCTGGAGTGGTGGAGGAACCGGGGGGTTTGATGGGTATAGCAAAGGAGAACTTGTGATGGCGAAGTACCTAGAGCAGCATCGCAGACAGATACTTGAGTCAGCCATCAGGGGCGTGGTGGCTGATACTCGGGGATACAGGTCTGTCCGAAAGCCAGAAGATCTACTGAAACTCGGCTTCAGTCGACGCCAGAGCGAGTTGGTACCAGCGCTGCTGATCCCGATCTGGGACGTCTACAAAGAGAACAGCCGCTTCCAGATCCGACCTGACAAGCCCCGGTTCGATGAGGCTGGCAAGGAGCGCAAGTACGAGAACCTTCCTGGCGTAGGGGTGACTCTGGACATCAACCCACTTGCCCACGATGCGGTGATGAATTGGAAGAAGCCGCTGTGGATCACCGAAGGGATCAAGAAGGCAGATGCCCTGGTCTCGTTGGATCAAGCCGCCATCGCTCTCTACAGCGTCTGGAACTGGATCGGCGCCGATGAGAGCGGGGCCATTCGGCGACTCCCGGAGTGGGATGAGGTTCCCCTCAAGGGGACCAAGGATGGCCAAAGGATCGGTCGGAAGGTCTACATCGTCTTTGACTCCGACGTGATGCGGAAGCGGTCGGTGAAGTTGGCCTTGGAGCGGCTCGGACGCTTCCTCACCGCCAGGGGCGCGAGGGTTCGCTACATCTATCTGCCGGAAGGCTCGAACCACCAGAAGATCGGAGTCGACGACTACTTGGCAGCCGGTGGGGAGATCAAGGATTTTCGTAAGGCGTCCAGGGAGAGGCCCGTAGGCTTTCCTGAGATCGTGTTGACAGCTCGGCATGTCCGAGAGGTCAGTCAAGACACCCTAGAGGTACTCGAAGAGGCAAACGTTCCAGCGCAGCTATTTCAGTGGGCCTCTGTGCTCGGCCGGGTGCGAACCGATGAACGCGGGCGGCCGATGACGGAGGCGATCTCGCCCGAAATCCTTCTTCACCACATGTCTATGACAGCAGACTTCGTGACGGTTCGGACCGACACCTTTGGGCGAAGAACCTTCACCCCTGCCCACGTACCAAGGAACATCGCCGCAGATGTCCTCGCTCGCGGACGATGGCCGTTCCCTGTTCTACAAGGCGTCACTGAATCGCCGACGTTACGACCCGACGGGACGATCATTGATCGTCCGGGCTACGATCGCGAGACGGGCCTCTACTATCTGCCCGACCCCGACTTCGTCATGGATCCCGTACCGGAAGCGCCGACGGAGAAGGACGTCGAAAAGGCAGTGAAGCGTCTGCTCTATCTGGTCCACGATTTCCCGTTCGTGGGGGACGGTGACCTGACGAACTACTTCGCTCTCCTCCTGACCCCGATCGTTCGTCCCTCGATCGCTGGGCCGGTCCCGCTGGCGGGCCTCGACGCGCCACAACAGGGCAGCGGCAAGACCCTTCTCGCTGAACTCGTCGCCCGCATCGCGACCGGCCGGCCAGCCGAGACCCAACAGGCCCCGAAGAACGAGGAGGAGTGGCAGAAGACAATCCTGGCTGAGCTCACGCTGAGTCCGGCGCTGACGGTGTTCGACAATGTCATGGGCGTGACCAGCTCTGGAACGTTGTCCTCGGCTCTGACCTCCGAGACGTTCAAGGGTCGCGTCCTGGGCGTGACCAAGGTCGCCGCCCTCCCGGTCCGAACCACCTGGATCTTCAACGGCAACAATCTGCGCTTCGGTGGTGACCTGCCTCGCCGGTTCTACAACTGCAAGATCGACCCTCAGATGGCGGAGCCATGGAGGAGGACCGAAGACAAGTTCCTTCAGGCGGATCTGCCGACGTGGACACTGAATCAACGCGCCAAGCTCCTCTGGTCGTTGCTAGTCCTGGCCCGAGCTTGGTGGACGGCTGACCAGCCCAACTACAAGCCGGAGAAAATCGGCCGCTTCGAGGAATGGTGTCACGTTGTGGGTAACATCCTCGCGCATGCCGGAGCCGTTACGTTCCGGGACAGGGAGTTCCGTGGCGACGCCTTCCTCGGGAACCTCACCGAGACCTACGCGGATATGGACATCGAGTCCGAGAGCTGGGGGCCTTTCCTCGTCGAGTGGCGGAAGCGAATCGAGGATGAGTGGCTTCAACCCGGCGAGTTGGCTGCTCGATGGGGAAGCGACTTCGCACAACACCTCCCCGATGAGGTTGCTGACGCCTATGCCCGAGGCGACACGCGACGGCTGGGCTGGGCCCTCACGTTCAAGCTCGATCGGTACTACCGGGTCGGGAAGCATCAATTCGCTGTGCAGTCGAAGAAGAAGCGCGGCAAGAAAGTATATCGGGTGGTGGTGCGGTAATGCGGATTGGGCCATCTAGCAGCGACGATGCCGGTTCCGCACAGTTCCGCCGGTTCAGTACACCGCTGGCCTGTTGTCGTACTGGAACGACTTACGCATATGGGTCAATAGAACCGTCGGAATTGGTCGGAACCGGCGTTGTCCCTGGTAGATGGGTGAATTGGGCATTGTGGCGGTTTGGGAGGTAGATATGGTGAGACGGGCTGAGACGCGGGCCATCCTGCGCGGCGATGAAGACCTGAGCGAATGGACGGATCGGGAGCTCGAGTACGGAACGCGGAAGTTGCCGAATGGGTACTGGCCCCCGAAGCCCAGAACAATTGCATCAGCCGTCCACGACGAGCTCGTCAAGAGGAAGCTCAGGCAGGCAGTCGAGCTCGTCCGAGTAAGCACCCCTCGCGCCATCAAGCTACTCGTGCAGATCTTGGATGACGATGAAGCCACCAACAGGGATCGCATCAAGGCGGCTGAGGTGATCTTGGATCGTGCTCTCGGGAAGGCGCCCGAGCATGTCAACCTTTCTCTGGCCGGCGCCATCCCGGCCTGGCAGCGGATGATCAAGGACGCAGTGCTGGTCGGAACCGAGGAACAGGCTCGGGCGCTGCCGCCCAAGCGGGTCGAGAACGAGGCGGACGACGATGAGGGGGACGAGGCGGAGGACGACGTGATCGAGGGGGAGATCGTCGAGGAGCCTGCGGCACCGACCACCGTCATGCCGACGCACATCCAGCTCGGGGACGAGATCGCCCGGATCCGGCGGCCCGAGCTGGAGTCAGAGCCCGAGCCCGAAGGGCTGGCCGAGGCCTTCTTCTGGCCGCACGGCCCCCTCCTGCCCCTAGCCGATGGCGAAGAGTACCTGGACTGCTGAGCTCAAACGGTTCCGTCACCTGCTGGGACCGCCCGGATTTCCGGCGCGAAGCGAGGGGATCGGCGCCGAAGGCGAGACAGCCGACGCGCCCCGACGCAGCCGGAAGAAAGAGTGACAAGTTTTTCGGCGCGGTTCGCGGCGCGTTGATGACATAGACGGCGGATGACGCTGGTTCGTCCTCAGCCTCGGAACTGGTCACATTGACGTCTCCTCCCGACCTCGTACGATGGCCGTATCGCCGCACGCGGGGCGATCGGGAGGAGATGAAATCGGATGGCGATGGTGGTGGCAGTGGTTGGTGCTGATTGGCTCGAAGACTTTCAGGCTGTCATGAACTCCAAGGATCCCGAAATCGAGTGGCCTTGGGCTTTCTCGGCGTGGGTTGTCCGCCAGGAGGATGCTGAGGCTATTGAAGCGATCGCTTGTCGGGGATGGAGGGCATTCGGGCCGGGCGAGGCGGACGACGAGAAAGCCTCCAATGGCAAGGTGAAGAAGCCTGTATCGGGCGACTGATCTAGCAGCTAGCCCTAAACGCGGCTCCCGTCAGTGATCCGGCAACGGTGATCGGGCGGGAGCTTCGCGTTCGTGCGGTGCCCTGGCCTGCGCCCTGCCGCTGCCAGCGGAGCCACAAGGGCCATTGCGCCCGATATGCCGACCCCTGGCGGACGCAGGCGGCTGAGTAAGGGTTTGGTTGGCCGCCAGCCAGCCTCTCTTGCGCTCTCGATACCCCGAACATCGTCTATCTGAGCGAATTCCGCCTGTTTCGCGAGGCTTCCGCCTGCCATTGAAGATAGCCATAGCAAAACGGGCCTCCGGCACACCCCGCTAGGACGCATTGACCCTGGTAGTGGGCTCGCGCCCGGCCCCGCCAGTTGCCGAAGCGGCAGCGATGCTGGCCCTGCCTGCTGGCAGGGGTACCGGTGGGCAGGGTATGATGGTCAAGTACATTGACGATCCGTTCTCGGGTCTCTGTCCGACCCATCGCCGATGGAAGGAGGTCACCGCCGGTGCCAGACGTACGAAGGACCCAGCGGCTGCGGAAGGCCCTGAAGGACGCAGACCGCATTCGCGAACAGGCGCAGAAGGCATATGAACGCGCCGAAGCCAAGCTTACCGATGTCGAGTCCCGCGAGGCCCGCGAGCGACAGCGCGAGGAGGCGAGGTTCGGTGGCTAGGCGCACGATCGCATCGGCTCGCTCGTTCTTCGAGAGCACCATCCTCCCAGCGGTGTCGGACTACCGGGCCAACGAAGCCCGTCAGGAGCTCGCTCAGGCCGAACAGCAGGCCCGCGAGGTCGCCCGCGATCACCTTCTCCAGGCCGAGGACCGAATCCTGGCCGCTCGGAACGAGGCGCTCCGCACCCTCACGGAAGTCCGGGACGAGTACGAACAGCTCGCGGTGCGTCCGCCGTCGGCCGGCGACTTCTCCCGCCAGCTCCAGGACCTCCGTCAGCGCCAGGACGTCGCCGAACAGCGACTCGCGAAGGCGTCGGACGACGTTGACCGACTGGAGGAAGTGGAGAGCGCACCGCTGGAGTGGTTCGACTCGCTCGGTGAACGCCTGCCCGCTGCTCTTTTGGAATTCTCGTGGTGAACGAAGGGAGGAATCGTGGCTGCTAGTGGTGGAACGAAGGTGACTGCTCCGCAGGGCGCTCGCGTCGCCGGAGGTCGCATCGTCAGGCGTCAGGTGACCGGACCGCCGATCACAGACGCGCAGCGTTCGCAGGAGAGCGTTGCTATCGGCATTCGGGCAACTTCGCCCTGGACACCGCCGCCCTACACAGAGTGATGGCGATGGACGAGAACACATTCCAAGTCAGAGCGAACCGCATCTTCATCAAGAAGCTGCTTCGGCTCTGGGACGAGGTGCAGGCGCTCCCTCCCGAGGAAGCGTGGCAGCGGATCGCCCGGACTGACGCGTGGATGCGTCTCGTGTTCGATCAGCCCTTGCCACGCTTCCTCCGCTTCCATCGGGAGCTCTGGGACATGTGGCGCAAGAACATGCTCGAGTGGATCAACCTCGGCTGGTGGAAGTCATGAGCGTCGTCGCGGATGTGGTGGACGACTTCATCCCCTGGCAGGACGCCATCGAGGAGCTCTGTGGCCGGTTCGGGTTGGACGAGCGGGAGGCTGAAGACCGCATTCGGTCGGCGATCCTCGCTGGCGAGGTCGAGGCTCGGTTGTTCGGCAACGGACGCGGACGGCACTTGTGGTGCCTCGGCCCGAAGAAGGAAGAGGTGATGTGAATGTGGTTCTGGAAATGGCTGCTCTTGCTCCAGGCCCTCCTGCTGGACGGCGACGGGGAAACGGACGACGCCACAGACGAGGGCGACGGGGATACCGACACCGGCGAGGACGCGGACAGCGGGCTCCTCGATCCCCAGGGCCGGTTGAAGGGAGACATGCCCAAGAACCCCAAGGCGTTCATCAACACGCTCGGCAAGATACTCGCTCGGCAGAAGCGCAAGGTGAAGACGCTGGAGCAGCAGCTCGCCGAGGTGCGGTCGGGCTCCACCGACGAGGAAGTGCGCCTCGAGAACCTCTTCCTGCGCTCGATCATGAAGCGGGGCGACATCGCGGACCTCGAAACCGCGTTCGCCCTGCTCGGCGTCCAGGGCTTCAAGGACCTGGTGAACCTCGACGACCCGGACAGCATGGACGAGGCGCTTGACCGGTTGATGGAGCGGTATCCATTCCTCATCGACTACGACTCTGACTCCTCCGAGAGCGACAACGGCGGATCGCCGAAGAAGGGCCAGCGGAAAGTGACGAAGAAGAAGGAGCCTGTCCAGACCGACGCCACCCTCGGCCAGCGTTTCCCGGCTCTGCGTGGACGAGTCCCGAGGAGATAGCGAATGCCCAAGCCGAAGAAGCCGAAGACGTTCACCTGCCAGTACGAGAGAGAGCGCGAGACCAAGAACTACGTCCGCTTCGCCCAGGTGGTCGAGGACGGCGAAGAGGCGATCGCTCCACAGCTCTACTTGCGCAAGAAGACGGTCGGGAACGCTCAGACCTTGACCGTCACGATCACGAGGTCCGGTTGAGCGCGGCGTCCTACTCTGTCGCTGCTCCCGGAGGGAGGGGCGGGAGATCTGACCACCCGTCTGCTCTCGCCCCTCCTGGCTCCTTGCGTCGGCTACGCGTCGGCCGGACGACCCTGATCCCGAATGGTTCGTCAGTCCAGAACGCTGTGACTTCTAGCAGCAGTTGAGTGAACCGCTTGTGACTACCGCCTGCTCGGCTAGACTCTGGGAATGGCAGGGTTCGCCCAGAGGTTTGCGGCAAAGCGGTACATCGCTAGGCTTCGGCGTGATTTTCCCCTTCAGTGGGGCCTTGGGATCGAACAGGCCGAGAAGCACTTCAGAGAGAAATACCGCCTGACACCACCACGATCTCCCAGCAGCATCCCTGAATTGATGGAGCTCGCGGACAGCGAGGCGAGCGCCTACATTCCCAGTCTGGTGATCCAGACGGGTGGCGACCTTGACGAGGATGCCATGCAGGCGTTCTGCACCGCCTTCCAGCGGCGACTGAGCGAACTGTTTATCGGAATCGCGAAGGGGAAATTGCTCAATGCATGAGCATGAGAACGGGTTTGCCCATCTCGACATTCAGCTTCCGACTTTGACCCACAAGTACGACCTCGGGATCAAGCTCGACCCCAACACGGATGGTCCGCCAGGCTACCTCGGCGATCCCTATCTTCCCCTGTACATCTCCTTCACCGCGACAACGGGTGAGCACCGACCCATCGGGACTCTCCACTACGCCCTTGGGCGCACGTCGTGGCAAAGCCCTCTAGTCAGCGACGCCGATAGGAGCCACTTGCGATCCCTCGCACTCGAACGCGTCTCGGCGGACATCGCGGCGATTGACCGCGGGGAGAAGCTGCCCTGGCTTAGTGAGGAGGGGCGGCTCTACTTACCTGCCTCGCACTAGCTCCTTACCGCCTGATCGCCACCACGTCGGCAGACTTCGCTACTGGGACTGACCGGTAGACCTTCTCCAGCTTCTTGGCGATGTCGGTCTGCTGGTCGTCGTAGAGGTGCCCGTACAGGTCCATCGTGATCGCGATGCTGGAGTGGCCCAGCCTGTCGCTGATCGCCTTCGGATGGACACCCTGCCTGATCAGGATGGCTGCAGCGGTGTGCCGCAGGTCGTGGAAGCGGATCTCGCGCGGGAGCTCGCCCGACCGGACGAGTCGCTTCACGGTCGGCTTGAAGTGCTTGCCGTAGTAGGTGCCGTGTCGGAGCGGCGCTCCCTGCGGACCGGTGAAGACGAGGTCGCCCGGCTCCTTCCCTATCACCTGCTCCGCTAGTAGCTCGGCGAGGAACCGGGGGATACCGATCGTGCGGACCTTCCCGTTCTTCGGTGGCCCGTAGTGCAGCTCGCTGGCCACCTCGGCTACCGACTCAGCGACGGTGACCTTCCGGTGCAGCAGGTCAACGTTCCTCACGCGGAGCGCTGCGAGCTCGCCGGCTCTTATCCCCGTGTACGCGGCTGTGAGAACCAGCGTTCCGTACTGCGGTCCGATCTCGTCGACCAACGTGGCGATCTGATCCGCAGTCAGGACGGGCATTTCTTGCTTGCCGCCCATGCCTGCGATCTTGATCCGCGCCGCAGGGTTTGCCCGGATCATGTTCGCGTCGATGGCGTGCTGCATAACGGGACTGAGGACGCGGAGAATGTTCCGTTGCGTTCCCGGCTTCGCTCCCCTCTCGGCCAGCTTCGCGAGCAGACGCTTCACGATCGCGCGGTTGATCCTGCCGACGGGATACGAACCGAGCTCCGGGAGCAGGTGCTTGTCGAGGATCTGCCTGTATCCAGCACGGGTCTTCGGCTTCCACTTGTGGCTCTCGGTGACGAACCAGTCCTCGGCCACTTCCGCGAACGAAGTGTTGGCGTCGCTGGGGTTGATGAACTCGCCCCGGCGCTTGTCGGTCCGGTGTTCGCCCCAGAAGTCGAGAGCCTTCTCCTTGGTCTCCAAGGTGCGACGGAGTGTCGCGCCGTGCTCGTCGCGATACCGCACCAGCCATCCTCCCTTCGGAAAGCGGAGAGACGGCTTGAGGTGCTGGATCGGGATTCGTGTGTCACTCATGGCAACCTCCAGTGTAGAAAATCGCGGGGTGGTGGCCGGAGCCGAGAGCTTGTGACTCCCGACTCCGGCCGGTCCTCGTGGTCCCCAACTAAGTGGGAGGACATGTCACGAGGACTCTTGGTGCGCCTCCACGAGCTCCCACAGAACCGCATCTACTTCGCGCAGCTCCTGGTCTGACTCCGTCCTGGTCAATGTGCTGCTGCAACTCCTGAACGGCTTTCAGGATCGACTTGAGGAGCTCACCGTTGTTCGGCTCCTCGACCATCTCGATACCCCTGTCTGTCGCGACGCACTTCCTCACTTGGCAACCTCCTCGGCCAGGAGCTTCCCGAGCTAGAACGCCTGACGTGACGTTGGGTGCTCCAGGGAGCACATGACGGAAGAACTCCCGGACGTCGATCCAGCGACGGCACACGACACACCGAAGCTCGCTGCCTTCGTGCGCATCGAAGAACGGCTTGCCGCCGTTCGGCGTGCTGTATCCTTCCATTGTCGGCAACCTCCTAGTGGGTCGTCGGCGAAAGCCCCGGTCGCTCCCTCTTCGAGTGACTGGGGCATGGACGGAATACGTGGGCAACCTCCTTTCTGCATGTGACCTGATCACGCCATCGACTTCGGGTCGGTGGATGGTTCTAGCGGTAGCGGACGGACACGACGGCGCGGTGGCCGTCGATCTTGACCGCCTTCATCAACGTGCCGTTCTTCCCGTTCCGTGTTGACGCGCCCTCGAAGCCCTTGTCCTCGGCGAGCGCCTGCTCGAACGCCGTCAGGGCGGCGATCGCGGCCGACTTCACGGCGGCGGTCATCGGAACGACCGGGCGGCGAACCCGAGCGCGACGAGTCCGGGTCGTTGTGCCGTTCCCGTTCTCGTCGGTGGTCGTGCGGGTCCTGCGAGTGCGAGTTGGGGTGCTACCACCCCGCGTCGTGCTCTTCTTCGCGGTGCTCTTCTTGACTGGCATGGCAACCTCCGTGTTCTGAGGAAGCCGATGACGTGGTCAGGTCACATGCTGTGAGAGGGAAAGCGGTCGGCCCGCCGTTTCAGGTGGGCTGCTCGGATCCAGGCTTCGCCCGGGTCCCTAGGGCCTACTTTTCCCCGGTCGTCCCCTGGCGGGGGCCGGGTGCGCCGCCCGTACCGCTGGCCCCTGGCGGGGCCGCTACCGAACAGGTGTTCGAGTAGCCCACTACTCTACCTCGCGTCGTTTGGCGGCGACAACCGCAGGTGGCTAGTGTAAAGTCCCTGGTGGATGGCATGTTTTGGGCCGGGGTGGGCGGTCTTGAAAACCGCTAGGGGCGCGAGTCCCTCCAGGGTTCGAATCCCTGCCCTCCCGCTCTGATGACGTTAGGGCGTTCTTTCGGATCGGCGGGGCATCCTTCACCCTTCCCCAGCGCAGGCCCCGGGGGCCGGCCGTCCCCACAGGAGCGCTCGCCGCGCCGGCAGGGCCTGAACCGCCTTTCGTGGATTGCGAGCCAGTGCCCCCTGTGGCATCTCCCGTCAGGGCCTCTCCTGGGTCGAGTCCACCACTCCTGAGGCCAGATACACCGCTGAGTACACGAGCCCCGGCCTCCCAGCGTAGGCCACCGCCGTGCCGGGAGCCTCGCCCGCGACGTCGATCCCGACGGCGCCCGGATCCACCAGCCAGCTGTTCGTCGCGAGGAGCTGGGCCGTGTTCGGATCGAAGACCAGCTCGTCCCGGATCCCGCCGTGCGTGTACGCGACGCCCAGCCCCGGGCGCCCTGCCGCATCCGTCACCGTGCCGACGTACACCACGCCGGGGAGGTTCGCCGCCACGTCGTACAAGGCGGCCCGGAGGGCGGGAGGGGCGTAGGTCTCCTGGAGCATCTCCCCGATGATGGCGAAGGTCTCCCAGTCGCCACCCGGTCCTCCAACGATCTTCCGCTCCTCGATGACGGCCTTCAGGCTGTCGGGGTCGGTGGGGAGCACGGAGAGGTCGAGGAAATACAGCCCGCCCGGCGGTTCGGTGGTGTCGCCGTCCCGTGCCCCGGTCATGCCGACGAGGTCGGGCGATCCGGCGGCCACCCACGCGGCCCGGTCTTCGGGGGAGGGGAAGGTCATCTCGGTGTCGGTCGTGACGGTCCGCCCCGACCCGTCCGTCCCGATCCAGCTCTCCTCGGTCGATCGGCCCGTCACCTCGAAGTTGGCCAGGCCGTGGCCCGGGATGAAGAGCATCGACTCCTCTGCCTGGGCCCTCGTGTAGTAGTACTGGCCGGGCCCGGGCGGGGCCTCCGCTCGGCGTGCCGCGGCCACCAGGGCGATGCGATGGAGCGCCGCCCGGGCCTCTGCGGACCCCGCGCCGCCCGGGCCCCCACCCGGGAGGATCACCGGAAGGGCGACAGCCAGGGCCACGGCCGCCATGGCCACCGCCGCCGGAATGGCCCACCGGCGTCGAGCGCGGTGGTTCCGTTGACGGAGCCGTGCGGGAGCCCCCGCAGTCCGCGCGCGCCCCAACAGCGCCAGGCGCGCCGCCCGCAACCCCTCGGGGTCCAGTTCCGGAACGCGGTCTCGGAACTTCGTCAGCATCTCGAGCTCATCCATGTCGCGTACCTCCTCGGGTCTTCCCCCCACCCAAGGATTGCCCGTTCGCCGAGAGCAGTTCTCGGACCCGCCCACGGGCCCGAGCCAGCCGCGACCTGACCGTGCCGACAGGGATGGACAGGGCGTCCGCGATCTCCTGGTAGGTGAGGTCGGCCCAGGCGTGCAGCAACAAGACCTCACGATCCCACGGCTTCAGCGCGGCCAGCGCCCACGCCAGGGCGGGGCCTGCGGCACGGGCGTCGACGCGGTCGTCGGCCGCCTCGAAGCCTCCCTCCGACACTGGATCGACACCCGACCGGGCATAGGCCACGAGTTGCCGGCGCTCGGTCCGGCGGTGGTGTCGGAGGAGATTGGCGGCGATGCCGAACAGCCAGGGACGTGCGTCTGCGCGGTGGGGGTCGTGGCCCGCTCGCCGCCGGAGTGCGACGGCAAAAGTTTCGGCGGCGAGATCCTCGGCGAGCTCCCGCCCCACCCTGCGATGCAAGTACCGGTGGATGGCCACGAAATGGCGGTCGAAGATCAAGGCGAACCGCCCCGGGTCCGGTCCCGAGGAAGCAATGATCTCGGCGTCCGTGAGGGCCTCCAGGGCCGTTCCCCCTTCCCACCGATCTCTTGCCCGAAGTCGCTACGTCGGTTCGCGTCTCGAGTGGGATGGAAGGTCGCCTCAGCCCGAGGCGCCCACGAGAGCGTCGAAGACCCGGTGCGCTCGTGTTCTAAGAGGACAGCTCCGTTGTTTCTTCAGGATCACCCATGATCGCGTCTTCCGACCCTCCGAGTTCGACGGAGAGCACGGCAGGGGGACATCGGGGGCTGCGTTGCTACCCGGGCCCGACGTTCCGCACCTCGCGCCGACTCTGCACCAGGGCTGTGCCAGGATCGCGAAGGTAGGTGAGGACGGGGGGCATCTGTCGGTGCAACTCTGGCTCCTCCTCATAGCCCCGGCGTTGGGAAGATCGAGGTGATGCCCCGAGGGTTCCGCCAGGACCCCCCGCACGGCACAATGGCACCCGTGACTGTCTCGCCGGGTGACGTCCGCGAGGAACGCAGGGTGGTGACCGCCATGTTCGCCGACCTCGTCGGGTCGACCGCGCTGGGCGAGCGCTTGGATCCGGAGGATCTGAAGCTGATCGTGTCCGGTGCCGTCGCCCGCATGGTGACTTCCGTCGAGGCGTTCGGCGGCATCATCAAGGACCTCGCCGGCGACGGGGTCCTCGCGCTCTTCGGCGCACCCCTGGCGCACGAGGACGATCCCGAGCGAGCGATCCGGGCCGGGCTCCGAATCCTGAGCGAGATCGAGGACTTCGCTCGCGAGGTCGACCGCGGCTGGGGAATCGGGGGCTTCGGCGTCCGCGTCGGCATCGACACGGGCCCGGTGGTGGTGGGCGCGATCGGGGCGGGCGACCGGGTCGAGTACACGGCGCTCGGGGACGCGGTGAATACCGCCGCTCGGCTCCAGTCCCAAGCCGCGCCGGGCACGGTGCTCGTGGGCGAGGAGACCCATCGGCTGGCCAAGCCGATGTTCGGATGGGACGCGCCCGTCTCCTTGGCCTTGAAGGGAAAGGCGCAGCCGGTGACGGCACGGACCGTCTCGGCCGCGCTTGGGCCCGGGCCGACCACGCGATCGCGGGGCTTCGAGGGCGTGCAGGCGCAGATGATCGGGCGCGAGCGTGAGCTCGGGACGGGTCGCCGGGCGCTGGACGCGGTACGCGACGGCAGCGGCGGGATCCTGTACCTCATGGGCGAGCCCGGGATCGGCAAGACGCGGCTGCTCGGCGAGCTCCGCGCGACCCTCGACTCGGGCGGCGCGCCACACGGGCGGCCGTCGTGGATCGAGGGGAGGTGCGTGTCCTACGGCGAGTCGCTGCCGTACTGGCCGTTTCGTGACCTGCTCCGCACGTGGCTCGGCGCGGCGATCGACGAGCCCGAGCTGCGGCTGCGCATCGCGCTGCGTCGGAACGTCGAGCGGCTGTTCGGCGGCCGCTCCGGAGAGATCGAGCCCTACCTCGGGCAGCTCTTGGGGCTCACGCTCGAGCCTGAGGCCGCCGCCCGTCTGGCGGAGCTCTCGCCCGAGGCCCTGCAGTATCGGACGTTCGAGGTCGTTCGGACCCTGCTCGGCCGCCTGGCCGAGGACGGCCCGGTCGTCGTGGCACTGGAGGATCTGCACTGGGCCGACCCGACCTCGCTACAGCTGCTCGAGCGGCTGCTCGCCGACACCGAAACGGCGGCTCTGCTCCTGGTGCTCACGATGCGCCCCGAGCCCAACCACGCGTCCTGGCGCGTGAAGGAGGTCGCCGCCCGCGATCTGCCGCACCGGTCGAGCGAGATCTCGATCGAGGCCCTCTCCGGCGACGCCGGCCGCGAGCTCCTGCATGCCCTGATCGGCGCCGGCACCCTTCCCCAGGAGATGGAACGACGGATCCTCGAGCCCGCCGAGGGGAACCCGTTCTTCTTGGAGGAGCTCGTGCGCTCGCTCGCAGACGCCGGCGCACTGGTGCACGAGGACGAGGGGTGGCGCTTCGACCACGCTGTCGTCGTCGAGATCCCGCCGACTGTCGAGAAGGTGATCCTGTCGCGGATCGACCGCCTCTCCCCCCCGGCCCGCCTCGCGTTGATGGCCGCGTCGGTCCTTGGCCGACAGTTCGGCCTGCCGCTGCTGGAGGCACTGACGACGGAGGGCGACGGCGAGGTCCGCTCCGCGCTCACCGAGCTCCAGCGACTGGACCTCCTGCGCGAGGGTCGCCGCTGGCCGGAGCCCGAGTACCGCTTCAAGCACGCCTTGATCCAGGAGGCGGCGTACCGGACGCTCGTCAAGAACGACCGCGAGCGGATGCACCGCATGGCGGCCGAGTGGCTCGAGGAGCGCAACGCCGACCACCTGGACGAGGTCGCCGGGCTGCTCGCGCATCACTGGCTGGCCGCCGCCGACGAGGAGCAGGCCGTCGCGTACCTCACGAAGGCGGGCGACCGCGCGCGCCAGGAGTACGCGCTCGACGAGGCGATCGGGCACTATCAGGAGCTCTTGCCGATCCTGGCGCGTCGCGGCGAGCGCCAGGTGATGGCGCTCGTGCTCTTCAAGCTCGCCCTCGCGCTCCACATGTCGCTGCGCTTCGCCGAGGCGAACGTGACGTACCAGCAAGCGTTCGGGTTCTGGACGCCACCGCTCCCGTCGTCCGAACCGGCGACTGCGGTGCTCCGCGTCTCATCCAGCTTCCTGCCGAACGACCCCGATCCGCGCTCCGCGATCGCCTGGCCGAACATCCAGCTCTGCATGCAGCTGTTCGACCGGCTGGTCGAGCAGTGGCCGGAACGCACGATCGTGCCGAACCTGGCCGAGCGGTGGGAGATCGCGGACGACGGCCTGCGCTACGCATTCCACCTGCGCGAGGGGCTCGCGTGGTCGGACGGGACGCCGCTCACCGCCCACGATGTCGAGTTCGGGATCAAGCGGGTACTCGACCCGGACGCGCCGGGCTCGAGCGTCGCGATCTACTTCGTCCTGGAGAACGGGCAGGAGCACTACCTGCGGCGGAACCCCGACCCGGACGCCATCGGCGTCCGGGCGCTCGACGACCGCACCGTCGAGTTCCGCCTCGTCGCACCCGCGCCGTACTTCATGAGCGTGATGAACCGCCCCGACGGCGGCCCGCAGCCGCAGCATGCGATCGCAGCCGCGGGGGAGGCGTGGACCGAGACGGGCCGACAGGTCGTGAGCGGACCGTTCGCGATCACGGAACGGGATGCAGGCCGCCTGGTGCTCGAGCGCAGGCCGGACTACCGCGGGCCTCGCGTCGGCAACGTGCGGCGCGTCGAGGTCGTCCGGAGCCAGATCCCCGACGCGGTCGATCGATACGACCGAGGCGAGCTGGACTTGATCACGGTGCGTTACACGCCGCGCATCGTCGACCTGGTCGAGGAGGGCGGACCGGACGCGGTGGCGGGTCCCGCCGGGTGGTCCGGATACCTCGCGTTCGATCACGTGGATCCCGCGCTCTCGGACCTCGACCTGCGGATCGCGCTCGCGCGCGCGGTAGACCGGGACGCGCTCGCCGCGACGATGCCGGCAAACCTCGTGCTCGCGACCGGCGGCGTGGTGCCGCCAGCGCTTCAGGGCCACACGCCCGACATCGCCCTGCGGTTCGACCCGGACCTCGCGCGGGAGCATCTGGCGCGGAGCGGGTTCATGGGGTCGCTGTCGGTGGCCTCGCTCGAGGGAGACCGCGTGCTGATCGAGCCCGTTGCCTCGAGCTGGCGCGACGTGCTCGGGGTGCCGGTCGAGGTCCGGTCATGGACCTGGGACATGCTGCCCTCGATGAGCGACCCACGCGAGGTGGCGCCGATCATCTTCACGGGGTGGCTCCCGGGTTACGCGGACCCCGAGTACTTCCTGCGACTGCTCTTCCAGAGCGACAGCAAGACGAACGAGGGGCGTTTCTCGTGGCCGCCGTTCGACGAGCTGATCGAGCGGGCGCGTCAGGAGCGGAGCGACCGCGGGCGGCTGGAGCTCTTCCACGAAGCCGACCGGATGGTCGTGACCGAGCGCGTGGCGTGCATCCCGCTCGTGTACGGCCGGAGCATGGCGATCGTGAGGCCGCGTGTGCACGGGTGGCGCGAGTTCGGCAAGACGTCGGCGAACTTCGCCGATCTCCTGGTGGATCCGCTGGACGCATAGCAGAACGAGCGACCGGACGAACCGCAGCTCTCGGAAGCCGTCAGCGGCCGATCGTCGTGACCTGGCATCCCGGCAGGAAGCCGTGGGGGGAACGTTGCTCGATGGCCAGAGAGGGTCAGGCTCTCGGCGGCAGTGGTGGACCAACGAACTCTTGGTGGTAGCGGCTGGCGATCTCTGTGAGCGCTTGCTTGTCGAGGAACTGCTCATCGGCGGGGGGCAACCCCAAGGACCGGGCCGGCTTCCCACACTCACGGAAGAACCCCTCAACACCCGCCGGCCCGAACAACAGGAGCAGGCGTGCTTCCGCCGAGTCGACATGGAACGCGTGCGCGACGCCACGAGGGCCATAGACGACCGAGCCGGCGACCGCTTCGATCACGGCCTCACCGTGCTGGACGCGAACCTCGCCGGAGAGGACCACGAAGAACTCGTCCTCCTTTCGGTGGATATGCAGTGGTGAGGCGAATCCCTTGGGTGCCAGCAGCTCCAGCACAGCGTAGCGCCCCTCGGTTTGGTCCGCGGTCGCCCTGAGAACGCCCAGCCCGCCGTTGAACCACAACGCCTCGCCCTCGCCGGGCCCCCATCCGTAGCCACCGGTTGTTCGCGGAAGCGACATTGATCACCCCTTCCCTGCGATCGCCTCGTCGATCAGCATAGGCGCGTGTGACGCTCGACGCGCGGCCGCCGCCCTCGATTCCCATCGGAGCCGAGCTGTCCGATCGAGCCCTGACCAGGCACAACGGTGGTTCCCGAGGTGAGGCATCGCACGAACCTGGGCAGCTTGGGCCGGTTCAGAACGGGACAAGGAGCCAGCAAGCGTATTCTCGGTTGCAGGGCGAGACTGGGAAGGAGAAGCCGTTGACCGGCGAGCAGCGAGAATGCATGACAATCCTTCGCCACATCGTGGAGGCGGAGGGGCGCTTTGGGCAGGCGGCGGAAGGACAGACTTGGGATTACAGCAAAGCCCGGGATGCCCTGAGAGCGGCCGTTGACGAGGCCAGGCAATTCCTGAACAAGCATGGAGAGCCTGTCTCGGCGGTCCCGATACTCCGGGAAATGGACTCGCCTCCCTAGACCCGGGGTGGCAGAACATCCGGGCCAGCCAGCTCCTGGGATGTGGCCGCCTCACGGAGGAGGGGATATGAGCAGCGAGACGGGCTCGAGGACCATCCAGGGGATCGAGGCGCCTGCCGTCGGCACCTGGGAGATCGACCCTGTCCACACATCGATTGCGTTCGTGGCCCGGTATCTCATGGTCACCAAGGTCCGGGGGCACTTCTCGGAGTTCTCGGGAAGCATCCTCGTCGCCGAGGGCCCGGAGGACTCGTCGGCGGAGCTCCTCATCCGGGCATCGAGCATCGACACCGGGAACGTCGATCGAGACAAGCACCTGCGGTCCCCGGATTTCCTCGACGTGGAGCGGTTCCCCGAGATCCGATTCAAGAGTACGAAGGTCGAGCTCTCCGGCGAGAACAGTCTTGTGGTGAGTGGCGACCTGACCATCCGGGACGTCACCCACCCGGTGGGGCTGGGGGTCGAGTTCGCAGGACTGAGTCAGGACCCCTGGGGGAATCGGCGGGCGGGGTTCTCCGCGACCACCGAGATCGATCGCGAGGAGTTCGGGGCGAGCTGGAACCTGGCCCTGGAGGCTGGGGGATGGCTGGTGTCGAGGACGGTCCAGGTGGAGCTCGACGTGCTCGTCACCCTCAAGGCGGAAGGGGCCTCCTGAAGAAGGCCGGCGTAGCTAGCGGACGTCGGTGATTCGAGAGAGAGGCCCGATCAATCCGGGCGAGTATTCCGCCCAGGCTGTCTATGGGGGAGACCTTTAAGGAAGCAAATCTGATCATGCTATTGACCAGCGGCTGTGGAAGGCCGGGTCCCTTACCTGTGGAACCTCGTCCCGAGGGTGCCCCCTGGCCCGGATTAGCGACTTTCGGGAACAGCCCGCTTGCTTGCTACCTGCGGAAACGGAGAAGGATCCAGGCCTGTTTCTCCTTCGCCCGACCGAAAGATTAGGCTTTGCTAACGATTTGCTAACGGTCGAAGGCTCGATCCTCCTGTGACGTCGTCTCGTCCTTGTCGTGTGCCCTGCCCAGCGACCAGTACGCGATCGAGCCGGGTGAGTTCTTCGAGTTCGTTCGGCGGCACGTTCCCGTGGAGGCCGAGGCAGTGTTCTTCGGAGGAAACGGGTTCCGTGTTGTCGGAGTGATCGCCGCCCTGGAGCAAGAGCTCGAACGTCCCGCCGTGTCCCCCAAACAAGCCCTCCTATGGGGGGCGATGCGTGTCCGCCGGTGCCCCGACCCGCCCCCCGAGGAGTGGACGCGTACATGCTGCCCTGGTTTAGGACACGCGGACTCACGGCGAGGAGCCCGTCCGCGTCTGGCCCCTGCTCAAGGGAGGAGCTCAGCAAAGTCGTCAGGACCCACGAGGGGTCCCACGCCGTCACACCACTGGAGGACGACGCGGTCGGCGACCTTGAGCCGCGCCTGGGCGCAGGGTGCACGAAGACCGAATCGGCGACTTCCTCCAGCGCGGGCCTGTGGTCCTCCGCTGCTGCCTGCTGGCTCGCTCGCCGGGCTGGGCGGGGCCAGGATGGCTGCGCCAGCACTCGCGCGGAACGTCCACGAACCGTCTGCAGGCTTCACCGGCTTGGAAGCACCGTCCCGATTCCGGCAAACGATCGCAGGTCGATCCCGAGCGTCTGGGCCATCAACCGGATCGCCGGGTCGCACAGCGCGTGGAGTTCCTGCTCCCGCTCATCGCGATAGACGGAATCCAGGTCGGCGCCGTACCCGGGGTGGCAGCCAAGCTCCGAGATTCCCGGAGGGAGCTCCTGGAGGATGGCGGCCAGGGCTTGGGCTGTGATCGCCTCCGGGTACGGGTAGCCCTTCCCGCTCTGGCCGTAGAAGTCGCTCACATATCGGATGCCCGGAGGTCGGTGTCGAAGGGGGACCCCCAGCTCGTCACAGACCTCGACCATCGCGGACCAGACGGGCTCGGACCGGTGGACATGCTGATGCGAGTCGAGGTGGGTGGGGTCGCCCCCCGTCAGGTCGCGAAACCTCTCCACCTGGCTCGCGACTTCGCGGCGAACCGCGCCCACATCCTCGAGGTCCGTGACCTCGTACATGGGGACCCATCTCGTGCCCTGATACCTCCACTCGCCGAGGTCTACGTGGAGGCCGAGGCTGAGCCGGGGGCGCGCGGAGACCGCGGCGGCTGCCTTCTCGGCGGCCGGCCAGCGCACCATCAGGCTCGCGCTGGTGACGATGCCCCGGTCATGAGCTTCAAGGACGCCGCGGGTCACGCCGGAGCTTTGCCCGAAGTCGTCTGCGTTGACGATCAGGCAGGTCGTATCAGCCATCAGAGCTCCAGCCGCTCTGCCAGGGTGAGGGCTTCGGCAAGCCAGTCCCGGTCGTGATCGGGGGGAGGCGACCAGCGCGCCGACCAGCCCAGGCAGCGGAGAGCCAGATGCAGGCGGCAGGCATCCAGGTCAGCGAGGAGTTGATCGAGGGACGGAGCCTCCGCCCCCATTGCATCCCGGTACGCCACCGCGATCGATGTTGCCTCAGCGTCGCTCCATCCCGTGGTGAGGGCGGCTAGGTCCACGAGCCCTGGGCCGAGCCCGGCCATCTCCCAGTCCACCGGGCAGATGCGGAAGCCTCCGTCAGTGCGCTCGACGAGGATGTTCGACGCCCAACAGTCGCCGTGCACCAGGGTGGGCGGGAGAGACGCCAGGCGCTCGACCACCGGGGCGAAGCGAGCCGCGAGCCACTGGAGCGCCCGGAGGTCGTCCGCGCTCCCCGTCCTCCCCGCGATCGCGCACGCCCGAAGTGGCCACAGCCGATAGAAGGCTGGTTCGTACTTGACCAGACAGCGCATCCGCCGCAACGTTCGGCACCGGGTACCGAACCGCCGGTGGACCTGCGCGAGGCGTCGGGCTGCCAGGCGCCAGACCTCGATCTCTCCCACCTGGTACAGCTCGATCCCGGGAACGCGCTCCAGGAACAGCCAGTACCGGTCGCGGTGGGGATCCGCCACGGCCGCATGGCAGGTCGCCGTCCCGAGCCCCGCCCCCTCCAGCAAGGACCGGTACACCTCGATCTCGCGCGCCGGCTTGTGAAGGAAGCCCGGCCGCATGCGGTCGGCGTCTCCGATCATTCGTCCAGGCCCGAAATCCTTGAACACCAGGGCGAGTGTGCGACCGTCCTCAATGTGTACCAGGACCTCCTCGATGGCAAAGCTCGAGCCCTGAGGAATGGGCGTCCGTTCGAGGTCGGCGATCCTGACGCGCCCACCGTGACGGTCCGACAGGAGCTCTTCGAGCTCACGAGCGAGGAGGCCAGTGGGGACGTGGGGAATCGACCGCTCCACGTACGTCCTCATCGCCCACTTCCCGCCGCCACGCCATCCAGGCGGATCGGCGTCGCCAGCGCCAGCTCGAGGAATCTGGTCAGGACGATGTCGGAATCGAGGTACTCTTGGGCGATGGCCCGCGCCGATCCGCGATGACGACCGTAGTGGGCGCGGACCTCCTCAACGGCGAACTGCAGGTCCTGCATCGTGTCGAAGGAGAACAGGCCCTCTCCGGTGGGAAGAAACCGGTCGAACCCCGTGTGCTGGGCGACGACCGGACGTCCTGCGGCCAGATAGCAGGCGCTCCGATCGCTGAACCATCCGCATCCGGAATCGACGTAGCCGCTCTTGGCGATGCCGAACTCGGCGACAGAGCCCTGGATGAAACGTCGGTATGCACTCGGAGTGCCGGCGACCGCCAACGGGTCCACTAGTCGCCAGCCGTGGTCTCGCAAGGCACGGCGGTCGGCTCGCTCGTCGGGGTGAATGGCCAGCGCGAGCACGAATCGCTCCCCCGTGCGGGCTGGAGCGTCCACGAACCTCCTGAGGGAATGGACCTTCTGGCCGTACCGGATCCCTGCGTGCTCGACGGCGCCGTAGGAGCGCCAGTTTGCGATCGTGGTGAAGGCATCGCGCTCGGTCCATTCGGCCGGGCGCCAATGCTCCAAGACGACCGGGGGAAGCGTCGGGATCCACTCGAGCCCGCCCGTGGGGATCGAACATTCCGGCCGCCCGATCGATTGCCCCACGGTGAAGAAATGGCTGTGCCCGGAGAAGGACCGATCCGGCTCCTCGGCTTCCGACCACAGCTGGTTGAACACGGGGTCGAGGTCCAGATAGACACGGACCCGAGCCCCATCCAGGAGCTCGGGGTCGGTAAGGGTTCCGGAGATGTTGACCACCACGTCGGCCGTGCGAGCGGCCTCACGAAGCCGGCGGTACGTCGGGCCGACCGTCCGCCGATCGTTCGTCACGAGCGCCGCTTGCTCGGCGAGCCCGCACGTCCGGACGACGTCCTCGAAGTAGGCGGCGATGGTCGAACCCGAGAGCGAGGCAGAGACCGACGGCATCGCGTCGGCGCCCACGGGCTCGATGAACCAGACGTCGTGGCCAAGTCGGGCGAATCCCAGCAGGTACTGCAGCACCGCCCATGTGGCCCCGCCCTGATGGGGGACGCCGGCGAGCATCCCGCTCACCAGGATCCGAAGCCTGGACGAGGGCCATCTCATGGAGACACCCCCATCCGTTCCAGCATCTGGGAAAGAACTCGGTCAGAGTCGAAGTACTCCTCCGCAATCGCTCGGGCCGCCTTTGCATGCCGCTCGTAGTCGGAAGCGATCTCCTCGGCGTTGGCCACGGCCTGGTCCAGCGTTCGAAAGGCGAGGAGGCCTTCACCAATCGGCAGCGTCCGGCCGAAGCCTGTGTCCTGAACCAGTACGGGCTTCCCGGAGGCCAGGTATCTGACCGTGCGGTCGCTGAACCAGCCACTTCGGGAGTCCACGTAGATCCCCTGAGCCACCGAGAACTCGGCCCACGAGCCATGCACGTAGCTGCGGAACTCAGCTGGCCCTGGAACAACCTGCTCGGGATCGACGACCCGCCACCCGTGTTCGAGCAACATCCGCCGGTCCCTTTCGTCGGCCGGATGGATGGACAGGGCCAGCTCGAATTCCCGGCCGGTCCGCTGCGGGAGCGCCGCCACCTTCCTGAACTCGTGAACCTTGAGGCCGTAGGTCCGCCCATCATGGGTCACCGGCCCGAAAGGACCCCGCCACGCGGCGATCGTGGTGAACCGATGCGGTTCGGGAGTGTCATGCACCGGCCAGTCCTCAAGGACGACCGGTGGGAGCGTGGGGATCCACTGGATGCCGTCGATGGGAATGGCACAGGCGGCCGTTCCCACGTTGGTCCCCACGGTGAAGTAGGCATCATGCCCGGCGAGCCGAGGCCCTTGGTTGCCCTGGGCATGCCAAATTTGGGTGAAGCCCGGATCGAGATCGATATACACTGCCCGGCGGAACGCCCGCCGCAGGCGAGGGACGGACAGGTGTCCGCTGATGTTCACCAGCAGGTCCGCGCCATCCGCGGCCTCGAGGAGGTCTGCGTAGCTCATCCCCTCCATACGTTCGCTCGGACCCACCAGGGCCGCCGCACCGGCGACGCCAAAGCTGTTCACGACCTCCCGGAAATGGCGCCGGTTGATGCTGTCCGAGAAGGAGGTGATCGACCCCCACTGGTCGGTGCACAGACCCGGTCCAATTTGCTCGACGAAGTAGGTCTCGAAGCCCAACCGGCGGAAGCCGATGACGTAGCTCATCCGGGTCCAGGCCCCGCCGCCGTTCCCCGGCTTGTTGGCGATCGCACCGCTCACGAACACCCGGGTCATCGCGGCAGTCCCGTCACCCGACACCCAGGTTCCGAACGAGGTCGCGGAGTACGACTCGCGAATCGAAGTACTCCTCGGCGATGGACCGGGCCGCCTCGGCATGCCGCTCGTAGTTGGCGGAGACCTCCTCGATTCCCTCGACGGCCTCCTCCAGGGATGTGAAGGTCAGCAGCCCCTTCCCCACCGGGTAGAGCCCGTCCAGCCCGGTGTCCTGGACAATCGCGGGCTTGCCGCTAGCCAGGTAGCAGACGGTGCGGTCGCTGAACCAACCACTGCGCGTCTGCGTGTACATGTTCTTGGCCACCGCGAATTCCGCGGCCGAGGCCTGAACGTACGCCCGGTACGCCCATGGGTCGCCGGCCACCCGCCTCGGATCCACCAAAGTCCAGTGGTGCTCGCGCAGCAGCGCCAGGTCCCTCGTCTCCTGCGGGTGGATGTCCAATGCGAGCTCGAAGCTCTGGCGGCTTCGTCGGGGAAGCTCGGCATGCCGCCTGAACTCGTGAACCCGGAGGCCGAACGTGCTTCCCCGGTACTCGACGGGCCCGTAGGCCCCCCGCCAGCTGGCCACGGTGGTGAAGGGGCGTTCGGAAGAGGACACGACCGGCCACTGGTCCAGCACCACAGGTGGCCTGGTGGCGATCCAATCCAGGCCGCAGGCGGGGATCAGACAGTCCGGCGATCCGATCCGAGCCCCGACGGTGACATGCGCGTCATGTCGGGCGAAGACGTCGGCCAGCCCGAGGTCTCGCCACATGTGTGGGAACCCGGGGTCGATGTCGAGAAATGCGACGCGGGGCGCCGCGTCCAGGATCTCCTCGTCGTCGAGGAACCCCATGACGTTGAGGAGGAGGCTGGAACGCCGGGTCCAGGCGAGGACCTCTTCCCTGGTCAACCCGATGCATCGCTCGCCGCCGTCGTAGATGAGACAGTGCGAGCGCTCGAGGCCGAATCCCGCCATGATCCGCCGGAACGAGCGGAGGTTCTCCGAGTCCTCCAGGGCGCACGCCCGTCCGGCGGCGTCCACGCACATGTCGGGCTCCAGCCGATCGACGAACAGAACGTCCCATCCCAGTGCTTGAAAGCCGAGGATGTATTGAAGGAAGACCCATGCGAAACCCCCTTGGTGAGGCTTCTGGGCCAGCGACCCGGCGATGACCACGCGTCGAGCCGTCACGGCGTTCCGTCCGGACGCTGATCCATGTCGGCGACTCCCTAGCGCTCGGGCACCGCCGCCGGGACGGCCATCCGTGGGTGTGGGGAGATGGCGTATCCGCTGCGAGCCAGCGTCTCGCCCGCCACCTCCGAGAACACCTTCCACTCGTCGTCGGTCCACGTCGCCCACGGCTCCGACACCGCGCGTGGGCCGCCATTCCCTCCCTCGAAGCTCGAGTTGATCCGGTGCGTCCGTGCGTACTGAACCGGCCCGGAGTCATGGTCCACCCCCAGGAACGCGTGGATCCTTCGGAACGCGTCCTCCGGGTCGGCGTCGAGGTCCTCGTTTCGTACGATGTGGGAGCGGTCGGGATGGCGCTTACCGAAATCCAGTCCGGCATCCACGTAGCGTGCCCAGGTGCTGCAGGCCTCGGAGAAGTCCGTCGCCCACGGGGGGAGATGGACGTTTTTCGATTCCTGCCGGAGTCGCCGGGCGAAGTTGACCATCGAATGGACGACGCTCCGCCCGTCCCGAAGGATGTGCAGGAATCGAGCCTTAGGGAACATGGTGGCCAGGACGTCGGCCATGAGGACGTAATGCGGCGTGTGGTCCACCCACCGCTTGCCCTGGCTCCGGCTGGTGAACAGGGCGTTCATCCCGAGCCCTGCGTACCCGAGGAACTCGGCCAGCCCGACCCCACCACGCTCGAGCCAGCTGCCCGCCGACGCCGAGTTCGAGAACTCGTATGCGGCGGCAGCCTTCCCATTGCCGAACAGCTCGAACAGCAGGTACGACTCGCCGGAGGTCCACAGGTCGGGGTGCTCGTTCAGCGACCACGCCAGGATGCTGGTGCCCGACCGTGGGGAGCCCACGATGAACACGGGCTGGGGGCAGATCCGCACTTCCTGGTCCTCCACCAAAGGCTTCATGATTTTCGTTCTCCTTCACGCAGTCGGGTCGCGACTGGTCCCCGTCGCGAGGGGTTCGGCCATCCGTTCTTCGTCTCTGTCGGGGCGCGGCCGGTCCTGCCGCTGATCGACCCTTTGCTGAAGCTCTTGCCCCCCGATGTCTGCCCGAGCGGCCGCCACGATGCCTCGGGCCCGGAATCCCAGGAACACCTCCCGGTACAGACGATGAAGCTCTCGGAGCAGCTGGTCGGGACCCGGGCCGCCTTCGGATGGCGGGCCCTCCGCTTGCAGGGAGGCCTCCAGTTCACCGACCCGGTGGACCATCCCATCGAGGGAGTCGCCCACCGCGTTCAGCCGCTCCTCGGCTCCCTCGATCTCGCAGTAGTCCTGGATCCGCGGGTCGGGGTGCAGCCGGCTGAAGAGGTACTGGGACCACCCCTGGCGCTCACATCGAGCGCAGAACTCCAACGTGGTGACCGGCCGGACCATGTGACTGACCGCGGTCGGCTCGTAGAACACCCGAAACCCGAAGCGTGACAGGCGGTACGCGAGCTCGATGTCCTCGCAACCGAAGCGGAAGCTCTGGTGGAAGATGCCCTTGGTGGCGAGGAACGACCGCTTGCACGACGACCGGCCGCCCCAGAAGTACGTGAAGTCGAGCATCTGTCTCGGCGTCAGGTTGCCGTACGAGAACAGGAACGCCCCGGGCCCTGTGACGTAGTCCATGACCGGGCTGATGTCGAGGCCCGACGCCCAGGTCGTGAGCCCGAGGACGGCGACGTTCTGATCCGGGTACCGCTCATGGGCTTGCAGATGCGCCTCCAGAAGCGTGGGCGTCGCGACGTCGTCGTCGTCGAAGAAGAGGGAGATGGGGGCACGCGAGACGAACAGGCCGAGGTTCTTGGCCGCGGCGATCCCCGAGGGCGGGATCCGGACGGATCGAAGGTGGAGGTCCTCCGATTGGTCACCGCAGACCCGTTCGGTCGCGTCGATGGACCCGTCGTCGACGACGACCACCTCGTAGTCGTCCCGCGGGAGTGTCTGCCGTCCGAGGCTGTCGAGCGCTCCACGGAGCAAGGACGCCCGGTCTCGGGTGGGGATGATGACGCTGATTCTCAGGGAGGTCGGGGTCACCCGTCCTCCCCATCCAGCGGGATGACGTCCAGCACCCGCATGCAGTCCTGGATTGGCCGGTGGGGGTGGCGGCGCAGGAACTCGCTCCGCCCGTGGTCCGCGTCCGCCCAGCTGTAGTTGGCCACCGGCTTTCGCAGGCTGTGGTCGACGGGGACGATGTCGACGATCCCCATCTTCAGCCTTCGCCCCGAGGCCCGGTGGGACCACACGTTCTCGTACCCCCACCCCATCGGGCTGCTCAGATCGAACGGGAACACGATGTCGAAAGCGTCGCGGTGGACGCTGAGCACCGGCCCGATCTCGACGAACAGAGTCTCCCGCGCCAGCGCGCCGCGCTGCTGCTCGACGATTGGATGGTCGATGAAGGAGTTGCTCGTGCGTGCGGGCTGCCCGATGGCGAACTGCAGGCGGGCCTGGAGGGGCAGGAAACGATCGAGGAAGCGGTCCGGCAAGACGACGTCGTCGTCCATGTTGACCACGAAGTCGAATCGCCCCAGGTCCTCGGCCGCGAGCAGGTCGTTCAGGATGGCGTACTTGGGGACCCGTTCCCGGAGGATCGATGAGGTGACGGCGGCCACCCGGGAACTGGGTGGATCGCCGCCCATTGCCACCCATCGTTGCTGCACGGAGACCCCCGCCGAGTCGCCCAACGAAGCGACGATGTCCTGCACGTTGTTCGGCTGGTCCGCGAGGTAGATCCCGAGGACCAGGGTTCGGTAACCGCCGTTGGTGCCACGCGCGGAGGCCAGGAGCGGGGCCTCGGGCAGGCGCACCGGCACCACCTTGATGGCACCGACCCCGTTCCCGTTGACCGAGGAGTGGTTCGCCGGCCGCTTGGGCTGGGCCTCGCCGAGCTCCACTGGGGCCGAGATGTCGTACACGACCAGGTCCCCATCCCCCCACCGCCGCCTGTACCGGCGGAGGTGCTCGGCGAAGCCGTCGTAGTAGGCGAGCCACCAGAATGCCGTTCGGGGGATCACCAGGAACCCCGCGCCTCGATCCCGCAGCTCCTCGAGATGCGCGATCGCCGCGTCGCTGTCCGCCGGGTGGTGGCCCGCGTACCGCCCCTCCTCGTCTCGCGGGAAGTGCCACGCGTGCCTCCCCGGCAGGGTGACCAGCTCCTCGTCGCCCCTGCTGATCACCGCCACCGTGGCCCCATCCGGCAGCTCCGCGGCCACGAACTCCCGAACCCGGTCGATGACCCGGGCGTAGCCGGGGTCAGTCGTGCCCGCCGCGAGCGATCGCCCCGGATCAGGGAAAACGCGCCGTGGCTCCCTCGCCATGACCTCGTCGAGGATCGTCCGCAGTCTGGACCTCGCCACGGCCGACCCGTGGCGGGGGAGCACGTGTTCCCTACCCCGTCGGGCCAGACGCTTCCACAGCCGGCCATCGGCCAGCAGGCGAGTCACAGCCGCCGCGAACATGCCGGGGTCGTCGGCCACGATGACGTGCTGCCCGTCCACGAGGTCGAGCCCCTCGGTTCCGACCCTTGTGGTGACCGTGGGCGTTCCGACCATCAGCGCTTGGATGAGCTTGCGCTTCGTCCCGGCTCCGTACCGAAGCGGGATCACCGTGACCCGGGCACGCTCGAGATACGGGACGACCGAGGGCACCCACCCGACGATGCGCACGCCTGGGAGGTCCCGACCGAGCTCCCGGATCTCGTCGTCCAATTCGTTGCCGACGACCAGCAGCTCGTGCTCGGACAGCACGGCGGGGTCGAGCCGGGGGACGATGTCGCGGCACAGGAACGCGGCGGCATCCCGATTTGGGGCGTGCCAGAAGTTGCCCAGGAACAGGATGCCTCGACGGTCCCGGTATGGCACCGGAGATCGATCAAGAGCTTCGCAGTCCGGAACCGCGCGGGCGAGGCCGGGGAGACCGATCAGGTCGTCGATCCAGTGCGCTTCCTTCTCCGACACGGTCAACACGAGGTCCGCCGCGGCGTAAGTGTTGAGCTCACGCGCCATGCCGGTGGCGAACACCTGATCGAGCCCATGCGACGCTTGGGAGCCCCGCCAGCGTCCCCGCGCCTCGCGCACGAAGTGGAGGTCGACCGAATCCACGACCACCCTGGTCCCCGGGAACGCCCGGCGGATCACGGGGAGGTACCGCTCGGCCAGGTGCCAAAAGAACAGGAAGGCCACATCCGGTTGGTCCGGGCCTATGGCGTCCAGTCGGACGATGGGCGCGTGGGTCTCGACCCCCATCTGCTCGAGCATTCGCACGTACCGGTCGCCGCCGTTCGCTTCCTCCGCTCCCACGACGACATCCCACCCCAGTTCCAGGAGCAGCTCGACCAGGTTGAACACCCGGCGGGACCCGCTCTCGCGGTCGTACTCGGGCAGGCGTGGAGCAAGGATCAGTGCGCGAGGCGAGCGCGTCATCCACCGCCTCCGCGCTCGTACCGCGCTCGCCTCGGTGCCGGACCTGCTCCGGAGGCGGCCAGGACCAGGTCCCCGCTTCGACCCCACCTCCGGTCGAACGCGGCCTCGTCCGAGGCCTCGCCCCTCAACGTCTCCGGGATGTCCTGGGCCGATATGCACACGGTGACCGCGCGAGGCTGGACGCGGACCTCGAGCCCACGCTCTCGAAGCCGCAGGCAGTAGTCGACCAGGATGACCGCGGGGTCCTGGAAGGTCTCGTCCAGGCCGCCGGCCTCCTCCAGAGCTCGTCTAGGGATGGCGAGGAGGGCGGGGGCGCAGAAGTCGACCCGCTTCACGTGGTTGTGGGGGGGAGCGTCCGGGTCGGCACCCCGCCCCATCCGTTTGCGCATGCCGTCGGGGAGCAGGGTCCCGCCTGCCTCCCGGAGGCCGCCATCGGGCCCCAGGACCTTCGCGGTGGCCAGGCCGGCCCGGGGATGGTGGCGGAACGTGCCCACGAGCGGCTGGAACCATCCCGGCAGGGGGATGAACCCCTCACCCACCAGGACCACAGTGTCCCCCCTCAGCGAGCGCACGGCATGGTTGACCCGGGACGCGAACCCGGCGTCACCCTCGGGCGTGATCACGCGGACCCGCTCTCCGAGGCCTCCGAGGACCTCCGCCACGCCGCGCTCGGAGGACGGAGGGAGCAGGGCCACCTCCCCGGCGAAGTCGGCGGGGAGGGTTTCCAAGACTGCCCGGACGACCATGCGCGGGTCGAACACCGGACCGGGTTCCACGAGCACCGATACGTTCGCCCCCAGGACTGATGGCTGGCCGGCCATCCACTCGATCCTGGGCGGGGGATCCATCAGCCTCTCGGGATCGCCCGGTTGATCAGGCACGACGGCGACGGCCACCGAGGCCACCCGCCGGGCTTCCGCGAGGCGGGCCTGGTCGCGACCGGGCACGACCACCACGTCCACGCTTGCATCCGCGTAGGGGAGGGCGGGCCCGGGCCCGGGCGGGGTGAAGACCGCGACGCCGGTCAGACGCTCGCCAAGTCGCCGCCCGCTCTCCCAATCGAGGATGGCGACGTCCCGGCTCAACGTCGCCTGGACCCTCGCGACCAGCTCCTCCACTTCGGATCCATCCGCGGGAGCCGGAACCAGCGACCGTGATCGGTCCAGCGAGTGGAGCACGCCGCCGGCCGGGTCGACCGGCGTCCGCTCATATCGGTTGTCCAGGTGGCGGGCCAGCGCCGGGTGCTGGTCCAGCCAACCGATCGAGGGAGGCGGGGCCAGGAAGTACCGGCCGCCGGCGAACCGCAGGGCCTCGAGGTGGGCGATCAGGGCGAGATCGTCCTGGATGTGCTTCTCGCTCCAGGCGCCATCCTGGGACCGCGGGAAGTGCCATCCGATCGCCGGCTCCAACCGCAGAAGGTCCGGTTCCCCCTCGCTGGCCACAAGTACGATCGAGCCGGCAGGCACCGCCGACACCACGGCGGCCCGGAATCCCTCCGCCGGATCGCCCGGGTGGTCGACGAGATCTCCCCCAGCGGGTCCATCGTGTGGCATCGCCGTCGCCCCGGGCGCGGTCGCGCGCACCAGGCGCTTCCGGAGCTCCGCCAGCTGTCCCTTGAGCGATTCGACCTCCGCAGCGGCCCGGCGAAGGTCCTCCGCTTGGGCCTGGCGTTCGGCCAGCACGGCCTCCAGACGAGCTCCCTCCCCGCGCTGTTGCTCGAGCGTCCGGGACTGCTCCTCGACTGTGGCCCAGAGCCGCGCGAGCTCAATGCGGACGGCCTCCAACTCGCGTTCAGTGCGCTCCCGCGCGACCTCGGTTCGCTCGAGTTCGGCGCGAGCAGCGTCCAGCTCGGCCGCTCGCTGTTCGAGCTGGCCGGCGACGGCCTTGGCCTCACGGCGCTGCGGCCCGGCCGCCGCTCGCAACCGGTCCACCCTCGATCGCTGCTTCACGAGATCGGCCTGGAGCCGTTCGACGTCCTCTCGTGCATCCGAGAGCCTCGCCTCACGGCGTCGCAGTCGGGCCCGTAGCCGATCGCGGTCGGCGGACGCTTCGGCGAGCCTCGCCGCATGAAGCTTCAGTTCACCTCGGAGGCGAACGTTTCGATCCCGGGCGCGCTCTCCGGTACGCCGCAGCTGCCCGACGAGGGCCAGAAGGAAATTCGTGCTCTGGTTGGCCTGCCCGCACGCTTGGCCGAAGGGCGCGAGGAACTCAAGGTCGCCAGCGGAGCGGGCTCGGGCGGCCAATCGGAGGGTGAGATAGAGGGACTTCGCCGGGAACTCCAGGCGATCGTCCTCGGCCACGTTCGTCAGAGAGGTTCGCTGGTGCCAGAGACCCTGGTCCAGGGATTCCCGGATCGCCGCCCGAGCCTGCCCAACCACATGCGCCCCAGGGCCGATGAACGCCTTGAGGCGTTCGACCTCCGCCAACGGATCCTTCATCAAGTCCTCGTAGGCCACGATCATCCGAGGGTGCCCGGTCGAATGGACGAGCGAGGCGGTGACGTAGGAGAACCACAGATCGAGGCCCTTGGCTTGAGTGATCGGCTCGGACGCACGACGGGCCAGCGAGTCGGCCACGTCCAACGGGTTTCGAACGCAGAGCACGTAGCGCACGGGAGGCAGGAGCTTCCGCCAGAAGGGGAGCGTCAGGCAGGTCCGGGGGTCCTTCCACCCCCAGAGCGGCTGGGAGCCGAAGTCATCGTCGACCACGCCGCGGGCAGCCCGCCTGAGGCCTGAGAGAGCCGCTGAGCTCTCCCATCCCGCCGGGAACTCCGGTGGATCGGACCAGCTCCCCCCCAGGCTGTCCAGCACGGCAGCGTTGAGGTCGGTGAGTACCTGGTTCTCCCAGTACCCCTTGGGATTCTCGGGACCCGATCCCATCAGGTGTTCGTCCGGACCAAGCGAGACGCCGAGCAGATTGAGCACGCGGGCCAGCAGCGACGTTCCGCTGCGATGCATCCCCAGGACGCAGATGATGGTCGGATCAGCCATCGTCGGCTCTCCGGCTGAGGGCGTAGATCTTGCAGATGTCCTCGCCCATGGGGAGCGGCTGATACCGACCGGCCAGGTGCTCCGCGAGCCGCCCGTAGTGGTCTAACCACCAGAAGCTGGTCGCGGGAAAGACAAGGAACTCCGCCCCGGCCGCCCGGACCGCCTCCACCGCTGCGACGGCCTCGGCGTCATCGGCCGGATAGAACCCGGCGTAGGTGCCGTCCTCGGTTCGCGGGAAGTGCCAGCCCCGCCTGCCCTCCAGATCCAGCAGCTCGTCGTCTCCCTTGGTGACGACGGCGACGGTGGCCCCCCGAGGGACCCATTCCCCCACCGACTTTCGCACTCGCCCCACCAGTTCGAGGTATTCGGGATCCTGTCTAAGGCGATACGGCTCCCAGCGGGTCCGCCATTTCTCGTCGAACCGATGGAGGTTCGCGCGGAACAGCGCCCCGTACTCGCCGGAGGGCACGAGGTCCCCGAAGGTGCCCTGTCCGAAGTGGTGGACGAACGAGTCCTCCACGCACACAACCCGTAGGCCCGCCTCGCGAACCCGGACGGAGTAGTCCTCGTCTTCGAAGAGGCCGACCTCGAAGCGTTCGTCGAGCGGACCGACCCCTTCGAACACATCACGCCGGATGCCGACGCAGAACATGGTGAGCGTCCGGATGTCGAAAGCCTGACCCTCGCGCTCGCGCGCGCGGTCCCGTGCGAAGCGCAGAAGCTCGCCGTAGGTCCGGTAGTGCGCCGAGATCTGAGCCTCGTTGCCGCATCGGTTGGTCACCGGGCCAACGAGCCCCACGGCCGGGTCCTCGAGACGCAACAGCAGCGGGTCCAACCACCTCGGTGGAACAACCGTGTCGTTGTTCAGGACGAACAGCCGATCGCTCCGGGCCAACGCGAGTCCCTGATTGTTCGCCGCGGCGAACCCGAGATTTCGCTCGTTCAGGGACGGACGGACTTCGGGTCGCCGGCGGGCGAGCTCCTCCAGGAACGCAGGCGTGCCATCCTTCGATCCGTTGTCCACCACGATCACTTCGATGGGGGGCTCCGGTGTGTTGGACAGGAGGGATGTGAGGCAGAGCCTGGTCAAAGGGAGCTTTCCGTACGTAACCACCACGACGCTGGCGCGTGGGATCGGAGCCTCGGATGGAAACGGAGCCGCGGGTGGACGGAGCTCTTCCATGATCCGTACCGACCGCTCCGGCAATCGAAGGGGTCGGCGCGAGGTAGGGACGAGAACGAAGTCGTCCGGGATCCCCACGCGGGGCGAGTGACCCGGGACCGGCAGGTCGATCCCAACCCGCCGGAGGAGGTCACCTAGGACGACATCGTGCCGGAAACACTGGTTCGCGATCTCGAACGCCGCCCGGCTCTGGCGTGGGTAGTCTCCGTTGATCGTCTCAACGGCGGACAGGATCTCCTCCATCGTTCCAAAGGCGAACAATCCGGCGCCTGCCGGGAGGATGTTGGTGAACGCCGTCTCTTGCGTGATGACGGGTTTGCCGGCGGCCAGATACGTGGCACTTCGGTCGCTGAACCAGCCGCTGCGGAACCGGACGTTCTGGTCCTTTGCGACGGTGAACTCTGCGCGCGAGCTCCCGATGTAGTCGCGGTAGGAGTCAACATCGAGGGAAAACTCGAGCGCGTCGCGGACCAGCCACCCAGCTTGCACCAGCTGGTCCCGTTGGCCCTGCGTGTAGCTGCCGCTCGAAAGCGCCAGCTCGAAGGGCTGAGAGGCTCTGCGGGGCAGGTCCAGGAATCTCAGGAACTCGCGATGTTTGCTCCAGTGATAGACCTCGCCCCGGTACATCATCTCTCGCCAGGACTGCTCCCAGTTCGCGACCGTGGTGAACACTGCGCCCGGCCGGTCGCGATACCCCTCCCACGTGTCGACGAGCACCGGCTGTCTGGTCGGCTGGAATCGGAACTGCTCCGGGACCGGCAGCAGAGAGTCACCACCGCCGAGGTTCTCCGCGAACGTGAAGTGGGCGACGTGCTGGTCGAGGAACTCGGCTGTCTCCCGGTGCCCCTGCGCCAGCCGAATCTCGACTTCGACGGGGTCGGTCTCGAGGTAGACCAGCCGCCCCGTCTCCGAGTGCTCCTGCAGCGGCTGGGTTCCCCCATGGAGGTTCACGATGAGCTCGGCCGACCGATACAGCTCTCGAAGCTCCCGCCGATCCATACCGAAGCAGCGATTGGCGTCGATGGCGTCGTAGGCCCATCGCCCGGCGAACCCGAAGCGGTTCATGACGCCCTCGAGGAAGGAGGCGGCCCGCGCCCAGCCATCGTCGGTGGCTCGAGTCAGAAACATCGTCGGCGTTCGGGCGTGGGCGTCGACGTAGTACGTCTCGAAGCCGAGCCGCTCGAACCCCAGGAGGTAGGCCAGGGTCTGACAGACCACCCCGCCCACCGGTGTCTTGGTCAAGAGACCGAGGACGACGATGCGAGGGCGGCGCATGTCACGCCGACCGATCGGTCCAGGCCCCGTCGCCGGCGCTGCTCGAGGCGGCCGGGGAGGGTTCGCCGAGCAGCCTGCGTGCGCCGGAGCGACGGGCGGGATCGAGCGCCGCCACGAGGGTCTCAACGTTCTGGGGGTCGAACATGAACGACCGAAACGCGTCGACGAGTGGGCGCCCGTCCTCATCGGACCCGAGCGCGGCTCGCTCGATGAGGTGGACGGAAAGGTCGGAGAGACCCAGGACCTGGGCGACTCGGGCCGCGGTCCCCGCTTCCTCCAGGGTCCCCGAGCGAATGGCGACCGCCGCCCAGGTCATCAGCTCGCTCCGGCCGATCGCCCGGAGCCGCTCCAGGATCTCGGGCCGAACCCGTCCGTCCTCGGACCAAAGTGAGACAGCCAGATCCGCGATACGGGCAGCGTCCTCCTGCGGCAAGTGTCCACCCTGTGGCTCCTGAGGTCCCAGCCGCTGCCCCATCTGGGCCTGGTGGAGTTCGGCGTACAGGCCACCCCTGCGCAGGAGCTCCTCCTGGGTCCCCCGCTCCTCGATCCGTCCGTGATTCATCACAAGGACGTGCTCCGCGTTGCGAAGGGTGGACAAGCGATGCGCGATGAGGAACGTGGTCCGCCCCTCCATGAGCCGGGCCACTGCGTCCAGAATGACGGCCTCGGTCCTGGAGTCGATCGAGGACGTGGGCTCGTCGAGGATGAGGATGGGCGCATTCTTCAGAAAAGCCCGGGCAATGCTGATCCGCTGACGTTCCCCCCCCGAGAGGTGCGCGCCCTTGTCGCCCAGCGGTGTTTCGTACTTCTGCGGGAGGCGCATGATGAAGTCGTGAGCATTGGCGGCCTGCGCCGCCTCCACGATCTCACGCATGCTGGCGTCCAGTCGGCCGTATCGGATGTTGTCCGCCACCGTGCCCGAGAACAGCAGCGGCTCCTGCAGCACCATGCTGACCTGGCGCCGCAGGCAGTCCAGCTTCAGGTCCCGGATCTCGTGCCCGTCGATCAGGATCCGGCCCTTCTGCGGGTCGTGGTATCGAACGAGGAGGTTCACGAGCGTGGTCTTCCCGGCTCCGGTCGGCCCGAGAATGGCAACGCTCTGTCCCGCCGGGACGCAAAAGTCGATCCCCACGAGCGTGCCTTGTCGCCCTCCGTAGTGGAAATCGATGCCCTCGTACCGAACCTCTCCCCGAGCGCGTCCGATGTCGATGGCGTGCTTGGCCTCTTTCACCTCCGGCTCGCGTTTCATGAACTTCTCGCATTGCTGGATGTGGAAGAAGTCATTGTTCAGCGCGCCCACCGTGCTGCTGATCTGGCTGAGCGGTGAGTAAACAGCTGCGATGTACGACATCAGAACGATCAGGTGTCCAAGGCTGAGCCGACCGGTCAGCACATGATATGCACCGAACCCAATGACCAGCGCCGTTCCGATACCGATGAGAACCTGCACAACGAACGAGAACAGGGTCTGTTGGAACGTGGCCCTGACGCGCCGCTGCACCGCGGTCGCGCCCTCGGTGCGGTACTTCTGATACTCGTAGCCCTCCCGGCCGAAAGCAACGACGACGCGGAGCATGGAGATGGCTTCGTGGATGATGGAGAAGGCGCCGATCTCCGCCTGATTGGCGCCTCGGACGCTCGGCAGGACGTGTCTGCTGTAGTAGCCAATCGAGTAGTAGATCAAGGGCAGTATGGACAACGCCAAGAGCGACAGCATTGGGTCGAGGCGGTACGCAATCCAGAACATCCCGGCGAGCAGGAGCAGAGCCTGACCCATTGGGAGCATGGATCCGACGGCCCGGCCAAGCGAGTCGGCCAGCTCGTTGATAGTCCAGACCATGTTCCCCGAGACCTGGCGATCGTGGAACGACGTTGAGAGCTTTTGCGCGTGCTCGAACATGTGACTACGAAGGTCGTAGACCATCCGCATGTGCATCTTCGTGGCCAGGTACTCCGTGACGACCGCCAAGCCGTGGATGGCCAGGGTGACGACGAGGCCTGCAACGACAGCGAAAACGATCAAGTGGATCGGATTGGTCCCCAACGTGTGCGCAATCAAAGGGGAAACCGGCTTCGATGACTTCTTGTCCAGGACACTGTCGACGAGGAAGGCCACCGGCCACGGCTGGAGGAGACTGACACCGGCGCCGACCACCATGAGCAATCCGGAGAGGGAACCCAACCGCCAGTAGGGCTTCGCGTACCGCAGGCCCCAGGGGACGGATCGGTACACCTCCCATGGGCTCGTCCGCTCTGCCCGTGCCGTCTTCTGCCGGTTCGAGCCCACTCGGGTGAAGGGCCAGCTCCGGCCAGCCGAGGCCAAACTCACACCTCGCCGAGGACAGCAGCACGCACCGCGCCGCAGGCGAGGGCGCACTGGGAGAGCGTGGCCCAGGCCAAGATGGAGGCGGCGCAGGCGAGCACGATCCAGGGGATCAGGGCCTTCGCCATCGCTGCCGCCACCGCGACGCCGGCGATGCCCAGCAGGAGCCCCATAACAGCGGGCGGCACGATCGGCCTGGCCCGGAGCCGCACCAGCTGGCGGCCGAACCCATGCTCTTCGATCGCGGTCAGCAGGCGCACAGCGCCCAGGCTGCCGCCGCGCACCTCGAGGTCGAACCGCTGGTAGGGTCCGCCCCTCGTGACCGGGTGCCCTCTCGCCTTGAGCTCGGCCTCGATCCTCGAGAGCGTCTCCGGGCCCCCGCGCCAAACCTCGCGCCACACCCGGTACGTCCTGGTGCGAGGGAGGGTCATGTGCGGTCCACCTCGGCGGCGCCATGGCGTGAGTCCGGTGAACGCGCGCCCCCGGAGGCGTGCGACGGGCTGGGTGATGTGCAGGAGGGCCGTGCTGAGGTGCCTCGTGAGCCGGCCCCATCTCGAGAGCTGGTGGCTACCGGGAAGGGTGGGAGCCGTGATCGCCCAGGCTCTGATCACCGCGGCGGCGATGAGCGCAAGCGCCAGCGGAGCGGCCACCAACAACGGTGGCCAGGTGGCGCCGAGCGACGCGAGCCCCCCCAGAGCAACCACGACGAGGGCCCACTCCGGCATAGCGAAGATGGCCCCGAACCGCGACGGTTTCCGAGCCGACGTCTGGAAGGGCGCAGTCCCCCACGTTCCCTGGTAGATGCTGAGCTGTCTCCCCTGGAGGGAGCCGACGCCCGGTCCGTACACACTCCCGGCCCACGCCACGTGTCCCAAGGCGTTGTAGCGCGCCGGCCACTTGCGCTCCAGCAGGGCCTCGGCCTTTCCGTAGCCTCGCTGTTGACGCCAGTAGGCCCTGATCGAGTTCCGCCGGTGATGCCATACAACGGCTGCGGGGTTGAACCCGATCGTCCATCTCCGATCCCGAATCCGCCAACAGATGTCCACGTCGTCGCCCGCGGCGCGGAACCGCGTGTCGAATCCACCTAGCTCCTCGAGCACGGACTTGCGAATCGCCATGTTGCAGCCGGGGATGTGCTCCGCCTCCTCGTCCGAGACGAGGACGTGGATCGGCCCACCCGGCGCCATGGCGACGCATTCGGCGATCGTCCCGTCGCCGGGCGGTGGGATGTTCGGCCCCCCCACCGCCGCGTGGTCGGTCCTCAGGAACGTGGACGCGAGGTAGTGAAGCCAATGGGGGTCCGGGTAGGCGTCGTCGTCCACGTATGCAACGATCTCGCCTGTAGCGGCCTGCCATCCCGCATTCCTCGCCCCGCTCAATCCCTGATTGTGCGTGGTGATGACGGGGAATCCATAGCTGCGGGCGATCACCGCGGTGGAGTCGGTCGATCCGTCGTTCACCACGATGACCTCGAAATCCGGATACTCCAGACGCGTCAGGGCCTCCATGCAGTCCCGGATCGTGCGGCCTCCGTTCAGACTGCATACGACCACAGAGATCCGAGGCCACCGGGTGCCCGGGGGGAAAGGCGTCTCCGCCAGCGCCTCCCGGACCAGCAACATCGCGAGTTTCGGGCTTCCGTCCCGTGAGGTCAGCCCGAAGTCCCAGTCGTCGATCTGCGCTCCGCCTCGATGCCACTCGTCGCTCCAAGAGAAGACGAACAGCCCCGCGCATCCGTCACGGAATGCCGTCCTGATCTGTTTGTTGAGGGCGCGGGCCTGACCGCTCAGCCCGTTCCGTCGACTGTCGAGGCCGATCTCGCTGAGGACCAACGGACGATCTCCGGCGACGTTATGCAGTCGAGCCAGATACGCCTCCAGGCGGTTCGTCTGTTCCAGGTAGACATTGAAGCTGGCGATGTCGAGGAACGGGAGCTCCAGGTATTCGGTCGATGGGTAATTGACGTACGTGATCAACCCTTCGGGATCTTCATCTCGGACAGCAACTGCCAGTCGTCCCAGGAAACGCTCGACTCGACGGTGGCCATACCAGCGGACGATCGGGGCCGGGATCTCATTCCCGATCGCATAGCACAACACTGCGGGATGTCCCGCACACGCTCGGGCCCATTGGCACAGGCGTCGCTCGATGTCACGCGCTTGCCGCCGGTGGTCAAGGAACGCGACATGCTCTTCCCAGGGGAGCCCCACCATCAGCCGGAGTCCGCGCTCGAGGGCGATGTCAAGCAGCCAGCGAGGAGGCACCGTGTACGTGCGCAGGGCGTTGAAGCCGACCTCAGCCATCTGGTCGAAGTGATCGCCGACCACTTCCGGCGCGGGATACTCCCTCCCTTCCGGCCCAAACGGACCGTAGGTCACACCTCGGACGGGGAACTTCTCTTCCCCCAAGAACAGGAACTTGCCTCGCACACTGGGGCGGACATCAGCGAGGCGCTCGGGCAGGCTGATGACCACATCAGCGGACGAGCTGGCGTCGAGAAGAAGCCGGGGAAGAGACACTCGGGACAGTCTCTAGAGTCGGATCGGTCAATCGAACCCCGCTATCGGGGGATTTCCGAAATGGGCTGATCGGGGCTCAAGCTGATAGGCCGATCGGGCTATAGGTCATGGAAGGGCGATCGCGCAGTTGTCACCCACCATCAACTGTATCGACGAGGGGGAGGCCTCCGTTCGCCGAACGTGGACGTTCCTGCCGATGAGCGAGTCGCGGATGCGACGGACCTCCTCGATGCGGCAGTCTCCCATCACGATCGAGTTGCCGATCTCCGTGTCCAGCAAGACGGAGCGCTTGTAGATGGATGTCCACGGGTCGACGATGGAGTGCTCTATCAGGCACCCTGCACCGATGGAGACAGGACCCCGAATGACGCTGTTGTGGACCACCGCCCCCTCTTCGATGCAGACCTCGCCCACGATGTGCGACCCCGCGTCGACCTGCCCGTCGATCCGGCGCTCCTGGAGATCCAGCACGAACTGATTCGCCTCCAGAAGATCCTCGAGCTTTCCGGTGTCCTTCCACCAATCGTGGATCCGCTCGGCGCGGACGGTGTAGCCATGGTCCACCAGGTACTGGATGGCATCAGTGATCTCGAGCTCGCCGCGCCACGAGGGCGCGATCGACGAAGCCGCCGCGAAGATTGCCGATGTGAAGAGATAGACGCCCGACAGAGCCAGATCCGAGATGTGCTCGGTTGGCTTTTCCACAAGGCTGAGCACACGATCGCCGTCCACAACCGCCACTCCGAATCGCCCGGGGTCCGGCACCTTCACTAGGAAGATCTGCGCATCAGGTCCATTCTGTTCGAAGGTCCTGACGAAGCTCGTCAGGCCCTCCCGCACCAGGTTGTCACCCAGGTACATGAGGAACGGTTCACCGTCGAGGTACTCCCTCGCCGTGAGCACGGCGTGCGCCAGCCCGAGCGGCGCCTCCTGTCGGATGTATGTGACGGCGAGGCCCCACTCAGCGCCATCGCGGACGGCCCCTCGGATTTCCTCCTCGGTGTCGCCGACGATGATTCCGACATCCCGGATGCCCGCCTCGGCCATGGCTTCCAGTCCATAGAACAGGATCGGTTTGTTTGCCACCGGGATCAGTTGCTTTGAGTTCGTGTGCGTGATGGGACGAAGGCGCGTTCCGTGACCGCCGGCCAGGAGCAGGCCTCTCATCCCGCGGCCCCAGCCGGCACCCCGACCGGCGACGCATCCCGGTCGTCCCGGTAGATCGATTCCGCCTCCGTAAGAAGAGGAATCCACCACTCCCGGTGGTTGCGATACCACTCGATCGTCGCTGCGAAGCGCTCCCATGGATCGCCAGCCCGCCAGCCCAGGGCCTCGATCCGCGACGGGTCGACCGCATAGCGCCGATCGTGGTCTGGGCGATCGTAGGCAGTTAGGAAGACGACTTCCGGTGGAAGGTGGAGATAGCCCGCGATCCACTCGGCGAGGCCGACGTTCGTGATCTCGGGGGTGTGACGGGGTCCGACGTTGTAGATGCGGTCGGTCAGCGGGGCTTCGAGCAGGATTCGGATGGCCGCACCGAGATCGTCCACGTGCAGCCACTGCCGGACATACAACCCGTCCCCCCAGATAGGGAGTCGGCGGCCGGTCAACCCTCTCGTGATCCACCGGGGGAGGGCCTTCTCGGGGTGCTGCCAGGCGCCGAAGCAGTTCGTGGGCCGCACGACGACTACGGGGAATCGGGAGGACATCTCGACGGCCAGGTCATCTGCGGCCGACTTGCTCTTCGCGTACGCACTCGTGGCCTGGCCAATGCCGGGGACCTTGTCTTCCTCTCGATGAGCTGGCGCCCGGGTGGGTCCGTACACCTCATCCGTGGACACGTGAACGACCCGCCACACGCCGGCACGACCAGCTTCTTCGAGGACGATTCGCGTCCCCTCGACGTTCGTCCTCCAGAAACGCTCGGGTTCCGATTCGCCACGAGTGACGTGGGTCTCTGCGGCGAAATGGACCACGACCTCGGGCCGGACATCCTCGAGAGCTCGCCGTACTCCTCCCCGGTCGCAGACGTCCGTGGGGAACAGCGTCACTCCGGGAAGATCGAGCAGTTCCGCAACGCGGTCAACGCTTCCCGCATATGTGAGGCAGTCGAGCAGTCCAAGCCGACCGCCTCGCTCTCGTGACCACGCCCTGGCGAAGTTCGAGCCGATGAACCCGGCCGCTCCCGTCACGAGGATGCTCAATGCCCGCCCCCGCCGTTCCGACCGTTGCCGCCGCCGTTCCCACCGCTGTTGCCACCGCTGTTGCCACCGCCGCTCCCACCCGAGCCGCCGCTCCCACCCGAGCCGCCGCTCCCACCCGACCCGCCGCTCCCACCGGAGCCGCCGCTCCCACCCGAGCCGCCCCTCCCACCCCA
>WNGG01000114.1_pt1 | contig 107596 bp, 83 predicted proteins | sample 5400661 | NCBI WGS metagenome assembly WNGG01 (sample SAMN13153372, study PRJNA577476) | soil metagenome | isolation source: 100 cm soil or saprolite under Garry oak tree replicate 1 | place: USA:California | collected 2016-06-15
GGCCGCCGTAGGGAAGTATGGGTTGCTGCTTCTCCCGATTCTGCTCTTCGTGGCCGGCGTCTGGTGCACCCTCCTGTCGCTCTACACCCTCCCCTTCCGCCCGGCGCGCGTGAAGTTCGTCGGGATGGTGGTTCTCAGCTGGTGGGACGCGGCCCGGGCGGCATGGTTCTACTGGGTGGGTCTCTTCCGGCTGGGCGTCGTCGCCGTCGGCTGGTGCCTGACTCTGGCCAGGTTCGCGCTTCGCCTGGTGATGGAAGCGTTCCGGCAGCTGCTGATCGCGCCTTTCACGCTGGCGGGCAGGCTCTCCGGGAGTTACTTCCAGCCCGGGGTGCCCTGGATCGCCTTCGTGATGCTGGTGTTCTGGTCCCTGCTCGAGGCCACGATCTTCACCTACACCCTGTACCCGACCGTGTCGGAGGTCCTGGCGGACCTGGTCGGAATGGAGGCGCCACGCTTCGCCGCCCCGGTCCTGTACCTGTTCCTGCTCCTGCTGATCCTGGGGAGCTTCGCCTGCATCCAGGCCCTCGTGGACTCCTTCAAGAAGCGGGCGTTCAAGATGATCGTCCAGATGGTCCTGATCGAGCTGTTCGTGATGTTCTTCGAGGTGATGTTCCTCTATCGCGAGCTGGTCGATGCGATTACGCCGTGGATCGCGCAGCAGACCGGCGAGCGCTTCCGCCTGGGGATCGGCTTCACGCTCACGGTGGCGACGTTCGGATGGATCGGCATCCGCGGGATGACGTGGTTCCTGTTCGGGCAGTACGGTACGCCTCCGCTGCTGGCCTTCATCTCTCGTGAGCCGATGGAGCAGGCGGGGCGCGCGGCCACAGCACCGTCCCGACCGGAGCCGGTGAGCACCTGGCAGGAGCTGATCCAGGACTTCAAGCGGGAGGCCGACTGGCTGCACGCCAAGTGCCAGGAAATCCTGGAGTACCTCGCGCTCCCCTTCCTGCACGTCCTCGCCGCCGCCCTGAATTTCGCCATGGTCCTGGTCGCGACGAAGCCGGTCATCAGCCTGCCTCTGAAGAGCCTGAAGGACATCATGGAGACCGGGGAGATCGCCGGATCCACCTGGCCGCAGCCCAGGAAGGCGGGGAGCCAGTAATGCGCTCCCGGATCGGCGCGCGCGGCCTCGTGGCGGTCGTCGGGCTTCAGGTCGTCTTGCTCGCCGGATGCGGCCTCGAGCCCGCCGAGCGCAAGCCGCGGATGACCCTGTTCGTGGGCGTCGACACGAGCGGCTCCTTCGAACGTTCCGGCTCCTACGACGACGCCATGACGTTCCTGGCCTACTACATTTACGGCCATCTCAACGAGCTCGGAGGCCTCGAGAAGCCGCGAGAGCTGTTCGTCGGGGCGATCGGGGGCAAGAATCCCAACGAGCCGAAGGCCTTCCATCCGATCCAGGACTTCGCCGGCAAGAGCGTCCGCGAGATCGAGCACGATCTGAGGACCTGGTTTGCGCCCAGCGACTCCCTGACCGACTTCAACCCGTTCTTCCAGCAGGTGGCCCGCATCGTGAAGGAGCGCAATCTCGTCCTCGCACCGGTCACCCTGACGGTGGTCACGGACGGCATTCCTGATTTCGCGGTGGCGCGGGCGAGGGCCGGCTCCGCGGCCATGTACAAGCGTATCGACCTTGGGCCACTGGAATACCTTTCCCGGTGGATGAGCGTCCGGCTCGCCTACGTCAGTCCTCAAGTCGGCAAGAACTGGCGCGACCTCGTGCCGCGCCAGCGCGTGCGGCTGTGGACCGTGGATGCCGAGATCATGAAGGGGTGGAAGGCCCAGATCGATCCGAATGACGCGTCGGGGGACCGGGAGCGGCTGTGGGCCTGGATCCAGCACAACGTGGACTACCGGGTTCGCTCGATCGGGACCTGATCCCGGGATCGATCTCCGGCGAAGCGCCCGCCCGTTCGTTCGGTTGACACCTCCGGACCCTTCTCGTATAGTGCCACGGCGTTTTTGGCACATCCACTCACAATTGCGCGGGTAGAGCCGAGTGACGCTGGGAGCCCTGTTCCGCACCAAGGCCGTGGACCGTCTCACCCAGGAGGCGGGGGACAACCTCCACGGGCTGAAGCGGACGCTGACCGGCCTCGATCTCACGATGCTCGGGATCGGGGCGGTGATCGGCACCGGCATCTTCGCCTCCATCGGCACCGCCACGGCCGGCAACGCCGACCGGCCGGGCGCCGGGCCGGCGATCATCCTGTCGTTCATCCTGACGGCGGTCGCCTGCATCTTCTGCGCCCTCTGCTACGCCGAGTTCGCGGCGATGATCCCGGTGGCCGGGAGCGCCTACACCTACGCCTACGCGACGCTCGGGGAGATGGTCGCCTGGATCATCGGCTGGGACCTGATCATCGAGTACGCCGTCGGCAACATCGCCGTCGCGATCTCCTGGTCGGGATACTTCAACGACGTCCTGGCCTACTTCGGGCACCCGATCCCGGCGTGGCTGCGCACGGACCTCCGCACCGCCCTGCACACTCCGGAGATCCGCGACGCGGCGCCGCACCTCTTCGGGATGCCGATCATCTTCAACCTGCCGGCGGTGGCGATCATGGCGCTCGTGACCTGGGTGCTGGTGATCGGAGTAAAGGAGAGCGCCCGCGTCAACAACGTCATCGTCGGGCTGAAGCTGCTCATCCTGGCGCTGTTCATCTGGGTGGGATGGAGCGCCGTGCATCTGGAGAACTTCAAGCCATTCTTCCCCGGCGGCTTCGCGGGCGTCCAGGCGGGCGCGGCGATCATCTTCTTCTCGTTCATCGGCTTCGACGCCGTCTCGACCGCCGCCGAGGAGACGCGCAACCCGAAGCGCGACATCCCGATCGGGATCATCGGCTCGCTCCTCATCTGCACGGTGGTCTACGTCGCCGTCGCGGCCGTCCTGGTCGGCGTCATCCCCTGGACCGAGCTGGGCATCGCCGACCCCCTGGCGAAGGCGCTGACCTTCATCCACGCGGACCGGGCCGCCGCGGTGCTGTCGTTCGGGGCGGTCATCGCGATGACCGCTGTCCTGCTGGTCTTCCAGCTCGGGCAGCCGCGGATCTTCTTCTCGATGTCGCGTGACGGGCTCCTGCCGAAGCTGTTCGCGAAGGTCCATCCACGCTACCGGACACCGCACGTCACGACGATCTGGACCGGCCTCTTCGTCGCCTTCTTCGCCGCCTTCGCGTCGCTCGACGAGATCATCGAGCTCACTAACATCGGCACGCTCTTCGCCTTCGTCCTGGTCTGCGCCGGCATCATGATCCTGCGGCACACCGACCCGCGCCGGCCCCGGCCGTTCAAGACGCCCTGGATCCCGCTCCTTCCGGTCTGGCTCCTCGTGCTGTGGTTCGTGCCGCGGATGGTCTTCCAGGTGCAGGACTGGGGGAGCCGCTTCGAATACGTGGTCGTGAGCGCCATCGCGTTGACCGGAACGACCTTCTCTCTCATCGGCCTCTCCTCGCGGCTGCGGGGCCGCACGCTCCCGGAGATGGTGCAGACGGAGTTCGCGCTGGCCGGGATCGCCTGCTGCGTCTGGCTGATGCGCGGCCTCCCGACGATCACGTGGTGGCGCTTCGTCGGCTGGCTCGCCCTCGGCCTCGTGATCTACACGCTCTACGGCTACCGCCACAGCCGGCTCGTCGACCGCGTCGTCTCGTTACCGAAGTCGCTCAACCTGATCGCGCCGGCGGCCTTCACGGCCGCCTTCGTGGCGTGGGCCGCGCTGCCCGATCACCCGACCCTGAGGCTCGCCCTCCCGATCGCGATCCTGCTCGCCCTGTCGTGCTATGCGTTCCACGTCACGCAGCGCCGGGCCGCCTGAGAGGAGGATCGTGCGGCGCTCACCGCGACGTCTCCCGCTCCACGCGCTGGCGATCGCGTGCGCGCTCGTTGTGCCGGGCGCCCTCGCGCCCCGCGCCCTCGCCGGCCCGGCGGAGACATCGCCGGCCACGGCCGGGGCGCCGCCGCGGATCATCGCCGTCCGCTGCGGCCGCCTCCTGGACGTGCGGACCGGCGCGCTGAAGGAGAAGAGCGTCGTGATCGTGCGCGGCGGAACGATCGATCGGATCGTGGATCACGAGGAGGGGGTGCCGGCGGGGGCCGAGATCGTCGACCTCTCCGCCTACACCATCCTGCCGGGGCTCGTCGACGCGCACACCCATACCTTCCTGCAGCCGGGCGACTACGACGTGCAGCTCCTGAAGCAATCGCTGCCGCGCCGGACGCTGCAGGCGGCCGCCGCGGCGCGGACGTTCCTGCAGGCCGGGTTCACGACGATCCGCGATCTCGAGACGGAGGGGGCGCTGTACGGTGACGCGGCGCTGCGCGATGCGATCGAGGACGGGATCGTCCCCGGGCCGCGCATGCAGGTGGCGACGCGGGCGATCTCGACCACGGGGAACTACGCGCTGCTCGGGTACGCGCCCGAGGTCACGGTGCCCAAGGGCGTGCAGATCGCCGACGGCGCCGACGAGATGCGAAAGGCGGTGCGCGAGCAGATCTCCTTCGGCGCCGACTGGATCAAGTTCTACGGCGACTACCGGAAATTTCTGCCGACCGGAGAGATCGTCGACCTGCGCGTGACGATGACGCCGGAGGAGACGGCGGCGCTCGTCGACGAGGCCTCGCGGCGGCACCGGCCGGTGGCGGCGCACTGCTACGGCGACGACGCCGCGCGGCAGGCGGTCAAGGCGGGGGTCCGCTCGATCGAGCACGGCCTCTTCCTCGACGAGACGACGCTCAAGATGATGCTCGACCGGAGCGTCTACTACTGCCCGACGCTCGCGGCCTACTGGTTCTCGGCGCAGGAGACCCCGACGCCGGCCTGGGCGAAGGTCGTGGAGGGGCACCGCGCCTCGTTCCAGCGGGCCCTGAAGATGAAGGTCAAGATCGCCTCCGGGAGCGACGCCGGCGACTTCCCTCCCGCCCAGGCCGCCAAGGAGCTGGAGCTGATGGTCGCCTACGGGATGCCGCCGCTCCGCGCCATCCAGGCGGCGACCCTCGTCGACGCGGAGCTCCTCGGCTGGCAGGACCGCATCGGAGCGATCGAGGCGGGGAAGCTGGCGGACCTCATCGCGGTCGAGGGGGACCCCCTCGCCGACATCGCGGCGCTGCGCCGCGTCCGCTTCGTGATGAAGGGGGGCGTGGTGTTCCGCGACGACGTCCATCCCACGACCCGGACGGGCTCCTAGCGCGCGCCCGCGTGGCGCGGGCCGGCGTAGCCCGGGCCGCGCAGGGCCCGGCCCGGCAGGCGATCGGTGATCGCCCGCGCCCGGATCACCGGCACGCCGTTCACGAACAGGTGGACGATCCCCTCCGAGTACCTGTGCGGCTGCTCGAAGGTAGCGCGGTCGATCACCTTCCCCGGATCGAAGACGACGACGTCGGCGTAGAGGCCCGGGCGCAGGAGGCCGCGATCGAGCAGGCCGATCCGGCGGGCGGGGAGCGACGTCATCTTGCGCACCGCGTCCTCCAGCCGCAGCAGCTTCTCCTCGCGCACGTAGCGCCCCAGGACGCGCGGGAAGGTGCCGTACGCCCGCGGGTGCGTCATCGAGGCGCCGAGGACGCCGTCGGGCCGGACCCCCGAGGCGTCGCAGTCGAACGCGACCCAGGGCGCGGCCATCGCCGTCCTGACGTCGTCCTCCGACATCAGGAAGTAGACGCACATGACCGAGCCGTCCTCGTCCGCCAGGAGGTCGAACATCGCCGTGAACGGATCGACGCCGCGCTCCTGCGCGATCTCCGACAGCCGCTTCCCCTGGTACTTCTTGTTCGCGTCCTTCTTCACCCCGACGATCAGGACACCCTCCGCGCCGCCCGCTTGCAGGTAGAGGTTTTCCCAGTCATCGGTCGGCGTTTCGATCGCCTTGCGGATCCCGGCCCGCTCCTCCGGGTCGAGGAGGCGCGCCACCATCGCCTTGAGGCCCCCCTCCTGCGCCGACGGCGGAAGGCAGGCCGAGAGATCGGTCATCGAGGCGGGGTAGGGGTACATGTCCGCCGTGATGTCGACGCCGCGCGCCCGTGCCGCCTCGATCGCCCGGAGGCCTTCGCCGATGCGCCCCCAGTTCGGCTTCCCGGCCGACTTGAAGTGCCAGACCTCGACCGGGATCCTCGCCTGCTCGCCGATCGTCGCCGCCTCCTCCAGCGCGGGCACCAGGCGGGCCGACTCGTTGCGGATGTGAGAGGCGTAGATCCCGCCGTAGGAGGCGGCGACCTTCGCCAGCTCGACCAGCTCCTCCGTGCCTGCGAAGGTGCCCGGGGTGTAGATGAGGGCGGACGACAGCCCGAACGCCCCCTGCTCCATGGCGCGCACCAGGTGCCGCTTCATCGCCGCCAGCTCGCCGGGGGTCGGCGCGCGGTTGTCGCTCTTGAGGGCCGCCATCCGCACCTGCGTCGCGCCGACGAGGTGCGCGAAGTTGATCGCCGATCCCCTCTGCCGCAGGCGCCCGAAGTAGCCGTCGACGTCGCGCCAGTCGACGGTGATCTTGAGGTCGGCGATCGTCGGCAGGAGCTCCTCGATCGTGAACGGCGTCTGCGGGGCGACCGACCCGCCCTCCCCCGTCAGCTCGGTCGTGATCCCCTGGGTGATCTTGCTGCGGACGCGCGGATCGACCAGGACGGTGAACTCCGACTGGCCCAGCATGTCGATGAACCCCGGCGCGACCACGAGGCCGTGGACGTCGATCGTCGACTTCGCCGTTGCGTCCTTGAGCGGCCCTATCGCCGCGATCCGGTCGCCGCGGATGGCGAGGTCGGCCTCGAACCAGGGGCTGCCGGTGCCGTCGACGATCCGCCCGCCGCGCAGGAGGACGTCGTAGCGCGCGGGCGCCGCCTGCGCGCCGACCGAAGCGGGCTTCGAGGGTGGCGGCGGGGCGCTCCTCGCGGTCGGCGCGGGCAGCCCCGCGGCGGCGGCGAGAACGACGCAGGCGCCGAGGCGCCCGAGGAACCGTCCGCGATTGGCGCGCGCGCTCATCGAAGCTCCTCCTCCTTGGGTGCGGGGCCGTCGCGTCGCGCATCTCGGAGGGCGTCAGGCCGCGGCGATGGACCGCCTCGATCGTCCGGCGGATGAGCGCTACGGCGCGCGCCACCTTGGCCGGCGCGACGCCGGAGCGCACGACGAGCGGCCCGGAGCCGATCCCGGCGGCGAAATAGGAATGGGCGTAGTAGGCCAGCCCTTCTCTCTCGCGCACCGCCTCGCCGAGGCGGCCACCCATCCCGAACTCGCCGAGGCCGTTGTTGAGGACGAGGGCGGCCGGGAGGTCGGGCGAGAGTCGGCGCAGCCCCGGCAGGAGGCCGAGGGCGATGTCGGCCTGCGTCTTCCCCGGAACCGGCTTCACGATGACGACGGAGGTCGCGGGGAGCGGCGGATCGGGGATCGGCGTCCTCCGCTCCCCTCCGCCTCCCGCCGTCCACGATCCGAAGATCCGCGAGGCCAGGTCGAGTGCTCGCGGCGGCTCGATGTCGCCGATCAGCGCCAGCACCGCCCCCGTCGGTCCGAAACGCCGGTGATGGTGGGCCGCGAGGTCGGCCCGCTCGATCCGACCGACGCTGTCGCGCGTCCCGAGAGGCGGCGCGTGGTACGGATGTCCGGGAGGGAAGAGGGCCTCGGCCAGGGCCTCGGTGGCGACCTCCGCCGTGTCCTGGTCGCGCTCGGCGATCGCCGTCAGCACCTGTCCCCTCTCGCGGCGCACCTCCTCCTCCGGGAAGGCCGGCTCGGCGGCGATCAGGCGCAGGCGCTCGAGGACCTCGGGGAGGTGCTCCGCCAGGAGCCGCACGTCGAGATCGAGGCTGTCGCGCCGCGCCCGCGCCGCGTACGACACGCCGAGGAAATCGAAGCGCTCGGCGATCGCCTCGGCGGAGAGGCCGCCCGCTCCGCGGTCGAGGAGCTGGGCCATGAGCGACGCCAGCCCCGGCCGGCCCTGCGGGTCGAAGGCCGACCCGGCCTCCAGCATGAGGCGCACCGCCACCGAGCGGGCGGTGGGGTTCCGGCGGGCGATCACGACGAGGCCGTTGTCGAGGCGGTGACGCTCGACGGCGACCGGAGCGCGGCGGCGCGGCGATGAGAGACCCGCGCGCCTCATGAGCCGCCCTCCGCCTCCGGCGCCGGCAGGAGGACGCCGACCGTGCGCCGGCTCTCTTGGAGCCGGACGCTCGCCAGGCGCGCCACCTCGGCCGCCGTGACCGACAGGACCCGCCGCGGCAGATGGAGCGCGAGCCGGTGGCTCGCCACCGTCTCGAAGAAGCCGAGCTGGTGCGCGATGTCCGTGACGCTCTCGCTCTCCAGGGCGTGGCGCGCCAGGAGCTGGTTCTTGGCCCGCTCCAGGTCACGAGGGGCGATGTCCCCGCTCGCCAGACGGCCGATCTCCGAGAACAGGACCGGCTCGATCCGGGCCGGGTCGACCCCCTCCTTCGCCGTCACCAGGACGCCGTAGAGGAACGGATGGCGCGACGGCACGACGCTCGTGCCGACGTCGCTCGCCAGGTCCCCCTCGACCAGGGCGCGGTACAGCCGCGACGACTTGCTCGGTCCGCGTGCGTCGCTGCCGGCCGCCCAGACGTTCACCGAGGAGGCGCCGGCCAGGATCGCGTCGGCGACCAGGAGCGTGGGGAAGTCGTCGTCGGTCACGGCCGGGGCGTGATAGGCGACCTGGAGATAGGCGGCGCCGGAGGGGCGGCGCAGGCGGACGCGGCGCTCGCCCGTCTGCTCCGGCTCGATCGTCCGGACCTCGGGCGGCGGGTCGCCGGGCCGGATGCGTCCGAAATGACGCCGGACCATCCGCAGCGCCTCCTCGGTCCGGAGGTCCCCGACCAGGACCAGGATCGCGTTATTCGGGACGTAGTAGGTGCGGTAATGCCGGTAGAGGTCGTCGCGCGTGGTGGCGCGCAGGTCCGAGAGGTACCCGATCGTCGGCCAGCGGTACGGATGCGCCTGCAGCGCGGTCCCGGTGACCTCCCGGTCGAGGTAGCTGCGCGGATCGTTCTCGCGCCCCTGGAGCTCCGAGATGACGACGGTCCGCTCGCGCTCCACCTCCGACGCCGGGTAGAGGCACTCGCTCATGCGCGAAGCCTCCAGGCGGACCATCTCCTCGAGCGCGCGGCTCTCGAGAGTCTCGAGGTAGGTGGTCACGTCGAGCCAGGTGTAGCCGTTCCAGATGCCGCCCGCCAGCTCGACCCGCCGCGTCACCTCGTTCTTCGGGATCCGGCGCGTCCCCTTGAAGTTCATGTGCTCGACCCAGTGCGAGATGCCGGTGATCCCGGGCCTCTCGTCGCGCGACCCGACCCGGTACCAGCACCAGACCGACACGATCGGGTCCTGGCGCATCTCGCGCAGCAGGACGGTGAGGCCGTTCGGCAGGCGCGCGACGCGCGGCGCCGCGGTCCGGTGGACGAGGGATGTCATCGGCGCTTCTCGGAGGGAGCGGGACGGCGCACGGGGCTCCTCGGACCGCGCGGCCGGAGCGACCTCGGGCCGCCCGGCGCGGGCCGGTCATCTTAATACAGGGGCCGCCCGCCGGGCTAGAATGAACGGTGCTGGAATACGCTGAGGCGGGTCACGGCTTCGAGCGTCCTGCTCGACCGGACCGCCGGCGCCCGGGGGATGCCCGTGGCGGGTTTCACCGTGGTGGGCCGGGGTTTCCGCCGGCTCCTGCCGTGCCTGCCGGCGCTCGCGGCGGTGATCGGCCCCCTGGGGTGCATCCTGCTCCGCCAGCGATACGAAGACTTCATCACGCCCACGCCGCTGCCGGCGGAGAACCTCCTCGTCCTGGGCTTCCTGGGCGGCCTCGAGCCCTGGGACAACGAGACTCAGGGGGTCCGGAAGGTCGCTCTCCGGCTGCGCGCGAGGAGCCTTCCGGGCGTCCGCGTGGAGACGGTCCAGAGCAACAAGCGCGCGCTGGCTCTGCATCTGATCACGAACGCCTTCGACCGCGACCGCGACGGGCGGCTGGACGAGGCGGAACGCCGCTCCGTCCGCCTGGTTCTCTACGGCATGAGCTTCGGCGGGGCGTCCGCGATCCGGGTCGCGCGCCGCCTGCAGGCCATGGGGGTGCCCGTCCTGCTGACCGTCCAGGTGGACAGCGTCGGGAGAAACGACGACCGGATCCCGGCGAACGTCGCCGCCGCGGTGAACCTCTATCAGACCGAGGGCTGGCTCGTCCGGGGCGAGCCCGTCATCCGCGCCGAGGACCCGTCGAAGACCCGGATCCTCGGAAACCATCGGTTCGAGTACCGGGACCGGACGATCGACCTGTCATCGGTCCCGTGGTACAAGAAGGTGCTGCGCGTGGCCCACGCGAAGATGAACGAGGACCCGCGGGTCTGGGCCGAGGTGGAAGCGCTCATCCTGACGGCCGTGCCACCGGCGGCATCCTCGCCGCGATAGGGCACGGTCGGTATGAAGGCACGGTCGATTTGTCGGGGTTCGGGGAGCGCCGGGCGCCGATTCGCGCGGCTCGGCGCGGGCGGCCAGCGGCCGCCCCTCGACCTGATCTACTATAGCCGCCTTTTCATCGACCCGAACGCGTCTCCCCCTGACGGAGCCGACCGGATGAGACCGAAGCCTGCCTTCCTCACGCACCGCTCCCGAACCCTCACGATCCTGCTCGCCTCGACCCTCGCCCTCGGCGCCGGCGCGCCGGCGCGGAAGGAGGCGGTCGACTTCAGGAAGGCGGGTGATGAAGCGCTCGAGCACCTGAAGGCGCTGGTCCGCCTCGACACCAGCAACCCGCCCGGAAACGAGGTCCGGGTCACCGCCTACCTGGCGGAGAAGCTGCGCGCCGCGGGCCTCGACCCGGAGCTCTTCGAATCGGAGCCGGGGCGGGGGAGCCTGATCGTCCGCTACCGCGGCGGCGGCGAGAAGCGGCCGCTCCTGATCATGTCTCACATCGACGTCGTCCCGGTCGAGCGCGATCTCTGGAGCGTCCCGCCGTTCGACGCCGTGGAGAAGGACGGGTTCCTGTGGGGACGCGGCACCCTCGACGACAAGGGGATGGCGGCGGCGGAGCTGGAGACGATCCTCCTCCTGGCGCGGAGCAAGGTGAGGCTCGCCCGCGACGTCGTCTTCCTGGCGGAGGCCGACGAGGAGGCGGGGGGCGCCCACGGCATGGGCTGGCTCCTCGAGCACTACCCGGATCTGTTCGACGCCGAGATGGCGCTGAACGAGGGCGGGCGGGTCATCCGCAGCGAAGGGAAGGTGCGCTACGTCGCGGTGCAGACGACGGAGAAGATCTACCAGGACTTCACCCTCGTGGCTCACGGCACGGCGGGGCACTCCTCCATCCCGGCCGGCGACAACCCGATCGTCCGTCTCGTCGCGGCCTTGCAGCGGATCGACGCCCTCCGGTTCGAGCCGCGGCTGAACCCGGTCACCCGCGTCTTCTTCACCGGCCTCGCGCCGACCCTCCCCGCGGAGATGGCGTCGTGCGCCGCCCGCCTGGAGGATCCGCGCGACGGGCCGCGCTGCGCCGACGTGCTTGCGGCGAACCCGAACTTCAACGCGATGCTGCGCACCACCTGCACGCCGACGATCCTGAAGGCGGGGTACAAGGAGAACGTGATCCCCTCCGAGGCGCGAGGCAACCTGAACTGCCGGATCCTGCCGGGGACCGACCTCCAGGCGTTCGCGGACGGCCTGCGCACCGTCATCGCCGATCCCAGGGTCGAGGTCTCCTTCGCGCGCGCGCCGCAGGAGGCGGCCGGCCCCTCGCCGGCCGACGCGCCGCTCTTCTCCGCCATTCGCAAGGTCTCCGCGACGATGGCGCCGGGCGCCCCGGTCGTCCCGTACATGTCGCCGGGAGGGACCGACTCGCAGGTGCTGAGGGCGCGCGGCATCGTCGCCTACGGCCTCCTGCCGTTCCCGATCCAGGAGGAGGACCTCAGGACGATGCACGCCAACGACGAGAAGATCGCCCTCGACGCCTTCGCGTTCGGGAACGAGATGCTCTACCGGATCGTCGTCGAGGCGGCGCGGTAGGGTCTCCGGACGGCCCGGCCAGGACGGGGCCGGCGACCGGGAGGGCCGGTCCGGCCGCGCCGTGCGGGAGGAGCGATGCGGGACCCGGGGTATGTGCCGCTGGTGGAGGTCTGGCGCGGCGACACGGTCGAGTCGGTCCACTTCGGCGCCATCGCCGTCGTCGACGCCGCCGGCCGGACGATCGGCGCCGCAGGCGATCCTGAGACGGTCACCTTCCTGCGCTCCGCGGCGAAGCCGGCGCAGGTCCTGCCGCTCCTCGAGTCGGGCGCCGCGGAACGCTTCGGGTTCACCGACGAGGAGATCGCCGTCATGGTCGGGTCGCATGGCGGCGAGCCGCTCCACGTGAAGACGGTCCGCTCGATCCTCTCCAAGATCGGCCTGGACGAGGGCGCGCTGCAGTGCGGCGCGCACGCGCCCTCCTACCGTCCCGCGGCGCAGGATCTGCGCCGCGAGGGTCGGGTCCCCACGGCGATCCACAACAACTGCTCGGGGAAGCATGCGGGCATGCTGGCCCTCGCGGTGCACCTGGGAGCGCCGATCGCGACCTATCTCGAGGAGAGCCATCCGGTCCAGAGGCGCATCCGCGCGACGGTCGAGGCGCTCGCCGGTCTCGAGCCCGGAGGGACGCGCACGGCGACGGACGGCTGCTCGGCGCCGAACTTCGCGATGCCGCTCGGCCACGCCGCTCGGATGTTCGCCCGACTCGTCGCGTCCGCCCGAGCGGCGGGCGGCCCGCGGGCCGCGAGCGTGGAGCGGACGGCGGCCGAGGCGGCGCCCGCCGGCGCCCTGGTGACGGCGGCGCGGCGGGTGGTGGAAGCGATGCGGCGCCATCCCGAGATGATCGCCGGCACCGACCGCCTCTGCACCACGTTGATGCAGACGATCGGGCATGCCTTGATCGCCAAGATCGGCGCCGAGGGGTTCTACGGCCTCGGATACGAACACGGAGGCACGGGAGTCGGGATCGCCCTCAAGATCGCCGACGGAGAAGGGCAGCGGGCACGCTTCAGCGCCGCGCTCGAGACCCTCCGCCAGCTTGGCCTGCTCGACCAGGAGGCCGCGGCGGCTCTGCGCTCCCGGTTCGTGGGCGACATCCGGAACCACCGCGGGCTGACAGTCGGACGGGTGGAGACGGTTTTTCATGTGTGAAAATGCCCGACTTCCGTGCGGATGGGGCGGGACAACCTCATGGTTCCGCAAGAGGATACGGCCGATCTTCCGGTCGGATGGCCTCCTCGACACCCGCCTCGCCGCGGGGCCGCCCGGCGACTGACGAATCTCCCCGGGGAGCGGCGTCGATCCGCACGCTCGTAGGCCACTTTCTTTTTGAAACCTCGCGGCGCCTCCTGCATCTATAGGGGTGATCCTCCGAACCGGGAGGGGGCGCCGCCGGACGCGACCCCGGCATCCTTCGACAGCCTGAGACGCGGCACGAAAGGATCGATCATGGCGAAGCCTTGCGCGAATCCCGAGATCGCGGACAGCAGACGGGCGGAGTTCGAGGAAACGGCCCTGCCGCACCTCGACGCCCTTTACGGCATGGCCCTCAGGATGACGCGCGAGCCGTCCGAGGCGGAGGACCTCGTCCAGGATACCTGCGTCCGCGCCTACCGGTTCTTCTCCCGCTACGAGGCCGGCACCAACTGCAAGGCGTGGCTCTTCAAGATCCTGAGGAACGCCTTCATCAACCGCTACCGGCAGTCCAGGCGCCAGCCCGAGGCGATCGAATTCGCGGCGATCGAGGAGCATTCCGAGACGCTCGTCGCGATCGACCGCGACCCGGAGCTGATGAGCCCCGAGGCGATCACCGGCGATCACAGGATGGGGGAGGAGGTCCGCGCCGCGCTCGACCGGCTGCCGCCCGATTTCAGGATGGTCGTGCAGCTCGCGTTCGTCGAGGGGTGCACGTACAAGGAGATCGCGGCGATCCTGTCATGTCCGATCGGCACCGTGATGTCGCGCCTGTTCCGGGCTCGCAGGTTCCTGCAGGGGGCGCTCCGGCACCACGCCCGCGAGCGGGGGCTGCTCGGTCGTGGAGCCGCCCCCTCCGTGCGCCCGTCCGGTCCGGCGCCGGCCCGCACCGCGTCGGGAGCCGGCCTCCCCGCCCTCGCCCTTTGATCGAGCCCGGCCCTAGCCGAGCAGCCGCCGATAGAGATCGGCGTAGCGCCGCGCCGCCTCGCTCCACGAGAAGTCGGCGGCCATGGCGCGCCGCTGAAGGGACCGCCAGGCCTCGCGGCTCGAGGCGCGCAGGTCGAGGGCCCGGCGCACGCAGGCGACGAGAGAGACGGGTGACAGCGGAGCGAAGACGAACCCGGTGCCGCTCCCGGGCGACTCGCCTTCGTCGCGCACCGTGTCGGCGAGCCCGCCGGTGCGGGTGACGACGGGCGGCGTGCCGTAGCGCAGGGCGTGCATCTGGGTGAGGCCGCACGGCTCGTAGCGCGACGGCACCAGGAGAAGATCGCTTCCGGCCACCACCCGATGCGCCAGGCGCTCGTCGTAGCCCACATGGAGACCGACCCGCCGCGGGTGCTCGCGCCGCAGCCGATCGAGCGCCCCGGCGATCGCGTCCTCCCCGGCGCCGAGCAGGACGAGGTCCGCTCCGGCGCGAACGAGGTCGGGCACCGCTTCGGCGACGACATCGATGCCCTTCTGATGGACGAAGCGACTGACCACCCCGAGCAGGGGGCGGTCGGCCGCCGGCAGGCCGAAGGCTTCGCGCACGGCCCGATGGGAGGCCTCCTTCCCCTCGAGGGACCCGGCGTCGTAGGGGCGGGGAAGGTGGCGGTCGGCCGCGGGGTTCCAGAGGTCGTAGTCGGCCCCGTTGAGGATCCCGACCAGGTCGCCGCCGCGCCGTCGCAGGATCTCATGGAGCCCGGAGCCCCCCTCCGGCGTCACGATCTCGCGTGCATAGGTGGGACTGACCGCGGTGATCCGATCGGCGTAGACCAGCCCCGCCTTCAGGAGGTTGAGCCCGCCGTGGTCCTCGATCCCGTCCGTCCGGAAGACCCGCTCCCGCGTCGCGTCCGAGAGCGACAGCCAGTCGATCTCCTCCGCCCCGAAGCGCCCCTGGTACCCCAGGTTGTGAATCGTGAGGACGGCGCGTGGCGGGCGGGGCCAGGCGTAGGCGAAGCGCAGGAACAGCGGCACGAGCGCCGTGTGCCAGTCGTGGACATGCAGGACGTCGGGCGTCCGGCCGGTCCGCGCGGCGTACTCGCAGACGGCGCGCGACAGGAGCGCGAACCGCCGGGCGTTGTCGCGGTACGCTCCGCCCGGCGGCCCGTAGATCCCGTCGCGGGCGAACAGCTCGTCGTTCACGACGAGGGTCGTCGTGACGCCGCCGTGATCCTCGCGGTCGAGGAAGCGGACCGGCACGCGCGCCGGCCCGAGGGGGACGGCGACGTTGATCTCCTCCGCGACGAAGCCGGCGCGGTCGATGAACGCGTAGGCCGGGAGGAACCGGCGGACGGCGTGGCCGAGGCGCGCGAGCGCCGGGGGCAGGGCGCGCAACACGTCCCCCAGACCGCCGGTCTGCGCCAGCGGGCCGGCCTCCGCCGCCACCATCCAGATGTTCATCGGCGCCGCGGCTCAGCCGCCGCCCGCGTCGGGAACCGGGCGCGCCAGGAGGTGGCCCTCGGGCAGGTCCATCACCTGCTCGAGATCGCGCAGGTGGCGCGCCGCCTCCTCGGGGAGCGTCGGGTTGATGAAGAAGCCGCTCCCCCACTCGAACCCCGCGGCCTCGGTCAGCTTCGGCATCACTTCGACCTGCCAGTGATACCGCTCGGGGGACGCGTACCCCGGCGGAGCGGTGTGGATCACGTAGTTGTAGGGCGGATCCTTGAGGGCGAGCTTCAGCCGGCGCAGCACGTCCTGCAGGATCTCCGCGAGCGCCTGCATCTGGTGCTTCGTCAGCCCCCAGAAGAAGGCGTCGTGGTTGCGCGGCATGATGCTCATCTCGAAGGGGAAGCGCGAGGCGAACGGCGCGAAGGCGACGAAGTCGGCGTTCTGCACCACCAGCCTGCGCGCGTCCTCGATCTCCTGCGTGAGGATGTCGCAGTAGATGCAGCGGCCGCGGTAGTCGTAGTACTGCCCGGCCCCGTGCAGCTCCGCGTCGATGCGCGCCGGGACGACCGGCAGCGCGATGATTTGCGAGTGCGGGTGCGCCAGTGTCGCGCCGGCCGCGGCGCCGTGATTCTTGAAGACCAGGACGTAGCGGAACCGGACGTCGTGCAGGAGATCGGTCATCCGGTCGCGGTAGGCGTTGATCACCTCGACCATCTGGCGCGGCCCGTAGGCGCTCGGGTCGGCGGCGTGCTCCGGCGACTCGATCACCACCTCGTGCGCGCCGATGCCGCGCATCTTGTCGTACAGCCCCTCTGCCTGCTTGTCGAGGCTCCCCTCGATCCGCAGGGCCGGGAAGCGGTTCGGCACGACGCGCACGCTCCAGCGCGGGGCGTTGGCGCAGCCGTCGTCATCGCGGTAGGCGAGGACCTCCGGCGGGGTCATCTCCTCGTGGCCGGGGCAGAAGGGGCAGGGGTCGGCGCTCTCGACGGCCGAGGCGTAGTGGCGGAACGGATTGGGTCGCTGGCCGCGCTCGCCGGCGATGATCACCCATCGGCCGGTCACCGGGTCCTTGCGAAATTCGGAGGCCATGTCGCTCCCGTCCTATCCCTGCAGCGGCCGGAAGGAGATCGTGAGCTCGAGTGGACGACTCACGGCACCGGACGCCTGCGCGGGCGACCAGCATAACGCAAGGAGCGTCCCCTGGTAAGCCGCCTCGTAGCGGTCCTCCGAGCGCTGCAGCGTCTCGATGGGGGCGGTCACGAGGCGCGCCCGGGGGCGCGGCTCGAGTTCGACGGCGAATCCGAAGGCGCGATCCTCCAAAGCGATCCGGACGACGTCGTCCTGCTCCAGCGGGTCCGCCGGCGCCCCCCGGAGCGTCCCGCCGTGCTCCGTCTCCAGCACCAGGGAGCGGTCGGGGGCGCGTCCGGTCAGGAGGGACAGGCAGAGGAGGGTGCCGAGCCAGGCGGCCGGCGGCGAAGCGGGCTCCCACGAGGCGCGGATCGCGCCCCGGGGATCGATCGAGACGGTCCTGGTGTACGCGAGCGGACCGAGGCGCGCCTCGCCACGGCAGCCGGCCTGAGGCTCCTGAGCGGCCATTCGTCGAAGTGGCGGCCCTCCAGATCCTCGCGCCGCACCGCGACCGTCGTCTCGTGCGGCGAGGCGAGGCCGGCGTGCTTCGTCCCCGGGCCGTGCGCCAGGTCGGCCCCCCGGTGGTAGCTCTCCTTCCAGCGCGACACGACGTTGGTCACGTTGAAGCGGGCCGGCAGGTAGTCGATCTCCGCCAGCGTCCCGCCGTCCGCCGGGCGGAGGAACGCCTGCGTGCTCGCCGATCGCAGGACGACCTCGCTCTCGAGATCGCCGTCGAGGTCCTCCACCTCGATCGCCACACGCCCCTCCAGGTCGCGGGCCAGGATCGCGTCGGCCGCCAGGAGGCTGCGGTAGGCGCCGTGCCGCAGGTGCGGGAAGTAGACGCCGCCGAACAGGCCGTGCCAGTAGGAGCAGTTGCACTCGGCGCGCAGCACCTCGGTGATCGCCTCGTCGCGCCCGGGACGTCCCGCGGGCAGCGCGCGGGCGCGCCGCGAGGTCCACAGGACGTGCTTGTGGAGCTGGTCGGCCTCCGGGTAGCGCGCCAGGAACATGTCCCAGAGGCTCCCGCGCACGAAGGCCCGCACCGCCTCGGCCGGCGCCCCCGCGAGGGCCGCGGCGCGGGCGGCGCCGTAGGCCGCCGCCGCGTCGGCCGGCAGCGCCCATTCGAGCATCTCGGTGTACGACGCGTTCGGCACGTAGACCTTGCGCGCCGGGGGCCGCTCCGCGAGATAGCTCCCGGGGGACGTGGCCCGCACCGGGCCGGCCGGATCCTCCAGCAGGACGAGGAAGCGCTCGAGCCATCCCTCCTCGAAGACCCAGCGGTGGGTGCCGGGCCAGAGCCCGAGCTTCTCCGCATCGTCGCCGTACGTGAGGACCCGCTCCGGCGGCTCGCCCGCGAGGGCGCGGAAGTGGGCGGCCACCTCCTCGACGGGCCGGAACGGGATCAGGTAGCGCAGCTGGAAGTCGGTGGGGAAGAAGGCGACCGCGCGTCCGGCCCGCTCGGTGACGAAGAGGCCCGTGAACCGGTCGTCGAGCAGGCCGGCGAACCTCAGGTGCTGGTCGTCGAGGATCGTGTAGCCGACCCCCGCCTCGGCGAGGAGATCGGCCAGGGCCGGCTCCCAGACGCGCTCGGCGATCCAGGCGCCCCGCGGACGCACCCCGCAGCGTCGCTCCCAGTAGCCGGCGAGCCGGTCGATCTGGTCCAGCGCGTCGGCGCGCGGGATCACCGGGAGGATCGGCTCGTAGAACGCCCCGCCGAGCGGCTCGATGCGTCCCGAGGCGACCAGGCGGAAGACACGATCGAGGAAGGGCCGGTCGTGGGCCTCGAGCCACTCCAGGAGGCAACCGGAGAGATGGAACGCCGCGCCCACTCCGGGGTGGCGTTCGAAGTGCTCGACGATCGGAGCGTACGCGAGGCGGGTCGCGTCCCGGAAGACCGAGTCGAAGTTGCCCACCGGCTGGTGGAAGTGGAGCGCGAGCAGGAGGCGGACGCTCACAGCGCGCTCCAGGAGCGGTCCTTCGGATCGAACGAGGGAACCCGCAGATCGATCTCGCGCAGCTCGAGTCCCTCCTCCGGGGTCCCCAGGCGGACCAGGAGACCGGCGTGCAGCCCCGGCGCCAGCCCCACCTCCTCGAACGGGACCGTCAGCTCCAGGATCTTCCGGGCGGCCGCCCTGGCCTTCGAGGGCCGCGGCCGCGGCTCCTCCTGAGCGGCGGCCGCCAGGAGATCGGCGCGCCGCAGGTCGCCGCGGTCGTCCAGCTCGACGCTGAGCCGGTGGGTGCGCTCGGCGACACGGAAGGAGAGGTCGAGGGTCGTCCCGGCGAAGGCCGGGCGCCCGGCCTTCGGATCGGGATCGAGACGGAGGCAGAACTCCCGTACGCGTGAGAAGCCGAAGCGGAGCGCGGCGACCGGGCGGGAGGCGCGCTGCATCGTCGTGGGGACGCTCAGAGAGGGCCAGGAGAGGCACACCGTCCCCTGCCATTCGAAGAAGTCGTCCTCGTAGCCGTCGATCGTCGGCGCGATCCAGGCGGCCGGCACCGCCGGCGCCTCCTCCGGCCCCAGCCGTCTCTCGGGAGACGGCACCGGCCAGCCCAGGAGGTCGGGCACCGGACGGCCGAGCGCCTCGTACGCCTGCCGCAGGTGGCCGCGGAAGGCCTGGTCGAACTGGCTCCGGCAGGCGCTTGTGAACTGCCCGTCGAGCCACCAGAACCAGTCGCTCCCCTCCGCCGCGCGGATCGAGGCCCAGGCGTCGCGCCGCGCCTTCTCCGGGGTTCCCGGATCGGCGAGCGCCGCGGCGAGATCGGAGCGGGTCCGCGTCAGCAGGCTCCAGGCGCGGTTCTTCTCCGGTCCGCCGATCCAGGTTCCGAAGTCGGCGCGGATCCAGCTCCCCGCGTGCAGCCGCTTGATCGTCCCGCGGCGCCGGCAGTGCGCCAGCGCCTCGCCGACCGGGCGGCAGACGACCGCCGTGGAGCGGGAGAGCCGGCCGTAGAGGGCACGCAGGAACTCGGCGCCCGCCCGCCGGTAGCCCTCCCAGGGGTTCTCGCCGTCGAGCGCGATCAGGATCATCGCGCCGGCTCCGTCCTCGCACCGGGCGCGCTGCTGCACCTCCGCGAGGAAGCTCTCCGCCGCGGCCGCCGGCTCCGCCCGGGCGTACGAGAAGCCGATCTTGTCGGAGAGCTCGTGGTCCCTGAAGACCAGGGTGAGCCCGTCCCCCGGGCCATCGATCCGCCACGGGCGGTACGGGTCGGCCGGTCCCTCGCGGTCCGACTTCAGGAGCACCTCCTCGTCGCTCGCGGCCCAGGCGAGGCCGCAGGCGGCGAGGAGCGCCGCCGCCTCCTGGCTGACCGATCCCTCCGAGGGCCAGAGCCCGCGGGGCCGGACGCCGAGGTCGGCCTCGATCGCGGCGAGCGCCTCCTCCACCTGGGCGCGCGCGTCCTCGGGGGCGCGCAGGCGCGGCGGCAGGGTCACCCGCGGCATCGCCTCGCGCGCGACGTCGGAGTCGATCAGGAGCGGCAGGATCGGGTGGGCGTAGGGCGAGGTGGTGATCTCGATCTGCCCGCGCGCGGCCGCCTCCCTGTAGAGCGGGCGCAGGCGGCGCAGGATCTCCCGCTCGACGGCATGCAGCTCGCGGATGTTCTCCTGCGTATAGGCCTGGCCGCGGCGGCGCAGCGCCCGCAGCTCGGGGAAGTCCTCGCGCGACTTGAATCCGAACCACGCCAGGTCGAAGAGCGCCTGCAGGTCGCGATAGTCGGCGTCGGAGAACTCCTTCCAGGCCTCGGCGGGGCCGCGGCTCCGGCGGGCGCGCGTGCGCCGCTCCAGGAGGTCGGCGTAGCGCGGCAGCTCGCCGATCATCCGCTCCGCCTGCGCCGAGAAGAAATGATCGAACAGGAAGACCCGTTGCGTCTCGTCCAGGTCCTCGGCCGGCACGGCCCCGGTGTCCCAGAAGAGGTCGGTCCCGCCCTCCTCGTAGGCGCGGATCTGCTCGAGCAGCACCGGCACGAGGTTCATCGTCACGCGCGCCTCGGGGAATTCCTCCAGCACGCGCACCATGTCGTAGTAGGAGCGCAGCGCGTGCAGACGCACCCACGGCATGAAGCAGGACGCCTCGCCCCGCAGGCGGTAGAGCGGCTGATGCATGTGCCAGAGGAAGGCGACCGAGACGGGCGTCACGGACGGTCGAAGCGGACGTCGGGGCTCACGACGCTGATCCCTTCCTCGGTCACCACGATCCCGCGGGCGCGGTCGAGGTCGGCATCATAGCCGATGCCGGTGTCGGCGGGGATCTTCACCTCCTTGTCGATGATGGCGCGGCGGATGCGGCAGCGCCGGCCGACGTCGACGCCGTCGAACAGCACGCTTTCGCTGACGGTGGCGTAGGAGTTGATCCGCACGCGCGTTCCGAGGACGGAGCGATCGATGTGGCCGCCCGAGATGATGCTGCCGTGGCAGACGAGCGAGTCGGTGGCGATCCCCATGCGGTTCGACTCGCGGTCGGCGAAGACGAACTTGGCGGGGGGGTAGTCGATGCGGGCGGTCAGGATCGGCCAGTCGTAGTTGTGCAGGTTGAAGGCGGGCGTGACGCTCACCAGGTCCATGGAGGCTCGCCAGTAGGACGCGATCGTGCCGACATCGCGCCAGTAGCCGATCTCCGCGTCGGAGATGCCGGGGACGCGGTTCTTCTGGAAGTCGTAGGCGTGGACCTTGAGCGTCTCAAACCAGCGCGGGAAGATGTCCCGGCCGAGATCGTGGCTGCTGTCGGATCGGGCGTGATCGGCCTCGACGACCTCGCGCAGCACGTCGTAGTTGAACAGGTAGTTGCCCATCGAGATCAGGGACTTCGTCGGATCCACGGGGTAGGCGGGCGGCAAGGCCGGCTTCTCCTGGAAGCGGACGACGCGCATCCGCTCGTCCACGTCGACGCATCCCATCATGTGCGCCTCCGCGCGCGGGTACGGCACGACGCTGATGCTGACGTCCGCGCCGGTCCCCTCGTGCTCGTCGATCATCTGCTGGATGTCCATGCGGTAGATGTGGTCCGCGCCGAACACGCCGACGATGCGCGGGTGGTCGCGCCCGATCCGCTCCAGGTTCTGGTACAGGGCGTCGGCCGATCCCTGGTACCAGCCGCGGTTCTCCCCGGAGGTGGCCGGGATCACCTCGCAGTACTGCCCCAGATGCGCGGAGAAGTTCCAGCCGCGCGACAGGTGCCGGATGAGCGAGTAGGACTCGTACTGGGTCAGGACGTGGACGTGCAGCAGGTTCGAGTGCACGAGATTCGTCAGCACGAAGTCGACGAGACGGTACCGCCCCGCGAACGGCATCGCCGGCTTGGCGCGGCGGCGCGTCAGCGGGAAGAGGCGCTTCCCCTCCCCGCCCGCCAGGACGATCATCGCGATGCCGTGCCCGCCGGTCGTCACGCGCGCCTCCAGGGCCCGGCGTCGAGATCGGGGAAGAGGTTGTCGATCGACTCGAGGCCGGCGAGATACGCCTCGTCCACCACTCCCTCCTCGAGCTGGCGGGCCAGACGGTCGAAGCGGTCCAGGTGCTCGCGCACCCGCCGCGTGGCGAACTCGACCGCGGTCTTGTTGTGCAGGATGAACGGCCAGTCGGAGGCCTGCGCCAGGAGCAGCTCGCGCCCGGCCTGGGCGAGCGCCCGCCGCTCCAGCGTGCCGCGCGCCTCGGGGCGAGCGGCCAGCGCCACCATCCTGCGCCCGGCGTCGTGCAGCGGCGGCTGGATCCAGTCGTTGGTGCCGTCGAGCCAGACTTCGTAGTAGCCGCGCGCGCCCCAGCTCGAGGAGGAGGGCTCGGCCACCTGCCCGTCGGCGTGCTCGTCGAGATAGCGGCCGGGCCCGACGGCGCGCAGCCCCTGCGCCGGGAGCCTCCTGAGCACCGCCTCGAGCCACTCGGGGCCCTCGAACCACCAGTGGCCGAACAGCTCGGCGTCGTACATCGCCACCACGAGAGGCTCCCGATCGAGCCGCCCCTCGAGAGATGCCGCCTGGGCCCGCCGGTTGGCGACGAAGTCGGCCGCGTGCCGCTCCACGGTGCGCAGCGCCTCGTCGCGGCGGTACGGCCGCTTGTCGTCGGTGCGGCCGGTGATCCGGTGGTACTTGAAGCCGGTCATGCCGCGGAGGCCGGACGGGTCGAGGAACGGCGCGACGTAGCCGTGCTCCAGGTCGAAGCCGATGTCGCGGTAGAAATCGCGGTACGACGGATCCCCGGGGTACCCCTGCTCCGAGCTCCAGACCTGTGCCGAGGACTCCTCGTCCCGGCCGAAGGCCGCGGGGCCGGCGGGCGTCCGCAGCGGCGCGTGCAGCCCGAAGCGCGGCGGGCTCGAGGCGTTGCGGACGGCGTGCGCGTCGACGAAGAAGTACTCGATCCCGGCGCGCGCCAGGACGGCGTCGAGCCCCTCGAAGTACGCGCACTCGGGGAGCCAGAGGCCCCGGGGCGCGCCGCCGATCTGGCGCCGGTGCTCGGCGACTCCCACGCCGATCTGCGCCGCCACCGTCTCGGGGAGACTCGCCAGGTGAGGCAGGAAGCCGTGGGTCGCGGCGCAACCGATGATCTCGAGGATCCCCGAGCGCTCCAGCCGCGCGAACTGGCCGACCAGATCGCGCCCATACTCCCGTCCGAACAGGAAGCGCCAGCGCTCGAGGCGGTCGCGGTAGAAGCCTGCCACCGGGCCGAAGTCGGGGTCGCGCCGCGTCCGCGCCACCTCGTTCTCCGCCAGGAGGCAGAGCCGGTCGAGATGGCGCTCGTACTTGGCGACGAGCGCCGGGTCGCGGAGCATCGCCATCAGCGTCGGGGTGAGCGACATCGTGAGGCGCGCCGGCACGCCGTCGCGCAGCAGATGGTCGAGCGCGTCGAGGAGCGGCAGGTAGGTCTCGGTGATCCCCTCGAACAGCCAGCGCTCCTCCAGGAAGTGCTCCTGTCCGGGGTGGCGCACGAACGGCAGGTGGGCGTGCAGGACGAAGGCGATCGAGCCGATCGCCCCGGCGGCCGGGGCGGGAGCGGCCGGCCGCGGCGCGGGAGGCGATCCCCACGCCACCCTCCCGGCGGGGGACGAGACCGGGCGAAGGACCCGCGTCTCCGGTCGAGACGGCCCGGTCGCGCCGGCCGATGGGGCGGCCGGACCCTCGCGCGGGACGCGCAGGACGTTCGAGACGAGCAGGCTCCGGAGACCGCTTCCCTCGCGGAGGCCGAGCCGGACGCGCAGGAGACAGTCGAGCCGCGCGTTCTCCAGATACCAGCCCGGCGCGCGGAAGTCGAACGGGTGGCGCGCCGCCTCTTCGAACCGCCCGCCGTCGGGCGAGGCCTCGACGACCGCCTCGGCCGGCCCCGCGCTCCGGGCGAGGGCAGCGCGCGTCTCCGCGTCGATCACCCAGTGCAGGAAGAGGAGACGCGGGTGGACGAGCATCAGGACCGCCCGCGCGGGGCCCGAGGGGACGGGCAGGGGAGGCGGAGGATCCGCGATCGGGTTCGCCGCCGACGTCGGCATCGTTTCCGTGGCCAGGCGCTCTACCGCCTCTCGAGCATCAGCCGTTCGCACTCCGCGACCGTCCGGTCGAGGAGGCCCCGGTGGCCGCACACCCTCATGACGAGCGGCTCGGGGAGGAAGGTGTCGCCCAGGCGCGGCAGGGCCAGGGCTGTGGCGCCACCCTGGTTGGCCTCACGCAGGACCTCCTCGAGGGCGTGCGAATGCTCCAGCATCCCCGCGGCCGCCCCCCGATCCTCGAGATCCGAGCAGAATGCGTCGAGCGAGGCGACGAACTGTCCCAGGATGAACTCGATGAACGGGATCGAGACGGCGCCGTCCTCGCGTCCCGAGGACCAGAGCGGCACGGCGTCGAGCTCGGGGAGGCCGATGCCGAGGGCGACCCGCTCGACCCGCAGCGAGCCGGACGGCAGGTCGCCTGTCCGGGCGGCTCGGAACCCCTCGACGAGCAGGTCGCGGAAGTAGCGCAGGCGGCGCAACTCGTGTCCGGCCCGGGCGGTCCGGGCATCGGCTTCACCCCAGGGGCTCGCGCCCCCAAGGGGGGCCTGCGGCGCCCTGCGAATAGTTTCGGTCGCGGCATCCTTGCTCCGGCTCACGTCGGTCGTGTTGAGCATGGTTCCTCCAGCATCGAAACAGGGGCGATGTGTCCCCGCCGGTCGTGTCGCCTTCGGGGCCCCGTGTGCCTTCCGAGTGGTCCGGTGCGAGCATTGTAGATCAGAAGGCCCCGGGCTTCCATCCTCCCAACAGGGACCCCCGGGCGGCTATTCCGGACGGGAGGGGGAATAAACCGTCGCCCGCGCGCGATATAGAATCGAAGATCACGACGCGCACCCCGATTGAGGACGCAGGACGGTCCATGGAGAGATCGATGAAGGCGATCGCGGTCGTTCCCGAGACGAAGGACGTCAGGCTGGTCGATCACAAGGAGCCGCGCGTCACGTCGCCGACCGACGTGAGGCTGCGCATGCTGGAAGTCGGCGTCTGCGGCACCGATCGGGAGATCTGCGCCTTCCAGTACGGCACGCCGCCCGCCGGATCCGAGTACCTCGTGATCGGCCACGAGTCGCTCGGGGAGGTGGTCGAGGTCGGTCCCAAGGTCAGCCGGCTCCGCCGCGGCGACCTGGTCGTCCCGACGGTCCGCCGCCCCTGCCCGCACGCCACCTGCGCCGCCTGCCGCGCCGGCCGGCGCGATTTCTGCTACACGGGCGACTTCACGGAGCGGGGGATCAAGCAGGCGCACGGCTTCATGACCGAGTCGGTGGTCGACGACGAGTCGTACATGAACGTCGTGCCACGGGAGCTCAGGGAGGTGGCGGTCCTGGTCGAGCCGCTGACGATCGCCGAGAAGGCGCTGCAGCAGATCGGCCAGATCCAGGAGCGGCTGCCGTGGACCTGCCCGGCCCATCCGGGCGAGAAGGCGAGCCATTGCCACAAGGCGGTCGTCCTGGGCGCCGGCCCGGTCGGGCTCCTCGGGGCGATGGCGCTGCGCGTCGCCGGATACCAGACGTTCGTCTATTCGCGCGAGCCGGCGGCGGATCCGAAGGCCCGCCTCGTGCAGTCGATCGGGGCGACCTACCTCTCGGCCGAGGACGGCCCGGCCCGGGATCTGGCGACGACGATCGGCAACATCGACCTGGTGTACGAGGCGACCGGCGCGTCGAAGCTGGCCTTCACGGTGATCGAGGTCCTCGGGACCAACGGCGTCTATGTCTTCACGGGAGTCCCGGGACGGAAGGGTCCGATCGAGGTCGACACGGACCTGATCATGCGGAACCTGGTCCTCAAGAACCAGGTGCTGTTCGGGACGGTCAACGCCGGGAAGGAGGCGTTCGAGGCGGCGATCCGCGATCTCGGAACCTTCATGAAGCGCTTCCCCGCGGCCGTGAAGGCGATGATCACGGGGCGTTTCCCGGTCGAGGCGCACCGCGATCTCCTCCTCGGACCGATCACGGGGATCAAGAATGTCATCACGCTCCAGTAGCGCGCCGCCCACCGGCGACGTGACGCGCTTCGAAGGCACCGCCGAGTGGATCGAGGCCGACGGCCTGGGCGGCTTCGCGTCGGGGACCGTCTCGGGGATCCGGACGCGGCGCTACCACGGGCTCCTGCTGACGGCGACCAAGCCGCCGGCGGGCCGCGTGATGCTGGTGAACGGGCTCGACGCGTGGGTTGAGACCCCGACCGGGGCCGTACCGCTCACCTCGCAGCGCTACACCCCCGGCGTCGTCGCTTCCGACGGGGCGAGCCGGATCGCGGGGTTCACGCCGGACCCCTGGCCGCGCTGGACCTTCCGCCTGGATCGCGGAGCGGATACGGACCCCCGGCTCGAGCAGGAGGTCTTCGCGGTGCACGGCGTCCCGATGGTCGTCGTGGCCTGGAGGCCGAGCCGGCCGATCAAAGGGATCGTCCTGCGCGTGCGACCCTTCCTCTCCGGGCGCGACGACCACGCCCTGCATCACGAGAACCCGGCCTTCCGGTTCGACGCCGAGACGGGCGACGGGCGGGTCGCATGGCGGCCCTATGCCGGCCTCCCGGGGGTCGTCGCGCTCACCAACGGGCTCTACGAGCACGAGCCGCACTGGTACCGCAACTTCCTCTACGAGGAGGAGCGGGCGCGCGGCCTCGATTGCGTGGAGGACCTGGCGTCGCCCGGCACGCTCCGCTTCGACCTCTCGCGCGAGGAGGCGATCCTGATCCTCGCCCCCGAGGGGGCGGGCGACGGCAAGAAGACCGCCGCGTCGATCGCCGGCCCGGCGCGCGAGGCCCTCGCTCGCCTGCGCGACGCGGAGCGCCGGCGCCGCGCGGACTTCCCGTCCCGGCTGCAGCGCTCCGCCGACGCCTACATCGTCCGCCGCGGCGCGGGCCGGACGATCATCGCCGGCTATCCCTGGTTCGGCGACTGGGGGCGCGACACCTTCATCGCGCTGCGCGGCCTGTGCCTCTCGACGGGGCGTCTCGAGGTGGCGCGCGACATCCTCCTCGAATGGGCCGGCAGCGTCTCCGAGGGGATGCTGCCAAACCGGTTCCCCGACCGGGGCGAGCAGCCGGAGTACAACTCGGTCGACGCCTCGCTCTGGTACGTGATCGCCGCCCATGATCTGGAGCGGGCGCTCGCGGACCACCGGGACAGGCTGGCGCCGGGCGACGCGACGCGCCTGCACGGGGCGATCGAGGCGATCCTCGACGGCTACGCCCGCGGCACGCGCTACGGCATCCGGCTCGACGGCGACGGCCTCCTGGCGGCGGGGGAGCCCGGCGTGCAGCTCACCTGGATGGACGCCAAGGTCGGAGACTGGGTCGTCACGCCTCGCGTCGGCAAGCCGGTCGAGGTCGAGGCCCTCTGGCTGAACGCCCTGGCGATCGGCGCGGGGTTCACGGCGCGCTTCCGGCAGCCTCTCGAGCGCGGGCGCGCGGCCTTCGAGCGGCGCTTCTGGAACGAGGCGGGCGGCTGCCTGTACGACGTGGTCGATGCCTGGCACCAGGCCGGGGCGAACGACGCCACGTTCCGGCCGAACCAGATCTTCGCGGTGGGCGGCCTGCCCATTCCCCTGCTCGAGGGGGCGAGGGCCCGCCGCGTCGTCGACGCAGTCGAGGCGCGCCTCCTGACGCCGCTCGGGCCGCGGTCCCTCGCCCCCGGCGAGCCCGGGTACGCCCCGCGCTACGAAGGCGGGATGCGCGAGCGCGATGGCGCCTACCACCAGGGGACGGTCTGGCCCTGGCTCATGGGGCCGTTCGTGGACGCCTGGGTGCGTGTTCGAGGAGGAACGGTGGAGGCGAAGCGCGAGGCCCGCGCCCGCTTCCTCGAGCCGCTCCTGCGCCACCTCGACGAGGCGGGGATCGGCCACATCGCCGAGATCGCCGACGCGGAGGCGCCCCACACGCCGCGCGGCTGTCCGTTCCAGGCCTGGTCGGTGGGGGAGGCGCTCCGGCTCGATCTCTCCGTTCTCGCCGAGACCAGCGCGGCGCCCGGGAGCGCGAAGCCGCGGGCCCGAGGGATCTCGAAGGCGCCGGGGCGGCGGACCTCGAAGCCCGGCGGCGAGTTGATCGCATGATCGACGCTCTCAGACATCACTGGCCGGAGTACCTGATGGAGGCCGCCCTCCTCGGGATTTTCATGATCTCCGCCTGCACCTTCGGCGTGCTTCTCGGCCACCCGGCCTCTCCGATCGTGCGGAGGATCGACGGACCGTGGCGGCTCCGCGCGCTCATGGGGATCGCCATGGGAGCGACCGCCGCCGGGTTGATCTACTCGCCCTGGGGGAAACGGTCCGGGGCCCACTTCAACCCGTCCGTGACGCTGACCTTCCTGCGCATGGGGAAGATCGCGCCGTTCGACGCCCTCTTCTACGTCGTGGCGCAGTTCGCCGGGGGCGTGGCCGGCGTCCTCGTCGCCGCGCTCGCGCTCGGACGCCGGCTGGCCGACCCGACGGTCAACTACGTCGCCACGCTCCCCGGTCCGGCCGGGCCGCGCGCCGCCTTCCTCGCCGAGGCCGCGATCTCGTTCGTCCTGATGGCCGTGGTGCTGGGCGTCTCGAACGCGCGCCGCGCGGCGCGCTTCACCGGGCTCTGCTGCGCGGCCCTCGTCGCCTCCTACATCGCGTTCGAATCGCCGGTCTCGGGGATGAGCATGAACCCGGCGCGCACCTTCGGATCGGCGCTTCCTGCGGGCGCGTGGAGCGGCCTCTGGATCTACTTCACGGCGCCGCCGCTCGGCATGTTTCTCGCGGCGCAGGCCTACCTGGCCCTCCGGGGCGCGCGCGCCGTGCACTGCGCGAAGCTCCACCATTCCGGCGACGAACGCTGCATCTTCCGCTGCGGCTACGCCATGGAGACCGTATGAGCCACTACGACGTCATCATCATCGGCACGGGGGCCGGAGGAGGGACCCTCGCCCACCGGCTGGCGCCCTCCGGGAAGCGGATCCTGCTTCTCGAGCGCGGCGGCTATGTCCCGCGCGAGAAGCAGAACTGGAGCACCCGCGCCGTCAACGTCGAGGGCCGCTACCAGACCAAGGAAGTCTGGAGCGACGCGGAGGGCAGGCCGCTGCACCCGCACACGAACTACTACGTGGGCGGCAACACGAAGTTCTACGGCGCGGCGCTGTTCCGGCTGCGCAAGGAGGATTTCGGCGAGATTCGGCACCACGGGGGAGTCTCTCCGGCCTGGCCGATCTCCTACGAGGATCTCGAGCCGTACTACCTGCAGGCCGAGCGGCTCTATCACGTGCACGGCGAGCGCGGCGTCGATCCGAGCGACCCGCCCGCCAGCGGCCCCTATCCGCATCCTCCCGTCCGCCACGAGCCGCGCATCCAGCAGCTGAGCGAGGATTTCGCGCGCCTGGGGCTCAGGCCGTTCCACGTTCCGCTGGGTATCCGGCTGGACGAGACGAACCCGCGGGCCAGCGCGTGCATCCGCTGCGACACGTGCGACGGCTTCCCGTGCCTGGTCGACGCCAAGTCCGACGCGCAGGTGCTCTGCGTCGATCCCGCTCTGCGGCATCCGAACGTCTCCCTGCTCACGAACGCCTACGTCGAGCGTCTGGAGACCAGTCCGTCCGGCCGCGAGGTCACCAGGGTGATCGTGACGCGCGACGGCGCAACCGAGGCGTACTCGGCGGACGTCGTCGTGGTGTCGTGCGGCGCCATCAACTCCGCGGCCCTGCTGCTCCGTTCGGCCGGTGACAGGCACCCGAAGGGGCTGGCGAACGGCTCCGGCGTGGTCGGGCGGCACTACATGGGGCACGTCAACTCGGTGCTGATGGCCGTCTCGAAGTGCCCCAACCCGACGATCTTCCAGAAGACCCTCGCGATCAACGATTTCTACCGTGGCTCCAGGGAGTGGGACTACCCGATGGGCCACATCTCGTTCGTCGGCAAGCTGGACGGCGAGACGCTCAAGGCGGGAGCCCCGGCCATCGCCCCCGGCTGGACGCTCGATCTGATGGCCACGCATTCGCTCGACTTCTGGCTGACGTCGGAGGATCTGCCCGACCCGGAAAACCGGGTGACCCTCGACCGCGACGGAAAGATCGTCCTGAGCTACAAGGTGAACAACGACGAGGGGCACAGGCGCCTGATCGCCAAGCTTCAGGAGCTGATGAAAGGGCAGACGAAGTGCTCGACGCACGGGCACGACTGCCACCAGGGGCTGTTCTCCAGGAACCTCTTCGTCGGGCAGCGCATTCCGCTCGCCGGCGTGGCGCACCAGAACGGCACCATCCGGTTCGGGAAGGATCCGAAGATCTCGGCCCTGGATCCGGACTGCAAGGCGCACGAGATCGACAACCTGTACGTCGTGGACGCGAGCTTCTTCCCGTCGAGCGCGGCGGTGAACCCGGCGCTGACGATCATCGCGAACGCCCTGCGCGTCGGCGATCACCTCATGGAGCGGCTGCGCTAGAGGGCCGGCCGACCGCCGCGCAAGGCGAAGGGCCGGTCCTCGGACAGGAGACACCATGCACCGAAGCGGCAGCAAGCGCGCGCTCCTCGGGCTTAGGGTGTCGGTCGCCCTGGCGCCGGGCAGCGCGCTTGAGGCGGGCCTCGCCCTCGCGGCGGCGATCGCATTCGCGGCCGTGTTCGCTCCCGCCATCGGCCGCGCCGGGGAGCGGACCGCGGCGGCTGCGGCCGCGCGCCAGGACCCCTCGCCATCCACGAGCCCTCCGCTCGTCGAGTCGGTCGGCCCGGTCGGCATGACCGTCGGCCGGATGGATCGCTCGATCGCCTTCTACTCGGAGGTGCTCTCCTTCAGGAAGACCTCCGACCTGGAGATCGCCGACGATGCCTACGAGCACCTGGAGGGGGTGTTCGGGGCACGGATGCGGATCGTGCGGATGGCGCTGGGGGACGAGTCGATCGAGCTGATCGAGTACCTGGCGCCGAAGGGAAGACCGTTCCCCGCCGACGCGCGCAGCAACGATCGCTCGTTCCAGCACGTCGCCATCATCGTCAGCGACATGGAGAAGGCCTACGCCTGGCTGCGCCGTCACGACGTCGAGCACGCCTCGACCGGACCGCAGCGCCTTCCCGACTGGAACAAGGCGGCCGGAGGCATCAAGGCGTTCTACTTCAGGGACCCGGACGGGCACTTCCTCGAGATCCTGCAGTTCCCCGAGGGGAAGGGGGATCCCCGGTGGCACCGTCCGTCGGACCGGCTCTTTCTGGGGATCGATCACACGGCGATCGTGGTGGGGAACACGGAGGCCAGCCTGCGGTTCTACCGCGACCTGCTCGGGCTGAAGGTGGCGGGGGAGAGCGAGAACTACGGCACCGAGCAGGAGCATCTGAACAACGTCTTCGGAGCTCGCCTGCGGATCACGAGCCTCCGGGCCGCCGCCGGGCCCGGCATCGAGTTCCTTGAATACCTGGCCCCTCGCGACGGCCGGCCCTACCCCGCGGAGGCCCGCGCCAACGATCAGGTCCACTGGCAGACGACGCTCGTCACGCGCGACGCCGACGCGTCCGCCCTCCGTCTGCGCGACGGACGCGTCCCCCTCGTCTCGCCGGGGGTCGTCTCGCTCCCGGAGGACAGGCTCGGGTATGGCAAGGCGCTGCTGGTCGAAGATCCCGACGGCCACGAGATGGAGATCGTCGAGGCGCGATAGCGCCCCGGCCGGGGCGGCGCCCTCCTCCTTCGACGCCGGCTCAGCCGTCCCGCACTTTCTTTTCCAGGAGGGAGACGAGCATCCCGTCGCGCGTCTCCAGCCTTCCCACCTCGAGGTACCCCTGCCGGGCATGGAAGCGCAGCGACGCCGGGTTCTCCGGCCTCAGGTTCACCTCGCAGACGATCGTCGCCAGGCCGCGATCCCGGGCGGCCCTCTCGACGTCGGCGTAGAGGGCGGAGGCGACGCCCCGGCCGCGCGCGTTCCGGGCGACCGCGACCTGATCGACGTACAGGAAGTCCCGGGACCGGCGCCCGAACCAGAGATACTCCTCACCGTCGTAGGGCGTGCCCGAGGCGAAGACGATGACGTACCCGGTGACGCCGCTCCCGTCCTCCGCGACCCGGAGGAAGGTCGAACGCGCCAGGAGGCCGGTAGCCTCCGACAGGTCGAGCGCGCTCACGCCGGGCGCGCCTTCCCGGTTGATCTCGAGGATCGCCGGCAGGTCCTCGCGGGTGGCGGCCCTGATCCGACTCAAGGGTGGGGATCCGTCGGGCCGGGACGAGGCGCCTCCAGAAGGCGCGCCACGCTCGAGTGACCCTTCGTCCTGGCGAGATCCAGCGCGGTCTTGCCGGCCCTGTCCTTGGTCGCGGGATCGGCGCCGCCGCCCAGGAGGGCACGAACCGTCTCGATGTGGCCCGAGTCGGCGGCGGCCATCAGCGCCGTCCAGCCTGTCTCATCGGTCGGAACACGGTTCGGATCCGCCCCGCGTCCCAGGAGGTCACGAACCACCGCGGTCAGGCCGTAGTTCGAGGCGAACATAAGCGCCGTCCGGCCGAGGTCATTCCTCGAGTTCGGATCGGCCCCGGCGTCGAGGAGTGCCACGACGGTCTTCTCGTGTCCCTCGGCAGCCGCCCCCATCAAGGGCGTCCAGCCTCTCAGCCCCGCGGAGTTCGGATCGCTGCCGAGCGTGACCATCGTTCTGCAGATCTCGGTACGGCCGGTCATGGCGGCCTCGTGGAGCATCGAGGATCCCGATTCCTTCAAGAAGGCGTCCAGCTCGCGGAGGGTGTTCTTGCAGCCCTCCTGACCGGGATCCTGCCTGCATCCACCCCGAGAGATCTGGCAGCCGAGCTGAGCCATGATCTCGCTCTTGTCCTTCTGTCCCTTCGCCTGCAGCCGCTTGGTCTCCATGTCGACGCACGTGGCGTAGACGACGTCTCGTTTTGACTCGAGGGCCGCATGGAGCGCGCCGGTCTCGCGCCCCAGGCCGGCACCTTTGAAGGCCGCGGTCCTGGTCGATCCCTCTTCGACGTACTCGACGAGGACCCAGGTGTTGAGCGGATCATCCTTCAACTGCGCGGAAAGAACTCGCTTGACGCTCTCCGCGGGGATGGTCAAATTCATCTTCTTCGACTCGAACGAGATGGAGGTCTCGCCGACGGTCAGGTCCCCCGAAGCGAGCCAGGCCGCGATCTTCCCGCGCTTTTCGGGAGTCCGATACCACACGCCGTCGAACCGGCGCGTGAGGGACGCCGCGTCCACCCCGCCACCGGGCGCGAGCGGCGCCTCGGAGATGGAGGCGCGTGTCGTTCCTGGAACCCCTCCCAGAATCGCGAGCCCGAGCAGGAGGGCGAAGACCGGCCGTGACCTTGACCGAGCGAAACGTCTCATCGTGCACCTCCTTCGTCCGGGATCGCCGAACGGGCCTCGCGCCACATCGTATCGACGCTGGGACCACCGCCCGGAAGCGTGAACCTGCCGAATTTTGTGAATCCGAGTCGCTCGTACCGCGAGTTGTTCCTGGGGTTCGTCGACTCCAGATAGGCTGGCATCCCCTCCGTGTCCATCCGAGCGAGGTTCTCGCGCAGCAAAGTCATGCCGATACCGTTACCCCGATGGTTGGGGTGCGTTCCGATCAGGCTCAGGTAGTAATGAGGCCTCGCCTTGGGGTGCGAAGCCTCGATGAGGTCGCACCCCTCCATGAACACCGCGGAGCGGTCACCGAGCAGCTCCTTGGATGTGGAGATGAGTCGTCGTTCGTCTTCAGGCGTACTTTCGGATTCTCCCGGCGGGAACCACGCCGCGACGGCCTCGCAGCCTTGCGTCACGCGAAGCCCGTGACATCGGAGGCTGCTCTCCAGCCACAATCCGAAGAAGGCCCGCCGCAGCTCGAGAGCGCGACGCCGGTCAGGGAACGCCCATCCGCCCCACACCGGATCGTCGGAGAATGCCAACGTCATCGTTTCGAGCAAGGATTCGAAGTCCAGGTTCGTGGCCAGACGGCTGGGCTCCGATGTCTGCATAGGATCTCCCCCCCTCCCGCTGCCTGGATTCCGAACTCAGGCGTCGAGGTCGCGCGTCAGGCGCGGGCCGACCATCGAAAACCCGCGCCGCAGGTAAAAGTCGACGGTTCGCTGCCACTTCGAGACGTCGGGGGCTCCCACCTCGAGAAGGGACCAGCCGCGCTCTCGCCCAAATCGGATCGCCTCGTCGACGAGCGCGGCCCCGACGCCCGCGCTCCGAGACTCCGGGTCGACATAGAGCTCGGAGATCTCCCCGAAGCGGCCGAACGCGTAAATCGCCGTGCACTCGTTGAGCGTGAGAATGCCGACCGGCGCGTCCTGGTCCCGATAGGCGAGAAGCGCCCAGGAACCGCTCCCGTCACAAATGAGCTTCTCTACCGCCGGCGCGAGTGTCTCCCGGCTGTATCCGCACTCGACGGGGTCGAAGAGCTCGCTCAGCAGCCGGAGCACGAGCGAGGTGACGCTATCGTGGTCCGCCGGGGTCGCCCATCGAACTCGAATCGGCTGCCGCGCGTTCCTCATGAATGTCGTCGCCTTCCGTTCCCGCTGAGCCGCGGTGGTCGAGCCAGCCGATGATCCGCCGCGAGCGAGCCGCCTCCGAAGCCGGGGTACGATATGCGGATCGCACTCCATCGCCGCGGCCTAGCTATTGATCGGTCCGACCCTGGCACATACGTCATCGCCCCGGATGCAGGCAACCGCCCGAGTCGCAAGCTTTTCCGTCCAGACGACGGCGGGCTTCTCGTACGGCTTCTTCGGACGACCTCCTCCCTTGCGATGGATGCCTGTCCTGCCCCTCACGCTCCGTCGATTCCGCGGCGCGCGCCGGCCACCGGGCCGAAAATGACCCACCCGGGTGGAACCCTGGCGTCATCGTGATTCCCAACGCGAGGAGGCTCGGCAGGGCCACGAGCGAGCGCCCGCAGGGTTCTCTCTGTGCCAGTGCGCGGAAACCTTCGTGGTGCAACTCTACCGCAGTCGGGACGGCGGCGGCAAGCTCCGGTCGAGTCGTGGACCCCGCCTCGCACCGGCGGAACGAAGAGTGTCGCGAGTCCGGGACCCTAGGCGCAGGCGTGCGCGGGGCCCGGGGGAGGGAACCTCGGATCAGGGCCGGACGCCCGGGACGTTCAGCCGGACGCGATAGAGACCGGTGCGCGCGCACATGTAGAGCGTCCTGCCGTCGTCGTCGCCCCAGGCGAAGTTGTGAGGATGCTCGGGAGGCGTGATCGTCCCGAGATGCGTGCCGGCGGGAGAGAGGATCCAGATGCCGCCGGGGCCGGAGACGTAGAGGTTCCCCTTCTGGTCCACCTTCAGGCCGTCGAGCGCGTCCTCGCCGCCGGCCGGCGTCATGTCGTGGAAGACCTGGCCGTCGGCCAGCGTGCCGTCGGCCTTCACCTCGTAGCGCATCACGACCTTCCGCTCCAGATCCCAGTTGTCGACGTAGAGGTACTTCTCGTCGGGGGAGAAGGCGAGGCCGTTGGGCCCCTTGAGGTCCTTGCTCACGAGCTGCAGCCTGCCTTCGGCGTAACGGAAGACGCCGCTGTACGACAGCTCCTTGCGCGGATCGTCGTAGAACTGCGGCAGGCCGAACGGCGGATCGGTGAAGTAGAGCGCGCCGTCCGACTTGTAGACCAGGTCGTTCGGGCTGTTGAGCCGCTTCCCCTCGTAGCGATCGGCGAGCACCGTGATCTGCCCGTTCTTCTCCAGGCGGGTGACACGCCGGTTGCCGTGCTCGTTGATCGTCGGGCGCCCCTCGCGGTCGAGCGTCAGGCCGTTCGATCCCGGCTGCCCGTACTCCGCGACGTCGAACCCGGCGTAGCCGCTCTTGGTGCGGAAGACCGAGACCTGGCCGTCCGGGCTCCAGCGGTAGATGGTGTTGGCGTTCGGGTCGCTGAACAGGAGGTACCCGTCGTGAGCCCAGACCGGCCCCTCGGTGAAGAGGAAGCCACCCGCCAGCTTCTCGAACCTCGGGGTCGGAGGCACGATGTCGTCGAGCCCGGGATCGAGACGGACGACCTTCCCTTCGACCGGCTGGACGTTCCCCGCCTCTCCGGCCTTGTAGAAGTCGAGCGTCGCGGAGCGGATCCAGATGAAATTCCCGGGCGGGCTCGAGATCGGTCCGTTCATCCCGAAGATGGCGAGCTGGATCTGCTGCCCCGGACGCACGTCCCTGCCGACGACGACGCGGTTCGGAGCGTTGAACCCCCTGACCATCCAGCCGCCGGCCTGGCCGAGCACCTGCGGCAGCCTCCCGTCCACCCAGACCTCGGCGTAATCGTCGACGACGATCTCGAAGATGACGGTGGAGCCCGCGGTGTCGAACTTCGCGACCTTGTCGGGGATCGTGATCCTGATCCGGTACCAGTTGAAGCAGAGACGGCCGGTCGAGCGGCGGGCGTCGATCGTCGTCGGCTCGATCACCTGCCACCTCGAGTCATCGAAGGCGGCCGCGCCGGCCTGCGGCGCGACGTCGTGGGTGCGGTTGGGCGGTCCCGAGGGCTTGAGGTCGGGCCCGGGGCCGCGGTGATCGATCTCGATGATCTTCGCGTCGGCGTAGCGCCACTCTCCCTTGACCAGCCGCACGCCATCCGGCGTGGCGAGGTTGACGATCGCCTCGGGGCGGCCGGCGGGCGCGTCCTGCGTCGTCTGGGCCGCCGCGTCGGAGGGGACGCCGACCAGGGCTCCGGCGAGCAGCGCCCCGGCGGCGCGGACGCACTCTCCGCGCGCGCAGGCCCTCCGCGCGCACTCGACTTGACCGGACGCGCGGCGCCGGAGTAGCCTCCGAGTCACCGGGAGGAGAGTGGGTGGGTGTGCTGCGTGAGGTGAGCCTCGGGGAGGGCTTCGCGCCCTTCGTCGCGTTCCGGGAGAGTCTCGGGTTCATCCCGAACCTCTTTAGGGCCCAGACGCTCCTGCCGCGGGTCATCGAGGCGGAGGCCGGAATCGCCGCCGCCGTCCTCCTGAAGCCGAGCGCCTTGACGCGGGCCCAGAAGGAATCGATCCTCCTGACGGTCGCGGCCGCCAACGAGAACGCCTACTGCGTGACCGCGCACACGCAGCTGCTGCGCACCCTCGGCGTTTCCGAGCGGCGGATCGAGCGGATGACGGTCGATCATCGCGACGCGGGTCTCTCCGAGGCCGACACCGCTCTCCTCGACTTCGCCCTCATCCTGAGCCAGGAGCCGACGCTGGTCGCCCACGACGACGTCGAGACGCTCCGCCGTCACGGCTTCACCGACGAGCAGATCCTGGAGGCGGTGCTGATGGCCGCCCTGACCAACTTCCTCTGCACGCTGGCGGTCGGCCTCGACGTCGCGCCCGACTTCGCGCCGAGGACGGCGCCGCCGCGCGGGACCACGGCCTGGAGCTCCGTCCGGAAGGACGCCCCCGCGCGCGGCGCGTCGACGGAGGGGGCGCGCGCCCCCTACCTGCGCGCGGTGGACGTGACCGCGGAGTCGTTCGTGCCGTTCGTCTTCTTCCGCGAGAGGTTCGGGTTCATCCCGAACATCTTCCGTGCCCAGACGCTGCGCCCCGACGTCCTCGAGGCCGAGGCCGAGGTCGTGCGCGCGATCCTGCTGAGCGACGACGTTCTGTCCCGCGTGCGCAAGGAGTACATCCTGCTCGTGGTCTCGGCGGCGAACTTCAACACGTACTGCGTCGCGGTCCATTGCGAGATGCTGCGCGCCCTCGGGGTGCCGGCCGACACCTCGGATCGGGTCGCCCTCGACCACCGTCAGGCCGGCCTCCCGGCCGCGGACGTCGCCCTCCTCGATTTCGCCCTCAAGCTGAGCCAGCGCCCTCGCGACTTCTCCCGCGCCGACGTCGAGAGCCTGCGCGGGCTCGGCTTCACCGAGGAGCAGATCCTCGAGGCGGTGGTGATGACCTCCCTGACCGAGTTCCTGAACACCCTCCAGATGGGACTCGGGACCGTGCCCGATTTCCCTCCGATGAGGGTCTTCACGACTCGGCCGGCCCCGCGCGCCGCGGCGGCCCCCGCGGCCGCGCCGGTGGAGCCCGATCCCGACGCCGCCGTCGTGGCCCGGGTGCGGGCGGGCGACGTGGACGCCTTCGAGGAGCTGGTCCGCCGCCACGGGGCGCGGACCTACCGCTCCCTGCGCTATATCACCGGCACCCGCGAGGACGCGGAGGACTGCCTGCAGTCGACCTTCCTCAAGGTCTTCCAGAACATCGGCGGGTTCCAGGGAGCCGCGAGGTTCTCCACCTGGCTGACGCGCATCGCCGTCAACGAGGGGCTGCAGCGCGTGCGCGGCGACAGGGAGATGGAGAGCCTGGATGAGGGAATCGCGGACGGGGACGAGGCGTTTCAGCCTCAGCGGGTGCAGGCCTGGGTCGACGATCCCGAGAAGGCCTGCTCCAGGGGGGAGATGCGCGAGCTGGTCGAGAAGGAGCTCCTCGATCTGCCGCTCAAGTACCGCATGGCGGTGATGCTGCGCGACGTCGACGAGCTCTCGACCGAGGAGGCGGCCGCGGCGCTGGGCCTGAACGTGGCGACGCTCAAGACGCGCCTGTCGCGGGGGCGGCTGATGCTGCGGGAGGCTCTTGCGCCGCACTTCGTGGCGCGGGATCAGGGGAAGCGATCGTGATCAGCTGCAAGGAGTTCCTGGAGGAGATGTCGAGCTACCTGGACGATGAGGTGGCCGCGGGGATCCGGCGCGAGGTCGAGGCTCATCTCGCGGAATGCCAGACCTGCCAGGTCCTGTACGACTCCACGCGCAAGACCCTCAAGGTGGTCACCGAGGTCCGTTCGGCCGATCTGCCGGGCGGCCTGCCCGACTCGATGATCGCGAGGATCATTTCGAGGATCCGCGCGGGCGGGACGTAGCGCGGGACGCGCGAGGCTCCGTGGGGCCTCGCGATCCCCACCGCGCGCCTCAGGGTGCGCTGCGCTCCAGGCGCCGTGCGATCGGGCGGTCGAGAGAGATCGGCCCGGCCCCCGAGACCCCCAACCACACCAGCAGCAGGATGTAGAGGTACTCGACGAAGCCGAACAGATCGGCGACGCCGTGCAGGTCACCCTTCTTCGCCGTGGCGATCGCCACGATCATCGTGATGATGAGCGGGACGGTCGCCACGCGGGTCGCGAGGCCGAGCAGGATCAGCGTGCCGCAGACGAACTCGGCCGTGGCCGCGAGCGGGGCCTGGAGCTCGGGCCTCGGGATCCCGAGAGTCCTGAAGAAGTCGATGAGGTCCGGGAGGTGGTGGAGCTTCCCCCAGCCGGTGTTCATGAAGAGCCACCCGACGCACAGGCGCGCCAGGGTCGGCGGCAGCCAGTGCAGCTTCGCCGCCACGGCGAGGATGAAGCGACGCAACGCGGCCACGCGGTTCACGACGCCGGTCATGGGTTCCCCCTCCTCGGAGGCTCCGCCGCCCCGCGCCAGGTCGTCAGCTTGACGAGGTCCTTCGAGAAGAAGAGGTCGAGCGTCCAGTCGAGCGCGACGCGCACCTTCTTCTCGAAGCGCGGCAGCTTGCTCCAGTAGATCGTCCGCCAGAGCCACCAGGCGATGAAGCCGGAGAAATTGACGCCCAGGATGTTGGCCACGCCGGTGCGCCTCCCGATCGCCGCGAGCTGCCCGATCGTCATGAAGGCGAACGGCCGCTTCAACCCTCCCCGGATCGACGCCAGGATGTTCCGTGCCACCACCTTCCCCTCGCGCAGGGCGTGCTGCGCGGTGGGCGGGAAGGGGCGCCCGGTGGCCTTGTCGGGGATGAGGGCGCAGTCGCCCAGGGCCCAGACGCCCGGCCAGCCCGCGACCTCGAGGAACTCGTTGACCAGCACGCGGCCGCTCTGCCGGGCGCAGGGTAGCCTGTCGAGCAGCTCGTTCGGCGAGGTCCCCGCGGTCCAGACGACCGTGTCGGTCTCGAAGACCGTGCCGTCGGTCAGCGTGACGCCGTGCTCCTGAACTCCGGACACCTTGGCGTTGAGGCGGATCTCGACCCCCCGCGCCGCCAGCTTGCGCTGGGCGTACGCGCCGAGCGTGCCGCTCAGCTCCGGCAGGATCACCGGCCCGGCGTGGACGAGGACCATGCGCAGGTCCTCCTCGCGCAGGGACGGGTAGAAGCGCAGGGACTCGCGCACGAAATCGTTGACCCCGGCCACCGTCTCCACGCCGGCGAAACCGCCCCCCGCGATGACGAAGGTCAGGAGCCTCCGGCGGAACGCCTTGGCGCACTCGGTTTCGGCCTCCTCGAGGCAGCCGATGAGATGGTTGCGCAGGTGGATCGCGTCGCCCAGCGACTTCATCGTCATGGCGCGCGCCTCCAGCCCGGGCAGCCCGTAGAAGTTCGTCCTCGATCCGAGGGCCAGGACCAGGTGATCGTACGGCAGATCGTGGGTGTGCGTGTCGGAGCCGTGGGCCACCGTCACGGTGCGCTTCTCGAGGTCGAGGGCGTGGACATCGCCGTCGAAGAACTTCACGCGGCGCAGGAGCTTGCGGACCGGGTTGACGATGTGCGTGATGTTGATGTCGCACGCCGCCACCTCGTGCAGCATCGGGGTGAACAGGAAGAAGTTCTCGCTGTTGACGATCGTCACGTCCAGGCTCGGGTCGGACGCCAGGGCCTTCTCCAGGCCCAGGGCGACGTGCAGGCCGCCGAATCCGCCTCCGACGATCAGGATTCTGCTGCCGGGCGCCGCGCTCATCCGTGGATCTCCTCTCTCGCCCGGCCCTAACGCTCCCTCCGGTCGATTTGTTCCCCGGGAGGTCCGGCACCGGGAGGGTGCCCGCGCGGCCGGGCGCGGGCATAAATGGGACCCCCTCGGTGTTGATGGCTGACGACGTAAGTGAGTATCCTTATAACTTCCGACCTGGGAGCAGACCCCGTGACGACGAACTCGACAGGACCGTCCCAGAGCGCGACCCCCGGGCGCCCCGAGACGGCCGCGCCGGATCCGGAGACCCGCAGGCTGGACGAGGACGCCCGCCGCGAGAAGAACTGGAAGCGCTGGGGACCCTACCTCTCGGAGCGCCAGTGGGGCACCGTCCGGGAGGACTACTCGCCGGACGGCTCCTGCTGGGACTACTTCCCGCACGATCAGGCGCGCAGCCGCGCCTACCGCTGGGGCGAGGACGGCCTCCTCGGGATCACCGACCGCGAGTGCCGCCTCTGCTTCGCCCTGGCCCTCTGGAACGGCCGCGACCCGATCCTGAAGGAGCGCCTGTTCGGGCTCACCGGCCCGGAGGGGAACCACGGCGAGGACGTCAAGGAGTGCTATTTCTATCTGGACGCGACGCCGACCCACTCGTACATGAAGGCGCTCTACAAGTACCCGCAGGCGGCCTTCCCGTACGAGCGCCTGGTGGAGGAGAACCGCCGGCGGGGGAAGCGGGACCCCGAGTTCGAGATCCTCGACACCGGTCTGTTCGACGGGGGACGGTACTTCGACGTCTTCGCCGAGTACGCCAAATCCGCTCCCGACGACGTCCTGATCCGGATCACGGTCGCCAACCGCGGCCCGGAGCCGGCGACGCTCCACCTGCTGCCGACGCTCTGGTTCCGCAACACCTGGTCCTGGGGGCGGAGCGGCGAAGGGTACTGGCCGAAGCCGAGGATCGGACGGGCGCCCGGGGCGGCCAAGGGCGAGGCGGTGATCGTGGCCGGGCACGCCACCCTCGCGACGATGCGCCTGGCGGCCGAGGCGTCCCCCGGTGGGGACCAGGCCTCTCCGCCGGAGATCCTGTTCACCGAGAACGAGACGAACGTCGGCCGCTGCTTCGGGGTTCCGAACCCGACCCCTCACGTCAAGGACGCCTTCCACGACTATCTGATTCACGCGAAGACGGAGGTGGTCGACCCGGGCGAGACGGGGACCAAGGCGGCGGCCGTCTACCGCCTGGAGGTGCCGGCCCGGGGCGAGGTCGTGGTGCGGCTGCGCCTCCGTTCCGAGGCCGAGGGCGTCGGGCGGTCGTTCGGCCCGGGGTTCGACCGCGTCTTCGAGGAGCGGATCCGCGAGGCCGACGACTTCTATGCGCGCCGCATCCCGGCGCGCGTGCCGCAGGAGGCGCGGCGGGTCCTGCGCCAGGCCGCGGCCGGGCTCCTCTGGTCGAAGCAGTTCTACCACTACGTCGTGAAGGACTGGCTCGAGGGGGACCCCTCCCAGCCGCCGGCGCCCGCCAGCCGGTGGAACGGCCGCAATGCAGACTGGGCCCATCTCTTCAACCGCGACGTCCTGTCGATGCCGGACAAATGGGAGTACCCCTGGTTCGCCGCCTGGGATCTCGCGTTCCACATGATCCCGTTCGCCGCGATCGATCCAACCTTCACGAAGGAGCAGCTCGTCCTGATGCTGCGCGAGTGGTACATGCATCCGAACGGCCAGATCCCGGCCTACGAGTTCGCATTCGGCGACGTGAACCCGCCGGTGCACGCCTGGGCCTGCTGGCGGACCTACAAGGTGACCGCGCCGCGCGGCAAGCGCGACCGGCTCTTCCTCTCGCGCGTCTTCCAGAAGCTCCTGATCAACTTCACCTGGTGGGTGAACCGCAAGGACGTCGAGGGGAAGCACATCTTCTCCGGGGGGTTCCTGGGGCTCGACAACATCGGCGTGTTCGACCGCTCCCAGCCGCTGCCGACCGGCGGCTTCCTGGAGCAGGCCGACGGCACCGCCTGGATGGCCTTCTACTCCGTGACGATGCTGGCGATCGCCATGGAGCTGGCCAAGGACAACCCGGCCACCGAGGACGTCGCCTCGAAGTTCTTCGAGCACTTCATCGCCATCGTCGACGCCATGAACCGGCTCGGCGGCACCGGCCTCTGGGACGAGGAGGATGGCTTCTACTACGATCAGCTCCACCTCGACGGAAGGCACATCCCGCTCAGGGTCCGGTCGCTGGTCGGCGCGATTCCGCTCATCGCGGTCGAGACCCTCGAGCAGGACATGATCGATCGCCTGCCCGGGTTCAAGAAGCGCCTGACGTGGTTCCTGGAGAATCGCAAGGATCTGGCGGAGAACACCTCGTACATGATGAGCGCGAAGGGGCCGGCGCACGATCACCGTCTCCTGGCGATCCCCTCCCGCGACAGGCTCGTGCGGGTGCTGCGCTACCTGCTCGACGAGAACGAGTTCCTCGCGCCGTACGGCCTGCGCTCCGTCTCGCGCTTCCACAAGGACCATCCCTACGTCTTCTACGCCGACGGCCGCGAGTACAGGGTCGAGTACGTGCCGGGCGAGTCCGACACCGGGCTGTTCGGCGGGAACTCCAACTGGCGCGGGCCGATCTGGTTCCCGATCAACTACCTCGTGGTCGAGGCCCTGGAGCGCTACGGCCATTTCTACGGCGACTCGCTGAGGGTCGAGTGCCCGACCGGATCGGGGACCCTGATGACCCTGGGCCAGGTGTCGCGCGAGCTGGCGCGCCGCCTGGCGGGCATCTTCCTGCCGGGCCCGGATGGCCGGCGTCCCTGCCACGGAGACGACCGCCGCTTCGCGGAGGATCCCCACTGGCGCGATCTCGTCCTGTTCAGCGAGTATTTCCACGGCGAGACCGGCCGCGGCGTCGGGGCGAGCCACCAGACCGGCTGGACCGCGCTCGTGGCGCGCTTCCTGCACGACCTGGGGCGGGGTGCGGAGGAGGGTCGATGAGACCCGGAGGCGGATGGTGACGCGAGGGTGGGCGCTGCCCGGCGATCTCGACGCCGCGGTGAGGGCCTCGCTCGAGGAGTGGCGCGCGACGGGGAAGCTCCGCAGGCTGTGGGCCCGCGACGCGTCGCTCTGGACGGGTGAGGACGAAGCCGCCTGGCTCGGCTGGCTCGGCGTCACGGACGACCCGCGAGCGCACCTCCCGCGCCTCCGGATGTTCGCGGAGGAGGTGCGCGCGGCCGGCTTCGCGCACACCCTCCTCATGGGGATGGGAGGCTCCAGCCTCTGCCCCGAAGTCCTGCGCGGGGCCTTCGGGCGCATCCCGGGGTTCCCGGAGCTCGCCGTCCTCGACTCGACCGATCCGGCCCGGATCCGCGCGCTCGAGCGGGCGATCGACCCGGCCCGGACCCTGTTCATCGTGTCCAGCAAGTCGGGAAGCACGCTCGAGCCGAACATCTTCAAGCAGTACTTCTTCGAACGGGTCAAGCAGGCGCTCGGCGCCGGCGAGGCGGGGCAGCGCTTCATCGCCATCACCGATCCCGGATCGAAGCTGCAGCGCGTCGCCGAGAACGACCGCTTCCTCCGGATCTTCTTCGGCCTCCCGAGCATCGGCGGCCGCTATTCCGCCCTCTCCGACTTCGGCATGGTGCCGGCGGCGGTCATGGGGATCGACGTGGCGGCCTTCCTGGACCGGGCCGACCGGATGGCGCGGGCCTGCGCGCCGGGCGTGCCGCCGGCCGAGAACCCCGGCGTCGTGCTCGGGACGATCCTCGGCGTCCTGGGACGGCGCGGCCGGGACAAGGTGACGATCGTCGCTTCGCCCGGCGTCGCCGGCTTCGGCGCCTGGCTCGAGCAGCTCCTGGCCGAGTCGACCGGCAAGCAGGGGAAGGGGCTGATCCCGGTCGACGGCGAGCGGCACGGGCCGCCCGGGCTCTATGGGGGCGATCGCCTCTTCGTCTACGTCCGGCTCGAGCCGGGGCCTGACCCGGCGCAGGACGCCGCGCTCGAGGCCCTGGCGCGCGCCGGCCAGCCGGTCGTCCGGATCCCGCTGGCCGACCCCTACGATCTGGCGGCGGAATTCTTCCGCTGGGAGATCGCCACGGCGGTGGCGGGGTCGATCCTCGGCATCAACCCCTTCGACCAGCCCGACGTCGAGGCGAGCAAGATCGCGACCCGCACCTTGACCGCGGAGTACGAGGCGAAGGGGTCTCTGCCGCCGGAGACGCCGATCCTCGAGGAGGGAGGGCTCGCCCTCTTCGGCGACCCGAAGAATGCCCAAGCGCTGGCGGCGCGCGCGGGGGGCGACCGCACCCTCGTCGGCTATCTGCGCGCCCACCTCGGGCGCCTCGGGGCGGGTGACTACATGGCGATCCTGGCCTACCTCGAGATGAGCGACGGGAACCGCGCGCACCTGCAGGCGATGCGGCACGCGGTGCGCGAGGCGAAGCGGGTGGCGACCTGCCTCGGTTTCGGGCCGCGCTTCCTGCACTCGACCGGGCAGGCCTACAAGGGCGGACCGAACAGCGGCGTCTTCCTGCAGGTCACATGCACGGACGCCGTCGATCTGCCGGTGCCCGGACAGGCCTATACTTTCGGGGTGGTGAAGGCGGCGCAGGCGCGCGGCGACTTCCAGGTGCTGGCGGAGCGCGATCGCAGGGCCCTCCGCGTGCATCTTGGAGCGGATGTTCGTGCCGGCCTCGACGCTCTCGGACAGGCGTTCGGCCGGGCGCTGGCGTAGAGGAGGCGGTGGCATGAAGCTCGGGATGATCGGGCTCGGACGGATGGGCGCCAACATGGCGCGGCGCCTGATGCGCGGCGGTCACGAGGTCGTGGTGTACGCTCGCAGCACCGAGAGCGTGGCGAGGCTGGCGGGCGAAGGAGCGATCCCGTCGACCTCGATCGACGACTTCGTCGGGAAGCTCGCGAACCCGCGCGTCGCCTGGGTGATGGTGCCGTCGGGCGAGCCGACCGAGAGCACGGTGACGGCGCTGGCGCAGCGCCTGCGGGCGGGCGACGTCGTCATCGATGGGGGGAACTCCCACTTCAAGGACGACGTGCGGCGCGCGCGCAGCCTGCGGGAGAAGGGGATCCGCTACATGGACGTCGGGACGAGCGGGGGGATCTGGGGGGTGGAGCGCGGCTACTGCCTCATGATCGGCGGGGAGGCGGAGGCGGTCCGTCATCTCGACCCGGTCTTCCGGACGCTCGCTCCGGGACGGGGGACGACGGCGCGCACGCCGGGACGGGAGGGGCGCCCGGGCACGGCGGAGGAAGGGTACCTGCACTGCGGGCCGGCCGGGGCGGGGCACTTCGTCAAGATGATCCACAACGGCATCGAGTACGGGTTGATGCAGGCCTACGCGGAGGGGTTCGACATCCTGCGCAACGCCGGCTCCCGGGACCTCCCGGAGGACCAGCGCTACACTCTCGACCTGGGCGAGATCGCCGAGCTGTGGCGGCGGGGGAGCGTGGTCGGCTCGTGGCTCCTCGACCTGACCGCCATGGCGCTCCTGGAGAACCCCGCACTGAGCCAGTTCGCCGGCACGGTGCAGGACTCGGGGGAGGGGCGCTGGACCATCCAGGCGGCGATCGAGGAGGCGGTCCCGGCGGAGGTCCTGTCCGCGTCGCTCTACGCGCGGTTCCGATCGCGGCAGGAGCACACCTTCGCCGAGAAGATCCTCTCGGCGATGCGCTCGAAGTTCGGCGGCCACGTCGAGCGGCCGTCGGGCGGCTAGGCGCCCCGCAATGCCGTCCTCACCCGCTCTGACCACGGCCCCGGCCCCGGCGCGGGAGCGGCGCGGGCAGCCGGGCGACCCCTGCGTGGTGGTGATCTTCGGCGCCGCCGGCGATCTGACCAAGCGCAAGCTGATCCCGGCCCTCTACAACCTGGCGCGCGGGGCCCTTCTCCCCCGGAGCTTCGCGGTGGTGGGCGTCGCCCGCGAGGCGGTGACCACCGAGCAGTACCGGGAGAGGCTGACCCGCGACTTCCAGGTGTACGCCACCGGCCCGGTCGATCCGGAGCTGCGCGACTGGCTGCTGCAGCGGGTCTACTACCATCCCGGCGATTTCCGCGACCCGGCCGCTTACGCCCGGCTCAAGACGCTCCTGGCCCAGGTGGACGCGGAGCAGGGGACGCCCGGCCATTACCTCTTCTACCTGGCGACGCCCCCCGCCTTCTTCTCCGAGATCGCCCGGCAGCTTGGAGCGGCCGGCCTCACGCTCGAGGAGGGGGAGCGCTGGCGCCGGGTGGTGATCGAGAAGCCGTTCGGGCGCGACCTCGAGTCGGCGCTCGCCCTGAACCGCGACCTGCGCAGCGTCCTCCAGGAAAGCCAGATCTACCGGATCGATCACTACCTCGGCAAGGAGACGGTGCAGAACATCCTGGTCTTCCGCTTCGCCAACGGGATCTTCGAGCCGATCTGGAACCGCCGCTACATCGACCACATGCAGATCACCGTCGCCGAGACGCTGGGCGTGGAGCAGCGCGGGGTGTACTACGAGCAGGCCGGGGCGCTGCGCGACATGGTGCAGAACCACATGTTCCAGCTCCTGGCGTTCACCGCCATGGAGCCGCCGATCTCCTTCTCCGCCTCCTCGGTGCGCGACGAGAAGGCCAAGATCCTGCACGCCATCCAGCCGATGACGCCGGAGGAGGTCCTGACGCGCACCGTGCGAGGGCAGTACGGCGCGGGTCACGTCGACGGGCAGCCGGTCCCGGCCTACCGCTCCGAGGCGAAGGTCGCCCCGCAGTCGAGCACCGAGACCTACGTCGCCCTCAAGCTCTTCATCGACAACTGGCGGTGGGCGGACGTCCCGTTCTACCTGCGCACGGGCAAGCGGCTGGCGAGCCGCGCCACGGAGATCGCCATCCAGTTCAAGCGGGCGCCGTTCGTCCTGTTCCGGGACACGCTCATCGATCGCCTGCCCCCCAACCAGCTCGTCCTCAACATCCAGCCGAGCGAGGGGATCTCGCTGCGATTCGAGGCGAAGGTCCCCGGGCCGGTGGTCCGGATGGGGGAGGTCGACATGGAGTTCCGCTACGACGACTACTTCGGGACCACCTCGAGCACCGGTTACGAGACGCTCCTTTACGACTGCATGATCGCCGATGCCACGCTGTTCCAGCGCGACGACATGGTCGAGGCCGGCTGGAAGGTGGTCGAGCCGATCCTGGACGTCTGGAAGGCGCTGCCGGCGCGCAACTTCCCGAACTACGAGGCGGGGTCGATGGGGCCGAGGGAGGCCGACGATCTGATGGCGCGCGACGGGCGGCAGTGGCGGAGGGTCGAGGATGATTCTCGCGGGCGACATCGGCGGGACCAAGACGCGCCTCGCGCTCTTTAGGCTCGACGGGAACGCGCTCGCCGAGGTCGACGAGGAGACGTTCCCCAGCCGCGCGCACGCGGGGCTCGGCGAGATCGTCCTCGCCTTCGTCGCCGCGCGCAAGGCGCGCGTCGCGCACGCCGGATTCGGGATCGCCGGCCCGGTCCGCGACGGGCGCTCCGTCACGACCAACCTGCCGTGGGTGGTCGATGCCCGCGACCTGGCGCGCGATCTCCGGATCAGGACGGCCAGCCTGCTCAACGACCTGGAGGCGACCGCCTACGGCCTCGCCGCCCTGCGCCCGGAGGACCTCGTCGTGCTCAACGCCGGAACGCCGGACCCGGAAGGGAACGCGGCGATCATCGCGGCGGGGACGGGACTCGGCGAGGCGGGGCTCTCCTGGGACGGCGCCGGGCACCGGCCGTTCGCGACGGAGGGGGGGCACGCGGACTTCGCCCCCACCGACGATCTTCAGATTGATCTGCTGCGCCATCTCATGCGCGACCGGGGCGGGCACGTGAGCTGGGAGCGGGTCCTCTCGGGCCCGGGCCTGTACAATATCTACACGTTCCTTCGGGACACTGGGCGTGGGAAGGAGGCGCCCTGGCTCGCCGAGCGCCTGAGCCGGGAGGACGCCGCCGCGGTGATCGCCGCCGCGGCCCTCGAGGGCCGATCGGAGCTGTGCGGCAAGGCGCTCGATCTCTTCGTCAGGCTCTACGGATCGGAGGCGGGCAATCTGGCGCTCAAGGTGATGGCGACCGCGGGGGTCTATGTGGGCGGCGGGATCGCTCCGAAGATCGTCGATCGGCTCAAGGGCAGGGCGTTCATCGAGGCGTTCGCGGAGAAGGGCCGCATGCGCGGGCTGCTCGAGGCGATGCCGGTGCGGGTCGTCCTCAATGACCGGGCCGCGCTCCTGGGAGCCGCGCGCTGCGCCGCGCTCCGCGCCGGGCTGCTGCCGGCCGCGCGGCGCCGCGAGGGTGCGGCGGGCCGGCCGCGGCGCCCGACCAAATCCGCGGCCCGCGCGCACGCGCCTGGAGGGAAATGATGGCCCAGCCCACGACGCTCGCCCGGCACCTGCGCGGCTCGATCGGCGGCGACTCCGCGACGGGCGCGGAGCTCACCGTCCTCCTGGAGGCGGTCGCCCGGGCGGCCAGGGTCCTGTCCCGGTCGGTGCGCCGCGCCGCGCTCTCCGGCGACCTGGGCCTGGCCGGCGGCACGAACGTGACCGGCGACGCCCAGAAGAAGCTCGACGTCGTCGCCAACGAGATCGTGGTCGACGCCCTCGCCACGACCGGGCTGGTCGCCGCCGTGGTCTCGGAGGAGTTCAAGGAGCCGAAGGTGCTGGCGGCCGGGGGCGAGGCGCGCCACGTCCTCTGCATCGACCCGCTCGACGGCTCCTCCAATACCGACATCAACGGTACCCTCGGCACGATCTTCGGCGTGTACCGACGTGCCGCCGCCGGGCCGCTCCAGCCGGAACGCGATCTCCTGCGCCGGGGATCGGAGCAGGTGGCGGCCGGCTACGTCATGTACGGCCCCGGCACCCTCCTGGTCCACACGCTGGGAGACGGCGTCTCCGGCTTCACGCTGGACGAGGAGCGCGGCGAGTTCGTCCTGTCGCACGAACGGATCCGCTGCCCGGCGCGTGGCCACTACTACAGCGCCAACCTCGGCTACATCAACGGGTGGAGCCCCGGCCTGCGGGCCTACATCGATCACCTGACGGCGCGCGACCCGGCCACGCGCCGTCCCTACTCGTTGCGCTACACTGGGGCCCTGGTCGCCGACCTGCACCGGAGCCTGATCGAGGGTGGACTGTATTTCTACCCGGCGGACGCCGGTCACCCGGAGGGCAAGCTGCGCCTGACGTACGAGTGCGCGCCTCTGGCCCTGGTGGTCGAGCAGGCCGGCGGCAGGGCCAGCACCGGCACGGAGCGCATCCTCGATATGAAGCCCGAGTCGATCCACCAGCGGGTGCCGTTCGTGATCGGCAGCAGCGAGGACGTGACCCTTTACGAGTCGTTCATGAGGAGATAGAGCCGTGACCGAGCGTGTTCGAGAAATCCTGTCGTGGTACGGAAGCGACAACCCGGGGACGCTGACCAACCTTGCCCGGCTGCTCAACCACGGCCGCCTGGGCGGCACCGGTAAGCTGGTGATCCTGCCTGTCGATCAGGGGTTCGAGCACGGCCCGGGTCGGAGCTTCGCCCCCAATCCTCCCGCCTACGACCCGCGCTACCACTTCGAGCTGGCGATCGAGGCGGGGTGCAACGGCTACGCCGCGCCGCTCGGCTTCCTGGAGGCCGGGGCCCGGGAGTTCGCGGGGGAGATCCCTCTCATCCTGAAGCTCAACAACCACGACGTCCTGGGCGACGAGAAGGACCCGGACCAGGCGTTGACCGGGAGCGTGGCGGATGCCCGGCGCCTCGGGTGTGTCGCCATCGGCTTCACGATCTACCCCGGCTCGTCCCACCGTCTCGAGATGTACGGGCGGATCCGCGCCCTGGCCGAGGAGGCGAAGCGCCACGGCCTGGCGGTCGTCATCTGGTCGTACCCGCGCGGCTCGGGCCTCAGCAAGGAGGGGGAGACCGCCATCGACGTGACCGGGTACGCGGCCCAGATCGCCGCGCAGCTCGGGGCGCACGTCCTCAAGGTGAAGCTGCCGTCGGCCCATATCGAGCAGGAGGCGGCGCGCAAGGTCTATCTCAAGGAGAAGGTACCGGTCGAGACCCTGGCCGATCGCGTGCGGCACGTCACGCAGTGCGCCTTCAACGGGCGACGCATCCTGATCTTCTCCGGAGGGCCGGCCGAGGCGGAAGAGACGCTGCTCAACGAGATCCGGGCGATCCGCGACGGCGGCGGCTTCGGCTCGATCATCGGACGCAACTCGTTCCAGCGGAAGAAGGCCGATGCGTTGCGGCTTCTGGGGCAGGTGATGGCGATCTACAAGGGGGAGATGCGCTGAGGAGGCCGTGCCCCGGCGACGATGGGCCGCCGGGTCGCGCGGGACAGCCCGGCTGCGGGCGGACCGGTCGGAATAAGGTGCCGGGCGCGGCCGTTCTTCCAGGTGCGGATTCGGGAGAGGATGGTGTGGCATGGCCGACGAGGAGGGTCGCTCCGGGACATCGAGCTTCGACGGCGTGATCCGGGAGGCTCTCGGCGGGAGCATCGCCCCTCCGGGGCTCGCGAAGCGGATCCGCGCCGCGCTCGACGACGAGGACGCGCGGCACGCCCGCGTCTCGGGGCGCCGTGCCGCGGCCGGGCGGGCGCGCCGCGCCTCCCTCGAGGGTCCCCGATGAACGCCGTGGTCGAGGTGGACGACGGCAATTTCGAGGCCGAGGTCCTGCGGGCCACGCTGCCGGTGCTGCTCGACTTCTCGGCGGAGTGGTGCGGCCCGTGCAAGCGCCTCGAGCCGATCGTCGAGGCGATCGCGGCGGAGTACGGAGGGCGCCTCAAGGTGGCCCACCTGGACGTCGACAAGGCCCAGGCGATCGCGATGAAGCTCGGCATCCTGTCGGTCCCGACCATCCTCTTCTTCAAGGGGGGACAGGTCCGGGACCAGCTTCTGGGATTCGTCCCGAAGGACAAGCTGGTTGACATCATCGTCCGCTTCCTCTGAACTCCGCCCCGCGCTCGCCGCGGGTCGCCCGGCGCGCCCCGGTCGCCGCCTCCGGGCCGCCCTGGCTCTGGTCCTCCTCCTGCAGGCCGTCCCGCCGGCGCGGGCCCAGAGGATGCCCTCCGCGGGCCCCCGCGAAGGGTCGGCCGTCGGCGACCGCTTCTCCGATTTCACCCTCAAGGATCTGGCCGGCCAGGCCCACAGCCTCAAGGATCTGCGTGGCCGGCGCGTGGTGCACGTCGTCTTCTGGGCCTCCTGGTGCGTCCCCTGCCTCCAGGAGATCCCGGCGATCCGCCAGGTCTACGCGAAGTACCGCGAGCGGGGCCTCGAGGTCCTGTCGATCGCGCTGAACCTCAACGAGACCCCGGAGGTCGTGCGCTCCCTCGCCAGCGATCTCAAGGTCACCTATCCGGTCCTGTGGGACGAGGACGGGATGATGATGCGCCGCCACAAGGTCTACGTCGTTCCCCAGAACTTCCTCATCGGCAAGGACGGGATCATCCGCTATACCGGCGTCAACCTGCCCGGAAACTACGAGGCGCTGGTCGAGACGCTGCTGCGGGAAGGCGGGGCGAGCGCCACCGGCCATTGAGGGGTGGCCGGGTGGCCTCACGCGCCCGGCCGTCCGGGGCGCCCGCGGCGGCCGTCGCATTGACGGCGCGGGAACAGGACACTAAGATGATCGCATGAGGACGTCCCGGTGCCGGCGACCCGCGCGCTGACGCGCGAACGGGCCCTCCTGGCCGGTCTCTGCCGTGACCGCCGGGACGCTCCCCTTCTCGAAGAGCACCTTCAGGAGCTGGGCCTGCTGGCGGAGACCGCCGGGGCCGAGGTGCTCGGGCGGGTGGTGCAGGAGCGCGGCCCCGCGCACCCGGCGACGCTCCTGCGCCGCGGCAAGGTGGAGGAGCTCGCGACCCTGGCGCGCGAGCGGCGGGCCGGTCTGGCGATTTTCGACGACGACCTCTCTCCGGCCCAGGTCCGGAACCTCGAGGAGGCCCTGTCCCTCAAGGTGCTCGACCGCTCGGCGCTCATCCTCGATATCTTCGCGCGCCGCGCGCGCTCACGCGAGGCGCGCACCCAGGTGGAGCTCGCCCAGCTGCGCTACCTGCTGCCGCGCCTGACGCGCCAGTGGGGGCACCTGTCGCGCCAGGCCGGCGGCATCGGCCAGCGGGGCGTGGGCGAGACGCAGCTCGAGATCGATCGCCGTCTGGTCCGGCGCCGCATCGCGCGGCTGGCCGAGGACCTGGCGCGCATCGAGACCGAGCGCGGGGAGCAGCGCAAGAGGCGGCGCGCCGAGCCGCGCGTGGCGCTGGTCGGCTACACCAACGCCGGCAAGTCGACGATCCTGAATCTCATGACCGGCGCCGGGACGTTCGTGGAGGATCGCCTCTTCGCCACGCTCGATCCGCTCGTCCGCCGCTGCGACCGCGGCGGCCGCCCGCCGTTCCTCCTGATCGACACCGTCGGGTTCATCCGCAAGCTGCCGCATCACCTGGTCGCGTCGTTTCGCAGCACGCTGCAGGAGGCGGCCGACGCCGATCTGCTCCTCGAGGTGGTCGACGCGAGCTCCGAGACGCTCGAGGATCATCTGAAGACGACCCGCGAGGTTCTGGCCGACCTGGGCTTCGCCGACCGGCCGGTGCTCGTGGTCTTCAACAAGATCGATCGCGTGGCCGCCGTCCGCCTCGACAGGCTGCGGGCCGCGCATCCCGACGCCCTGCTCGTCTCGGCCCTCGACCCAGCACAGGCCGATCGGCTCGAGCAGCGCCTGCGCGCCGCCCTGGCGCGGGCGCGTCGCGAATCGCGGCCGGAGCCGTCGGCGCAGGCGGGGCCGCGGCAGGCGGCGGGAGGGGCCTCGTGAGCCGGCGGGCCGGGCGCAAGATCCGGGTCGCAGTGATCTTCGGCGGCCGCTCCGTGGAGCACGAGGTGTCGCTGGTCTCCGCCCGCGCCATCATGGGGGCGCTCGATCGGCGGCGCTACGAGGTCGTTCCGATCGGCATCACCAAGCGCGGCCGCTGGGTGACCGCCGGGACGCACTACGCGCTGCCGGCCGATCCGTCGGCCGGCGGCCTGATCGTCCTGGCCGACGGACGGCGCACGGAGCGCCGCCCCGTGCCGCGGGGCCGCCGCGGCGCGCGGCGGTCCGGGAGCCTGGGCGGGCCGATCGACGTCGTCTTCCCGGTGGTGCACGGCACCGGCGGCGAGGATGGATCGCTCCAGGGCCTGCTGGAGCTCGCCGACCTGCCGTACGTCGGCGCCGGAGTCCTCGGATCGGCCCTCGGCATGGACAAGGCGCTGATGAAGGCGGTCTTCCGCGAGGCCGGCCTGCCGATCGCCGACTATCGGGTCTTCCGGTGCCGCGAGGTGGAGCGCGATCCCGAAGGGGTCGCGGGAATCGCGGAGGAGGCGTTCGGGTACCCCTGCTTCGTGAAGCCGTCCGGCCTCGGGAGCAGCGTCGGCGTCAGCAAGGCGAAGCATCGCCGGGGCCTGCTCGAAGGGCTGCGCCTGGCGGCGCGCTACGATCACAAGGTGATCGTGGAGCGTGGGATCGACGCGCGCGAGATCGAGTGCAGCGTCCTCGGGAACGACGTGCCGGAGGCGTCGGTGCCCGGCGAGATCATCCCGGCTAACGAGTTCTACGACTACCGGGCGAAGTACGTCGACCCGGGATCGCGCCTGGTGATCCCGGCCGCGCTCGGCGAGGAGCAGACGCGCAGGGTCCGCGACATCGCCGTGCGCGCCTTCCAGGTCCTCGATCTCGCGGGGATGGCGCGCGTCGACTTCTTCCTCGACAGGGCGACCGATGCGATCTTCCTCAACGAGGTGAATACCATCCCCGGGTTCACGCCGATCAGCATGTATCCGAAGCTCTGGGAGGCGAGCGGCCTGCCGTTCTCCGAGCTGGTCGACCGGCTCATCCGGCTGGCGCTCGAGCGCCACGCCGAGAAGAAGACGCTGATCACGAGCTATCAGCCGCCCGGCAACGGCACCCGGGGCGGGCGGCTTGACAAGAAGCGCGCGGGATCTTAATTTTGTAACTCCTCGCGGGCGATATTTCCCCCAGGGAGGTCGGCGGGCGCGACGATGCTCGATACGAACGTACTCGTTCTGAACCGGCTCTTCCAGGCGATCCAGGTGACGACGGTCCGGAAGGCCTTCTGTCTCCTGTACAAGGGACAGGTGCGGGCGGTCGCGGCCGACTACACCACCTATGACTGGGAGGACTGGGTCGACGTCCCGCCGCAGCCGCACGAGGACTCGATCGTCACGCCGTCCATCCGCATCCGGATCCCGCGCGTCATCCTCCTCGTCGACTTCGACCGCCTGCCGCGGCACGAGGTGCGCTTCACGCGCAAGAACATCTTCTACCGCGATCGCAGCCGCTGCCAGTACTGCGGGCAGAAATTCCAGACGCGCGACCTCAACCTCGATCACGTGGTGCCGTTGTCGCGCGGGGGCAAATCGACCTGGGAGAACGTCGTCTGCTGCTGCGTCGCCTGCAACTCGAGGAAGGGCGGGCTGCTCCCGGAGGAGGCCCGCATGCGGCTGATCAAGTCGCCGGTGAAGCCGCGCTGGCACCCGCTCGTGAAGATCTCCTTCACCTCCGGGCAGTACGAGGTCTGGAAGAACTTCCTCGACATCGCCTACTGGAACACCGAGCTGCGCGAGGGCTGAAGCTCCCGCGCGGGGCGAGGTTCCTTGCAATGGCCCGGACCGTGTGCTAACGTCCGGGCGTGTCCTACTACCGCACGCAGTACGGCCCCGAGATTGGCCTCGGCGGGCGGATCACCCCCGGCATCAAGGCCCTGATCGTCGCGAACGTCGCCGTCTTCGTCCTGCAGGTGCTGGCCCGCACCCTCGGCGACAGCGGCATCGAGCCGATCTTCGGGCTCACCCCCGCGTTCGTCTTCGGCAACCTCTGGGTCTGGCAGATCGTCACCTACATGTTCCTGCACTCCACCGCCTGGCTGGGGCACCTGCTGCTGAACATGCTGATGCTCTGGATGTTCGGCACGGAGGTCGAGAAGGTCTGGGGGACGCGCGAGTTCGTGAAGTATTACTTCATCTGCGGGATCGGGGCAGGGCTCGTGACCTGCCTGGTCTTCCCGCACAGCACGACGATCGGCGCCTCGGGGGCGGTCTTCGGCGTCATGCTCGCCTACGGCTTCCTCTTCCCAGATCGGCGGATCTTCTTCTGGTTCATCTTCCCGATGCGGGCGGTCAGCTTCATCCTGCTGTGCATCGGCGTCGAGCTCTTCTCGCTCCTCAGTCTGTCGGACGGCGTGGCCCACTTCGCCCACCTGGGCGGCGTGCTCTTCGGCTACCTCTACCTGAAGCGGGTCTGGAGGATCCGGCAGTTCGTGTCCGAGCTCCGCTGGAAGCTGCGCCGCCGCCGCTTCCGCATCCTCCGGCAGGACGACGAGCACTACCCCTTCCACTGAGGTAGCCCGGATCTCTCACCGGACGAGTGGGTGCGCCGCCGGCCGGGGCTCACGCAAGAATCGACCGGGCTGGCTCGGGGTCAGGCGCGCGGCCGGGCTCTCCGGTGGCCGCCTATCGGCAGATCGATGCGAGGTGGGCGGCGGCGGTGTCGTCGCCGAAACGCTCCGGCACGACGGCCGGGATCTGTACCCGACCGATCTCACGGATCGCGCCGTTGGTGAAGTCGAGGAGGCGCAGCATGCCGGCGCGGTCGGGGAGGGTGAGGACCAACGAGCGGCAATCGGCGTCGGAGCTGACCCCCCAGAGCGCCCCATGGTGCATCGGAGGCCCGCTGCCATCGCTGCCGCCCTCGATCGTCAGGTCGGACCGCACCCAGATCGGTCCGCTACCCCCTTTGTTTCCCCCCTTCGGAGGGGGACCGGGGCCGTCGTGGCCCCCCTCGATGGCGACGCGACCGGGGGCTCGAGTAAGGTCGATGCCGAGGACACTGGGTGCCGCCAGGAGCGAGCCGGTCGACAGCTCGATCGGCGCGTAGAGGTAGCGACTCCCCTGGGCGATCCAGAAGAGGTACGAGCCGGTGGCGGAGGTCGCGACGCGCGGCAGCAGGTCATTGCCGGGACCGAAGGTCAGGAAATGGAGGTCGGTCCAGCCGGCCTGGGCGAAGCGCGCGTAGGCGATCTTGAGATAGACACCGTCGGAACGGCTCCAGACCACGACCGGCTTCCCCGAGGTCGGGTCGATGGCCAGGCTCGGCGATCTGTCGTAGGCCGCGTCGGTGGTGTCGGCCACGACCCCAACACGCGTCCCCGCGCCGTCGCTCACCGAGTAGGCGATCGCCGAGGGCCGGGCGTCGGGATCGTCGACAGGACCGCGGGCGCGCACCTCCCAGACGCTGTAGACCGCGCCGTCCGGAGCGGTGATCGAGCCGGCGGCGCTCGCCGGCGGCGAGGACACGAGCAGTAGGACGCACCCCGCCGCGCCGATCCGCAGCACCGTCCGTCCCCACCACCTGCTGCCCATGCACGTCACCCCTAGAACGGAGACTTCAGATTGATGATGTCGCTCACGTCGAACGTCCGCAGGAACTCCTTCAGCACCCCGAGGTGGGGGAAGAGCTCCTGAAGCCTCCCGAAGTACCGGTCGCTCTGTTGGTCGTTCCCCAGGAGGAGATGGATCTCGCCGAGCAGGTAGAAGCAATTCCTCAGGATGTCCTTGTATTGTCTCTCGGTCGAGAGGGCCAGGGCCTTCTCTCCGTACTCTCCGGCCAGTTCCAGCTCCTTGAGCTGGAGGTAGGCGAAGCTGAGATCCTGGTAGCACTCGGCGAGACAGCGCGTGTTGCCGTTCTGGAGCGTCATCTGCAGCGCCTCCAGGATGACCGCGACGCCCTGCCGGTGGCGTTTCTTGAGGAGGAGGCAGTAGCCGAGATTCTCCTTGATCCAGTCCATCGGATAGTACCCGGACGGATCCCCCTTCTGGCAGAGGGTCTGCGCGAAGCGGTACTCCGCCAGCGCGTCGTCCAGGTAGCTCATGTTCATGTAGATGTTGCCGATCAGGTTGTGGCAGGAGGCCTTCCAGCCGTGGTCATCGATCCGATCGGAGGTCCGCAGGGCCCGTTTGGCATAGAAGAGCGCCTTCTCCAGGCGTCCCTGCCGGCGCAGGGCGCTCGCGAGGTACCAGGCGGCGGCGAAGACGATGTGCGGGTCTTCGCTCTTGAGCAGGATCTCGCGCAGCCCTTCTTCGGACTCCTGGAGCCGACCCATGTTGAGCTTGACGGAGCTCAGGTTGCAGGTCGCCCTGAAGAGTAGCTGCTGATCCTGGAGCTGCTCTGCGATGCGGCGCGCCTCCGCGAAGGTCTCGATGGCGCGCTCGTGCTCCTCCTGTGCCAGCTGGGTCCTGCCTGTCGCGGTCAACTCGGCATAACGGACGACCAGGTCGGCGGACATGGCCCGGGGCTCCTCAGTTGCTCTTCTTGTTGTTGAGCCGGTCCTCGTTCAGCAGCTTGAACTGGATGAAGTCCTGGACCTCCTCCTGCGCCCGTGGGGACAGACGCTGGTACTGGCGGAGAAGCTCGGCGTCGTGATCCTTCACCGACGAGGAGATCTCCTCGTGGAAGAAGTCGGCGATGTTCATCTCGAAGATCGAGAGGATCTTGAAGAGGGTCTCGAGGCTGACCTTGTACTCCCCGTTCTCCATGCGACAGAGGTCGGACTGCTGGATGCCGATGCGAGCGGCGAGGTCGGCCTGGGTCAGGGTGCGATCCTTCCGCAGTGAGCGGATCCTGGACCCGACGAGGAGGCTCTGCTTTCTAAATTTTGACGGGACCATGGGCACTTCCCTGGCTCGGCCTGCCGAAGGCCCTTTCAGCGCAAGGGGTTGGAGCCGATGCCTGCAAAGCAAATACCCCTTGACACGGTTGCCACGCTACCATATACTTGCGTCGTCAGCTCACACAGAAAACCCATTCGCCGCGTCAATTGCTTGATGAGCCCATCGAGACGCAACGCGAAAGCAGTCCTCTTCCGGTCCTCGCAGGCCGGCAGTCGCAGGACAGCCCTGCCCGTTCCGACCTTCGCGTGGGGGGCGCAGCCTTCACCAGTTTGAAACGTCTTTGGAACCAAATCGGCTCCAAAAATTTGACATAAATGTATGGCGTTACGGAATGGAAGTCAAGGAAAAAGAGCCCCCGACCCGGGCACGCCCCGGTGAGGAGAAGGACGGGACGCGATGGCGAAAGGCTCCACCGATAGGAACTCCTGCGTTGGGAAGTACCTTCAGGAGATCAGCGAGTTCCCCCTCCTGACGAAGGAACAAGAGCAGTCGATCGCTCTGCGCATGCTCGACGGCAAGGAGGAGAACTCGTACCACGACCTGGTCAAGTCGAACCTGAGCTTCGTGGTCAAGATCGCCAGCGAGTACAGGAACATGGGGCTCCCCTTCGAGGACCTTCTCAACGAAGGGAACATCGGGCTCATCGAGGCCGCCCACCACTTCGATCACACCCGCGGCACGAAGTTCATCACCTACGCCATCTGGTGGATCCGCAAGTCGATCCTGAAGGCCCTGTCCCAGCACTCCGCCATGGTGCGCATCCCGAACTACCAGCTCAAGAAAGTCAGGAACGTGAGGAACACCGAGCGGATGCTGTCGCGCGAGCTGGGACGCGAGGCCGACCGCGAGGAGATCTCCAAGGAGCTGCGGGTCACCATCGCCAAGATCGACGAGATCCTGCAGATCAAGATGCGGGAGATGTCCCTGGACGACAAGGTCGGGAGGGACAAGGACACCCCGATCTCCGATTACCTCGTGGACGGTCGATCGATCAACCCCGAGGACGAGCTGATCAAGCACGAGAATCAGGGGCTCATCCGCCTGTCGCTGCGCAGCCTCACCGACCAGGAGCAGACGGTCATCATCAACCGCTTCGGTCTGGAAGGGGGCCGCACCTTCACCCTCAAGGAGATCGGCGAGAAGCTCGGAGTCTCGCGCGAGCGGGTCCGCCAGATCGAGAACCAGGCGAAGAAGAGATTGCGCAAGCTGATCGCCCGCCAGCAGCGGATCGACGCGCCGGCCCGGGGGATCGACTTCGAGAAACGGCCGCAGGGGGCCACCTCCGTCCCGCCCCTGGTCGCCCGCGTCAAGCCGGGCGGCACGATGTCACACTGACCGATCGGCGACCCCTTCACCGACGACCCCCGCGTCCCGGGACGGCGGTCTGTGACCCGCGCCGCCCGTGCGCCGTCCGTTGAAATGCGCCGATCCGCTATGCTATCCTGCGAATTCTCGTGAACGCTCCACTCGCGGGAAGGACGGCGGATGCGCTTGACGCGCGATCAGATCGGGCAGATCTCCCAGCGGATCGTCCGCGGACTGATCAGGGACGAGATGATCGAGAGCGACGCCCCGGAGAAGACGATCGATCTCCTCGTCCAGGTCTTCACGGCGGATCTGACCGCCGAGGATCGCCTCAACGACGAGGTGCGGGAGATCTTGCAGAGCCACGCCGACGAGATCAACCGCGGCATGGTCAACTACCAGGAGCTCTTCCGCAAGGTGAAGGCAAAGCTGGCCCGCGACCGCAAGCTGGTCATCTAGGGATCGCCATGAAGCTCAGCCACGAGCGCTGCGTGCACCTCTCCCACCTGTTCGTCAACGCCCTGGAGGACGACGACGCCGTGGAGTTCCTGCGCGATCCGAACGACATCCGCCTCAAGGTGCTGCAGATCCTGGAGGCGGAGATGGCCAAGGAGGAGGAGCTGGAGGAGAGCATCCGGCGCAAGATCGCCCACCAGAAGAGGGACATCCCGGAGGGAAGCGCCGAGTGGGACCTGCTCTTCCGCAAGTACTACGACGAGGAGATGAAGAAGATCAAGAGGGTCCGCGAGTAGCGCGGGCCGCGTCCTCCCGGGGCCCGTCCGCACTCCCTCCCGCCCCGATCGCCCGGCGCCCGAGACGTCGAAGATGACCTCCACCCGCCAGATCGTCGTCGGCACGGCCGGCCACATCGACCACGGCAAGAGCCTGCTGGTGCGAGCCCTGACCGGCATCGACCCCGACCGCCTCAAGGAGGAGAAGGAGCGCGGCATCACGATCGACCTCGGCTTCGCCCGGCTGACGCTCGACGACGGCACGCGCGTCGGGTTCGTCGACGTCCCGGGGCACGAGCGCTTCGTCAAGAACATGCTGGCCGGGGTCGGCGGGATCGACCTCGTCCTGCTCGTGATCGCCGCCGACGAGTCGATCAAGCCGCAGACGCGCGAGCACTTCGACATCTGCCGGCTGCTCAGGATCCCTCGCGGGATCATCGTCCTGACCAAGACCGACCTCGTGGATCCCGACATCCTGGATCTCGTGCGGCTCGAGGTGCGCGAGTTCGTGGCGGGGTCGTTCCTGGAGGCGGCGCCGATCGTCGCGGTCAGCGGCAAGACCGGCGCGGGGCTTGACGATCTCAAGCGGGTGCTCGAGGACCTGGCGCGGGCGATCCCGGCGCGTCCCGTCGAGGGTCTGGTCCGTCTTCCGGTCGATCGCTCGTTCAGCATCAAGGGGTTCGGGACCGTCGTGACTGGGACGCTGATCGCCGGCGCCATCCGCGAGGGGGACGAGGTGGCGATCCTGCCGCAGGGGAACACGGCGCGGGTGCGCGGCCTCGAGGTGTTCAACCAGGCGACCCCCGTCGCCCTGCCGGGGCAGAGGACGGCGGTGAACCTGCAAGGCGTGGAGCCGTCGGCGATCGAGCGCGGCGACGTGCTCACCGCGCCCGGCGTCCTCGAGCCGTCGCACCTGCTGGACGTCTCCCTCGATCTGCTGAAAGACGCCGGCGCGGGGCTCAAGGATCTCGCCCGGGTGCGATTCCATCACGGCACGCTCGAGGCGATGGCCCGGGTGAAGCTGCTGCAGGGGCCCGCGGTCCCGCCCGGAGGACAGGCGTTCGCCCAGCTGCGGCTGGAGCGGCCGGTGGCCGCCCTCCCGGGCGACCGCTTCATCCTGCGCCGCTACTCCCCCTCGGTGACGATCGGTGGCGGCGCGATCCTGCATAACGCGCCGCCCAAGCTGCGGCCCGCGGCCCCCGGTGCGCGCGAGCGCTTCCTGCGCCTGGCCGACCCGTCCCCGGCGACCCGCCTGAGGGTGCTGCTAGACGAGGCGGGGGAGCGTGGCCTCTCGGCCCCGGAGCTGCGCGCCCGGACCGGTCTCGACGCGGCGGCCGCCGCGGGTCTCCTCGAGCCGGCCGTCGGCGCCGGCGACGTGGCGATCCTGAAGACGACGCCGCGCCGTTACCTCTCCGGGCCGACGCATCGTGACCTGGCCCGGCGGGTCCTCGCGGAACTGGAGGCGTTCCACCGGCGTGAGCCGCTGCAGGAGGGGCTTCCCAAGGAGGAGCTCCGCACGCGCCTCTTCGCCGGCGGCCACCCGGACGTCTTCCGGAGCCTGCTCGCGGAGCTGGCGGAGGGCGGTCGGCTCCGCCTCGAGAAGGATCGGGTCGCCCTCGCCGCGCACCGCATCGCCCTCGCACCGACGGAGGCCTCCCTGATGGAGCGGATCGAGTCCCGCTTCGCCTCGGCCGGCACCAATCCGCCGGAGCTCCAGGCGGTGGCCGCCGACCTCAAGGCCGATCCCCGTCAGGCGGAGAAGCTGTTCCACCTCCTCCTGAGCCGCGGGCGGCTGGTGCGGATCCAGGACGGCAAGGTCTTCCACGTCCAGACGCTCGAGGAGCTCAAGAGGCGCCTGTGGGAGAAGCGCGCCCAGAACCCGGTCATCGACATCTCCGACTTCAAGGATCTGAGCGGCACCAGCCGCAAGAACGCCATCCCGCTGCTCGAGCACCTCGATCAGGTGCGCGTCACCCGTCGTGAAGGGAACCGGCGGGTGATCCTGCCGCCACCCCACCCCTCCGCCCCCTCGAATTGACAGTCCCCCGGGTGGAGTCTAAGATGCTCATGAGGTGACCCCATGGGTTCGATAGGCGTTCCCGAGCTGATCTTGATCTTCGTCATCGTGCTGCTGATCTTCGGAGGCAAGAAGATCCCCGAGCTGGCGCGCGGACTCGGCGCGGGCATCCGCAGCTTCAAGGATGCCCTGCACGAGGACGGCCAGGGGGACAAGAAGGACAAGACCCCCTAGAAGCCCGCCCGGCTTTCGAACGGGACGCCGCGCTCCGCCCCACCGGACCCTCCCCGAGGGCGGGGGTCGGAGCCCCGGCCCGCTCCTTTCCGCCATGGACACCCCCCCAGCCGCGACCTCGCCCCAGGCCAAGGAAGCGATCGCCTTCCAGAGAGAGGCGGTGGCGCGCCTGAAGAGGGAGATCCTCGGGGTCGACCGGAACAGCCGGAGGCGCTACATCCGGGAGTTCCACGAGGAGTTCAGGACGTTCGAGGGGATCTCCTCCCTCGACGATCTCGCGATCGCCTGCTACAAGGCCGACATCGTCTACCTCGGCGACTACCACGCGCTCCCCGCGTCGCAGGAGTTCGCCGCCCGGCTGCTGGGCGACATCGCGGCGCGCTCGCGCGATCTGGTGCTCTGCCTGGAGATGGTCTACGGCCGCGACCAGCCGACGCTCGACCGCTACACGAAGGGGCAGATCGACGAGGCCGAGTTCCTGCGGCTGATCCGCTACGACCTCGACTGGGGATACGACTGGAGCGCCTTCCGCAAGCTGTTCGACGTGGCGCGCGAGCACGGCGTCTCCGTCCTGGGCATCGACTGCGGCCCGCGCAGCGGCTTCCGTTACATCCGCCGGCGCGACGCCTACGCGGCGGCGCGCATCGCCGACGCGATCGAGCGGCGGCCCTCAGCCCGCGTGGTGGTCGTGATCGGCGAGTCCCATCTCGCCCGCAATCACCTCCCCCGCAAGGTCACCGACCAGCTCAAGAAGAGGGGGCTGCAGAAGCGCGGGGTGATCGTCCTGCAGAACCTGGAGGAGATCTACTGGCAGCTCGCCGAGCGGGGCCTGGAGCAGGTGGACGTCGTGAGCCTCGGGGCCGGCCGCTTCTGCTGCTTCAGCGCCAGCCCCATCGCGAAATACGAGGCCTACCGCAACACGCTCGAGTCCTGGAAGGAGGGCGAGGTCGACGGCGAGGCGATCGATCTGACGTCGACCGTGCACGGCATGATCGACACCATCCTGAGGTTCCTCGGCGTGGACAAGTACCGGCACCGCGTTCATCGGTCGGGGCACGCCCCCGAGCCTCTGGTCGACGTCTATCCCGAGGTCTACTCGGGGCTCGAGGAGAAGGACATGAGGCGCCTCCTGCGCGGCCACGGCTTCGAGACCGAGGAGGTGGACGAGATCCTCTCCCGCACGTCGCAGAGCGGCTCGTGCTACATCCCGCGCATGAACGCCATCATCATCGGGCAGCTCAACATGGTGCACGCGGGCGAGGAGGCGGCCCACTTCGTCAACCTCGTCCTGAAGGGGGAGGTCTACAACGCGGCGCCGCGCGAGATGCCCCAGCACGACCTGTTCTACACCGGCGTGCTGGAGGAGGCGCTCGGCTTCTTCGGCTCGAAGCTCATCGACGCCAGCCGCAACCACTTCTTCGAGACCGAGTTCTACCAGTACTACCGCAAGGACCGCGAGACGATCGAGAAGAACACGCCGTACGGCTACGAGGACTTCAACGCCATCATCCACTTCATCCTGCTGCACAAGAAGTTCGAGCAGGACTACCAGGACTACGACGAGGTGCCGGCCGAGATCCTGGAGGGGATCCGCGCGGAGCCGCGCCGCGCCAATATCCTGATCCACGAGCTCGGGTACTTCCTGGGCCAGCAGATCTATGACGCCTACCGCGCGGGGACGCTCCACCGGCGGGAGATCGCCCGCCTGTTCCGGCTGTCGTTCCGGGAGAGCGGCAGCGCGCTCGAGACTTACCTCGATCTCACGGAGAAGGTGCGGCCGCCGGCGCCCGCCGCTCAGGCCGCGTCGCCGGAGCCCTAGTCGGACGCGGCGCGGCGGAACATCACGCCGGTCGCCGTGCTGAAGGTGAAGGGGGCGGGGATCGGCTCGAGGAATCCCAGGCGGACCAGCGCCTCGAGGGCCTCGAGCGCCTCCGCCAGGCCCCAGCCGCACAGCCGCTGCGCGTCCTCGGCCACGACCTGGAGCGGGCCCCCGGCCGCGAGCGCCCGGAGCAGATCGCGGCAGCGCGCATGGACCCCGCGGTCCCGGCCGGCGCACAGGTCGCGCACGGCCGCCGCAGACAGCAGGGCCACCGCCCGCCCGAGGATCGGGTCGGGGAACTCGAGGAAGACGTCGAACCGTTCGGGCCGGTCGCGGTAGGCGCAGGAGGCGCCGCTGCCGCGGTCGCCTCCCGAGACGGCGAGCATCAGGTCGAGGCCGACGTGCTCGATCAGGTGGGCCACCGCCCATCCCGCCGGATCGGGATCGGGCCGCCCGCGGCCGGGCGCGAGGAGATCCCCCCGCGCGCGCAGCCAGGCGTGCAGGGCCCCGCCATCGCCGCACTCGTGCCGCGGCAGGCCGGGACAGAGACGCAGCGCCCTCTCCCGCTCCGGAGCCCCGAGCGCTCCCACGCGGTGGTGCAGATCCTCTCCGACGTCGACGGTCAGGCGGACACGTGGCGTTCCCGGGCGGAACTCCGGGTTCAGGGCCGCGGCGGCCGGGAAGGGGCCGTGGGCCAGCTCCCGCACGCGCAGGCCGCCGGAGAGATCCTCCGGGTCCTCCAGGGGTGCCTCCGGGGGCCGCCGCCCGGGCGCGGCGCGGCTCTGCATCTTGTCGCGGAAGCGGCGGCAGAGCTCGTCCGACACCAGACCCCTCCTCCCGGAGCGCCGGGCAGGCGCCCGTTCAGCGCTCGAACTTCAGATCGTCCTGATCCAGGGTGCCGTGCAGGGAGATCCTGTACTCGCCGGTCTCCTTGTTGACCATCTCGACCCGCGCGGCGGCGCTGACCGAGTGGACGAGCAGCTCCCCGATCTTCGAGCGGAGCGTCCCGGGCGAGGTCGGGGAGGCCTCGAGGGTCGGCAGGTCCTGGAGCCGGAATCGCGACATGGCGTGCGGTCCTCCCTGTAGGCGGCCGCGGACGGCGCGAGCGCCGTCTCAGGCAGCGTCGAATGGCGTCTTCTCGACGTCGATCGTCCCGTGCAGCACGACGTGGTATTCGCCGGTCTTCGGGTTCATCGATTCGATCCGCACCCGCGCCGAGGTGGAGCTGATCAGCATCTCGCCGAGCTTGGCGCGCAGCGCCGCCGCCGAGGTCGGCGCGGCCTCGAGCAGCGGAAAGTCCTCCAGACGGAACCGGCTCATCGGTCCTCCTCCTCGTGGGTACGGCCGCCCTCCATCACCTCGCGCGTCTCGTCCGGGGCGGGCGGGGTGAACGAGCAGCCCGCGGTGCGGCGATAGGCCGGCAAGGCGATCGCGTCGCCGTGACGGCTCACCTCGATCTCGAGGTCCCGCTCGATCTCGTCCACCAGGTCGTTGAGGATCGTCGCCCCGAGGACGCCGCTCCGGCCCGACCCCGAGACCTCCTGGAGCGGGCTGGGGCGCCCTTCGTGTCCCGGTCCGGGGGGCAGTCCGCCCCGTCCGTCCACGACGCTCGCCCCCGCCAGCATCTCGGCCTCGTCGGCACCGACGCCGCGCGACCCGACGGCCGGCCCGCCAGCCGGAGGCGCCACGGCGCTGCGCGCCGGCCCGACCGGCGCGCCGGGCGCCGCCGGTCTCTGGGACGTGGGCGCGCCGCGAAACGCGGGCAGCGGCGGGAGCGGGATCCTCTGCCTAGGCGGCGGCGCCGGCTCCTTCGAGCCGGCGGGTGCTCTTCGCGGGGTGCGGTCAGTGCCCATCCTGGCTCCTTCTGCGCGGCGTCGAGGGCGCGCCGCCCGATGTCTCTCGGGCCCTGTCGTCGGCGCCGACCGAGCGCGGACGCCGCTCTCCGGCCTCGCCGGCCGGTCGAGCGCCCGCGGCCCGGCCCGGCCGGGATCCGAAGCTCCAGAACGAGCCCTCGACGAGTATCGGCCCGCGGGCCCGCGATCCGCTCCTGGCGGCGTTCGGGTCGGCCGGCGGCTCGGTGGTCTCCGGCGGGCGCGACGGCCGTGCCGGCTGCGCCGACGGAGGCATCAGCGGCTCCGGTCTGTCGGGCGGCAGGCGCGGCGGTCCGGGATCGAGGATCTCGTCCGCCACCGCGAAGGCGGCGGCAGGAGCCGAGATGCCCCGCGCGGCGGATCCCATCCAGGAGACGAGCCCCACCTCGTCGACGAACGGATCGGGATCCGGCGCCGGCGCGCGCGGCTCCCCCTTGCGGTTGGCGGGGCGTTCCTTGCCGCGCGCCCGGGACTTTGCGGCGTCGGGGACGGCCGAGGCCAGCGTGCTGTGCGGCCTCCGGAACGGACGGCGGACGTGCCGATCGGCCGGCTCGGCCGGAGCGGCCCCCTCGGTCGAGGAAGGCGTCTCGACCGTAACGGGCGGCTCGGCCGGCGCGACCGCCTCGGGTGGAGGGTGCGTCTCGGATGGAGGAGGTGTTACGGCCTCCATCGCGACCTCGAGGCCCGCACCGGTGGACGGCTCCGCCGCCGGGCCCATCACGGGCGCCTCGACCCCGAGGGACACCGTGTCCGCCAGCGGCGCCGCGTCCGGGGTTACCTCCACGTCCTGGATCGCGTCGGCGTCCGGAATCGCCTCCACGTCCGGCATCGCGTCGGCGAACGCGACCGCGATCGGCTCCGCGATCGAGTCCGTGACAGGTTCCAGGTCGGCCTCGCGCGGCTCCTCCATGGCGACGGCGACGATGCGACGCGCCAGGGCCAGCGCGATCCCGCCCTCCTCCGCCAGCCGCTCCGCCCCGGCTCCGGCGATCGCCTCGCTGGAGTCGAAGCCGGCGAGGGAGAGGCGATCGATCACCTCGCGGCCGAACAGTTGGACCAGCAGCGCGTTCAGCATTCCGCCACGACCTCCTGCGCGAGCGCCATGTAGTCCAGGCTGCCCCTGGCGCGCGGGTCGTAGTCCACGATCGGCAGCCCGTAACTGGACGCCTCCTTGAGCTTGACGTTGGAGTGGATCACCGTCTGGAACAGCGCCTCGCCGAAGTAGCCGGTCAGATCCTTCAGGATCTCGCGGGCGAAGGAGGTGCGGCCGTCGAACATCGTCGCCAGGGCGCGCACCCGCACCGGGTCGCCCGACTCTCCCGGCAGGCCCTGAATCAGCTCCAGGAGCTGGCTGACCCCGTACAGCGCGAAGAAGCCGGTCTCCACCGTGATGATCGTCTCGTTCGCGGCGCGCACCGCGTTGGCCGTGAGGAGGCCGCCGGTCGGCGGGCAGTCGATCAGGACGAACGCGTACCGCCCCTCCACGTCGGCCAGTGCGCGGCTGAGGGTCTCCTCGCCGTGCGGCAGCCCGCCGAGGCGCTGCTCCGCCAGCAGCAGCCGCGGGCTCGAAGGCGCCAGGTCGAGGTTGTCCGACACCGATCGCACCACCCCCGCGAGCGCGCCGCCGTTCGTCAGGGTGTCGTAGACCGTGGCCCCCTCCAGGGCCGGCTTGCCGCGGCTCAGCCCGAGCGAGGCGTGCGCCTGTGGATCGAGATCGACGATGAGCGTCCTCTCCCCGAGGCGGGCCAGGCAGGCGCCAAGGTTGATGGCGGTGGTCGTCTTGCCGCTGCCGCCCTTCTGGTTGGCGATGGCGATCACCCGCATTCGCTCGTTCCCTCTCCTTCGTCGCGCCCGGCCTCAGCCGGCGCGCGGCACCCCGGCCGCCTGACGCGCGTTGATCTCGAGCAGCAGCGATCGCCCGACTCCCCGGAAGCAGGCGGCGGCCGGAGCGGCCGGCTGGTTCAGGAGGATCGGCAAGCGGGCGGCGACCGAGGCCGGCACGCGCGGATCCTCCAGGACGTGCCCCAGATAGAGGAGCGCCCGGCCGAGGAACCTCTGACTGATCCGATCCATGCGCGCGAAGACCTCGAGCCCCTCCATGGCGGTGCGCGCCCGGTTCACCACCAGCGACAGCCGCGCCGTCCCGTTGTTGTGGGCCACGTTCTTGATGACGGCGTACGCGTCGGTCATCGCCGTCAGGTCGGGAGTCGTGACCACGAGAATCTCGCCGAGCGCGTAGAGGAACGAGGTCGTCGCCCGGCCGATGCCGGCCCCCGTGTCGACCAGCACCGCCTCGGCCCGGTCCCCGAGATCCTCCATCGCCGCGACCAGCCGGTGGAGGCGGGACGGATGCATGTCGGCCATCTCCGGGAGGCCCGACCCGCCCGCGGCCAGGCGCAGGCCGACCGGCCCGAACTCGGCCACGTCATCGAGCGCCGCCCCCTGCTCGATCACCTCGAGCACCGTCCGCGCCGGTCGCATGCCGAGCAGGAGGTGGAGGTTCGCGAGCCCCATGTCGGCGTCGACCGCCAGCACCCGGACGCCTGCGGCCGCGAGGTGCACCGCCAGGTTGCTGGTGAGCACCGACTTCCCGGTTCCGCCCTTGCCGCTGGTGACGCAGACGATCGTCGGGCGCGGGCCGGACGGCGCCACGGGCGCCTGATCGCGCGAGGCCGGGGGGTGGGGGGCGGCGGAGGGGAACGGCGCGGCTGCCAGATCGCGGAGTCCCCTCCCGAGGCGCCGCTTCATCCGATCGTCCTCACGGTCGATCCCCGCCGCGCTCCCTGCGGTGGCGATCGAAGCGCTCGAACTCCTCCATCTCTTCGACCGTCAGCGTCTCGAACGGATCGGCGGCGTTGGTCTCCTGCAGGAACGCCTCCAGGGGATCGTCGCGCACGGCCTCGACCTCCGCCACGATCTCGGCCGCCACCGAAACCGGTCGCTCCTCGCCGGCCTCCGGGGATTCGGCCGACGGGGACGCGGTCGCAGGCTCGGTCGAGCCGTCCGTCTTCTCCGCCCCCGGCAGCGCGATCCCGAAGATCGGCGCGGCCGGCTCGATCAGCACCCCCCTCTCCCCGCCGCCCGGGATGGCGCGGGCGAGGAGCGGCGTCACCGGCGCCGCCAGGAGGGCGAGGCGGTGCAGGAAGGCGTGCGTGAAGGAGGAGGCGAGGAGCAGGCAGCGCATCGGCCCGTCGCCCGCGACACCCGAGCCGGCGTACAGACGCCTCAGGAGATCCCGCTGATCGGTCGCCCAGAGGTACTGGTCGAGGAGCCGCAGCAGGGCGGCGTCGTTGCCGCCGCGCGCCACCGCGAGGATCGCCAGCGACCCCGAGGGGCCGGTGCCGAGGATGTCGATGGGGCCCGCCGGGCCCGCCATGAGATCGACGTCGAGGACGCGGAACCCGCCCTCCACGAGCGCGGGCTGCGACAGGATCAGCGCCTTCAGACGATCGGGGTCACCGACAGGGCCGGTGGCGATGCGTGCTGGCATCGCTCGTCTCGACGCTCTCACGGGAGCATGTTGTGGTGGCCCGGGTCACGGCCGGGCCGGTCACGTATAGCCGAAGGCGACTGGGAAGCGTTGGTCGGGTGCCCGGGGGATGCGCGTTCGAGAGATTTCTCGCAGGGGCGCCGCCGCCTGCAGCCTCAGACGCCTGCCATCCTAGAGCGGCGCCTGGAGGATGTCAAGCATGCGGAGATTAGGTGGTCAGTGAGATCCGTCAGGGACCTCCGGGGATCGCGGGGCGGACCGCCCGAAGCTGATCGGGACGCCGTGGAAGCGCATGCGGCGGTAGAGCTTGGGGCGGCTCCAGCCGATGTACCGGGCGGCGCGCGTCTTGTCCCCCTCGAAACTGTGCAGGGCTTTCTCGATCATCAGTTGCTCGCCTGCCTTGCCGGCGGGGGAGTAGTGGGGAGGCTCCTCGGTGATCATCAGATGCCGGATCCGGTCGGGAAGATCCGAGGCGTCAATGCGCGGACCCTCACTCAACGCGACGGCGCGCTGCACCACGTTCTCCAGCTCGCGGATGTTTCCCGGCCACTCGTGGCTGGCCAGGAGCTCCAGCGCCCCCGGCGAAAACTCCTTGCGCGGCAGCCCCGTCTCGCTCGCGATGCGGTCCAGGAAGTGATTCACGAGCGCCGGGATGTCGTCCTTGCGCTCGCAGAGCGGCGGGAGGCTTATGGCTATGACGTTCACCCGGTAAAAGAGGTCCTCCCGGAAATGGCCCGCCTTGATGAGTCCCCGAAGGCTCCGATTGGTGGCCGAGATGATCCGGACGTCGACGTGGATCGTTTCCTTGCCTCCGACCGGGCGGACCTCGCGCTCCTGCAAGGCGCGCAGCAGCTTGCTCTGCATCCTGAGGCTCATGTCGCCGATCTCGTCCAGGAAGAGGGTGCCGCCGTCGGCCAGCTCGAGGATTCCCTTGCGGTCGCGGTCGGCGCCGGTGAAGGCGCCGCGGACATGGCCGAACAGTTCCGACTCCAGCAGGCTCTCGGAGAGAGCGGAGCAGTTCTCAGAGAAGAAGCGACGCGCGCTCCGTACGGACCGTTCGTGAATCGCGCGTGCAACCAGTTCCTTACCAGTCCCGCTGTCACCCTGAATCAGGACCGGCAGCGAGCAGGCTCCGGCCTTGTCGATGAGCTGGTGGACGCGGCGCATCGACTCTGTCGTTCCGATGATGCCGTGAGGGCGCACCCACGCGCCCGTCATCTGTTCCTCTGGGAGTGTCAGTACCTCGTCGAGAGCGGTGGCGGCCCCTCCGTATCCGGCCAGTCGTGGCGGCCCGCCGTCCCGCGTCAGAGACAGACCGTAGATCGCCTGCTTGCTGAGTGAGACGATGAGCCGCTTGGTCGCCTCCTCGAGCGCCTTCAGGTCCGCCAGATCCATCAGGCTTTCCACGGCAGCGTGCCTCTCGGCCAGTGTCCGCGCCTGGCCACCGATCCTGCGGAGGTCGGCCAGCCAGGAGCCGAGGTCGAGTCTCTTCGCGATAGATGTTGCCATTCTTCGAAGTCTCCTTCCCGCCAGCCGATGCGCCGAGACGGTGGCGTCGCTGGCCGGCGCCGAATCATGTGGGACGTTCGTTATGTCCGGTGATGCTCTTCCAAAGCAAGCGGGATACCACCGGGGTCTCCGGGCGCGCCGGCGGGGCAGTATGCATCCGAAACGTCTGAAGAACCTAAGGTTGGAGGGACGAGGCGGCGGTGTGACGCTCTCTGTCACACAATCGAGGGAGGCCGATCTGTACCATTGTGAGAAGGGGGTAGGCGTGGCGTGTCACACAGTATCACGCCGCCTGATCGCGACCCTTCCCGTAATCGGCGGGGATGCCGTACTCCTTCATTCGCCGGTAGAGCTTCTGCCGATTCCAGCCGATGAAGCGTGCCGCCTTCGCCTTGTCGCCAAGGTGGCGGCGCAGCGCCTCCTCGATCATGATCTGCTCGCCGGTCTTGCGGGCGCCGCCGTGTCCGCTCCCGTCCGCTCCCGCGGTCGCGCCCCGCGCGCCGCCGCGGATCGGATCGGGAAGGTCATCCACCGTGATGACGTCGCCGGGGGCCAGGACCACGAGACGTTCGACGGTGTTCTCCAGCTCGCGGACGTTGCCCGGCCAAGCGTAGACCGCCAGCAGGTCATCCACCCCCGGGCCGAGCCGCTTCGGGGTGCCGCCGTCCCTCGCACGCGCCCGCAGGAAGTGAGAGGCGAGGAGCGGGATGTCCTCGGGCCGGGCGCGCAGCGGCGGCACCTCGATCGTGACCACGTTCAGGCGGTAGTAGAGATCCTGGCGAAACCGCCCCTCGGCCATGAGTCCTTTGAGATCCGCGTTAGTCGCCGCGATCCAGCGGACGTCGACGCGGCGCGACGCGTTCTCTCCCAGGCGGCGCACCTCATTCTCCTGGAGGACTCGCAGAAGCTTCGCCTGGGTCGCCGGGGTCGTGTTGGTGATTTCATCCAAGAAAAGGGTGCCGCCGTGCCCCTCCTCGATGAGCCCGACGCGCTCACGCGCCGCCCCCGTGAACGCGCCGCGGGCGTAGCCGAACAGCTCGGCCTCCAGCAACGTCTCCGGGAGCGCCCCGCAGTCGACCGCCACGAACTTCTTTTTCTGGCGCGGCCCGGTGTAGTGGAGCGCCCGGGCGACCAGCTCCTTGCCCGTGCCGCTCTCGCCAACGATCAGGACGCTGCAATCGCTCTCCAGGACGCCAGAGATCACTTCACGCAACCGGGTCATGGCCGGGCTCGTGCCGATGAGGTTCTCGAAGCGGCCGCGGTTCTGCGCTTCCAGCTGGAGGCGGGCGTTCTCCGCCTTCATCAGGCCGAACACGCGCGCGTTCTCGATAGCGATCGCCGCCTGGCTGGCGAACGATTCGACGAACGCCCGCTCCTTGTCCGTGAAGAGCTGCGGCCCGCGGCGCGTATCCAGGTAGATCACACCCGCGACCTTGCCCCGGGCCCTCATCGGCACGCAGAGGATCGACTTGATTTCGTGCAGCACGACGCTTTTGTAGGCGGAAAGAGTCGGGTCCTTGCCGACATCGACCGTCAGGAGCGTCTGCCCGCGCGCAACCTGCTGGATCACAGACCGGCTGTACGTCTCGACTTCCTTGAGACTCTCCCGGTCCATACCCCGGGCACACTCCGGACGCAACTCACCCGTCACCGCGTCTCCCAGGAAGATGATGCCACGCTCCGCGCGCACGTTCTCGATCGCGAGGTCGAGGATGCCGGTCATCAGCTCGTCCAGGTCGAGGATCGAAGCGAGCCGCTGCCCGATGGTGCTGAGCGCCCCGAGCATCCTGCGAGAGATCATCTCGCTGCGGTTCGAGACGGCGAGGTCGTGTTTCGCCTGCTTGCCGACCTCCGCGAGCAGACGGTCGTAGCGCTCCCGCGCCTCGCGTACCCGCGGCTGCGACAGGTACGACTCTCGGTAGCGCTCTTCCTCGATGTTCATCGACAGCTCGTGGATCGTGAGCGCGGCCATCCGGTAGTAGCCCAGCGCCCGCTCATATCGCAGCATCTGCTCGTAGACTCGTCCGAGGAGGTATCCGGCCTGCCAGGAGAGCGTCCGATCGGCAGTCTTGTAGGCGATGCCAAGCGCTTCCTGGAGGCCGGACTCCGCCTGCTCGGCGAGGTTCGCGCCGAGCAACGCCTCCGCTCGAACGAGGAGCCCCGTCGCCAGATGCCACCGCATCCTCTTGCGTCGCGCCGTCTCCAGAAGTGGCCGCAACATTTCCTCCATGGCCTCGAGCCCTGCCCCCCGTCCCTGCTCGAACTGCGCCTGCGTCAGATTCGCCGACAGCCTCACGTCGAACGGCGACCGCTCCCCATATCGCGCGATCGCCTCGACGATCACTCCGTGCGCCTCATCCACCTTCCCTTGGTTCCAGAGCGCCATCGCCCTACACCGCTTAAGTTCCAGCATCCATTGCCAGAGCTGCGCTGACTCCACTAATTGGCAAGCGTGAGACGTAAGTCGATAAGCAGCGGAGTGACGACCCATGGCCAGAAGCAAGGTCGCCCAACTTGTTAGTAGCGCGATGGTGGCATCTGTCGAACCAAGGGTTCGGGCCGTAATCATCGAATGGCGGAGGGATATAAGAGCTTCCCTACTGTGGCCGATCGTGGAGAGCACTTGGCCGACGTTGGCCCCCGTTACGAGGATCGCCCGACTGTCGCCACCTGCCCTAGCGCCCTTAAGTGCGCCTCGATAGTAGCCCAGTGCTTTGCGCCAGCGCCCCTGAGCGCGATAGGTTTCACCAATATTTCCAAGGAACCGAGTGGCTTCGCCTTCGGCGGAGGAGGGCTGGTGACTCTCAAGGCCTCGCGTTTGATTTCGTCGAGCCTGTGCGTACATACCAAGCTCGGACTGCAGGATCCCCAGATTTTGAAGGGCGTGAGCGACTTGAACAGGTCTATCTGCATCGCGGAGAAGGCCATACTGTCGCCGCGCATAACTCAGGGCACGCTTGTACATTCCTGCCTTCCATAGGGCGGCCGATGCATCCATCATGGCGTAGGAGGCAATTACACGGTGACCATCGCGGCGTGCCATGCGGCCAGTCTTGTACAAGACACGCAGCCCCTCCCTCGGCCGCCCTAGAGAGCACATGGCGGAACCCACAAGCCACATAGCTTGCATCACTTCTCTTCGCATCCCGTTCGAGGTCGCGAGTTCTAGAGCCGAGCTGGCGAACTTGTAGTGATTGGGAGAGTCACCAATGTATCTGGCACATCGGGATCGGAGAATCCGCACCTTCGCCCGAAGTCCCGCAGGGAGGTCCGGATCTCCGTCAAGAGCGTCGAGCAAGTCGGACGATTCGGAGACCTGGCTCAGCTTTAAGAGGCAGTGGGCGAGACCGAGACGAAGCTCAACCTTTGCGAGGGAATCATTGACTTCCTGCGATAGCGCGAGCCTGAATGAGTTGACCGCAGCGACGTACTGAAGCTCTTCCTTCGCGCGGTTGGCCGCGGTAGAGCTCCACAAGATCACTTCGTCGCGCATCCCCGCTTCGGCGAAGTGCACAGAAGCCTTTTCAATAGAAGCTGTACCCTGCGATTGGTTGAGATAGAAGCGTGCCACCTTCTCATGAACCGACAGCCTCTTTCCTGGGGACAATCGCCTGAGAAGCACTGCACGCACAGACTCACTCGCAACCGAGTAACCGAGCACCCCATCACGAACTCGACATCGAAGGATCCCGCGATCTGCAAGTTGGCTACAGATGCGCCAAATGACGTCTTGCTCCATGCCCAGGAAGGATGCGATATTGGATGTCGGCCACGTGTCGTTAGCCACTGCCAGAACCGCAACCACATCATTCTCCTTCGGTGCCACTTGACCAACAATCTGGGCGGCAAGGTCATTTATGAGAGGTGGAGTAGAAAGTGATGCGACTCCGGGCCTGACGTTCAGCGAGCTGTGCTGACAAGCGAATGCTTCTTGATCGAGGTAGGAGGCGATAAGGCTTACGAGTAGCAAAGGATTGCCACCGGACTGTGCGCCAAGAACAGAAATGGCCTTCGGGTCGACATGGGAGACATTGACCATTCGCCTGACAGCATCCTCAGTTTCGCGTTCGTTCAAGGGGGGGAGAGTCCAGTCGACCAGTTGCACTTGTTCCTCAAGCGATTCTTGTATCGAGTTCATCTCCTGAACTGGGATATTCGAAGTGTTAATGGTAAGTAGAAGAACTTCAGGGGGTACCGCTTCGAGCAGAATGTGACGGATGAAACGGCTCGGATCTAGGTCTGTCGAGATGAGGTCGTCGAAAGCGACGAGGACGGGCGAGCGCAAAGAAGATCTGCTCATGAGCGCCACGGCTGTCGTAACCGTTTCGAGCGCTAACCCCTCGCTGCTTGATTGTAGCATCAGAACGTTGAATCCAGCGGTTCTGGCCAACAGGGAGAGCGCTCGGATCAGCCGTGTCTTCCCGGCTCCTCTTTCGCCTCGCAAGAGGATCATCGTCGGTTTTGCGGAGTCGGTTGTGTTGGCGGCCTCTCGGAATACTCGAGCGGCTTCGCTGAGTAGGTGATCCCGGCCGACCAATGGGCAGGAACGCGCCTTCGCCTTCCAGGTTTCAGCGGTATCTAGCCGGAAGTTCCCTACTGGTGAAGCGACGTTGATAAGACGAAGCGCATCTGCAGCAGATGTAGGCCGCCTTATAGGATCTTTGGAGAGCAAGTGGTAGACGAGGGAATGGAGCTCATGTAGAGCGCCACTTTCGATGGGCGATGGGTCGCTATGTAGGTGGCGCTGAAGGACGTCGCCGACATCGCCGCCACGAAACGGGGGAAACCCGGTTAGGCACTCATAAATGATGGCGCCAAATGCATACAGATCTGAGGCTGGTGTTGAGCTCCGACCCCGAATTATCTCCGGAGCAAGGTAATGAGGACTGCCTCGAGCGCGCCAGGAATCGGGAAGATCTGACCCCTGGCAGTATCCGAGATCGATCAATTTGAGAAGCGGAGGATTGAGCTGCGACTTCGAATCTGCAACGATGATGTTCTGAGGCTTCAGGTCACCATGACTAAGACCCCTACGATGGATAAAGTCTAGAGATCTGCATACCTGCGCAAGCATCGAGTAGAACTGGTGCTGGGAAGCCTTCTTAGAGGCAGTGACGAAGTCCTGCCCTTCGAGATATTCAAAAGCTAGGTAATCCTGAGCCGTATTCAAGGTCCGCCCAAAGTCGATCAGCCTTATGACGTTTGGATGGTCGGCCTGTGAGGTGAGTTCAAGCTCTCTAAGGAACTCGGCAGAGGAGTTACCGGCGAGATTGAATACTTTCAGCGCTCTTAATCGGCCGTCGAAGCATCCCTTTGCAAGGAATACAACGGAGTTGGAGCCTTCTCCAAGCCGTTTGATCGCGGTGTAGAGAGCGAACCGCGGAAAAGGCTCCATGTGGTTGCAAGTTAGTTATCGTCCGGAGGGTAGTCAAGGGACAGGTGAAAGACAACGAGGGGACCCACAAGGGGTCCCCTCCAGTCCGGAGCTAGGGTTCGCGCCCGGCGCTAACCCCAAAGCGCTGCATGGCCGTTGTTACCATCTCCGCCCCAGAGAGCGGCGCCCCACAGAGCCGCGAGCGCGTTCGCGAAGCGCTCGAAGATCCCCCTGCTGACCGCATGGCTGTTCGCCATCTGGGCGCCGCGGATCGGGGCCGCCATCACGGCCGACTGGCCGATACACAGGGTCGCCAGAATCACCGCCACCACCGCCACCCTCGCCATCTTCTTCATGTTCCCCTCCACCCCTTTAGGGTTAACGTCCCGTTTCGCTAGCTGAGAATAGCAACCAGGATGCCAATCTTGTAACGAGGGTGTCCGAGGGCCAAGCAACCAACTGAAGAACAACGTCTTAGGGAGTTTTCCAGGATTTATTCGTCGAGTCGGGCGCGGGGCCTGGATGGCCCGAAATGAGATGGTGACGATCGGTACGACGACGCAAGGCATTACTTTTCAGCACGATAGGCGCAGTCTCACGTTCGTGAGACGGATAAGAGTCGCGAGACTGCCGTACAAATGCATACAAAAACGCGAGTTAGTCATACAGGGTCTCACACTGCGCCGAGTGAGACGGGTTTCGGGAGACGCCGGCCCCGCTGGGGGCGGGGCGCGAAGAAGGACTTCTGCGAGGTAACAGGCGTGGACGTGGGGGCGCGGGTTCCCCGGTCCGACGGGTGCCTCACTCCTCGTGATGCGGTCGCCGAGCCTCGTGCCGCGCAGGCTTCTCGTCGAGCTCGAACAGCTTCAGCTTCCGGAACATGGTGGCGCGGCTTATTCCCAGCAGACGGGCCGCCTCCACGCGGTTCCCCTTGGCCCTCGAGAGGGCCTGCTCGACCTCGGTGCGCGTGACGCTGGTCTCGACCCCGCGCGTTCCCGGCACCGTGACCTTGTCGTAGAACTCTACGTCGTTCTTGGCATCCCGGAGCGCGAGCGTGTCTCCCGACGCGAACAGGGCGAGCCGGTAGACCTGGTTCTCCAGCTCGCGGACGTTGCCCGGCCAGTCGTAGCGGGTCAGGAGGGCCATCAGCGCCGGGTCGACCCGCAGCTTCGTGCCGTTGTTCTCTCGCGCGATCTTCCCCAGGAAGTGATCCACCAGGAGCGGGACGTCGTCGCGGCGGTCGCGCAGCGCGGGGATCCTCACGGTGATGACCTTGAGGCGGAAGTAGAGATCCTCGCGGAAGGTCCTGGCCTTGACCATCGCCTCGAGGTCCCGGTTGGTGGCCGAGACGACCCGCACGTCGACGTGGTGCGTCGTCTCCGAGCCGACCGGGCGGACCTCGCCGTCCTGCAGGGCGCGCAGCAGCTTGCTCTGCATCGACATGCTCATGTCGCCGATCTCGTCCAGGAAGAGCGTGCCGCCGTCGGCCAGCTCGAACAGCCCCCTGCGGGTCGCGTCGGCGCCGGTGAAGGAGCCCCTCATGTGCCCGAACAGCTCGCTCTCGAGGAGGGTCTCGGGAAGCGCCGCGCAGTTCTCGCTGAAGAATTTGCGGTCCCGGCGCGCGCTGTTGTGGTGGATGGCCCGCGCGACCAGCTCCTTGCCGGTCCCGCTCTCGCCCCGGATCATCACCGGCAGGTTGCTGTGGGCCACGCGCGTCAGGATCGTGAACACCTCGCGCATCTTCGGGCTGCGGCCGACGATGCTCTCGTAGCCGTAGCGCTCCTGCACCGCCTGTTTGAGGTACTGGTTCTCCTGCCGGACCTGGTCGTAGAGGCGGGCGTTCTCGATCGCCACGGAGGCCTGGTTCGCGAAGGCCTCCAGGAACCGGAGGTCCTCCTCGCCGAAGACCACGCCCGGCTTGCGCGTGTCCACGTACACCGTGCCGATGACGCGCTCCTTGATCCGGAGCGGCACGCAGAGGAGCGAGCGGATCTGGTACATCGAGACGCTGCGGAACTCCTTGAAGCGCGCGTCGGTCACGGCATCGTGCGACAGGATCGCGCGGCCCCGGCCGACCTCCTTCAGGACGCTCCGGCTGTACTCGGTCGCGTCCTTGATCGTCTGCCGCTCCATGTTCCGCGCGACCACCATCTCCATCTCGTCGGTCTCGCCGCGGTAGAGGAAGATCAGCCCGCGCTCGGCCCGCACGATCTCGATCGCCAGGTCCATCACCTTGTTCAGCAGCTCCTTGAGATCGAGGATCGAGTTGATGATCTGCGTGATCTCGTAGATGGTGGTCAGCATCTTCACCGGCGCGTCGGTCGCGGCGGCGAGGGAGGGCTGGGCCGCCGGGCCGGCCTGCGAGGCCGGGGCGGGCAGGGTCAGATCGGCCGCCCTCTCGGCGACCTCCTCCCGGCGTGGATCCTGCTCGTAGTCCTGGCGCATCTCGGGCTCCTCGATTTGGGCGGCGACCTGACGGGTGACGACGTGCGCGGCATTATACGCGGTCGCCGCCTCGTCCGGCAAACCCTTCGCGCGCAGAGCGTCGCCCAAAAGCGTCAGGAGCTTCCACTGGAACTCGCGGTAGCCGCCGCGGTCGGCGGCGGCGAGGCCGGCGCGCGCCTCGCGCTCGGCGTCGGCCGCCTTGCCAAGGGCCAGGGCGCAGCGCCCCATGGCCAGGTTGAGCAGGAGCCGATCGTAGTAACGCAGGGGCCGCGCGTCGAGCCGGGCGAGATGGCGCGACGCCAGGGCGACCCCTCTGCGGTCGCCGCGTCGCGCCGCGATCAGGGCGAGGACCGAGAGGGCGAAGCAGGTCACCCTGGAGTGCGCGATCTCGCGGCCGATCGCGAGCGCCTCGCGCGCCAGCGTCTCGGCCGGCTCGAGGGCGCCGGCGTCGAGGCGATCGGTCGCCAGGGAGGCGAGCAGGTGCCCCTCCTGCATCCGCGCGCCGTGCCGGCGGGCGATCTCGAGCCCTTCCTCGTGCCGCTCCTGGGCCAGATCGGCGCGGCCGGTCTCGCGGTACACGACGCCCATGAAGTCGAGGGGCATGATCTGGCTGGCCGGAGCCCGGAGACGCTGCCACAGGGCCCGCTCCTCCTCCGCGGCGCGCAGCGCTCGATCGAAGAGACCGCGCTGCATGTAGACCTGGGCCAGCCCGGAGAGCAGCAGGCCGATCATCTCCAGGTTGGAATGCTCGCGGGCCCAGGCGATCGCCTCCTCGTAGGTCTCGATGGCGCCGACCAGATCGCCCGCCTCCTGCCGGGCGATCCCCAGGTTGGTGGGATAGCGCTGGTAGTGGTAGGTCATCCCGTGGTCTTTGGCGGTCGCCAGCATCCGCTCCAGCGTCTGGCGCCCGACTTCCGCCTCCCCGAGACCCAGGTGGCAGAGGGCCGCGTTGTTCTGCGCGGCCAGGGCCGCCTCGAGGTTGCCGAGCGGCTCCGCGATCGAGCTCGACTCCTCGAAGCAGGCGAGGGCGGCGACGTGCTCGCCGAGGCGGGCGTGGATCGTGCCGAGCGTGTTCAGGCACCAGACGATCTCGTCCGGCTGGCTGCTGGCGCGCGCCAGCGCCAGGCCGCGGCGCGCCGCGTCGAGCGCCCCCTTGGAGTTCTCCAGATAGCTCATCGCCCAGCCCTGCAGGCGGAGCGCCCCCGCCTCGTACACGCGGTTCCCGGCACGATGCGCTTCTTCCTGAAGCTTGCGGGCGAAACGGAGGCCGCCCTCGAAGTCGACGAGGTCCTCGCAGCGCCCGGTCGCGATCCCCTTGAGGGTCTCGAGCCTGCGCGCGTCGCCGGCCGGGAGCAGATCGAGCGCGTGGACGAGGTAGTGATCCACCTGTTTGAAGTCGAATAATGCCTCCGCCTTGCGGGCGGCGCGCAGGGCGTAGTCGGCGGCGCGCGCGCGGTCTCCCGCCTGCATGAAGTGGTGGGCCAGCTCCTCCACCACTGCCTCGGTCGCCTCCGGGTGCGCGCTCTCGATGGCTCTCCCGACGGCGCCGTGGAGTGTTCTGCGGCGATCCTCCGTCATCGCCCGGTAGATCGCCTCGCGGATCCGGCTGTGGGCGAGATCGACGACCGGCGGGCCGGCGCGCTCGGTGTCGAGGACCGCCAGCCGGAGGCGCGCCAGGGACGCGACCGACGCCGCGGCCGTCTCGCTCGAGCCGAGCGCCCGCGCCAGGAGGGTGATCGGCACCGGGCGGTTGAAGACCGCCAGGACCTCCGCGGCCTCGCGCTCGACGGGCGGCAAGGCGGCGAGCCGGCGCGCCACCATGCTTGCCAGGCTCGGCGGGAGTCGTAGGGTGTCGAGGGATCGGCTCTCGGCGATCCAGCCTCCGCCGCTCCGCCTCACGGTTCCCTGCTCGGCGAGCGAGCGCATCAGCTCCTCGATGTAGAGGGGGTTGCCCTCGGTCCGCTCCGCCAGAAGCCGCGCGAGCCGCGCCGGGCGCTCCTGGAAGGGGACCATCGAGCCGACGAGCTCGGCGACCTGGTTGGGATCGAGAGGCTTCAGGGAGATCCGGCGCAGCCGGGGGTCGTCTTCGAAGCGCTTCAGGAGGGCGCCCGTGGGGGTGGCCTCGGCCTCGTCCTCGCGCAGGCTGCCGAGGAGCGTCCAGTGGGTCCTCGTCGGCCTCCGGATCAGCTGCTCCAGGAGATCGATCCCGGGCACGTCGCTCCAGTGCAGATCCTCGAGGAAGACCACGCCCGGCGATCCCTTCGACAGGTGCTCGAGAGAGGCGGCCAGGCCGGCCAGGAACGTCGCCTTGTCGCCGCGCGCCTGGCCGCGGGTCGCGGGTCCCCCCCCCGTCGACGCGAGGGCGCCCTCCGTGCCCGCCTCGGAGACCTGGGTCGCCGCCGGCTGCCCGGCGCGCGTCTCCGCCGGCAGGATCTGCTCGAGGCTCGCGCGGAGGTCGTCCGGGAGGGCCGGGTCCTTCGGCACCTGGCGCAGCGCCTCGACGAAGACCTGGAACGGGACGGCGCCGTCCTCGTAGCAGCGGCCGGTGAGGCAACGGACGCCGGCGAGCTGCAGCCGGTGCCTCAGCTCGCGCAAAAGCCGGCTCTTGCCGATGCCGCTCGGGCCGCCCACCAGGACCAGGCGAGGCCGGCCGTCGTCGCGGCCGGGGTCCGCGGCGCCGGCCGTGGCCAGCTCGAGGAGCCCGGCCAGCTCGGCGTCGCGGCCGACGAACTTGCCCGACCCGGTGAAGCTGGCGTGCGTCTCGGGCGTGTCGAGGCTCAGGGGGCGGGCGAGTCCCCGGTTCAGCAGGTCGAGGGCGGCGCTCGACGAGGCGGGACGCCCGGCCCGGTCGTGCGCCAGGAGCGCGAGGACGAACGCCTCCAGGCGCGCCGGGATCTCCGGGTTGATCTCGCGCGGAGGCCGCAGCCGGCCCTGCAGGATGGCGGTGATCACCTGGCCCACATCCTCCCCCTGGTAGGGGAGGGAACCGGTCACGAGCTCGTACAGCACGACGCCGAGCGAGTAGAGATCGGAGCGGCCGTCGGGGCCTTCTCCCTTCAGCCTCTCGGGGGCGATGTAATGCACGGTGCCGCTCAGGCCGGGGCTGCGGGAGTCGGCCCGCCTCTGGGCCAGGCCGAAGTCGAGGATCTTCACCTGGAACGGCGGGCTCACCATGATGTTGTGCGGCTTGATGTCGTTGTGGAGCAGCCCCCGGGCGTGGATGTAGTCCAGGGCTCTCAGGCACTGGACGGCCAGATCGTCGAAGCCCTCGCGCAGCGCGGGCCAGCGGAACACGCCGAGGTCCCTGCCGTCGATATGCTCCATCGTGAGGAAGCGCTCGCCGCTCCCGGCCACCGTCTCGAAGTCGTAGACCTCCGCCAGGTTCGGATGGCGCAGGCGCGCCATCGACCGGAACTCCTCCTTGAAGCGCTCCACGGCGAGGGAGTCGAGCACCTCGGGGCGCAGGATCTTCAAGGCGAGGGTGCGGTCGCCCAGCGCGGTGTCGCGGGCGAGGTAGACGAAGCCCATCCCCCCCTCCCCGAGGGGACGGACGATCAGGTAGCGCTGGTTGATGAGTGAATTGACACGTCCGTCGCGGTCCATCGGTGGGGCGGCGAGGCCCTCCTCTGGCGCGAGCCCTTCACGCCCGCTTGTGCAGATGCGGGAAAATTACTACTAATCCATTGATATCGCAATGCTTTTCTGGTCAGTTGACCGGAACGTCGCGCCGTCCCGAGAACTTCTGGTACCCGTCGTGGTCGGCCGGCTTCCCGCCGCGGCGCGCGAACTTCTCGGCGTACATGCGGGCGTCGGCGACCGCCATCAAGGCTTCGAAGGTGCGCCCGTCCTCCGGAAAGGAAGCGGCCCCCATGCTCACGGAGATCCGCAGCGCCTTGCTCCCGTGCACGTGAAACTTGTGGGCCTCGATCGCCTTCTGGATGCGCGCCTCGACCTTGCCGATCTCCCCCCGGCCGACCCCCGGAACGGTGACGATGAACTCGTCGCCCGCGTAGCGCACGCAGGTGTCGCACCCCCGCAGCTGTCCCCTGATGGCGCGCGCCAGGCCCCGCAGGATACGGTCGCCCGCCGGGTGGCCGTGGCGGTCGTTCACCTTCTTGAAGTTGTTGACGTCGAGCTCGATGATGCTGAGCGGGGCGTCCTGCCTCATGGCGCGGCTGATCTCCTCTTCGAAGCTGACGAAGAGGTACCGGGCGTTCGGCAGGCTGGTGAGCGGGTCGGTGAGGGCGCTCTCCTGGGTCGCCTCGTACAGCACGGCGTTCTTGACCGCGCTCGCCACGTGCTTGGCGACGATCGAGATGACCCGCAGGTCGTCGTCGGCGTAAGGCTGGTCCGGCCGGTCGTAGAGCGCCAGGACGCCCAGGAGCTTGTCCCCCTCGAGCAGCGGCGCCACGATGGAATTCTCCAGGCGCTCGATGCCGCCCCGGGCCAGCAGGTCCTCGAGGTCGGAGCGCGCCCCCTCGCGCCGCACCGGACTCTCGTGGACCCGGCCGTGGATCGGCATGCGGTGGACGGCGGCCCAGCCGCTCAGCCTCTCGCCCATGGGGATCTCGAGACTCTTGAGGCGGGCGGCGTCATGCCCGGTGACGTGGCGCGCCCGCAGGGTCCTGCGCTCCTTGTCGTACATATAAAGGATGAGGCAGCGGTAGTGCAGCAGGCGGGTGACCTTGCTGGCGATGAACGACATGGCCTCTTCGAGGTTCAGGCTCTTGGCGAGGCCCTGCGCGATCTCGTAGAGAGCGTACAGCTCGCGGTGGGCCGAGGAGATGTTCTCCATGATCGAGGCGCGCAGGACGTTCGTGTCGCGGCTCGGCCGGTCGCCGCCGCGGTTCACCTTCCGCTTGTCGGGCGCGGACCAGGTCTCGCGCGTCCTGTTGACTTGAAGCGCGAGGGTCTCCATGCGGTCGAGGTTCTGCATCAGGGCCTCCACGACCCGCGGGTCGTAGGAGGTCCCCGCCTCGGCCTGGATGTAGCGGAGCGCCTCCTCCTTGGAGAGCGGCCGGCGGTAGGGACGGTCGGAGGTGAGGGCATCGAAGCAGTCCACCACCGCCAGGATGCGCGCCGCCATCGGGATCTCCTCCCCCTTCAGGCTGTCGGGGTATCCGGTGCCGTCGAACTTCTCGTGGTGCGAGCGGACGACGCTCGTCAGCGGGAAGGGGAAGTGGACGGTGTCCAGGATCTCCGCCCCGATGCGCGGGTGGATCTTCATCTTCTCGAACTCGTCGCGCGTCAGCTTCCCCGGCTTGCACAGGATGTACTCGGGGACCGCCAGCTTGCCGATGTCGTGCAGGAGCGCGCCGGCCTTGAGCGCCTCGATGTCCGAGGGGGGCAGCCCCATGACCCGGCCCAGCTCGACCGCGAAGGTCTGCACCCGGCGGACGTGCCGCTGCGTGGTCCGGTCCTTGGCGTCGATCGCCAGGGCCAGCGCCTCGATGACCGACAGGTAGAGGTCGGCCATCTGCCTCCCGTGCTGCCGCTCCTGCCGCACCTTGTCGGCGTAGAGCCTGAGGGAGAAGTACAGAACGTAGAGGGGGAGCACGGAGAGGAGCAGGGCCCAGGTCCCGAATCGCTGCGCTCCCAGGATCATCGCCGCGGCCAGAGCGGCTCCGGCCACGTAGGCCGGGCCGGTCCAGAAGAAGTTCGTGACCCAGTTCCTGAGGAACGGATGATCGTCCGAGAGGCTGATGACGCCCGCCACGAGCGCGGTGTTGAGTAGGAAGAAGGTGGCGGTCGCGAGGAGGATGGCGGGCGTCCCCCGCGGAAGCTCGAGGACTCCGGGGCGGCCGCCGGCGAGGTGGTAGACGGCGCCCGCCGCGACCGAGGTCAGCGTCAATCCGGCGGCGTTGAACAGCACGCGGTAGAGCGGCGCGCGCCGGCCGCGGCGCAGGAGCGACGCCGAGAGGCCGCTCGCCGCGGCCGCCATCGCCGCCGCCGGAGTGCCGAGGAGAAGGAGGCTCGCGACGACGAAGGTGAAGGCGATCGACACGTTGCCGAAGACAGGCAGAGGGACCTTGAACGGGGAGGCGAGGACCGACACCACCAGCGCGATCAGGAGCGGCCAGGGCGAGGCGGGCCACGGCGCAGCCGCCCAGGCTCCGGCCAGGGACAGGATCCCTGCCGCCCACACCACGATGATGTAGACCCGCGCTGTCCGGCCCAGGCTGGACAACCTCACACCTCGGCAGCGGCTCGGAAGCCGCTCGCGGGACGTGCCGTGACGGCACCCCCTCCCCACCCGTTCCCAAGATCGGTCCGCCCCGGGAAGGAGTCCATTTCATTTTGGAGATCGGTCGTCCGACCGCGGGTGGCCCCGCGCCGTCGGGGCGGCGCGGAGCGGGTGCTATACTCCGGAGGCCGCGTCGAACAACCCTTTCGGCCGCCGAGGAGCGACGGCATGTCCCGATCCGGCACGCGAGGTCCGAGGAGCCCCGAGCGTCAGGGGCCGGGAGGCGGGGTCCGCCCGATCGCCGTCGTCGCGTCCGCGGCCTTCCTGCTCCTCGCGCTCGTCGCGGGATGGGCGGAGGTCGTCAGGGTCGGCGCCGGGGAGCGGGTCTTCCGCCTGTCGGGCTCCGGCGGGAACGCGGAGCGGCTGGCCCCCGGCTGGCATCTGGCGCTGCCCGGGCTGCAGCGCCTCTGGCGTGTCCCGGCGGGAGCGATTCATGCGGCCGGCCGGCTGTCGATCCGGTCCCGCGAAGGGGTCGCCCTCGAGCTGCGGTACGAGGGGTCGGGCGAGATCGGGGACGCGGCGCTGGCGGCGCTGCTCTCGACCCGGTCCGGACCGGACGAGATCCTGCGGCGGGAGATCGCCGCGGCGATCCGCTCCTGGAGCGAGGGTTCGTCCGGCGAGGCGCTCGTCCTGCGGCAGGGAGCGAGCGGTGCCGTGGAGACCGCGCGACAGCGTCTCGAGGGGCTCGGGTTCGAGTCGGTCTCCGTCCGGATCGGAGGGGTCGAGGGACCCGCGGACGTGGTCGCATCGATCGCGGCGGGGGCGCTGCGCGATCGGGTGTCCGACACGAAGACGAAGATCGCGATCCTGGGGCTCGACGGGGCCGACTGGCAGATCATCGACCCGCTGATCGCGAAGGGCCAGCTTCCGAACCTGGCGCGCCTGAAGGCGCGCGGCGCCTGGGGGAACATGAAGTCGATGTTCCCGATGTTGTCGCCGCTCCTGTGGACGAGCGTCGCGACCGGAATGCCGCCCGAGGCGCACGGCATCATCGATTTCCTGGTGAAGGACGCCAGGACCGGCCGCTCCGTACCGGTGTCGAGCCGCTGGAGGAAGGTGAAGGCGCTCTGGAACATCTTCACCGACGCGGGGAAGACCTCGGCCTTCGTCGGCTGGTGGGCCACCTGGCCCGCCGAGCCGGTGAACGGCTACATGGTGTCCGACCGGGTCGCCTACAGCCTGTTCGGCTACGAAGCGGAGGCGGGGGACCGCGCGGGCGCGACCTCTCCGCCGGGCTACTTCCAGGAGATCCGCCCGAAGATCACCGACGACGCTTCCATCCCTCTCCGGGAGGTCCAGCAGTTCGTCTCGGTCACACCGGCGGAGTTCGCGGCGCTGCGCGCCCGGATCCGCGACGACCCGAAGGGCGCCTATCGCCTGCCGGTCAATCACCTGACCAAGATCCTGGCCAGCGCCCGCTCCTACCAGGCGATCGGGCTCGACCTCCTGTCACGCGGGCAGCCCGACCTGTTCTCCGTCTACTATCAGGGGATCGACGAGGTCTGCCACCGCTTCGCGCACTACATGCCGCCGAAGATGGCGATGGTCACGCAGGAGGAGTACGGGAAGTATCACGACGCCGTCTTCGCCTACTACCGCTCTCAGGACCGCCTGCTGGGGGAGATGCTCGCGAAGCTCTCGCCCGACACGACCGTCATCGTCCTCTCGGATCATGGCTTCAGGAACGGCAGCGACCGGCCGCCGAACGATCCGCCCTACATCGAGGGGAAGCCGGGCCTCTGGCACCGCCGGTACGGCATCGTGATCTTCGCCGGGCCGGCGATCCGGCCGGGACCGATCGACACGACCAGCCTCCTGGACGTCGCCCCGACCGTGCTCTACCTGGCCGGCCTGCCGGTCGCCGAGGACATGCCGGGGCGGGTGGTCCGGGAGGCGATCGACGAGCGCTTCGCGTCCCGCTTCCCGGTGAGGACGATCCCGTCGTACGAGGGGATCGGCGCGCCGCTCGAGGCGCGTCGCGACGTCGTCGCGGACAGCGGGACCAACACGGAGATGCTGGAGAAGCTGCGCTCGCTCGGCTACATCGGCGCGGAGGCCGCGGCCCCTCCCGGGAGAGGCGCCGCGGCGGCCGGCCCCGCGTCCGCCGCCGGCCCCGCGGGCGGGGAGGACCAGAAGCTCGTGACCGGGTACATGAACGAAGCCGGCCTGCAGATCAAGAACAAGGACTACGACAAGGCGGCCGCGGCGGTCGCGCAGGCGCTCAAGATCCAGCCGGGGTACCCGCCGGGGCTCACCCTTTCGGTCCAGATCGACTCCGAGCGCAAGAGGTACGGCCCGGCGATCGAAACGGCGCGCAAGGTGCTGGACGCGAACCCCGACGCGGAGCCGGGGCTCTACCTGCGGCTCGGCCGCGCGTACGCGGAGACCGGCCGGACCGACGAGGGGCTCGCCTACCTCGACCGCATGGAGCGCGAGCGCCCCCGAGTGGCGGAGATCCACTCCGCCCTCGGATCGATCCGCGTCAAGCGGGGCGAGACCGGAGCCGCGGAGAAGGAGTTTCTGGAGGCGCTCCGACTCGACCCGGCCCTCAGCGAGCCGCTCACCGCCCTGCACACGATCTACCAGGGGACCGCGCGCGTCCTGTCCCTCGAGCCGCTGGTCCGCAAGGGGCTGGAGATCAACGAGAAGTCGGTCGTCCATCACAATTGGATGGGGTTCATCCACGAATGGAAGAAGGAGATCCCGCGGGCGGAAGCGGAGTTCCGCCGCGCCATCGAGCTCGACCCGGACGACCCGGCCACGCTGGCGAACCTGGGCGCCCTGTACGGCCGGGCCGGGCGCCTGAACGAGGCGGTCGAGGTCCTCACCCGCGCCGTGGCCAAGGAACCGGACAACAAGGAGGCGTGGGTGAACCTGGGGGCGGCACAGGGACGACTGAGGCACCCGCGCGAGGCGATCGAGGCTCTCGAGACGGCGCGCCGCCAGGGGGTGCGCTCGACCACCCTGTTCAACGCCCTGGCCCTCGCCTACCTCCAGGACCACAAACGCGACAAGGCGCTCGAATATCTCAAGGAATCGCTGGCGATCGATCCCAGCCAGAAGGACGCGCAGGACCTGATGAAGGCGGTGTCGTCCTCGTCGTGACCAGGGCGACCGGGCGCCGCAGCAGGTCCGAGAAGGCGCTCCACGTCCGAGGATCGCTCTCCTGCGTCAGCGCCCGCAGCGCGGCGTAATGCTCACCGTAGCGATCGAGAGCCTCGCGGAACTCGTCCGGCCGCAGCCCCGGATACCTTCCGGCGCGCGCCTCCGAGACGTTGAACCCCCAGGCCGCGGCCTCGTAGAAGTGCCGCTCCACCTCCGGGGGGACCCTGCCGGGCCGCGGCAGCGAGGTGGCGCCCGCGAGGTGGCGGGCGTGGAAGTACTCGTGATCGAGCAGGAGGAGAGACCAGGCCTCGCTCCGTCCGCCGGCGAGCACCGCGCGATCGTAGAGGACGTCGTTCCTCACTCCGGCGCCGATGAGAGGCGCGCTCTCGCCGCGCGCCGGATCGGTCGCCCCGGGGCGCACCAGGGCCATGTAGATTCCCCGCGCGCCGTCGACCGCCGGGAGAGCCGGATCGATCGGTCTCAGGGTGCCGATGAACCTCTCGTAGTCGGGTCGGACGCGGGACAGGATCGAGGCCGGTTGCGCGCCGGGGGACGACGGGGCGCCCGGCGGTTCCGCCCGGAGGGGATCGCCGGGGCGGAGGGAGCAGAAGGCGAAGACGGCCAGGGGTGCGAGCCGGAGAGTGCGCGCGGAAACCATGCCGTTCCATGTACGACGAGGTGGACGGTCGCTCAAGGGGAATCTTACGGGAAACCTGTCCGGAAGGTCGACGTCCGGCCCCGGCATCGCCGCCGGGGCGGCGCGGTCGTCCGTATTACAAAGTCGTCATATGGTATATTCGGAGCATGGCCAGGCGACTAGCCAGGGACACCGAGGCGTATAGCACCAACCAGCAGATCGCCCGGCGCGTTTACCGCGCCTTCAAGACGCCGAGCGACAGCGACCGCACGACCGATCCGATCCTGGCGTTCCATTTCAAGGGAAAGGACGATTACATCCTCCTCCGCTGCAACAAGGACCCGGAGATCAGCATCAAGGGGAAGGATCAGACGGCGGGCGAGGTGAAGTTTTTCGCGTACAGCGACTTCAAGGACTACGACGAGGAAGACGTCATCTTCAGCTTGAAAGACGACCTGACGCTCCTGGAGCTCTACAGCAAGGGGGCGATCCAGAAGCTGACGTGGGACTCGTGGGACAAGTTCTGCCGCTGGCTCGACTCCCTCGACGAGGACGGCGTGCAGATCTCGCTCAAGCTCCCCTGCATGGTGTACGCCGCGGTCAAGAGCCAGCAGCCGTCGATGCAGAACTTCATCGTCGAGGCGGTCAAGGGCTCCCTGAAGAGCAAGAACCACAGGGACGAGGAATGACGCCCGGCGCGGCGGGGGGGTCGCGCCCCGGCCCGGCGCGCCGCGGCCGCCGAAGGGCGGCCGGCCGCTCGCGCCCTAGAGCACTCATCGCTCTTCTCGCCGTCGCGATCCCCTGCGCTCTTCCGGCCGCCGTCCCTGAGCCGGCGGCGACCGGCGCGCCCGCCGCCGAGACGGCCGCGCCGGCGGAGTTCCTTCCGGTCGACGCTCTACGGCCGGGCATGCAGGGGACCGCACGCACCGTCTTCGAGGGGGACAGGCTCGAGGAGTTCGGCGTGGAGATCCTGGGGGTCCTCAAGAACGCCATCGGCCCCCAGCAGGATCTGATCATCGCCCGGCTGCACGGCAGCAAGGTGGAGTTCACCGGCGTGGTCTCGGGCATGAGCGGCAGTCCGGTCTACGTCGATGGGAAGCTGGTCGGCGCCCTCTCGTATCGCATCGGGACGTTCGCCAAGGAAGCGATCGCCGGCATCACGCCGATCGCCGACATGCTGAAGCTGGCCGGGACGGCCGCGGGGGGCGCACGGACGGCGGAGGCGGCGCCCGACCTGCTCGGCCCCTTTCTCACGGGGCCGGCCGAAGGCGACGAGCGCGTCGCCCGCCACACGTCGCCCGCGGCGTGGGGCGGGGAGGCCGCGGGCCTGTCGACGGTGGTCGCGGGCGCCGCCGGCCTGCAGCCGATCGGCACGCCCCTCGTCTGCTCGGGATGCGACCCCGGCGTGCTGCGCTACTACGCCCCGATCTTCGAGGCCCGCGGGCTCGAGCCGCTCGCGGGGGGCGGCGGCAGCTCCGAACCCGTGGCTCCGCCTCCTCTCGATCCCGGCACCGGGATCGGCGGCGCCCTCGTGACCGGCGACCTCAGCCTGACCGGGATCGGCACGCTGACGTACGTCGAAGGGAAGAGGGTCTTCGCCTTCGGACATCCCCTGCTCGGGACGGGCCCGCTGGAGCTGCCGATGACGCAGGCCCAGGTCCTCGCCACCTTCCCATCCTCGGCGGCCTCCTTCAAGATCGCCAACGCCACCCGGCCGATCGGCACCATCGTCCAGGATCGTCTCACGGCGATCATGGGTGAGGTCGGCCGCGTGTCACCGACCCTGCCCCTCGCGGTGCGCGTCGCGCCGCCGTCCGGCCCGCCCCGTGTCTTCCATTACAGCCTCGTGCGAGACCGCACCTGGTCGCCGGTCATGGTGGCCGTCACGACCGCCAATAGCCTGGTCCGGACGACCGAGTTCGACGCGGCGGCCACCCTGGCGCTGAAGTACCGGATCGACCTCGAGGGGTTCCCGCCGGTCGAGATGGAGGATCTCTACGCGGGGACGAACCCCAGCCAGCCGGTCCATCTCGAGCTGGCCAACGACGCCGCCGCCCTCTTCGGCCTGCTCTACAACAACCGCTTCGAGGAGCCGAAGGTGCGATCCCTCGAGCTCCAGGTGGAGACCCTGCCGCGCTCGCAGATCGCGGCGGTCACCTCCCTCAGGGCGTCCGCGAGCACGGTGCGGCCCGGCGAACCGTTCACCGTCACCGCCGTCCTGAGCCCATACCGCGGCGAGGACCGCCAGGTCGTCTTCGAGGTACGGCTGCCCGAGGACACGGCGCCCGGCGAGACCGACCTGATCGTCGGCAGCGGCCCGGCGATCGAGGGCCTCGACCGGAGGGTGATCGAGCGCCAACTGGCGCAGGCCTCCGGTGTCGCGGACCTCATCCGCCTGGTGGGCCGCCAGAAGAAGAACCGCACGCTCTACCTGCGGGTGACGCGGCGCAGTCCCTCGGCCATCGTGCGCAGCGAGGTCCTCCCCGATCTGCCGCTCTCGGTCTTCACCGTCTTCAACAACCCGCGGCTGAGCGCCGACGCCACGCTGATGATCGAGGCGCCGATCCTGGAGATCCCGCAGGACCTGGATCTGGTCGCCGTCGGCGGCCGCCGCATCTCCATCAAGGTGAAATGATCCCCCCGACGCCCCGACCGCCCCGCCCCCGCGCGTTCGTTCCTCTCGTGGCCGGCGCGCTCGCCCTCCTGGCGCACGCCAGCCTCCTCCTCGCGGTCGGCTCGCAGACCTGGAGGCAGAGGGACCGGTCCGACTTCGAGAAGGGGGAGCCGAAGGGAGTGTCGTTGTCGGCCGACGGCGCGCTCCGCCTCTCTCCCAGGCTCGACGCCATCTTCGAGGCCGCGCAACCGTACCTCTGGTCCCTGGCCCAGGACGGCAAGGGGATCGTCTACGCCGCCGGCGGCAACGATGGGCGCGTCTACAGGATCCCTCCGACCGGCAAGGGCGATCTCTTCTTCCGCGCGGAGGAGCCGGAGGTGCACGCCCTGGCGGTCGACGCGGCGGGGAACCTCTACGCCGCCGGGTCGCCCGGAGGGAAGGTCTACAAGATCGGCCCCGACGGGAAGCGGCTCTGGATCTGCGCGACCGGGGAGAAGTATGTCTGGGCCCTCGCCTTCGATCGCCAGGGGGATCTGTTCGCGGGGACCGGTCTCGACGGGCGTCTCCTCAGGATCGACTCCGAGGGACACAGCCGCGTCGTCTTCGACAGCTCCGAGACGCACATCCGCACGCTCGTCGCGGAGGCCGACGGGAGCCTCCTGGCCGGCACCGACGGCCACGGCCTGGTCCTGAGGATCTCGCCGAAGGGGGAGAGCTTCGTCCTCTACGACGCTCCTCTGAACGAGGTCGCCTCCCTGGTCCTGGCACCGGGCGGGACGATCTACGCCGCCGTCCTCGGGGAGACCGGGCGCGGCGCCTCGCGGGGAGAGAGGGCCGCGCCTCCGGCGACGGCTCCGACCTCCCCGCCGCCCTCCGCCGAAGGGGGGTCACCGTCCCCGCAGGAGGCGCCCTCCGCCCCTCCGCCCGAGCAGCGGGTGCCGATCTCCCTGGAGGGGAAGGTGCTGGCGATCTCGCGTGACGGGTACGCGCGCGAGGTCTGGTCGGGATCGCAGGAGGCGATCCTGAGCCTGGCGCTGTCGCCGGAGGGCCGGCTCCTCATGGGATCGAGCTCCGAGGGACGGATCTACGCGCTGACCGCCGAGAGCGAGAGCAGCGAGATCGCCCGGATCGGGTCGGGCCAGGTGACCGCGATGCTGCGGCGAGCCGTCAAGGGAGGCTCCGGAGCCGAGGCGTCGGAGGTGATCGTCGCCGGGAGCAACTTCGGAACGGTCTCGGTCCTGCGGGGCGGCTACGCCCGCGGGGGCACCTTCGAGTCGCGCGTTCTGGACGCCCGCTCGTTCGCCGACTGGGGCCGACTCTTCTTCCGCGCGGATCTGCCGAAGGGAGCGGCCGTCGCCCTCGACGCCCGCAGCGGCAACACCGAGGATCCCGATCGCACCTGGTCGCCCTGGACGGCGGTCCCCGGGGCCGCCGAGGAGGCGCGCCTCGGCGTCCCCCCGGCGCGCTTCCTGCAGTGGCGCGCCCGCCTGACCACGGAGGATCCGGCCCGCACGCCGGCGCTGCGCGAGGTGGCCGTGACCTACCTGCAGCGCAACCTGCCGCCCGAGATCCGCAAGGTCGAGGTGCAGGCCGCCGGCGTCTCCTACCAGAGGATCCCGGCGGGCCAGGGCGGGCCGCCGCAGGAAGGTCGCCCCGCCTCCGACGTCGAGGGGGTCGTGCACAAGAAGGGGAAGCCGCAGTCGCGCCGCGGCTACGACCAGGGATCGCGGACGGTGACCTGGCAGGCGTCCGACCCCAACGACGACGACTTGAGCTACGACGTCTACTACAAGGCGATCGACGAGACGGCCTGGAAGTCGATCCGCAAGGGGATCGACGAGGACTTCGCGACCCTGGACAGCACGGCGCTGCCCGACGGGACGTACATCTTCCGCGTCGTCGCGACCGACGCCCCCTCGAATCCGCCGGGGCAGGCGCTCACCGCGGAGAAGCTCTCCGGCTACTTCGACGTGGACAACACCCCCCCGCGCGTCGAGGGGATCAAGGCGGTGGTCCAGTCGGCGACGGTCCGGTTGAGCTTCGTGGTGATCGACACCTTCAGCATCATCCGCGAGGTGGCCTACGCGGTCGATGCCGGGGAGTGGGTCGTGGCCCGGCCGGCCGACGGTCTCGACGATTCGCTGCGAGAGAGCTTCGACGTGAGCGTCCCGGCGCTGTCGCCGGGGGAGCACAGCATCGTGGTGCGCGCCGCCGACGCGGCCGGGAACGTCGGCGCCGGCAAGACGGTCGTCCGCGTCGAGTGACCTACGGGCGGGCGCGCCGCTCACGGGCGGCCTCCCGGGAGCGCGGCCCCGCCTCGCGACCCGGACGGACTCCTAGTCCCTCCTGAACCAGTTGAGGAAGCGGGTCGCCCAGGAGTCGAAGGCGCCGCTCTGGTGCTCGCAGGGCTCCGTCGGCTCGGTCCCGGCGATGAAAATCTCGCGCGCCGACGCCGGGCAGCGCCACCCGGACAGCTTCCCGGTCGTCGGATCGACGTCCGCCTCCACGAACCCGTCGGGCTGCTCGTAACGGTGATGCGGGTCGAGCCCGGCCACAGCCGCGAGGCGCGCGGTGATCGGCAGCGCCAGCGCGGAGCCGCCGAGCCGCAGCGGCCGGTTGTTGTCGAAGCCGACCCAGGTGAGCGCCAGGAAGTCGGGGTGGAAGCCGAGGAACCAGGCGTCGCGCCCGTCGTCGGTGGTCCCGGTCTTGCCCGCGAACTCCCCCTCGACGCCGTAGGCGCGGGCGGAGGCGCCGGTGCCGTAGCGCACCACATCGCGCATCAGGTCCGCCGTCAGGTAGGCGGCCTGCGGCGTGATGACGCTCTCGATCTTCGGGCCGGGGACGGGCAGGGACCGGCCGCTGTCGTCGACGATGGCCGTGATGGCGCGCGGCGCGGCCCGCGTCCCGAGGCTGGCGATCGAGGTGAAGGCGGCGGCCATCTCGAGCGGCGTCACCTCGAAGGTGCCGAGCGCGATCGAGGGGACCGGCTCGAGCGGGCTCTCGATGCCGCAGCGGCGGGCCGTGCGCACGACGTCCCGCAGTCCGATCATCTGGGCGGCCCGGATGGTCGGGACGTTGAGCGACATGGCGAGGGCCTGCCGGGCGCTCACCGGCCCGCGGTATTCCTCGTCGAAGTTGCGCGGAGCCCAGGACTGGCCCGCCACCTCGATCTCGAGCGGGGAGTCGTCGAGCACCGTGGCGGCGGTGAAGCTCGAGTCGCGCGCGTCCTGCGCCTTGCGGAACCCGGCGAGGTAGACGAACGGCTTGAAGAGGGATCCCGGCTGGCGGTGGGCCTGCGTCGCCCGGTCGAACTGGCTGCGCGCGTAGCTCCGTCCCCCGACCAGGACCAGGATCGAGCCGTCGCCGGGCTTCAGGGCCACCACCGCCCCCTGGATCTCTCCTCCGGGAAGCTTCCTCAGGTGCGGGTACTGGGTCTCGAAGCTCGCGAGGCTCTGCTCGAGGATCGCCTCGGCCCGCGCCTGTAGCAGCGGATCGAGCGTGGTGAAGACCCGCATCCCCAGGTGCGACGCGGGATCGCGCAGCCCCATCGCCTTGATCTCCTCGGCGACCTCGTCGATGAAGTAGGGTGCCTGGCGCGGGTCGTGCGACGGCTCCGGCCGCAGCAGGAGCGGTGACTCGCGGGCGCGGTCGTAGTCCTCCTCGGTGATGAACCCCTCGTCCCGCATCAGACGCAGGGCCAGGTTGCGGCGCTCGCGGGCCTCCTGCGGGTGGCGGTAGGGATGGTAGCGGCCGGGCGACTGGATCAGCCCCGCCAGGAGGGCCGATTCGGGGAGGTCGAGGTAGCGCACGTCCTTGCCGAAGTAGTGACGCGAGGCGGCGCCGACGCCGATGATCGAGATCGGGCCGCGCTGCGCCAGGTAGATCTGGTTCAGGTAGCGCTCCAGGATCTCGCGCTTGCGGTGCGTCATCTCGAGGCCGAGCGCCGCCAGCGTCTCCCAGACCTTGCGCGTGAGCGTGCGGTCGCCGCTGTCGGGATAGAGGTTCTTCGCGAGCTGCTGGGTGATGGTGCTCCCTCCCTGCACGACTTCACCGCTCTTCACGTTGGCGAAGAGCGCCCGCAGCACCGCCCGCGGATCGATCCCGAAGTGGCGGTAGAAGCGGCGGTCCTCCACGGCGATCACCGCGTCCAGGAGCGCGCGCGGGAGGTCGTCGGCGGTGACCGGGTTGCGCTCCTCGCGCACGTCCCCCGCGATGCTGCCGAGGGGCTCCGGCTCGATCCGGGCCGTCTCGAGGGGGTCGCCCGTATCGAGGTTCTCGAGGGCGCCGACGTGGCCGAAGGACAGCTTGACCCGCAGCGGCAGGCTCTCGACCCTCCCCTCGGGGTAGTCGAAGGCGTTGAGGCGGATCTCCAAGGAACGGAATCGTCGCGCGAACTCGCCGGGGGTCTGCGGATGGCCCTGGACCTGGCGGTATCCGAGCCGGACCAGCCTCTCCATCAGGTCCTCCCGCCGCACCGCCAGCCCCTCCCGCAGGACGTACGCCGCCGAGTAGAGGCGGGCCGGGGCGGCCGCCTCCAGGTGAGCGAAGCGCCAGTTGGCGTCCACGAAGGCGACCGTGAGCACCCCGGCGAGCACCACGAGGATCGCCAGCGCCACCCTCAGGACGAGGCGGGCCGCGGGGGAGAGGGGTCGTCCCGGATCGTGCGCACCTTCCCTTACGGGGGCCATCGGGCTCTCCTGACAACCTGGGCTTCTTAGGGTAGCACGGGCCGCCGCCGCGTCCGGCCGCGGGGCGGGTCCTAGGCGGGCGGCTCGTCCTCGGGCGTGCGGGCCTGGCTGTCCTCGTAGGAGGCCCTGAAGATCGAGGACAGGTCCCCCTCCAGGATGTCGGTCGGCATCGAGGCGCGATCGACGATCACCTTGTTCCTGGAGGCCTGCTTGGCCCGGTAGAGGGCGCTGTCGGCCGCCTTGAGCAGCTCGAGCTCGGTGCGCGCCTCGCGGTTGGCGGGGACCGAGGCGATGCCGGCGCTCACGGTCACCCGCACCAGGAACTCCTTGTAGCGGTAGACGTGCTCCTCGGCCGCCTTGCGGACCCGCTCGGCCACGATGGTGGCGCGGATGGCGTCGGTGTTCGGCAGGATCATCAGGAATTCCTCGCCGCCGTACCGCCCCACGATGTCGATCTCGCGCGCGTTGTCCGTCACCAGCCGCCCGAATTCCCGCAGCACCTGGTCGCCGCAGTCGTGGCCGTACTTGTCGTTGATCTGCTTGAAATGGTCGAGGTCGAGCATCGTGACCGAGAGCGGCGTGCCGTAGCGCAGGGCCCGCTTGAACTCTTCCTGAAGCCGGCGCTTGAGGTATCGATCGTTGAGGAGGTTGGTCCGGTCGTCCGTGACCGAGAGCTTCAGGAGTTTCTCGTTCGCCTCCTTCAGCTGCCGGTTGGCGCGCTCGAGCGACGCGTACAGGTAGCGCTTCTTGAGGGAGGCGCGCAGGATAGCGTCCAGCTCGTCGAAGTGGAACGGCTTGACGATGAAGTCGTCGGCGCCGCTCTTGAGCGACTCGACCTTGCTCTTCACGTCCCGCTTGACCGTCATGACGACCAGCGGGATGGTCGACATCATGCGGTCGCGCTTGACCGCGCGGATGACCTCGAGGCCGTCGGGCGGAGGGATCAGGAGGTCGAGGAGGACGAGGTCGGGATGGTCGCGGCCGATCCGCTCCAGCGCCTCGGCCCCGGTTCCGGCGCTGAACGCGTCGTACCCCTCCATCGACAGCCACTTGGTGAGCAGATCGACACTGTCCCGGTCGTCGTCTACGACCAGGATGCGGAACCTCCGCGTCGGCGCCGCAGGCGTCCTTGAAGGAGTGCCCTGAACCCCTGGCTGCATCGCTTCCCCCGCGAGCGCGGGGGCCGCTCCTTTCCCCGAGTGCCGCGTATTGTATACCACCGGCTTCCGGGGCCGGCAACGTGGAAATCCATGTCCGGAGAGGGTTTCCGGCGACCCGGGCGTCAGGGCGCCGTCGTCGCCGTCAAGGTTTGGGCGAACGGGGCGGCGAGGACGAGGGCCTCGGCGCGGCGCCCGGCGAGGAACGTCCCGCCGGAGCGGCGGCGGCCGGCTCCCCCGCGCCCCACGACTCGAAGAAGGGGGCGTTGTCCCGGAAGGCGTCGAAGACCGCCTCATTGTCGAGCCGGGCCACGTTGAGCATGCCGAGCCCCGGCACCCAGTCGGGCCGCGGGATGTCGGGGATCAGCGTGAGGAGCGCGCAGTCGTTCATCCCGAGCTGCCAGGCCGTCTCGCTCGCGAAGAGGTAGGCGTAGAGGCCCTTCGCCTGCGCCGGATGGGGGGCGCCGCGCAGCAGGACGGCGACGTACGGGGAGACCACCGCGCCCAGGGAGAGCCTGTCGGGGAACATGATGTGGACCGGCTCGGCCTCGCGATTGGCGCAGATCGCCTCGTCGAGATCGAGGACCCCCCAGAGCGCCTCGCCCGAGGCGACGAGACGCCGGACCGCGGCGTCGTCCTCGACGATGCGGGCGCCGCCGGTCCGCAGCGCGTCGAAGAACCGACGGGCGCGCTCGGGGCCCCAGAGCGAGAAGAGCGCCGCGGCGTGGAAAGCCGGCGTGCCGCTCTCGATCCGCGCGACCGCCACCGTGCCGGACCAGCGCGCGCCCGTCAGATCCGCGATCGAGGCAGGCGCCTCCTCGCGCGTCAGACGCCGCGTGTTATAGAGGATCACCCGAGGATTCACGGCGAACCCGATCCAGCGAAACTGCGGATCGCGGAACTGGCCGGGGACCGGACGCGCGCCGGCCGGCCGGAACGGGACGGCGAGGCCCGCGCGGGCCAGATCGATCGCCGCGAGGGGCGAGGCCCCCCAGAAGAGATCGACCTTCCCCGCGGCCGCCTCCGCCTTCAGCCTCGGCAGGAAGGCCGCGCCGAGCGTCTCGCGGTAGATCGCCTCCACCTCGACGTCGCTCTGCTCCGTGAAGCTCTTCAGGATCGGCCCGGCGTTCCGCCGTGGCGCCTCGACGTAGATCACGACGCGGCCGCCGCGCGGCACCGTGACCGTCTCCTCGGGGGGCGCGGGCGGCGTCCGGGGACCGCACGCCGCGGCGGCGGCGAGCAGCCCGGCGACGACGAGCCCCGCCGCGACGGGGGTGATCGGCGTCACGCGATCGTGATCGGTCGGGGCCGTCCTATGGCGCGCCTTCATCGGCGTCCTCCCCGGAGGCGCCGACTCTAGCAGCGGGCCCCCGCGAGTTCAAGTGACTGACCTCTCGGGAGAAGGGCCGTGGGCTGGCACGGCCGCGGCCCCGGCGCCATATTGCGGGGGGATGCGGAACGGACGACCGTCCGAGGCACGGGTCATCGCGGCGGCGGTTCTGGGCGCGGCGTTCCTGGCGGCCTGCGTCCACCCGGCCTTCACGACGCCGCAGGAGCCGGCCCCCGCCGGCGACGGCCGGCGCCCGATCCTGGGCGCGATCCCGGGCGCACCGCCCGGGCCGATCCGGGCGTCGGGGCCGGGCTACCGCGCGGCCGAACCGTACCTGGCGCTCGTGCGACGAACGGCTGCTCGGCACGGCGTCGACCCGCGCCTGATCCTCGGCGTGATCACGGTCGAGTCGAACTTCGATCCGAAGGCGCGCTCGAGGAGCGGCGCGCGTGGCCTCATGCAGCTCCTCCCCGAGACGGGGCGGCGCTACGGCGCTCGTGTCCTCGACGACCCGGCGCAGAACATCGACGCCGGGACGGGCTACCTCAGGTATCTGCTCGATCTGTTCGGGGGGGACATCGACCGGGCGCTGGCGGGCTACAACGCCGGAGAGATGACCGTCGTGAACGCCGGCGGCGTGCCCGACGCCCCGGCCGTCAGAAAATTCATCCGGGACGTCAAGGCGTCGGGCAGCCGCTTCTGAGCCCGGGCGCCCGGGGCGGGAAGCGGCCCTTCCGACCCCCGCCCGGATCGACTAGAATACGCGGCCATGAGCGCCATCGACCCGCTGAGGCGGGGGCAGAGAGGACTCCGGCGTTTCCGGACGGTCGAAACGATCGACCGGAACGGAGGGGACGACCCCGCCCAGGCGCCCCGCCGCTCCGAGATCCTCAAGTGCACCTACCGTCCGGGCGATGCCGACTTCTACTGCTGGAAGTACGGCGTCTGGTACAACCTCATGGACTGCTGCTACCGGCACGATCGCCGCACCTTCCCCGGCTGCGCCGGCTGTGGCCAGGGAGCGAGCAACCTCAAGGTGCATCAGGCCCGCTACGACGCCCTGCGCCCCCATCGCGACCGGTCGACGCACCGCTGAATCGTCCCCTATAATGGTCCACCCCGAGGTGGCTCTCCGGGCCCGGGAGGTGGGGACTGGACCTGATCATCGCCAACGGGGAGGTCGCCGACGGCACCGGCGCTCCCCGCTTCCGCGCCGACGTCGGGATCGAGAAGGACCGGATCGCGGCGCTCGCCCCCCGTCTCGAGCTCGACGCGGCGGCGCGGATCGACGCCCGCGGTCGCGTCGTCGCCCCCGGCTTCATCGACCTCCACTCCCATTCCGATCTCTGCGTCACGCTCCCCTTCGGCCGTCAGGCCGAGCTCCTCGAAGGACGCGTGCGCCAGGGGATCACGACCGAGCTCCTGGGCAACTGCGGCATCGGCTGCGCTCCGGTCTCCCCGGAGACGCTCGGCCCGGTCGCGCGCGTCTGCGGCTTCATCTCCCCCGACGGCGCCTCCTGGACCTGGGGATCGATCGCCTCCTACCTCGACCTGGTGGAGAGGCAGGGAGTCCTCCTGAACGTGGCGGCGCTCGTGGCGCACGGGCCGGCGCGCATGGCGGCCATGGGACCGCGGGCCGGCCGGCCGACGACGGAGGAGCAGCGGGCGATCGACGGGAAGGTGCGCGAGGCGATCGAGGAGGGGGCGTTCGGCGTCTCCTTCGGGTTGATCTACCCGCCGGGCGAGTTCGCCGACACCGACGAGCTGGTGTCGGTGGCGCGCGCGGCCGGCGCCGCCGGAGGGTTCGCCGCCTTCCACCAGCGGGGCAGCAGCCGCGACACGCTCGAGCCGGCGGTGCGCGAGATCGTCGAGGTCGGCCGGCGCGCCCTGGCGGCGGTGCACCACTCGCACGTCGAGACGGTGGGGCCGCGCGCCTGGTCCGGCATCGCCGAGGTGCTGCGTATCGAGGAGGAGGCGGTCAAGGACGGGCTCGATCTGACCGGCGACGTCATCCCGTACACGGCGGTCTGCACGACGATGCTGGCGCTCTACCCTCCCTGGGCGCTCGACGGCGGCGTCGCGGCCTTCGTCGGCCGCCTGCGCGACCCGGCCCTGCGGCGGCGGATGAAGGACGAGGTCGCCTCCGCGACGGCGGTCTGGCCTCCCTGGGAGGGAGAGGGCCGCTTCACCATGAACATCGCGCGCGAGTGCGGCTGGGAGCGGATTCGCCTGGCGCACGTCGACGGCGCGCGCCACAAGAGCCACGAGCACCTGACGATCGCCGAGATCGGGCGGCGGAGCGGGAAGGATCCGTTCGACGCCCTCTCCGACCTGCTGGTGGACGAGAACGGCGTGGCGACGCAGCTTCTGTTCGGGATCTCGGGGGACGAGACGCGGGACGACGACCTCCTGCCTCTCCTCCGCAGCGCGCGGCTGGCTCTGGTGACCGATGCCTGGGAGATCGGCAAGGGGTTCCCGCACCCCGGGGCCTACGGCGCCTTCCCTCGGGTCCTCGGGCACTACGTGAGGGAGCGCGGCGTCCTCGATCTGGAGGAGGCGGTCCGCAAGATGACCTCGCTTCCCGCCGCGCGGCTCGGCCTTCCGGACCGTGGCCGCGTCGCGGCGGGGTGCAAGGCGGACCTGGTCGTCTTCGATCCCGGGACGATCGCCGATCGATCGACCTTCCGGGAGCCGCGCCGAGCCGCGATCGGGATCGACGACGTCCTGATCAACGGCGTACGGGTCGTGGCCGGGGGCGCCTTCCGCCCGGTCGCGGCCGGACGCGTGCTGCGGCGGGGCGCGTGAGGGGCGCGGTGCCACGGCGACGCTCGGCGTCGGGGGCGGCGCTGGCCTGGCTCCTGGCGGCCGCCGCGATGATCGGTCTCCCCGGCACCCGCGCCCGGGGAGACGCGCGGGCCGCCCCGGCCGCCGACGACATCATCCGGGCCAACAACCGCGGCGTCGCGCTCATGGAGCAGTTCAAGCACGCGCAGGCGCTCGCGGCTTTCAGCGAAGTCACCGGGAAGGCGCCGGGGTGGGCGCCCGGGTTCGCCAACCAGGGGCTCGCCGCCTTCTACGCCCATGAAGGTGCGCGGGCCGAGCCGGCCTTCCGCGAGGCGATCCGTCTCGATCCCGATCTCCCCCAGGGACATTACGGCCTGGCCCTCCTCATGAAGGGCGACGGCAGGAGCGCGGAGGCGATCGCGGAGCTCGAGCGGGTGCGCGCCCTCGATCCGGAGGACGCCGACGTCCTCTACAACCTCGGCCTGCTGCACGCCCGGCAGCGCAAGTTCCAGGAGGCGGTGCCTCTCCTGATGCGCGCGCGGCAGATCGACCCGAACAGCATGTCGATCCGCTACCAGCTGGCGCGCGCCCTCCTCCAGTCGGGGTGGCAGGCGGACGGGCAGAAGGAGATGGATGCCTACCAGAGGCTCGCCTCGAACCCCGCCTTCGCCGTCCCGACGGGGAACCAGTACGGAGAGGCGGGGCGCTACGCCCTGGCGATCACCGACTACACCGCCCTCGGAGGACCCCCGGCGCCCGCGCCGGCGGTCGCGGTACGCTTCAGCGACGCCACGGAGGAGTCGGGGATCGTCTTCACGCACGCCGGTCCCGGCGGCGAGGCCGCGCCGGTGCGGCCGGGGGGCGCTCCCGGCGCGACGCCTCCGGCGGCCTCCCCGCCGGCGGCCGCGGCACGCTACGGCTCGGGGGTGGCGGTCGGCGACTTCGACGGCGACGATCGGCCGGACCTCGTTTTCGCCAACGCCTCGGCCGACGGCGCCGCCCGGCCGGCGCTCTACCGCAACCTCGGGGGCTGGCGCTTCGAGGACGTCACCGCACGCTCCGGCGTAACCTTCTCCGGGATCGGCACCTCCGTCGCCCTCGGCGACTTCGACAACGACGACGATCGCGACCTCTTTCTCGGAGGGCTCGATCGCGGCGCCCTCTTCGAGAACCAGGGAGGCGGGGTCTTCAAGGAGATCACGGCGCGGGCCGGCCTGGCGCTGGGCGGCCTCGTCCTCGGGGCCTCCTGGGCCGATGTCGATCACGACGGCGATCTCGATCTCCTCGTCTGCCGTATCCCGGCTCCGGGACGCGCTTCGGCCGCGCCGGCGGGCGTCGTCCTGATGCTGAACCGGGGCGACGGCACCTTCGTCGACCGCACGGCCGAGCTGCACATGACCGCTCCTCGGGGCGGAGCGGTCGGGGCGGTCCTGGCCGACCTCGACGGCGATCGCGACATCGATGCGGTGCTGTCGGCGGCGGGAGGGCAGGACGCTCTCCTGGAGAACCGGCGGGAGAGCGGCTTCGCCGAGCGTGGCCGGGCCGCGGGACTTCCGGCGCGCGGCGCCGGCCGCGGAGTGAGCGCGGGAGACGTCGACGGCGATGGCCTGCCCGACCTCCTGTTCGCGACCGGCGCGGGCGAGCCGCTGCGGCTCTACCTGAACGGCCGCTCGCGCCGGTTCACCCTGCGGGAGATCCCGAAGCCGCCCGGCGTCTCCGCGTACGGCGCGGTCCTGTTCGACGCCGACAACGACGGCGACCTCGACCTCTTCGTCACGGGGAGCGCCCACCTCCTCTACCTGAACGACGGCCGCGGCAACTTCAAGGATGCGTCCCGGGAGGCGGGCCTCGCTGACTTGCCGGTGAAGGACGCCCGTGCCGTGGCGGCCGCCGATCTCGACGGTGACGGGGACCTCGATCTGGTCGTGACCCGCAACGGCGGCAGGCCCATCCTCCTGCGCAACGAGGGGGGGAGCCGGAACCATTGGCTGCTGGTCGAGCCGCGCGGGCTCAACAGCAACCACGACGGCATCGGCGCCAAGGTCGAGGTGCAGACCGGGGCGCGCTGGCAGCGCCACGAGATCCAGGCCGGCTCGGGCTACCTCTCGCAGTCGCCCCCGGCCGCGCACTTCGGCCTGGCGGACCGCGCCGTCGCCGACTTCGTGAGGCTGCTCTGGCCGGGCGGCGTGCTGCAGGCCGAGCTCGACGTCCCGGCCGGCCGCGTCGAGGAGAAGGAGCTCGACCGCAAGGGATCCTCCTGCCCGCTCCTGTTCGCCTGGAACGGATCGCGCTACGGCTTCGTCACCGACGTCCTCGGCGTGGGCGGCCTCGGCCTGTGGCTCGCGCCGGGGACCTACGGGCGGCCCGACCCCGACGAGTACGTGACGATCGAACCCGGGCGGCTCGAGGCGCGCGATGGCGCCTATCTCCTCCAGATGATGGAGAACCTCGAGGAGGTCACCTACCTCGACGAGGCGAAGCTCGTCGCCCTCGATCACCCGAAGGGGATCGACGTCTACCCGAACGAGAGCTTCGGCGGCCCGGCGGCGGAGCACCGCCTGTACGCCATCGACCACGAGGCCCGCGTCTTCCCCTCGCGTGCGACCGACGACGGCGGGCGGGACGTCACCGAACGGGTCCTGAAGATCGACCGGACCTACCCCGATGACTTCCGGCTCGCCCGACTGGCGGGGTACGCCGAGATGCACCACCTCACCCTGGAGTTCCCCGAGAGCGTGACCCGGCAGGAGGGGCTCGTGCTCTTCCTCTACGGCTGGGTCGATTACGAATACTCCTCGAGCAACTTCGCGGCGTACCAAGCCGGGGTCACCCTGGTGCCGCCGGTGCTCGAGGTCGAGGGGGACGACGGCCTGTTTCACCCGCGCCTCGAGGCGATGGGCTTCCCGGCGGGCCTGCCGCGCATGATGACGGTGGATCTCGGCGGCGCCCCCCTGCCGACCCGCAAGGTCCGGATCCGGACCAACATGCGGGTCTTCTGGGATCAGATCTTCCTGGCGCGCCCGCTCGCGGAGGCCGAGATGAAGGCGAAGGTGACGGTGAACGAGATCGCCTTGAGCGGGGCCCACCTGCACCGCCGCGGCTTCCCGAGGGAGCACAGCCCCGATGGGCGCGAGCCGAAGATCTACGACTACGGCATCCTCGACAACACGCAGCCGTTCAAGGCGATGGCGGGCGCGTACACGCGCTTCGGCCGGGTCACCGATCTTCTGATGCGCGCCGACGACCGCTTCGTCATCTTCGGCAAGGGGGAGGAGGTGACGCTCGAGTTCCCGACCAAGGGGCTCCCCGCGGTCCCGCGGGGCTCCGTGCGCGGCTTCCTTCTCTACGCCAACGGCTACTGCAAGGACATGGATCCCCACACCGCCTTTCCGGAGAGCGTCGAGCCGCTGCCGTTCCACGGCATGTCGGCCTACCCCTACGGAGAGGGGGAGTCGTACCCGGAGGACGCCGATCACCGCGCCTACCGGAGGACCTACAACACCCGGACGATCGAGGCGCACTAGGGATCCCAGGGAGCGGGGGATGCAGGCCGCGGTCCGCGCGGAGAACCTTGGCAAGGTCTACGTGAAGCGGCGCGCGCTGCGGGAGATGGTCCTGCGCCCGGTGGCGCGCGCCGAGCGCGTGGTCGGCCTCCGGGAGGTCACCTTCGAGGTGCGGCCCGCGGAGATCTTCGGCCTGCTCGGCCCCAACGGGGCCGGCAAGACGACCCTCCTCAAGATCCTCGCGGGCCTGGTCCTGCCGACGGAGGGGCGCGCGCTGGTCGCGGGGGCCGACGTGGCGCGCGACGATCGTGCCGTCAAGCAGGCGATCGGCTTCGTCACGTCCGACGAGCGGTCGTTCTACTGGCGCCTGACCGGCAGGGAGAACCTGCACTTCTTCGCCGGGCTGTACGGGCTCGGCCCCGCCGACGCGCGTCGTCGCGCCGCGGAGCTCCTGGAGGCGATGGAGCTCGTGCCGGTCGCGGACCAGCAGTTCCTCGGCTACTCTTCCGGCATGAAGCAGCGCCTGGCGATCGCCCGGGCCCTGCTCCACGACCCGCCGATCCTCTGTCTCGACGAGCCGACGCGCAGCCTCGACCCGATCGCCGCGAAGCACCTGCGCCGCTTCGTCATGAATCGCCTGAACCGCGAGCGCCGCAAGACGGTGCTGCTCGCGACGCACAACCTGCAGGAGGCGGAGGAGATGTGCGGGCGCCTGCTGGTCCTCGACCGCGGGCGGGCCCTGCGGCAGGGGAGCCTGGCCGAGATCACCGCCGGCCTGCCGGGGCGGGATCACTACATCCTGGTGGTCGCGGGCCTCCGCGATCTTCCGCGCGATCCCCGCTTCACGGTGGAGGTCGAGCGCCGGGAGGACGGCCGGGCGCGGCTGGTCGCCGCCGTCGAGCGCGGCGGCGAGGGCTTCTCCGCCCTCCTCCGGACCCTGCTGGAGGGTGGCGGGACGATCGTCTCGTGCGCGCGCCGCGAGCCGAGCCTGCAGGAGGTGTTCGACCAGATGGACGCCTCCGCGGCGCGCCGGGGGGACGCGTGAGGACCCTGCGCGCCCTCGCCGCCTTCCTGAAGAGGGACCTCCTGATCGAGGTCTCCTACCGCACCTCGTTCGTCCTGCAGTTCGTCGGCATCGCCTTCACGGTCCTGGTCTGGTTCTTCATCGCCCGCGTCGTCGACGCGCCGCGCACGACGCCCGGCCTCGAGGGGGTCGACTACTTCGCCTACGTGCTGCTCGGCGTGGCGTTCTACCATTACCTCTCCTCGGCGATGATGTCGTTCGCCGGGAAGATCCGCTCCGAGCAGACGACCGGGACGCTCGAGGCGATGCTCGTCACACCGACCGCGCCCGGGACGATCGTGCTGGGGTCGGCCCTCTGGGACTTCCTCCTGACCTCGTTCAAGGTGGTGGTCTACCTGGTCGTCGGCCGGATCTTCTTCGGCGTCGCGATCCACCTCGGCAGCCTGCTGCCATCGCTCCTGATCCTCGGGCTCACGGTCCTGGCCTTCTCCGGGATCGGCATCCTGTCCGCGGCGTTCGTCCTCTACCTGAAGCGCGGCGATCCGATCACCTACCTCGTGGCGAGCGCCTCCGCGCTCCTGGGGAACGTCTTCTACCCCTCCGAGGACATGTGGCCGGCGCTCCGGACGCTGTCGCGCTTCCTGCCGATCACCTACGCCCTGCGCGGACTGCGGCGCGCCCTGCTGAAGGGCAGCCGGTTCTCCGACCTGCTGCCGGACATCGAGGCGCTCGTCCTGTTCGTCGCGATCCTGGTGCCGCTCGGCGTCCTGGCCTTCCGCCTCGCCGTCCGCAGGGCGCGCCAGGAGGGATCGTTGGTGCAGTACTGAGCCCCGGGTTCGTTGACACCCCCGGGGGCGTGTGCTAGAGTGCCGCCCCACTCCAAAGCCAGAGCGTCCAGGTGATCTCTCTTGGACGACGGGCCCGCGACCACGCGCCGACGATCGGAAGGACGCGGGAGGACAGCCACCGTGAAATTCGAGAAGCTCAACCTTCCCCTCGAGGGGAGGACGATCGAGATCGAGACCGGGCAGCTCAAGGTGCCGCCCGATCCGATCCTGCCGTTCATCGAAGGGGACGGCATCGGCCCCGACATCTGGGCGGCGGCGCGCCGCGTCCTGGACGCGGCGATCGCCAAGGCCTACGCCGGATCGCGCCGCGTCCACTGGTTCGAGATCTACGCCGGCGGCAAGGCGCGCGACAAGTACGGTGAGTGGCTCCCGGCCGACACCCTGGAGGCGATCCGCCACTACACGATCGCGATCAAGGGACCGCTCACCACGCCGATCGGAGGCGGGTACCGCAGCCTCAACGTCACCCTCCGGCAGGAGCTCGACCTCTATGCCTGCATCCGGCCGGTGCGCTATTTCGAGGGGGTCCCGTCGCCGGTGAAGCGGCCGGA
>WNGG01000132.1_pt1 | contig 106677 bp, 92 predicted proteins | sample 5400661 | NCBI WGS metagenome assembly WNGG01 (sample SAMN13153372, study PRJNA577476) | soil metagenome | isolation source: 100 cm soil or saprolite under Garry oak tree replicate 1 | place: USA:California | collected 2016-06-15
CCTCCTCGGCTTGAGCTGCGTTGGCGACGGCCAGACTACCCCAGCGGGGGCTGGTCGCGGGGAGGGTGATCGGCGCGGGGGCGGGTGACCGGCGCGGGCCTGGCGATGAGCGCGGGCCTGGAATCGCGCGGGGGGCGGCGGTCAGCGCGGAGGCCGGTCAGCGCGGGCGGTTGGTCAGCGCGGGCGGTTGGTCAGCGCGGGCGGTTGGTCAGCGCGGGCCGGTGGCGCGCCGCGTGAACCGGCCGCGCCAGCGCAGCCCGGGGCGGCGCGGCGCGTGCACCTGCACCCGGCCCGCGACGGTGAACGCCCGGACCTCGATCAGCGGCGAGCCGGCCGGTGCCGGGGCAGCCTGGCGGACAGCAGGGCCGGAGCGGGCCCGGCCCGGCTGCCGGGAGCTGGTCACGACCACCTGGACCCGGTCCGGAACGAGCAGGTGCAACTGGCCGCCGAGCAGGGTGGCTTGCAGCACGATGTGCATGTCCTGGAGCAGCGCCTCCCGCATGTCCAGGATCACCTGCCCGCCCACGGCCGTCACGGCGAGCCGGTCGGGCACCACCCAGCGCCCGGCGCGCTGGACGGTGGCAAAGAGCGCGGTGATCGCGCGGGAGTCGTCGAGCTGAAGCGGCTGTCCCGTGGCCGGTGCCAGGTCCATGGTCAGGGAGGCGAGCTCGCCGAGGGTGCGCGCCTGGTAGGCGCGCTGGACCCGCTGGGAGTGCTCTTCCAGGGTGAGCCGCCCGTCCGCGGCCGCCGCCGCGAGCACCGCCACGACCCGTTCCCTGTCGTCGTCGGACGCGCGCAGGTCGCTGGGTTTGCGTGCCGGGCTCACCTGACGAAAATATCCGCCCCTGGCCAGCGCCGTCACCTTTCCTGGCCGGGCGGGGCCGCGAGCGGCGCGCCCGCCGGCGGCACTTGCGCTCCGCCCCGCGCGCCCGCTCGTGACGCGCCCGCTCGTGACGCGCCCGCTGGCGGCGCGCCCACCGACGGCGTGCTCGCTGACGGGGTCGGCGTGGGCCCGGTCACCGGAACGGGACCGGCCCGCCGAGCGGGAGCGCCACCAGGTGGTCCGCCTCGGCCGGCTGCCACACGGTGATGCCGAGCAGTTCGCCGAGCATGGCCACCCTGATCCCGGGGACGCTGGCCGCGACGTCGCCGGTGTCGCAGTAGCGGAGCTGGCGGGCGCGGAAGGCGACGCTGAGGTTCATGCCGCCATCGAGCACCTGTTTCCAGGTGTCGGCGGACCCGATGATGTCCCACTGGGCGCCGCCGGTCTCCCCCGGCGCGAGCCCGCTCGCCGAGATGATGGCGGGCGCCGCGAGGTCCACCCGCCACCGGGCCGCGATGCCCCCGCCGCCCGGCGCGGTGACCGTGACCAGGAACACCTCACGCGAGCAGGGCTGCCACAGTGAGGCGAACCGGCTATCCAGCAAGGCCATCCCGGACAGCAGCCTGGCCGCCATCATGCGCAGGCCAAGCGAGGTGTCCCCGGTTCCGCCGGGGGCCGCGTTTCTGCTGGGGGCGGTTGCGCCGTGGCCGGTGTTTCCGGCAGGGGCGGTGGTTGCGCCGGGGGTGGCGTTTCCGGTGGGAGCGGCGTTCCCGGTGGGAGCGGCGTTTCCGGTGGGACCGGCGTTCCCGGTGGGAGCGGCGTTCCCGGCTGGGGCCGCCCCGATCCGGCCAGGGGACGCGAGCCATTGTCTTTCGCGGGGACGAAGACAAGGATCCGGCCGGGCCTGCCGCCGGCCGCGCCCCGCGGGTCAGGAACCCCGGCCCCCGGAGCGGGCGCGTGAGTTGCAGCTCATGGGCGAGGGGATCCTTTCGTCGCTAACCCCGGCCCCCGGAGCGGGCGCGTGAGTTGCAGCTCATGGGCGAGGGGATCCTTTCGTCGCTATCCCGGCGCGCGGAACGCCGGGTGCCGCCGGCTGGCGCCAGCGCGCAGCCGGACGTCCCCCTGGATGCCGCGCAGAAGGATGACACAACGACCGCCATGATCGTGTCCCTATCGACCGGATGTTGCCGAATTGTGGTCGTTAGATCGTCATTCCCACCTTCGGGGCACAGATCAGCCTGAATCGGATGAGCACAGCGCCGGGTCCGTCCTTCCCACGGCACCCCGCCGCCAGCCATCCCCGGGCAAACCGGCCCGGCGGCGCCCCTTCCCACGGCACCCCGCGGTCGGCCATCCCCGGCTAAGGCGGCCGGGCAACGCCCCCGCCAACAGCGGCTTCCGCGGGCCCGACGGGCCGGACTAGCGTGGGTGCGAGCCTCTTTCTCTGTTAGTTTGCTAATAACAATTAATGCTGAGCGAGGAGATCCGCAGCAGGTGACCGAGTCCGCGAACGGCCAAGGGAAGGTGCCCGGGCACGGTAGCCCGGGCGGGCACGACGGCTCCGGCCAGGGCGGGGCACCGCCCAACGGCAGCACGGCCGGCCCCGGGTCCGATCCGGCCCCGGACGGCGCCGCGCCGAGTGGGATGCCGCGCGGCACCTCCGCCATGTTGCGCGGGACGCACTACAAGTGGCTGGCGCTGTCCAACACGACGCTGGGCATGCTCGCGGCCACGGTCAACGCGTCGATCGTGATCATCTCGCTGCCCGCCATCTTCCGCGGCATCAAGCTCAACCCGCTGACCCCGGGCAACGTCAGCTACCTGCTGTGGATGCTGATGGGTTACCTGGTCGTCTCGGCCGTGCTCGTGGTCACCCTGGGCCGCCTCGGCGACATCTACGGCCGGGTCAAGATGTACAACGCCGGGTTCACGATCTTCGCCCTGGGCGCGCTCGCCCTGCCGTTCGACCCCCTGACCGGGCCGTCCGGCGCGCTGTGGCTGATCGGCTTCCGGGTGATCCAGGCGGTCGGCGGGGCGATGCTGATGGCCAACGCCCCGGCGATCCTGACCGACGCGTTCCCGTCCAACCAGCGCGGCACCGCGATGGGCATCAACCAGGTGGCCGGCATCTCCGGCATGTTCATCGGCCTGATCCTCGGTGGCGTGCTGGCCGCGGTCGACTGGCGGCTTGTGTTCATCGTGTCGGTCCCGATCGGCCTGGGCGGCGCCATCTGGTCGTACTTCAGCCTGCACGAGATCGGCATCAGGACGCCGGCCCGGATCGACTGGCTCGGTAACGTCACGTTCGCGATCGGCCTGATCGCGCTGCTGGTCGGCATCACCTACGGGCTGCTGCCGTACGGCGGGCACTCGATGGGCTGGACCAGCCCGCTGGTGCTGAGCGGCATTTTCGGCGGCGTGGCGATGCTGGTGGTGTTCTGCTTCGTCGAACAGCACGTCGCCGCGCCCATGTTCGACATGCAACTGATGAGGATCCGGGCGTTCGCCGCCGGGATCAGCGCCACCCTGCTCGCCTCGATCGCCCGCGGCGGGCTGCAGTTCATGCTGATCATCTGGCTGCAGGGCATCTGGCTGCCGCTGCACGGCTACGATTTCAAGGACACCCCGCTGTGGGCGGGCATCTTCCTGCTGCCACTGACCGGCGGGTTCGTCTTCTCCGGGCCGGTGTCCGGCTGGCTGTCGGACAAGCACGGGGCCCGCTGGTTCGCCTCCGGCGGCCTGATGGTCTCCGCCCTGGCGTTCGCCGGCCTGCTGCTCATCCCCACCGACTTCAGCTATCCCGTGTTCGCCGTGCTGATCTTCGTGGCCGGCGCGGGCATGGGCCTGTTCTCCGCGCCGAACGCGGCCGGGATCATGAACAGCGTCCCGGCCAAGCAGCGCGGCGCCGCATCCGGCATGCTCGCCACGTTCCAGAACTCCGGTTTCGTGCTCTCGATCGGCGTGTTCTTCACGCTGATGATCGCCGGGCTGGCCGCCACCCTGCCGAGCACGCTGACCCACGGGCTCGCCGCCCAGGGCGTCCCGCACGCCGTCGCGTTCAAGATCGGGTCACTGCCCCCGGTCGGCAGCCTGTTCGCCGCCTTCCTCGGCTACAACCCGGTCGCCCAGTTGCTCGGCCCGACCGGCATCCTGGCCCACCTGCCCGCCAGCCACGTGGCACTGCTCACCGGCAAGGCGTTCTTCCCGCAGCTCATTTCCGGCCCGTTCCACCACGGCCTGAACATCGTGTTCATCATGGCGATCTGCCTGCTCGTCATCGCCGCCGGGGTGTCCCTGCTGCGCGGCGGGCGGTACGTGCACGAGGAGCAGGCACCAGCGGGGCAGCCGGAGGGCACCGGCCAGGCCGCGCTGGAGCGCAGCGGGCGCGCCTGACCAGGGCGCCCGGCCACGAGTTCGATGCTCCCCCGGCTCGGCCAGGTAACCCGGAGTCCCGCCAGCTAGCCGCGAATTCGGACTGCTACGGTTAGTAATCAAGCGATCACGCGAGGTGGCTGTGGAGCATCTTGGGGATCACCGGTTCGCCGGTTTGCTGGAGGCGGCCCCGGACGCGATGGTGTGCGTGGACGCCGACGGCCGGATCGCACTGGTGAACGCGCAGACCGAACGGCTGTTCGGCTACAACAGGGACGAGCTGGTCGGCCAGCCGGTAGAACTTCTGGTCCCTGACCAGGTACGCGACCTGCATTCCCGGCACCGGGCCGGGTATGTGGCCGATCCCCGGCCCCGCCCCATGGGCGCGGTGATGGAACTGGCCGGGCGCCGCCGGGATGGCACCACCTTCCCCGCCGAAATCTCGCTGTCGGCCATCGACACCGACCAGGGGATCCTGGTCACCGCCGTGGTCCGGGACGTGACCGAGCGGCTGGAGATCGCCGCCGAGCGGGAGCGGCTGCGCACTCAGGCCGAGCGGGACAAGCTGGAACGGCAGCTCCACCAGTCGCAGCGGCTGGAAAGCCTGGGCCAGCTTGCGGGCGGGGTGGCCCACGACTTCAACAACTTGCTGGGCGTGATCTCCAACTACGCCACATTCGTCGGCGAAGAAGTCGCCAAGGAACTGCCGGACGAGCGCTGGCAGACTCTCAGCGCCGACATCAAGGAGATCCAGCGGGCCGCCGCACGGGCCGCTGGGCTGACCCACCAGTTGCTGGCGTTCGCCCGCCAGGAGGTGATCCAGCCGCGGGTGCTCAACATCAACGACGTGGTCGAAAGTGTCGAGCAGCTCCTGGCCCGCACCCTCGGCGAGCACATCGAGCTGATCGCCGACCTGGCCCAGGACTTGGATTTGGTGCTGGCCGATCCTGGGCAGATCGAGCAGGTCCTGGTCAACCTGGCGGTCAACGCCCGTGATGCGATGCCGCGGGGCGGGAAACTGGTCATCCAGACCGCCAACACCCGCGTCGATGAGACCATGGCTGGCCAGGGCGGGCCGGCCCCCGGCCGGTACGTCGCCCTGAAGGTGAGTGATACCGGCACCGGGATACCCAAAGACGTCCTGGACCGGGTGTTCGAGCCGTTCTTCAGCACCAAACCCAAAGGCGAGGGAACCGGCCTGGGGCTGGCCACCGTGTACGGGATCATCACTCAAGCCGGCGGGGACGTGAAGATCTATTCCGAACCCGGGACGGGCACCATCCTCACCGCCCTGCTGCCCATCACCGAACAGACCACCAGCTGTGGGGTGCCGCCGCCCGCCGAGCCCCAGCGCGGCCACGGCGAGACGGTCCTGGTCGTGGAAGACGAAGCCGCGATGCGTGAGGTCACCCGCCGGATCCTCGACCGCAACGGTTACCGCGTCGTGGCCTCCGCCAGCGGGCACGATGCGCTCCACATCCTCGCCAGCCAGCTAGAGCGCATCGACGTGCTGCTCACCGACGTGATCATGCCGCAGATGCAGGGAAAAGAACTCGCCGAAAAGATCCGCATCCTCCAGCCCGCCGCCCGGGTGGTATTCATGTCTGGCTACACCAAAGGTCTCCTCAGCGCACAAGGCGTCCTCGAACCCGGCGTCCACCTCATCGAAAAACCGTTCTCCGAAGCCACCCTGCTCACCAGACTGCACGAAATCCTTACCACGGATCGCTGACCTGGCCGGCAGCGTGGAGCAGGCGCCGTCAGGGGCGGCCGGAGAGCACCGGCCGGCCCCTGACGCCAGTACCCGCTCTTACTCGATCGGGATCTCGCGGTAGGCGGCGTCCAGGTTCACCCCGCGGCGGCGTTGCACGACCCGCGCCACCAGGTAGATAACCAGCCCGGACAGCAGGATCAGGATGTTCAGCAGGAACATGTCGAACGACCGGCTGCAGACCTTGCGCTGCCGGTAGGGAAGCACGATAGCCGCGATGGAGGTGATGCAGAACGACAGGATGAAGCCGAAGATCCCGGTCAGCGTCTTGAACGGGGAATCGGGGCGGGTGTACAGCCACAGCGCCGCGATGGAGCCCAGCCCCATGACGGTCAGGGCGTTCACCGGGGTGTGCCGCCGCCCGTTGACGTTCGCGAGCCAGCTCGGCATAACCCCGTCGACCCCGTACGCGAGCAGGTTTCTCGACGCGTTGAGGATCTGGCCGGGAAGCCAGGAGTAGGCCCAGAAGATGAACCCGAAACAGAGCAGGAAGGCCACGATCCCGCTCCCGGTCGCGTAGGACGCCAGCTCGCTGTAGGTCGGCGCGGTGCTGAAATGGAGCGCCGCCCCGTTATTGAAGGAGAGCGCGCCAAGGAAAGTGGTGCCTGCGGTGCGCTGGAACATCCAGACCACCAGCATGGCCGTCGCCGTGGATATGACTGCCGCGGCCGGCATCGACCAGATCTGCACCCGCCCCGGCCTGCGCACCTCGCCGCCGATGTAGGCGGACGACTGGTTGAACACCAGCTCGAGGTAGATCCAGGTGATCGGGATGATGGTCCAGTACAGGCTGAATGGGGCGGTCGTGAAGCCGTCCTTTTTAGCGGCGGCGAGGACCGCATGGTAGGGATCCGGGGTCCCGGCCGTGCCCCTCAGCGAATGGTTGAATCCAGCCTGGAAGCTGGCCGGGTTCTTGGTCAGCAGCACGACCACCGTGATCAGGACGCCGATCATCGCCACGCCGAACAAGACGTTCTGGATCCGGAAGTAGAAGTTCAGGCCGGTCGCGAAGATAACGACCAGGATCACTATCAGCGCGGTGCCGGTCAGGAACGCACCGGTCGGCGTGGACAGCCGGTCACCCCATGTGATCAGTCCAGGATGGTTGGTCAGCACGCCCAGCGAGCGCAGCAGCGGAGTCAGCCCGTAGTAGGCGAAGAACGCGGATGGGACCCCGCCGTACAGTACCCACCAGACCGTCTGGTTCCAGTTGGACATCATGCCCCACGCGGGCCCGAGTGCCCGGCTCACGTAGACGTAGTCGCCCCCGGAACGGGGCATCGCCACCGACAGCATCGCGAAAACCATCGACGTGGGCAGCACGATGATCAGTGCAAGAAGAAACGAGAGCTGTATGTTGGAGCCGGGGTAGAAGGCGGGGATAAGCGAAATAGCGAACACTACCATGAGCCCGATGCTCACGAACATAATGTTGTAGATCAGGACACTCCACCTGCCCGCAGCGCGGACAAGGCCAGTCGCCTTCCTGACGTATAGCCCGGAGTCGTCACGTATGGTCACGGCTGCCTCCTGCCTCGGCCATTAATTTCATGATTTGCTCCCTTTTTGACTGAATAGGATCTTAACGTAGCCGGGTCCGGGCGCGGCTGCTCATGCGGCCATTGCCCGGTCCGCGATCTCGCACAGGGGGGCGAGCCAGATCTCCCCGTGCTGGGCGATCTTGTCGATCAGCCAGCCGAGCGCCCTGGCCCGCGCCGGGCGCCCGGACAGGAACGGGTGCATGGTGATCACACAGCATGCGCCCTCCTCCGCGTAAGCCAGCACCTCCTCCCACCAGTGCTCGGCCACCAGGGAGGGGCGCTCGATGGTGCCGGTGCCGGTGACCCCGGGCCAGAACGCATACTTCTCCCAGTCATCAAGCGCCCAGGAAACAGGGATCTCGGTGATCGAGCCACCCGGCAGCCGGCGAACATACGGCAGGTCGGCGTCGAACAGGCTGCTGTCAAAACGGAAGCCGTACTCCACCAGCAGGTCCAGGGTCCGGTCCGTGGTCTCCCACCAGGGCGCGCGGTAGCCGATCGGCCGGACGCCGGTCACCTGGTCGAGTGCGTGCAGCCCGCGCTCCAGGTACTCCCGCTCGGTTGCCTCGTCGGTGCCGGTCAGAAGCTCGTGCAGGTAGCCGTGATGGCCGATCTCGTGCCCGGCGTCGCGGATGGCCCGGATCGGGCCGGGATGCTGCTCGGCGGTGTAGCCCGGGACGAAGAACGTGGCCCGGACCCCGCGTTCCGCGAGCAGGCGGAGTATCCGGGGCAAGCCGGTCTGCGGCCCGTAACGCTGGTGTGACATCAGCGAGGTTCGCTGTGCCAGCGAAGGGTCACTGGCCAGCATCACCGATTCCGCGTCGACGTCGAAGGTCAGCGCGACCGCGGCACGGAAGCCCTCCGGCCACAGCGTGGCGGCGGCCGCGCCCGCGCCACCGGGCCCGCTGGCGGTGTTCACCCGGCCACGAACCGGTGCGACGTTACCTTGGCCCGGTCCAGGGTCAGGATCGAGCCCTGCAAGATCCCCTCCGAGTACTGGGATCCGGGGTTCACCACGAGGGTGCGCCCCAGCTTGCTGGTGGCACGGGACTCGTGGATGTGGCCGCAGAGCGCCACAACCGGCTGCACATCCTCGATGGATTCCCGGATGGCGTGACTGCCCACCGGCACCTGTACCGGCTCCCCGCCCGCGGTCTGGATTCGCAGGTCGTCGTTCAGCTTGAACGCGCGATCGGTCGCGGTCCCGAACGGCGGGTTGTGCAGGTTGAAGATCGTCGGCTGGGCCGGGTCCAGATGCTCAGCCAGCGTCGTCAGCTTGGCGCGCATCTGATCCTCGGTGATCTCCCGGGGCGAGTCCCACGGGGTCGGCGTCGAATAGCCGAGGCTCAGTACCTGATAGGGCCCGAACCCGACGATGCGCTCCTCGGCCTGCTGCAGCCACCCGGCCTGATCCAGCAGCCGCCGCACCCAGGGCGGATCGTCATTGCCGGGCATCACCAGGCAGGGCAGCCCGAGCGCACGCAGCCGGTCCTCGGCCATGGAGATCCAGCGCTCGAGCGTCTCGCTGATCACCTGCTCGAAGGCGCGATTGAGCCGGTCCGGGTCATCGCGCATCTCCTGGAGCTCGTCCGGGGTGGCCCGGTAGGGATAGCAGCCGAGCGCCCGTATCCAGTCCTCGATGCTGGCCAGGCCATCCTCGCCCTCGGCACGGACCGACCTCCCGTACGCGCTGGCCTCGAAGCTGCCCTGGGGGCCGCTCACCACCGGAACGAGCGCCTTGCCAGCCACGTCTCCGCCCAGGATCACCGCGTCCGCATCGTAGAACTTTCCGGCATTCAGGAATTTGCGGAAGCATCGCTCCGAGCCGTGCAGGTCCGTAGCGAAATAGACGGTAAACCTAGACATTGCCCTCTTTCATTGGATATGCCGGGACATGATCGATCATGCGAGGTAATCGGGCTGCGCGCAATAGGCCAGGCGCCGCCGGCCCGGCCCGGCCCGGGCGGCACCGGTACCGCCCGGGACGGTCGTGGCCCTTTCCGCCGCCGAACTCAGTCGCCGGTCATGGCCTTGAGGCTCTCTCGCACGGTCTTCGTCAGGGGATCATTGGCTCCCAGCACCCGTTCGCAGTCGGCCAGCGTCCCTCGCAGCAGCGCGACAGCCTCGCTCAGGCGGCCTATCGCGTTGTACGCGTGGGCCAGGTTCGTGCGCGAGGCCAGGGTATCCGGGTGAACCGGCCCCAGGATCCGCTGCCGGCCCGCGAGGGCCTGCTCGTAGAGCTGGATCGCGGCGGCCAGCCGCCCGGCCGAGTGGTAGACGGAGGCGAGGTTGCCGCGGGCGGTGATCGTGTCCGGGTGATCCGTACCGTGCAGCCGGGTCTGGACCTCCAGCATGCGCGCGTAGAGCGGCAGCGCTTCCTTGAGGCGCCGGGCTGAGTAGGCGGCGGCAGCGAGTGTGCTCAGTGATGCGAGGGTGTCGGGGTGGTCGTGGCCCAGCACCCGTTCCCGGTCGGCCAGGGTGCGCTTGGCATAGGTGATGGCCTCCCGCTTCCGGCCATCGGCCAGGCAGGCGCTGGCCAGGTCGGCCCGGGTGGCCATGGTGCCGGGATGGTCGGCCCCGTACCGCCGCTCCCGCTCGGCCAGCGTCCGCCGGGCTAGCTGGATCGCGTCCTGGTACCGCCCGGTGGCCTGGTAGGCGGAGGCCAGGCTGTCCTGGACGGCAAGGCTGTCCAAGGCGCCCGAGCCATGGAGGCGCTCAACCGCGGCGAGCACGTCTTCCAGGACGCCGATCGCCTCGCTGGGCCGCCCGGCGGCGAGCAGCGCGCTCCCGACATCCACCCGGGCTGCGACCGTGCGCGGATGGTCGGGGCCGAGCGATCTGACCTGGGTGTCCACGATCCACCGGTACAGCGCGACCGCATCGTCGTTCTGCCCGGCGGCGAGCGCGGCGCTGGCCAGCCTGACGGCGGCCACGAGAGTGTCGGGGTGGGCCGGGCCGAGCACCCTCTCGCTGGTCCGGGCGACCGCGCGCCAGTGACTGACCGCGGGCCCGGTGAGCCGGGCGCCGTCGAGGCTCCGCCCGGCCCGGAACAGGACAGGGTGCGCTCCGCCGGCCCACAGCGTGTCAGCCGTGGCCCGCTCCAGGCTGGCCTCGCAGGCCCGGAGGGATTCCGCCAGCGGAGACTGCTCCGCATCGTCCGGCCAGGCCTGGATCAGCGCGTCCGCGGCCGCCCGGGCAGCCTGGTCCCGCACCTCCTCTGGCATGGCTGACCTGACCGCCGCCTGCACGGCCGGGTGCACCCGCACCATCCGCGCGGCGCCGGGGTCGATGTCCAGCAGGCCGGTGCTGTGCAGGCTGAGCAGGGCAGAACGGACGGCCTGGGGATCGGCCGGGCCGCCGCCGGGCGCCGTGATGAACTCGGCCGCGGGGCGGGTGGCGAACACCGCATCCGGGATGCCGTGGCAGCCGAGGAGCACGGCGAGCGCCAGGCACAACTGGGCGAGACCGCCCGGCGACAGCTGCTCGGCGCGCTCCACCGACAGGGTCCAGGTGACCGCCTTGGCCGCGGGCTGGACACCGACCGCCTCGGCGATCTGCTCCCGCCGCCGCAGGAACAGGTCGAGGTAGTCCCGGCAGGTGATCGCCGAGCTGCTGATTGCCGCGCTGGCCTGGGCCAGGGCAAGCGGGTCGCAGCCGAGGTCGGCTACCAGGTCCACCGCACCCAGCCGCTGGTCGGTATCGGCGCTCAGCCGGGCCATGAGATAGGTGAGGGCCTCATGGGAGCTGAACGTCCCGACCGGGAAGACCAGCGGGTCCCGGGACCCGGGGACCGCTATGTCCTGCGCGGCGGTCATCAGCACTCGTCCGGCCGGGCCGTCTGGCCACAGCTCGTCGAGGTTCACCGGGTCGGTCACCCCGTCCAGGACCACCAGCCACGGCTGGGTGGTCTCCGCCAGCCAGGACAGGAACCGGGCGGCGGCCTTCTCGGCGTCGTCCGTGGGGACCGTTCCGGTACGCCCGGTGGCGGCCTGCAGGTACCCGGACAGCACGGAGTCGCGGCTGCCGGCGGTCAGCCAGACCAGCAGGCCGGCCTGGCTTCGCTGCCACCAGGTCTGCGCCAGGTACACGGCGAGCTGCGTCTTCCCGGTGCCGCCGGGCCAGTCATACGCCGGCCTGGCCGGCGCGGCCGGGCCGGTGAGCACCAGCCACTGACCGGGCGGGTGCTTGTCTAACGGGCCAGGCCCGGTTTGCAGCCTGGCGGTGAAGCAGTCAGCCAGCGCAGGAATGGTCCCGGACCGGGCCGGGCTGGCTTGCGGGCGGCCGTCTGGGCCGGCCGCCAGACTGCCGGGGACGCTGCTGCTCACGGCCGATTTGCCCACGCCACTGGAACGCGTTCACCGGGACCCTGTCGAACCCGCTCCACCGGAACCTCCGCGGCTCAAGATAATGGTTGCTGGGCCAACCCTACGGTGAATCAGGGGAAGCACCCGGAACAATTGGCTCAAGGCACGCAGATAGTACAGGTCAAGACCAACCGGCACCGCAGCGGTGGTTCCCCGCCGGGGTTTCTGCTGTTGTCGTGACGTGCGCAGCGCAGCGACGGGGCAGCCTTCATGCCGGCAACGAGGGCAGCGAAATCCCGGTGAACCCGTCGAATGTCACTCAGCTCGAGGACGCATGGCAGCGGACGCTGTCCGGCTCGTGCCCCGCCACTGAGGCCGCGATCACGCCTCGCCGGGCTGGTGCGTGCCCTGGCCCAGCGCGGCCCGCAGCATGTTCTCCGCGGCATCGGCGGCCGCGCGCGCGGTGATCGCGCTGGTATGCGCGCGGTCCAGCTCGCCGAGCTGGATGCAGTCGAAGGCGACCCGGGCGTCATGAATCGCGAGCTCCAGTTGCCTGGCCGCCTCGTCGATGTCAACCTGACTCGTGCCTGTCTCGGGAACGCTCATCGGCCGCCATCCTTAACTGGTACACCGAGCCGGGGTGCCGGTGCTGCCTACGGACTTCCCCGCCTGTTCGCAGGCATGCATCCCCTGCCGCGCCCCGGCACGGGACCTACCATAAAGCCGACCGGCTCCACCGCACGAGGAAGTGCCTCAATGCCCGAATTCACGCCCACCGAACTGTTGCCTCTTGGCCCGGATACCACGGATTACCGGCTGCTCACCGCGGACGGGGTCACCACCCGGCAGGCGTTTGGCAGAGAATTTCTCGAGGTGGCGCCGGAGCTGCTCACGCTGGTCGCGCGGGAGGGCATGCGGGACATCGCGCACCTGCTGCGGCCAGGTCACCTGCGCCAGCTGCGGGCGATCCTTGACGATCCGGAGGCCTCCCCCAACGACCGGTACGTCGCCCGGGACCTGCTGCAGAACGCCTGCATCGCGGCGGGCGGGGTGCTGCCGATGTGCCAGGACACCGGCACGGCGATCATCATGGGCAAGCGCGGCGGCGGCGTGCTCACCGACGGGCGCGACGAGGAGCACCTGGCCCGCGGCGTGTTCGACGCCTACACCGAGCTCAACCTGCGGTATTCCCAGCTCGCGCCGCTGACCATGTGGGACGAGCGGAACACCGGCAGCAACCTGCCGGCGCAGATCGAGCTGTACGCGGCCCCGGGCGCGGAGTACAAGTTCCTGGTCATGGCCAAGGGCGGCGGGTCGGCCAACAAGTCGTTCCTGTACCAGCAGACCAAGGCGGTGCTGAACGAGGCCAGCATGCTCGCCTTCCTCGAGGAGAAGATCCGCTCCCTGGGCACCGCCGCCTGCCCGCCGTACCACCTGGCGATCGTGGTCGGCGGCACCAGCGCCGAGTACGCGCTGAAGACCGCGAAGTACGCCTCGGCCCGCTACCTGGACACGCTGCCGTCCGCCGGGTCGCCGTCCGGGCACGGCTTCCGCGACCGGGGGCTGGAGCAGCAGGTCCTGGAGATCACCAGGAAGCTCGGCATCGGGGCGCAGTTCGGCGGCAAGTACTTCTGCCATGACGTGCGAGTCATCCGGCTGCCCCGGCACGGCGCCTCCTGCCCGGTCGCGATCGCCGTCTCCTGTTCCGCCGACCGGCAGGCGCTGGCCAAGATCACCGCCGAGGGCGTGTTCCTGGAGCGGCTGGAGACCGACCCGGCGCAGTACCTGCCCGAGCCGTCCGGGAAAGACCTCACCGCGGACGTGGTGCGAATCGACCTGACCAGGCCGATGAGCGAGATCAGGGCCGAGCTTTCCAGGCATCCCGTCGCGACCAGGCTGGCGCTGACCGGCCCCCTGGTCGTCGCCCGCGACATCGCGCACGCAAGAATTGCCGAACGCCTGTCGGCGGGAGACCCGATGCCCCGATACATGGCGGATCACCCGGTGTACTACGCGGGCCCTGCCAAGACCCCCAAGGGATATCCGTCAGGGTCGTTCGGGCCTACGACGGCCGGGCGGATGGATTCTTATGTAGACCAATTCCAGGCCGCCGGGGGCTCGCTGGTGATGCTCGCCAAAGGCAACCGGTCGCCCGCGGTAACCGCCGCATGCCAGGCCCATGGCGGGTTCTACCTCGGCTCGATCGGCGGGGCCGCCGCGAAGCTGGCGCAGGACTGCATCACCAGGGTAGACGTGCTCGAGTACCCGGAACTGGGGATGGAAGCGGTGTGGCAGATCGAGGTGCGCGACTTCCCCGCGTTCATCATCGTGGACGACAAGGGGAATGATTTCTTCTCCGGCCCCGCGGGAGGCCAGGGATCGGGCCCGCTGCTCACCATCGGCCGGCGCTGAGCGTGACCGCACGCGATTGCCGAATCCTCGTAGGATTTTGCGATTCGCACGAATGACATCGGTGCCGGACGGAGCCTAGGCCGGCTAACCGGTGAAACTGGGTGAATTCTTATCTAGCTCCCAGGAAAAAGGCCGGCCGATCGGTGTAATGTCCCGCCCATGCAGTCAGTGACCGGGTCGGGACGCGTGGTCGCCGGGCGCTATCAACTGCTGGATCCGGTCGGTCACGGCGCCATGGGCACCGTGTGGCGGGCCCGCGACTTGCGCCTTGACCGCGACGTCGCGGTGAAGGAGGTCCGCGTTCCCGGGCCGATGACGCATCAGGACCGGAACATCCTCCGCGAGCGCTCGCTGCGGGAGGCACGGGTCGCGGCCCGGCTGACCCATCCCGGCGTGGTCACGGTGCACGACGTGATCGAGGCCGGGGGCAGCCCGTGGATCATCATGGAGCTGGTGCCGTCCAGGTCACTGTCCCAGGTCCTGGCCGAGGACGGCCCGCTGCCACCGGCGCGGGCCGCGATGATGGGCATGACGCTGCTCGAAGCGCTGGGCAGTGCGCACGCGGCGGGCGTGGTGCACCGGGACGTCAAGCCCGGCAACATCCTGGTCGCCCCGGACGGCCGGGTGGTGCTGACCGACTTCGGCATCGCGACCTTGCACGGCGATCCCGGACTGACCCAGGCGGGCATGGTCATGGGGACACCTGGTTTTTGCGCCCCAGAGCGGATCCGGGGCGTGCCCGCCAGCCCCGCCTCCGACCTGTGGTCGCTCGGGGCGACCCTGTACGCAGCCGTTGAGGGGCGGGGCCCGTTCGAGGGCCAGGGCAGCGCGATGGCCGTACTGGCCAACATCGTGCACGGCGACCCGCCGCCAGCGACATCCGCCGGGCCGCTGGGCCCGGTGATCACCGCGCTGATGCGGCGCGACCCGGCGGCGCGGCCGGATGCGACCGCCGCCCGCAGGCTGCTCGCCGCGGCGTGCAGCGGTTACGGCACCGGGACCGGTGCCGCCGCGCAGAACGGTGCCACCGCACACGGTTCCGCCGTGGCGCAGAACGGGGCCGTGGCACAGAACGGGGCCGTGGCACAGAACGGGGCCGTGGCACAGAACGGGGCCGTGACGCAGAACGGGGCCGTGACGCAGAACGGGGCACTGGCGCAGGGCGGCCCGGGGGCGGGCGGCAGCGCCGGGGCGCGGCATGGTTCCGTGGCGCGGGACGGCGCCCCCGCCGGTGACCGCGCGAGGCTGGCCGGCGCTGGCGGCGTCCCGGGTCAGACCGGGATCCGGGGCGGGACCGGCGGCCCGCACAGCACGCTTGCGTTCCCCGCCGCTCCGCCGGAAGGTGCCGCGGCGTTCGCCGGGCAACCGCCCCCCGCGGAACCCGCGCGGCCGGTCGCCGGCCTGGAATCCGCCGCGACCGTATCCGCCTGGCCGACCGGATCCGGCGCCGGGCCGGCCGGGGCGGGGCCGGCCGGGGCGGGGCTCGCGCAAGCGGGGCTGGCCGGAGCCGCCGGGGACGGGGTTGCCGGGGCGGGGCTCGCGCAAGCGGGGCTGGCCGGAGCCGCCGGGGACGGGGTTGCCGGGGCCGGACTGCCCGGGGCCGAGTACGCCACGACCGTGACTGCCGAGGCCCAGGCGGGCATGGCGACGCCCGCCGCGCCTGCGGCACCGGGCTGGCAGCCGGCCCCGGGCTGGCAACCCACGGCGGGCAAGCAACCGGCCCAGGGCGGCCAGCCGGGTCAGGGTGGGCAGCGGCGGCGCCCGGGGCGGCACCGGCGGGCACTGCTGTTCGGTGGCGGCGGGACGGCCGTGGTCCTGGCCGCCCTCATGCTCGCCATGGGCTTCGCCCACGCCGCGTTCGGTGCGGCGATGGCCGCCTTCACCCCGCGGTCCTAGCGCGCTCTCCCGCACCCGCTGCGCCGCTGGCCGGCTGGTTCCGGGCACCCCCTGTTCGCGGGCCTGCCCCTGGGCGCGCTTCCCGGGGAGACGCTCCCGGCGCCCGCCTCCAGCGCCGTCTCCCGGGACGGCTTCCGCGCCCCGTGCGCTTCCCCGGCACCCCGCGCCCGCCTCTTTCCCGCGCCGGCTCCCTGGCGGAAACCCGATGGCCCCGCCGGGGCGGGCCGGCGGGGCCATCAGGGGGACGTGGTCCTGGCCGGTCAGCGGGCAAGGACCGATTCCGGCTAATACCAGCCGTCGGCCTGCTCGTGCCCCCACGCGCCGCAGGGCGAGCCGTAGAGCGACTTGATGTATCCCAGGCCCCAGCGGATCTGGGTGGCCGCGTCGCTCTGCCAGTCCGGGCCGGCGCTGGCCATCTTCGAGCCGGGCAGCGCCTGCGGGATGCCGTAAGCCCCGCTGCTCGGGTTCGTCGCGTAGACGTTCCAGCCGCTCTCGGTGTTCCACAGGCTCACCAGGCAGCCGAACTGGCTCGACGACCATCCGTAGGAGCCCAGCATGCCCTCGGCGATCTTCTGGGGATTCCCCGATGGCTGCGGCGCGGAGGCCGTGGTGCCCGCCGAGCTTGGCGACGGTGACGGCGAAGGAGTGGCCGCGGCCCGCGCGGCGGCACGTTCCGCAGCCAGCCTGGCTGCCCGGCGATCCGCGCGCCGGTCGGCGGCACGCTCGGCGAGGACCCGGCTGACGCTGAGCGTGGCCACCTCACGGCGGGCCGCTCCGGTCAGCCTTACCCCGCTGTCGAGGTGCGCGCCGGTGGCCATCGTGCCCGGCCGCGCCCCGTCCATCGCCAGCAACGACGACGAGTTCCCGGCGTCCGGGCCGGAGGCGGTGATCCCGGCGACGACCGCAATGGGGACGATGACGCCGACCCCCGCCATTGCGACGGTAATCTTGGACAATTTGCGATTGTGCAGAATCAGGTTGCGCTTCTTTTTGTGTCGCGCAGGCACGAATTACCTTTGGTCGGGCGCTTTGTGCGCTCGGCTCCACCCGGGACACTGCCGACCGATGACTAGACGCCCGGCCAGGGCAGAGGCGCGCTGATGTGACGCAGGTTCAAGGCGACGCGTCGCTCGGGGCAACCATCACACGCCGGGTGCTGTCTGCAAGCGAGTGTGCCGTCTACCACGGCCTCCTTGCGGCGGAATTGGCGTAAAAGGGCTGTGACAAGAATCACGGGAAAGATCAACGTACGGTAACAAACCGATACGCTTAGTAGTACCCGTGTGCTTGCCAGAAACCCCACGCATCGCACGGAGTGACGTAAATGGACTTGATGTAACCGAGTCCCCACCTGATCTGTGTGGCGGGGTTCGTCTGCCAGTCCGCGCCCGCGGTGGCCATCTTCGATCCGGGCAATGCCTGCGGTATACCGTATGCGCCGCTCGCATTTTCCGCGTTATACCGCCATCCGCTTTCCCGGGTCCAGATGTTATTCAGGCAGCCAAACTGGGTCTTCGGGTTGAAGCCGAACGACGACATCATGTTGTACGCGGTGGACTGCGCGGTGCCCGGGTTGGGCGGCGGGAAGCTCACGGTGGTGCCGGCACCGCCTCCGCCGGTAGATGTGCTGGTCGCAGCGGTGGCACTGGCCGTGCTGGCCAGTTTCGGGGCGCCGACCCGGTGCATCGTGTGGGAAGCGGTGTTCATGACGATCATCTGCTGGCGCGCCTGCTCCAGCACGGTCATGGCGCGGCTCCCCGGGAGCGCGGCCGCGGCGAAGGCGGCTCCCACATCGGAGTGATCGGACCGCACAACCAGGTAGCCAGCGACGGTCGTCCCGGTGATGAGGGCGATGGCCGTGGCTGCCACCGGCATCAGAAAGCCGGACCGGCGCGCGGCACGCCTCCTTCCGGGGCTCCGCCTCCGGTGTTGTGACAAGGCAGTCCTTCCGTCGGCCATGCACTCCGGGGCGGGGCGCCCAGGGTGCGGACCGCTGCGGGGCAGGGCAGCGCGTCGCGTGATGACCATCCGGGTGCTCCCCGGCCCGGCGCCGGGCGGTGCCCGGGCTCACGGGCCTTCCGCCCTCGGCCATCGGCGATACCTTGCCAGAAGGACAGGTGGGATTCCTGAGAATTCGCGGAAATAGCTTGTGTCGCGCCGCCGCCGTCACCCTCCGTGCAGATCACGGAACGACAACGAGTATCGACACAATTACCATCAGTCATTCTTGCTACCCTTGTAACGCTCGGCAACATCCCATGCGCGGTATGGAGTCAGCTATGTGACGCATGGGCCTACTGCGGCACGAGGTACCTTTTAACGCGCGTCATGACCCCTGGCCCCGGAGCAGTCGCACCGCGCCCAGCCCGGCCGGCTTCGGCCCGCCGCTCCGGGCCGGTCAGCCCGCGCCGAGTGCGCCTGTCGCAGTGGGTCACGTCGGTGTAGCCGCGCTGCCGCAGCCTGGCCAGGGTTCCCGCCGCTCGGCCTGGGATGCGCGCAGGGAAGAGGCATGGCTGGTGCCGGCGGGCCCTTTACGGCCGGGCCATCGTTTGGCGTAGTTGCCGTGGAGATGCCCCGGCTTGCGAACGCCTGTTTTCGGATGCTTTAGCCGGCTAGCTTTGATTCGGCTGAGTCCTCTGGGGGGCAGGGCATGTACCTGTTCGAATGCGAGGCAACACTGAAGGCCAGGCCGGCCGCGGTGTGGGCGGTGTGGACCGACGTGGCCCGCTGGCCTGAGTGGGACGTCAGCAAGGAGATCGCGCGGCTGGACGGCCCGTTCGAGCCGGGCGTGTCCGGCTGGGCCAAGCAGCGCGGCAACCTGGGCGGCTCCTTCACCATTACGGCGGTCGAGGCCGGGCGGCGCTGGGTGAGCGAATGCCCGGTGCCGTTGGGCAAGGTGATCTTCGACCATGTGCTCGAGCCGGTCGGCAAGGACCGTGTCCGCGTGGTCAAGAAGGTCGAGGTGGAGGGCGGCATCGCGCCTTTGATCCGGCTGTTTGCCCCGAGGATGCGCCGTGATATCTCCGAGTCGCTGGCCGCCTTGGGACGGCTGGCGGCCGCCACGCCGCTGGCCTCGTAAGGCCGCGGATCATCGCGCGGCAGCTTGCCTGGGAGGAGCCGGCGCTGGGGCGGGCGGCGCTGGGGCGGGCGGCGCTGGGGCGGGCAGTGCCGTGGCGGGCGGTGGCGCGGGCTGAGCCGCCGGGGCCAGCGGGAAGCCGACTCGTACCCCGAGCCCGCCGCCAGGCAGCGCATGCGCGCGAACCCAGGCGCCGTGTGCCTCGGCGATGGCGGCGACGATCGACAGGCCAAGGCCGAGCCCATCGCGGTTGCCGGTGCGGTCCCGGGCCGCGCCGCGGTGAAACGGCTGGAACAGCCGGTCAACCTGGTCCGGTGGTATCGCCGGGCCGGTGCTGAACACCGAAACCACCGTGTGGCCGGCCCAGACCGCCGTGCCGACCTCCACCGCGCCGCCCGGCACGTTGTGCCTGATGGCGTTGTCCACGAGGTTCGCCACGAGTCGCTCAGCGAGCGAGGCGTCACCCAGGGCGGGAGCGGGCTGGAGTCCCGTCGTGACGGTCAGCCCGCGCTGTTCCCCGTCGGGCCAGCGGGCCAGCATCACCTCGCCGGCGATCGCCGCCAGGTCGATCGGCTCCCGCCGGTCCAGGCCGCGCTGGCTGCGGGCCAGCGTGAGCAGTGCCTCGATGAGCCGTTCCTGTTGCTCCCCGGTCGCGAGCACCCGCTCGCACACGGCCCGCAGCGAGCCGGCCGACGGCTCCGGGTCGGCGAGCGCGACCTCGATCAGGGTGCGTTGCCGCGCTAGCGGCGTGCGCAGTTCGTGGGAGGCGTTCGCGACGAACTGCCGCTGGGCGCCGAACGCCGCCTCCAGCCGGGCCAGCAGGCCGTCGAACGTATCGCCGAGTTCCTTGAGCTCGTCGTCCGGGCCCGGCAGGGCCAGCCGCGCGTGCAGGCTGCTGGCGGAAACGGACCGGGCGGCGGCGGTGATCGTGCGAAGCTTGCCCAGCATCCGGCCGGCGACCAGCCAGCCGAGACCGACCGAGACCACGGTCATGATCGCCAGCGCGATCCCGGACTCGGTCAGCAACTGGTTCAGCTCGACGGCGCGCTGTTCGCTCAGGCACCGCTGCGCCTGGGTCCGGAGCTGGGCCGGTGACGCGGCCGGCGAGCCGCTGAGCTGGCAATTGCCCGTCGCCGTACGGAAGAACACGGTGCCGCCGGACTGGATCGATGTGGACGTCCTGGCCTCCCCCGGCGCGTTCGGCAACTGTTTCGACACGAGGAGGTAGGTGATGCCCAGCAGCGCCGCGCCCAGGAGCAGGAACAGGCCGCCGTAGACGACGGTGAGGCGAAGCCGCACGGTGCGGCGGGGCAGGCGGAGCCAGCGCTCCGGCAGGCGCAGCCAGCGGCCCGTCGAACGGCCACCCCGGCGCGGCGGGCGGCTCGCCGGCGGCCCGCCGCCCGGATCCTGCGCCGTGGTCACGCGCCGATCCGGTAACCGGCCTGGGCGACCGTCTCGATCACGGGCGGGTCACCGAGCTTGCGGCGGAGCCGGCTGATCGTGACCTTGACCGAGGTGGTGAACGGGTCCGCCATTTCGTCCCACACCCTCTCCAGCAGTTCCTCGGCCGGGACCACCCGGCCCTGCGCGGCGAGCAGGAGCTCAAGCGCACCGAACTCCTTCGGCCCGAGATCCAGGGACCGGCCGCCGCGGCTGGCGGCCCGCTGAGCTGGGTCCAGCCGCAGGCCAGCCCGCTCAAGCACCGGGGGCAGCGCGGGCTGAGCGCGCCGGAACAGCGCCCGGATCCGGGCCGTCAGCTCGGTGAACGCGAACGGTTTTGGCAGGTAGTCGTCGGCGCCCAGGCCCAGGCCGTCCACCCGGTCCTCGATGGTGGCGGCCGCGGTGAGCATCAGCACCCGGCTGCGGCACCGCTGCCTGACCAGGTGGGCGCACACCTCGTCGCCGCCCATCCCGGGCAGGTCCCGGTCCAGGACGATCACGTCGTAGTCGTGCACCAGCGCGCGTTCCAGCCCAGCGTCACCGTCGAAGGCCAGGTCCACGGCCATCTGCTCGCGCCGCAAGCCCACGCCGAGTGCCTCGGCCAGCTCACGGTCGTCGTCAATCACGAGCACGCGCACGCGACCGCCTCCCCGGTGCCGGGCCGTCGCCAGCACCCAGATCGTGCCCCGCGCGGCTGCGGGCAGGCTGAGGGCCCGCCGGGGTCAGGCTGAAAGAACCCGCGCCTCACGGCAGGCTTCCCCCGGGCGGGGACTGGGCGGGGTCGGCGATCATGACCGCGATCACCCCGCCGCTGCCCTGGGTGAGCTGGGCCGACACGTGGTCACCGGCCTTGATCCCGCCGACGCTGGTGACCTTCCCGGTGATGTGGGTGGCGCTGGTGACAGCGGCGGTGATCGTGTGCCCGGGCCCGCCGATCGTGATCGATGTACGGCTCACGGCCGTCACCGTGCCGATCACGACCATGCTTCCCACCGGCCCGGTGCCGCCTCCCGGCCGCGTCACGCCCCCGGGCAGCGTGCCGCTACCGGGCCCGGTGCCACCGCCGGGCAGCACGCCACCTCCCGGCGTACCGCTCCCCCGGTTCACCGGCAACGGCCCGCCGCCCGTGCCGGTGCCGGCGGGGCTGGCGAGCTGATGCACGGCCGTGACCCCGGCCCCGGCGGCGGCCGCGGCGAGGATGACCGCGGCCACGACGGCCGGCCGCACCCGGCGGGCCCGCGGCGTGCCGTCCGGCCAGCCCGGTGGCAGCGGTGGCGTACCGCCCGCCCCGGTGCCGCCGCCGCCGGCGGGGTCACCACGGCCCGGGTCGTCATCGGCAGGCCATAGGTCGTCCGGCCAGTCCTCACCGGCGGGCGGGCCGGCCGGGCCCGTTGATCGCTGTGACATCACTGCCCTCTCCTGCCCGGCTCGTCCGGCGCGTGCCATCCCAGGCTGCTGCGGGCCCGGTTGCACCGCGGTTACACCAGCCCCGGCTCCGAAGCACGCGACCCGGCCGCCGAACGCGGACGAACCCCAGGCCGGCCCGGTGAGGCGCGCCGAAGGCCCGGCCCGGTGTAACCCCCGTGCAACCACCGGCCGCATAGACCTGGCTGCACCACGCCACGGCAGGCGGCCGCGGCCGGCCCACCTCGCGAACGGGAGCACCGATCATGTTCTTCATCACCTACCTGCGGCGGGAACTGCGCCGCCGGATGCGGCAGGCCGTCCTCATCGCGCTGGGCCTCGCGCTCGGGATCGGCCTTGTCCTCACCGTGACGGCCGCCTCGGCGGGCGTGAAGAAGGCCCAGTCGGACGTGCTGAGATCGCTGTACGGGGTCGGCACGGACGTCACGGTCACCGGCCCGGCACCGAAGCCGGTGAAGCCGGGCAGCACCCCGCCGAAGGACGGGCAGACCCTCCGGATAGGCCCCGGCGGCGCGGAGTTCTGCCAGAACGGGAAGTGCCACAACCCGGCGGGCCAGACGATCGACCACCTGGACAGCGCGGCCTACCGCCCGGTCAAGCAATCAGAAGTCGCGGCCGTGGCGAGGCTGAACGGCGTCAAGGCCGCCGCCGGGGGGCTGGTGCTGACCGACAACTCGATCACCATCCCGAAGAAGTTCGGCCAGCCCGGCAGCCCGCTGCCGACGCCGAACTCGTTCACGGTGGACGGGGTGGACACCGCCCGCCTGGGGCTGGGCCCGCTCAGCACCGGGAGGATCACCTCGGGCCGCCCGCTGCGGAGCTCCGACGCCACGGCCAACGTGGCCGTGGTGGACTCCGGCTACGCGACCGCGCACAAGCTGAAGACCGGCTCCACGGTGCACATCGTGCGGCACAGCTTCAAGGTCGTCGGGATCGTCGCCCAGGCGCAGGGCAGCAGCCCGCCGGACGTGTACATCCCGCTGGCCCGAGCCCAGGCGCTCGGCAGCAACGCGGGCAAGAGCCTGAAACACGACGTGAACACGATCTACGTGACCGCGGCCAGCGCGGCCGTCATCCCCGCGGTCCAGGCGGAGATCAAGAACCTGCTGCCCGGCGACACGGTCACCACCGCGGCCAGCCTGGCCAGCCAGGTGACCGGCTCGCTGGCCAGCACCGCCAAGCTGGCCAACGACCTCGGCCGGTGGCTGTCGGTCGTGGTGCTGATCGCGGCGTTCGCGGTGGCGAGCCTGCTCACCATGGCGGCGGTGGCCCGGCGGGTGCGGGATTTCGGCACGCTCAAGGCGCTCGGCTGGCGATCCGGGCGGATCATCTCGCAGGTGCTTGGCGAGTCCCTGGTGATCGGGCTGGCCGGCGGGGCGGCCGGCATCGGGCTCGGGTTCGCGGGCGCGCGGATCATCACCGCGGCCGCGCCGAAGCTGTCGGCCAGCGTCCCCGGCTCGACCAGCCCGAACCTGGTGACCCTGGGCAACGGCGCCACGGGCGCGCGGAGCTTGGCACCGGTCGCCACGCAGACGGTGGCCGTCCCGATGTCCGCGTCGGTGACCGTGGCGGCGATCGTGGCGGCGGTCCTGCTCGCGATCGGCGGCGGGCTGCTGGCGGGGTCGTTCGGGAGCTGGCGGATCGCCCGGCTGCGGCCGGCCGACGCGCTGGCCCGGGTGGCATGAGACCGGACGAACGGACCGGAAGGAGAAACCCATGTATCAGCTCACCAACGTGACCAAGCTCTACGTCAAGGGGCGCCGCACCGTCCCCGCGGTACGGGACCTCAGCCTGGTGATCCGGGACGGTGAATGGCTCGCGATCCAGGGCCGCACCGGGCACGGCAAGTCCACCCTGCTCAACCTGCTCGGCATGCTGGACCGGCCCACCTCGGGAACCATCGAGCTGGACGGAAAGGAACTGACCCGGCTGCCCGGGACGCAGGCGAGCCGGCTGCGCGCCCGGTCGATCGGGTTCATCTTCCAGACCTTCAACCTGGTGCCCACGCTGTCGGCGGCGGAGAACGTGGAGGCCGCCCTGATCCCGCTCGGGGTGCCGGCCGCGGAGCGCCGCCGGCGGGTGGACGCCGCGCTGGAGTCGGTGGCTCTCGCGGACCGGGCCAGGCACCTGCCCGGCGAGCTGTCCGGCGGGCAGCAGCAGCGGGTGGCGGTCGCCCGGGCCCTGGTCAAGGAGCCCACCGTGCTGCTGGCCGACGAGCCGACCGGCAACCTGGACGAGGACACCAGGGACGAGATCATCAACCTGCTGGAGAAGCTGTGGCGGGAGCGCGGCCTCACCCTGGTCCTGGTCACGCACGACACCGCGATCGCCCGGCGGGCCCAGCGGGCCGGCGTGATGAGCAAGGGCCTGCTCACGATCCAGGCGGGCACCCAGCCGGACGCGGCCGCCGATCCGGTGACCGGTTAGCCGCCGGGCTTGCCGTCCCCGGCCACCGCGGCGCCGGATGGCTCGGGCCCGGCCACCCCGGCGCCGGCCAGCATTCCCCCGGGCGCGGTATCCCGCCACAATTCGCTCACGATCACCTGCCCCGCGCCCGCGGCCGGTATCGCGAGCAGCGCGGCGACGAAGCCGCCGAAGAACCCGCCGATCCAGCTCCCAACGGACGCCGCGACCAGGATCGAGATGAGCACGAGCAGCGGGTTGATCCGCACGGTCCTGCTCATGATGACCGGGTTCAGTACGTGGTTCTCGATCTGCGTGTAGGCGAGGAAGACGGCCAGGGTGACGATGCCCGCGGTGAGCGAATGGCCGACGGCGAACAGCACGGTGGGGATCCCGGCGAGGGCCCCGCCGATCATGGGGAGGAAGTCGACGAGCGCGACCCACAGCGCCCACAGGAACGGGAATGGCACGCCGAGGACGAACAGCGTGACGAATACCACGACGCCGGCGATCAGCGAGGTGAGCAGGTTCCCGGCCATGTAGCCGGTGACCGCCTTGTTCACCTGGGCCGACACCCGGATCACCGTGACTTTCCGCGCCGCGGTCATGTTGCCCAGGATCCATTCGCGCATCTTCGGGCCCTCGATGAGCAGCAGCACCACCAGAAAGAAGATCGTGCCCAGCGCGACGAGCAGGGACACGGCGCCCTTGCCGAGGGCCAAGGCCGGCTTGCCGAGGCCCTGCGCGAAGCTGGCGATCTTCGCCGCGTTCTGCTGCACCCATGTCTGCACGTGGTAGTGGCGGATCAACTGGCCGATCCAGCCCTTCCCGTGCTGCGCCTGGTCCACGTAGGAGGGCAGCCGGTCGGCGAGGTGGGTGACGCCGTTGACGAGCGGGTAGCCGAACGCGACCGCGAGCCCGGCGAAGACCAGCACCGCCCAGAAGATGACGATGGCGACGGCCAATCCCCGGCGGGGCACCTTCCGCCGTTGCAGGAACACCACCAGCGGGTTGAGCAGCAAGGCGATGAACCCGGACACAGCCAGCAGCAGGAGCACGTCCCGCAACCGGTAAAGCAGCTTGCCGGCCAGGTAGGCCGCCACCACCACGCCGACCGTGGCGAGGATCGCCCGCAGCGGGATGCCCTGGGACTGCGCGGAGCGCCACAGGCGTTCCCGCCGCGTCGGTGGTGGCGTTTCGTCGGCCATCAGCCAAGCATTGCAGGTTCATGACCGGCGTGCGCACCGGCGCAGCGCCACTCCTAGTGGCAGTCAGCGATTTCTACGTCCTCCGGCCCGGCCACGAAAGCGCACAACTGTGCAGCCTCGGACAGCAGCGCGCCGCGGTCCGTCCGGCGCAGCTTGGTGAATGGCTGGATGCGCAGTGTCTGGTGCCTGATGCGCCAGATGCCCTGCCACATGCCGTCGACCAGGAAGGTGCCGATGGCGGCGCCGTTGCCGGGCGGGAGCGGTACCGGGCGGTTGCCGGGGATTATCCGGGTTCGGTCGTGGTGCGACAGGAGCAGGTTGTCGTATGCGGGCAGGAAACGCGGCGGCGCGGGCGTGTCCTCGGCGGGCCGGGGCGCGTCGGGTAGGTCGTACAGCGCCTGCCCTGCTTCTCCGCGGAATACCCGCAAAGGCAGCCGTTCTACGACCTCGCGCAGCCGGGTTAGCCCGGACCACGACTGAATGTCCCCGACGGTCGCCGGGCCGAACGCGCCGAGGTAGCGCAACACCAGCGCATCCACCGGCGCTGACCGCAGCGGTGCGCCTAGCCAGCTCTCCACTGGCGCCCATGCCGCGGGAGCGTTCTTGCCCCAGATGCCCCGCGGTGGCACCTGGCACAGCGCAAGGTGATGTGTCGCCGCGTAAGCCAGCGCGGCCGGCTCGGCGTGCGGCCAGCGCTCCGCCAGCAGTTTGCCGAGCTCGGCCCGGGTGCGTGGCTGCTCGGCCAGCAGCCGCGTCGCCAGCCCGAGCAGCGCGTCCCTGTCTACTCCCTCGGTGCCGCGGGGAAAGTGCGCGCTGAACTGGGCGGCGTGCAGCGGGTAGAACAGCGAGCGCCAGTCCAGGCAGTCGCGGGCGCTGACCAGATGCACGGTGTTGCGCATCAGGTGCAGCCGGACCACCCGGCGCTGCTGCGTCAGCGCCGACAGCTCGCCGGGCGCGAAGTCCCGCAGGCGGGTCCACAATCCGACGTACGGGGCGAGCGGTGCCTGGGATTGCATTCCGCCCAGGTGCTCGATCGCCTCAATCGCCGGTACGAAGGCCCGCTCGAGCAGGTACTGGCGGGCCAGCGTGGCCCGGCCCAGGCCTCGCTGGCTCAGCACCTCCGTCACTGCAGCGGCCCGAAGAAAGCCTGCAGGTCGGCCGCTAGCTGGGCAGGGGCGTCCATCGCGGGGAAGTGCCTGCCGCGGGGGAACTCGGTCCAGTGCGCGCCGGCCGGCGCCGGAAGTACGGCCGGCGGCGCGCCCCAGTCAGCGGAGTGCGCCTGCTCGTACAGTGTGTGCGCTGCGGTGGCGCCGGAGCCGGTGAACCAGTACAGGCTGACCGTGGTGAGCAGTTGGTCGCGGTCGACCGGCAGGTCGGTCCATTCGTGGACCTTCTCGGCGATCCAGGCGAGTTGCAGCAGCGGTGAGTCGGTCAGGCCGTAGCCGATGGTTTGTGGCCGGGTGTTCTGGATCGCCAGGTAGCCGGACCCGTCTTTGCTGAACGCGGCCATCCGGTCCAAGATCAGCCCGTCCACCGGGTCGCTGGGGTCGAGCCGGTCGGCCATCCCGGGCAGGAAGGTGGCGGTGTTCGCTGCGGTCAGCGGGTCGGTCACCACGTGCACGCCGATGACATGCTCGCCGTCCAGGCCGGCGGCCATGCCGGAAACGCCGGCACCGATGTCGCCGCCGTGCATGCCGTACCGGCCATAACCGAGTCGGCGCATCAACTCGGCCCAGGCGCGCGCGGTGCGGCCCATCGCCCACCCGGTCCCGGCCAGCGGGGTCGAGAACGCATACCCCGGCAGCGACGGCGCGACGACGTGGAAGGCCTGGCCCGCGGCCGGGCTGGCCAGCGGCTCAATCAGGTGCAGGAACTCGGCGACCGAGCTGGGGAAGCCGTGAGTGATCAGCAGCGGCTTCGCGCCGGGCCGGTCCGACCTGACGTGCAGGAAGTGGATCCGCTGGCCGTCGATCTCGGTGATGAACTGTGGCCAGGAGTTGAGCCGGGCCTCGGCCGCGCGCCAGTCGTAGTCCGTGCGCCAGTACCCGGCGAGTTCCTTCAGGTGGCCGAGCGGTATGCCGCGTGCCCACCCGGTGCCGGGCAGCTCGCCGGGCCAGCGGGCGCTGGCCAGCCGGTCATGCAGGTCGTCAACGTCGGCCTCGGGGATCTCGATGCGGAAGGGCCGGATGGTGTCGCTCATCTCGCTTCTCCTTGTCGGCGCGTGCGCTGCCGGTATTGCTGTGCGCTGATGCCCACGCTGAGTAGATTAGGGACAATAGAGGAACGTTTCATTCCTAGATTGTGATCAGGATCGAGGAATGCTGGAAACTTCGGCGCGACTGCTGCGCCTGCTGGCGTTGTTGCAGGCCCGGCGCGACTGGACTAGTACCGAGCTCGCCACCCGGCTCGGCGTCACGACCCGCACCATCCGCAATGACGTGGACCGGTTGCGCCGGCTCGGCTATCCGGTCGACGCGCGGCCGGGGGTGGCCGGCGGGTACCGGCTCGGCACCGGCGGTGCCCTGCCACCGCTGCTGCTCGATGACGACGAGGCGGTGGCGGTCGCGATCGGCCTGCGTACCGCCGCCACTGGCTCGATTGCGGGGATCGAGGAGACCTCGGTGCGTGCCCTGGCAAAGCTGCAGCAGTTGCTTCCCGCGCGGCTGCGCCACCAGGTCAGCGCCTTCCAGTCCTACGCGCTGCCCATGCCGGCACGCGGCCCTCAGGTGGACCCCGATGTGCTGACGATGATCGCGAGCGCTTGCCGGGACCATGAGCGGCTCCGGTTTGACTACCGGGCGCATTCCGGGGCGGCCAGCAGGCGCTCGGTGGAGCCGTACCGCCTGGTGAACGACCGGCGGCGGTGGTACCTGGTGGCCTGGGACACCGACCGGGATGCCTGGCGGACTTTCCGGGCCGACCGGATCGAGCCCCGCACGCCAGCAGGGCCGCGCTTCACGCCCCGTCCGCTACCGCCCGATCGGGAGATCGTGGCGCAGGTAGCGCGCGGAGTCGGCGAGGCGACCTGGCAGTACCGGGCGCGGGTGATCGTGCACGCACCCGCGGCGCACGTCCGGGACCGGCTGCCGATCCCCGTCGATGTTGAATCCCTGGGCGAGGACAAGTGCGCGTTCGAGCCCGGCTCTGACCACCCGGAGATGCTCGCCCTCTACCTGGGGCTGCTGGGCGCCGACTTCACAATCATGGACTCGCCAGAACTGGTGGTTGCGTTGCGCAAGCTGACCAGGCGCTACCAGCGCGCAATCGATGCCAGCCAGCAGGCACCGGCCTAGCTCCGCGCCAGACCGCCGCTGGCCTGCAAGAACGCTACTTCAGCAGCTGTCGTGCCATCACCACGCGCTGAATCTGGTTGGTCCCCTCGTAGATCTGGGTGATCGTGGACCAGCAGGCAGTTTCCGCAGGTAGATGGCCTGCTGAGCGGCGGGGGGTCAGCACGGATTCAGCGCCGCTTTCCGGCACGCTGCTGCCTAGTTCGGTCAATCCGCCGAGGAGCAATGGCCTATCAGGCGGCGGGGAACTTCCGTGACCCGGTTGCCGCTCCGGTTAGGTTGAGCAGCTCGTGGAGTACGTCCGATGTGATGTCGGTGAGGGACCGCGTTTCGCCTTCGCGGATCCACTGTCCGAACGCGATTCCAAACACGGTGGCGCCGGACTCCGCCGCAAGGGTGGCCGCCGGCTCGCCGATGCCGCGCGCGCGCAGGGCCTCGGCGACCGTTGTGGCGAGGCCTGCGAGTTTGTGCAGTTCGCGTTCCCGGAGCGCGGGGTTCTGGTCGATCACGGACTGCCGTGTACGGGCGTGTGGGCGGCGCTCGTCGGGGAAAAACGATGCCGCCGCGTGCAGCGCGGAGGCGATGACCTCGAGCGGGGATGCGTCAGGCGGCGCGGCGTCCACCCCGTCGGCGAACGCCTGGAGGAACTGTTGCTGCCCGTAGAACAGCACCTCGCGCTTGTCGCTGAAGTGCCGGAAGAAGGTGCGCTCGGTCAGCCCGACGGATTGCGCGATCTCCGCGGCGGTCGTCTGCTCGAACCCGCGAGTGGCGAACAGCTCGAGTGCCGCCGCCTGCAGGCGCTCTCTTGCACCCGGCTCCCAGCGCGCCATGATGCTTAGTCTATTGATGGCAGTCACTGTCGTAAAGGTGTATGGTGATGTCTGTGGCTGACGTCAGTCACAGACATCATTGCATCAGCCGCTCCGCCCGTGACGGAGCCGAAGGGAGACAGTGCCATGCGCGTTTTCGTCACCGGAGCCTCCGGATGGATCGGCTCCGCCACCGTCGATGAACTTCTCGCCGCCGGGCATGAGGTCACCGGGCTCGCCAGGTCCGACGCTTCCGCTGCTGCCCTGCAGGCAAAGGGGGCCCGCGTCCGCCGTGGTGACCTCGACGATCTCGCGAGCATCCGTGCTGGCGCTGAGGCCGCCGAAGCCGTCATCCACCTCGCGAACAAGCACGACTGGTCCAACCCGGCCGCCTCCATCGCAGCCGAGCGAGCCGCGGTCCAGACCATAGGCGACGCGCTCGTCGGCACCAACCGGCCCTTCCTGCCCGCCTCGGGCGTCGCCGGCCTCACCCCGGGCCGGCCTGCCAGGGAGGACGATGTGTCCCCGTCCTATGGCCCGGAGTCGCCGCGTGGCGGCAGCGAGAATCTCGCGCTCGAGTTCGTGGACCGCGGTGTGCACACCGTGAGCCTGCGCTTTGCGCCGAGCGTGCACGGGGCTGGCGACCACGGGTTCATCGCGGCGATCGCGGCGGTGGCCCGCGAAAAGGGCGTCTCCGGTTACCCGGGAGACGGGACCAACCGGTGGGCCGCCGTGCACCGGTCCGATGCCGCGCGCCTCGTCGCTCTTGGACTCGCGAAGGCTCCGGCCGGCGCCCGCCTGCACGCCGTCGCGGAAGACGGCATACCCACCCGCGACATCGCGGAGGCCATCGGCCGCGCCTTCGGCGTCCCCGTCACATCGATCGCCCCCGATGATGTCCAAGGTCATTTCGGGTGGATCGGCACCTTCTTCGGCATGGATCTCGCGGCGACGAGCACCATGACACGGGAGCTTCTCGGCTGGGCACCCGCAGGCCCGACTCTCATCGGGGACCTCGACGCGGGTGCGTACTCGGCGCGCACGCCGATGTCCGAGTAAGGGGGCTTCGAGCATGGTCACCGTGACCGGCCCGTTCACGGATCAGCCAACCCACGAATCCGCAGGTCAGTGACGGTGCGCTAGCCCTTGAGCAACTGCCTGGCCATCACCACGCGCTGGATCTGGTTGGTGCCCTCGTAGATCTGGGTGGTCGTCGACTGGTGGCAGTTTCCGCAGGTAGCTGGCCTGGCAGCCGGCATGATGTCGCATGGCTTTGTCATGGAATTTGAGGGCGCCTCGCGTCGGTGGGTGCCACCCAGTACCTGGATGCGCCCGCCTCCAGCTCCCGGCCGTAGCCGACCGCAGCGATTCGCCCGTCCCGGATGACGACCCATCGCCCTGCGTGGCGCTCGGTCTTCCGGACCAGATTGCCCGGCAGGTCGCGGCGGCGGTCATCGGACTCCCACCGCTCGCGCAGGTGGCGGATCTCCACTTCCGCCGACGCCCGGAGCTTCGCGCTCGGATCGGCAGCCGCGACGCGCGCCACGAGGTCAATCGCCCACTGGTGGCCGAGGAAGTGAAGCGAACAGACGTGCAGGACCATGGAGCGGACCAGGCGGCTGCGGTCACCGATGACGCGCTCGAACAGCGGCCTTACATCCACGACGCAGCTATTGGGCTTGCACTGCTCGCAGCTCAGCGAGTGCACCGCTTTGCGCCGGACCTGGGGGTGCTCGTCGTCTAGGGCGCGGGTTAGCGCGGCGGCGGACTCCGCTGTCAGGTCGACTCTGTCGAGCAGCAGGGCCGAGGTCCGACGCACCCGCCAGTCCTGGTGGCGCAGCCCTTCGATCGCCGCGGCCCGCCGCTCGGGCTCTGGCAGCCGCTCTAGGTAACGGCGGCTGGGTTCCGCCAGTTCGATAGTTGCGAGTTGGCCGACGACGCTGCGCGTACGGTCGCTGACCAGCGGATCGGGCGCAGCACGCTCCGCAGCCAGCGCGGCCCAGGCTTGGGTGTATCGCTCGCCCGCGCGGTCCATCCTGGCGCGCACGAGACGCTTGAAGTCCTGATCCTTGGGCATGACGGGCTCCTGCGGCGCGATGCGTTCCCGCGCGGCGATGCCGGCATCGGCGTCGTTGGTCAGCCGACGTGGGCTGACCGGCCGGTTGCGGAGCCTTCGCGGAGCAGTTCGCCGGAGATGTTCGCGTTGGCGGCCGAGCCAAGGAAGACGATCAGCGCGGCGACGTCGTCTGGGCCGGACAGCCGCCGGCTGGGCACGCGCCCGGCGAACCGCTCGGCGATCTCCGGCGGCACCGCCTGGCGGGCGCGCTGGGTCATGGTCAGGCCCGGCGCTACCACGTTGACGAGGATGCCTTCGGGGCCGACTTCCCAGGCCAGGCTGCGGGCAAGGCCGGTCAGGCCGGCTTTGGCGGCGGCGTAGCCGACCGCGCCCTGCCATCCTTCCTCGCCGACGCCGGAGGAGACCAGGACGATGCGGCCCCAGCCGCGGCCGCGCATCACGGGGATGATCGCCTGCAGCAGCCGGTACGGCCCGGCCAGGTCAGTGTCGAGGATCGCGCGCCACTCGGTCGCAGGCAGATCCTCGAACCGGCTGCCCCACGGCGCGTTCCTCTCGCGGCCGCCGGCGCAGTTGACCAGCACGTCGATGCCGCCCCAGGTGGCGGCGACTGCGCGGGTCAGCTCCTGGGCGCTGTCCTCCGCGGTCAGGTCGAACGGCAGCGTGATCGCCTTGCCGCCGGCTGCCTCGACTTCCCTGGCGCAGCTCTCGGCGCCGAGCGTATCGACTGACGGGACGCTAGGTCCGGTCGGCGGCCGCTTTGCGTTGTCGTTCGAGGAAGCGCTGTTCGGTTGGGTTGGCGGTCAGCTCGATGGCGCGGTCGTATGCGGCGACGGTTGCGTCACGCCGCCCTGCACGGGCGAGGAGATCGGCGCGCGCGGCGTGGTAGGGCTGGTAGTCCTCGAGCAGGGTCACGTCGAGCGAGTCGAGGGCGTGGAGACCAGCGGCGGCGCCACGCATCTCGCCGATGGCGACGGCCCGGTTGAGCGCGATCACCGCGTTGGGGTGCATGGCGTAGAGCTGGTCGTAGAGGGCGACGATCTGGGGCCAGTCGGTTGCCGCGGCGGTGGCGGCGTCGGCGTGGACGGCAGCGATGGCGGCTTGGATCTGGAACGGGCCGGGCTGGTTGCGGCGCAGGCAGGCGCGTACGAGGGCGTGTCCTTCGGTGATGAGCATGCGGTTCCACTGCGTGCGGTCCTGGTCGGCCAGGCGGACCATCGATCCGTCGGTGGCGGTGCGGGCCGGCCGCCGGGCTTCGGTAAGCAGCATGAGGGCCAGGAGGCCGACGGTTTCGGGCTCGTCGGGCATGAGCTCGGTGAGGACGCCCCCGAGGCGGATGGCTTCACGCGAGAGGTCGACGCGGGTGAGGCTGTCGCCCGTGGTCGCGGTGTGCCCCTCGGTGTAGATCAGGTAGATAGCCGCCAGGACAGCGTGTAGCCGGTCGGGCAACTCGGCGGCGTGAGGAATGCGGTAGGGGGCGTGGTTGTCGCGCAGCTTGCGTTTGGCGCGGACGATCCGCTGGGCGAGCGTGGGTTCGGGGACGAGGAAGGCGCGGGCGATTTCGGGGGTGTCGAGCCCGCCGACGAGCCGCAGCGTGAGTGCGACCTGTGCGTCGGCGGCGAGCGCGGGATGGCAGCACAGGAACATCAGTCGCAGCTGGTCGTCCGCGACGACATCGACGAAGCCGTCGAGGTCGTCGAGGTCGGGGTTGTGGTCAGGTTCCATGGTGTCGGCTTCGAGTCGGAGGGCCGCCAGGTGGCGGTCGGTGCGGGTCGATTCGCGTCGCAGCCGGTCGATGGCGCGGTTGCGGGCGGTGGTGGTGATCCAGCCGCCCGGGTTGGGTGGCACACCCTGGGTCGGCCATTGCTCGGCGGCGATGGCGAACGCTTCTGCCACCGCGTCCTCGGCGAGGTCGATGTCGCCGAGGACGCGGATCAAGGTTGCGGTGCAGCGGCCTGCCTCACGGCGAAAGACCTCGGCGAGGTCAGGCATGCGTGGGTCGGACCTCGATGGGCCGCTCGCAGGCGGTCGAGGCTTTGGCGGCCCAGTCGAGGGCGGCGTCGAGGTCGGCGGCTTCGATGACCCAGAAGCCGCCCATCTGCTCTTTGGTCTCGGCGTAGGGCCCGTCGGTCATGGAGACGTCGCCGCCCGCGGCTCGCACCACGGTCGCCGACGACGCCGGGCGCAGGCCGGCGACGAACACCCAGGCGCCGGCGCGTTGCATCTCGGCGGTGACCTCGGCGGTCTGGGCCATCAGGCGCTCGGTCTCGGGTGCGGAGAGGTCGGTGTCGTCGTAGGGCTCGTCGAAACAGACCGACAGCAGGTACTGGGGCATAGTCACAGTCTCCTTCGCGTGAACAAGAACGTAGGCGGGCGGTCAGTCGTGGGCGTGACGGGGCGAGGGCGGGGACGACGATGACGGCGGCCCCGACGTGCAGCGCCACGAGTGCGAGCTTGGTGGTGGCGGCGTCGGCCCAGGCGACCGACGGGACGCACGACAGCGCGGTGAGCGCCACGGCCATCTGGAGGAAACGGCGACGGGCCGAGCGGCTACGCCGGTTGAGCACGGCGAGGAGCACACCGCCGATCACGGCGCCCACGAAGGTGAGCTGGGCGAAGTCGACTAGCGGGATCATCTTGCCGCCGACGTTGAATGATACGCGGCGCCGTGGACCGCGGCGGCGACGAGACCAGCAACGACGGTGGTTCGCCGCAGCGACCTTGCCGAACGGGTGGCGGCGTACCGCGGAGCGGTGACCGTGGCGGCGGTGGTGGTCAGGGACATGGCGTTCTCCTTGGGTTCGGTAGCGCCCGATGCGCCACTCACCACCCCCACGAACGCGACCGCCCGAATCGACACCCGGCCCCGCGAAAATTTTGGACCTGGCCTGTCGAAACCGCCGGGCCCGTTCGTAGCTGATGCAGGAACCCGGCAGAGAACCGGGGCCGAAACGAAAGGACAGGAGAGAATCATGACTGCCACCTACACCTGGGACGTCTTTTCCAGCCTCGACGGCTACGGCTCCCACAGCGGCGACTGGGGCGGCTACTGGGGTAAGCAAGGCCCGGAGCTGCTCGATCGCCGCCTCGCCCTGTACGACGCGAAGCAGCGGATGGTCTTCGGGCCCAACACGTACCGGGCGCACGCGCAGATGCTGGCTTCGAGCACCGAGGAGTCCGAGGCCCGTGACCCATGGGTCACCCGGATGAGGAACCTGCCGATGACGGTGGTGTCGACCACACTGCAAGGACCGCTCGACTGGCCGGACGCGACCCTCGTGAGCGGTGACGCCGTCGACGTCGTCGCCCGGCTCAAGGAGGAGTCTGAGGTGCCGCTGCGCTCGCACGGCAGCCTGTCGATGAACCGGGCGCTGATGGCCGCCGGCCTCGTCGACCGCGTCCAGGTGACGATCTTCCCGGTCATCACAGGTCAGACCGGGCTGGACCCGATCTTCCAGGGTGCGGCCGACTTCGACCTCGAGCTGATCGAGAGCCGGACGCTCGACGGCAACGTCCAAGAGCTCATCTACCGACCCACTCTGCACGTCTGAGTCCGTCCAAGCACCCCACCCGTCAAGCAGCCGAACCTGACCCGGGCGTCCCGACCGACAGGGTCCGGCGGATGCGGTGCGCCACTCACCACACCACGAACACGACCGCCCGAATCGACACCCCGCCCGAAACTCTCCGACCTGTGCTGTCGAAACCGCCGGACCCGTTCATAGATCGCGCAGGAACCCGGCAGAAGACCCGGGTCGAAAGAAAGGACAGGAACGATGCCCGACACGACGGCAACCCGCGGAACCAGACCGTTCCGATTCGGGGTCGTTGCCCCGCTCACAACTGACCTGCCGACCTGGCGAGACCGGGTGCGGCGCATCGCCGACAGTGGCTACTCGACGCTGCTGATGCCCGACGTCCGGCAATGGCAGCCGGCGCCGGGCCCCACGCTGGCCTTCGCGGCGGCCCTTGCCGACCTGCGGGTCGGCACTTGGGTGTATGCCTCCCCGCTGCGCCCGGCTTGGAGCACCGCGTGGGAAGCGCACTCGCTGTCGGTGCTCACTGACGGTCGCTTCGAGATGGGCGTCGGCACCGGCAGGCCTGGGATTGAAGACGAACTCCGCGACCTGGGACTGGCCGTCGTCCCACCGAGCGAACGGTTGGCCCAGGTGCGTGAGACCGTGACAGCGCTGCGCGATCTCGACGGCCCCGACCTTCACACCCCCGTGGTGATGGCCGTCCGCGGGCCGAAGGCCCAGGCGCTGGCGGCCGAACTCGCAGACACGGTCACCTTCGCATTGGTGCCGGATGAATCTCGGCCCGAAGTCGCGCAGCTGGCACGCGACTTCCGCGCCATCCGGGACGTCGAACTCGCGCTCCACGTGTCGGTGATCGGCGACACTGTCGCGCCGTTTATGGCGCCCCCTGACACTGACCCTGCTGCGCTTCGCGCGGTGGACTCGCTCGCCATACTTCCGGATGACCCGGCGGCGGCCTCCGAGGAGATCCAGCGTCGACGGGACGAGATCGGGTTCTCCTACTTTGTCTTCGGCGCCGACTTCGCAGACGCGCTCGCTCCGGTCGTAGCTGAGCTGGCCGGACATTAGGCCCCGCGGGCCTGCGAGTTAATCGCGGACTGCGTCGAGCGTCGCCGACGGACCTGCCAGTACCCGACGAACCCGCTCGCTCGTACGCCGCCTCCTTCGCTGCGACGTTGAGGAGCGAGTCGCCGGGTTTGGTGGCCGGCTGCTTCGGCGGGCACACCTTGTTCTTCATCGAGCCCGACGGCAGTGTGTGGGACTGCCCGTCGTACCTGAAGATCGCTGCCACTCCGCCCTCACGGCACCGGACGATACGCGGAGGCGACGCGCGGCGCCTGTTCGGCCCGGCCTACCGGGATTGCCCGGCCGATTGCGCGCTGTTCTCCAGGGACTGCGTGAACATGTGGCCGCTGACCGGCTTCGATGACTTCCTGCCCGACCGGGAGGCACCGTGACCTGGGCCCGGCCAACCCCCTGGTGGCCGATGGACGAGCTTCGCCGGCTCCTGGACGCGATGCCCGCGCCGGCGGCCACGGCGAACGTCGATCAGCTCGAAGCCGAGCTCGCCAGCACCTTCGGCGCCTCGCACGCGGTCGCCGTGTCCAGCGGAACCGCAGCGCTGCACTGCACGCTGGCGGCTCTCCGGATCGGCCCGGGTGATGAGGTTCTGATGCCCGCCGTGTCGGTCGTGATGTCGGCCGCCCCAGTCCTTTACACCGGAGCCCGGCCGGTGTTCGTCGACTGCGACGAAACAGGAGCCGATTTCGACTATGACGACCTCGGGGCGAAGCTGACAGCGCGGACCCGCGCCATCATGCCCGTCTACATGTGGGGCAGGGCCGCCGACCCCGGCCGCTTCCTGGGTTTCGCGTCGAGCCACGGCCTGCACGTGATCGAGGATGCCTGCCAGGCGCACGGCACGAGCGTCGGCGGCAAGGCCCTCGGCACGTTCGGGGACGCCGGGTGCTTCAGTCTCAAGGACGGCAAGATTCTGTGGTCCGGGGAAGGCGGCTTCATCCTGACCAGCAGCGAGGAACTGGCCGATCGCTGCCGCGCGTTCCGCACGCACTGGCAGGCGGCCCCCGCCGGATCGGCCCCGATGTCGGAGCTGGGCCATAACTACCGGATGACCGAGATCCAGGCCATGCTCGCCCGGTGGAACCTGGCTCGGTTCGATGATCTCCTGAACCTGCGCCGCGCCCAGACCGCTGCCCTCAAGTCCGCCCTGTCCAGCATCTCGGAGCTCCAATGGCGCCCTCCAAGGGACCGGGAAGCCTGGAACGGGTTCTCGCCAGTGGCCCGGCTCACCCTGGCCCGGCCCCGGGAGCTGTCCCGCCGGCTCGCCGAGGCTGGCGTGCCGAACAGCGTCGGGTCGTTCGCGCTCGTGGCAAACGATCAAAGGCGCGTGTTCGCCCAGTTGCCGCCCTCCCGTGCCCATACGCGCGACATTTCGTCGACACCACGCTGGCGGTCGTCGTCAGCGAGCACGATAACGAACAGCGCATCGCCGCGATGGCCGACACTGTCGCAAGGGAGATCACCAGATGGGGCTGATGCACGACCCGGAGTACCGGGCGACCACCTTCGTCGTCATCGACTTCGAGGCGACAACGCCCAAGGGCTACCGGCCCGAGCCAATCGAGGTCGCCGCACTCGCCGTGCGCGACCCCGGCGATGGCCTGGCTCAGGTCGGAGCATTCACCGAGGTCATCCAGCCGCCCGCGCACGCTCCGATCACCTCTCGCGACACCGCGGAGAACGGGCTGCGCCCCGCCGACGTCGCCAGCGCCCGGCCCGCCGGCCCGGTGCTCGCCGACCTCGACGCCTGGCTCACCGCCCCGCCGTACCTTCTGGTGGCGCACAACGCGCACGTCGAGGCCGGGCTGATCTACGACTACCGCGAGCACTGCCCCGGACTCGCCGCCATTCCCCTCATCGATACCGTCAAGCTCGCTAAGGCCACCAAGCCGGGCTTGCTCAGCTACGGCCTGGACCACCTCCTGGTGCAGCTGTCCATTCCCAGGCCGCCGGACCGGCATCGCGCGATGCCCGACGTCCGGGCCACCGCCACGGTGTTCCGGTGCCTCATGACGTGCGCCGACCAGTCCGGCCTGTATCAGGACATGCGCGCACTGACCTCCGCCGTCGCGCTCGCGCCCCGGGCGACTATGCCGCGCCAGGACACACTGTTCTGACGGCCGGGTATATGACAGCCAGCCTGCCACCAGGACCACGGGGTCCGCTGATCAGCGTCGAGGGCATCAGCGGAGCCGCCAGCCCTCAGCGAACCGGGAGAAGACCAGCGCGCTGGCCGTCGGCTCCTTCTTGGCCGCTGTCCTCGGCATCAGCTCCCCTTCCAACGCTCCCCTGCCGTCGGCATCACCCGATCATCGCGCACCTGAATATCGGTCAGGGCCATCGACACGCTGCCGTCCGAATGACAAACTGTGCTGCGCCCCGCCGTCAGCGAGTAGGTACGCCTCCGGGCCGCCAGTGGGCGACGGCGCAGCGCGCCGCCCGGCGATCGGGGTCAAGGCCGCTACCGTGAACCGAGTGCATGCTGGCAGCCAGTCGCGGGCTGATCGTGCTGCGCGGGAACTCCGGGTCCGGCAAGAGCGCAGTCGCCGCCGCGATACGCGCCCGCTACGGCCGGGGCATCGCCCTGGTCGGCCAGGACAACCTGCGCCGGATCGTGCTGCGCGAGCGTGACGTCCCCGCAGGGGCGAACATCGGCCTCATCGGCCTCACCGCCCGGTACGCGCTTGATCACGGCTTCCACGTGGTGGTCGACGGGATCCTGTACGCCGACCACTACGCGGACATGCTCGAAGCCCTGCGCCGCGACCACCAGGACCGATCCTGGTTCTATTACCTGGACGTGCCGTTCGAGGAAACCATGACCCGCCACGCCACCCGGCCGCAGGCCGCCGAGTTCGGGCTTGCAGAGATGCAAAGCTGGTACCGCGAACGTGACCTGCTTCCCGGTGCCATCGAGCAAGTCATTGGGGCGGCCAGCACCCTGGAAGAGACCGTCCAGCGGATCATGCGAGATACAGGCCTGGCCACCTGCCCGCCTCCGCTCCCGTGCATCAACCAGACGATCGGGGCGGCCTAATGGGGCTGCGCAGAGCGCGGAGCGCGGGAGCCAGCAACGTGACGGCGGAGGGCACGATGTGGGATGACATCCGGCGGCTGCACGAGTACCACGGCCACGTGCCCGTGGAAATGCGCGTGCTCAAGCTCACCGAGGAGATCGGCGAAGTAGCCGAGGCGCTGATCGGCATGCGCGGGATGAACAGCAGGAAGGGCACCTGCCGGACCAGTGACGACCTGCTGGACGAACTGGCTGACGTCATCATCACGGCCGCAGTGGCGATGAGCGCCGTCACAGGCGGCGGGGCGGACGAGGCTCGCAGCCACTTCGAGCAGCGGCTCCAGACGATCACCGCCCGGACTACCGGACCGTGACCTCAGGCGCTCAAGCCGCAGAGGTGGGCGATGACGAACAGGAACTCAATGAGGCCCCGGTCGCGGAACACGTACCCGACGCTGCGGGCAGAGGGCCGGCCACGGCCTGGACGACATGCTGGCCCGGATGGGCATCGACACCACCGGGATAAGGCCATGCCGCGCCACATCGTAGACGCGATCGCTGGAGCCAATCTGCCGTGACCGAACAGCCCGGCCGCTGGCCGGTACCCCGCCCCGTTCGGCGGCCCCAGGGGTCAGCACGGATCCAGCACCGTGTCGGGAAACGACGGGAACCAACCGGGAACAACGGGCATAGCGCCGAGCCGTCCGGACCCCTGACCGGCGCGCGGACCCACCCGCACAGCCGAGGCGCCGCCCAGGAGATAGGCCGCTGACCAGCGGAAACGCCAGCTGCCCGGCTACTTCAGCAGCTGCCGGGCCATCACGACGCGCTGGATCTGGTTGGTGCCCTCGTAGATCTGGGTGATCTTGGCGTCCCGCATCATCCGCTCGACCGGGTAGTCCTTGACGTATCCGTAGCCGCCGAGCAACTGGACCGCGTCGGTGGTGACCTCCATCGCCACGTCCGACGCGAAGCACTTGCAGGCGGAGGAGAAGAACGTCAGGTCGCTGACCTTCTCCCCGGCCATGGCCCGCTCCGACCGTGCCGCGGCCGCGTAGGTGAGCTGCCGCGCGGCCTCCAGCTTCATCGCCGCGTCCGCGAGCATGAACTGCACGCCCTGAAGGTCGGCGACGGGCCGGCCGAACTGGCGGCGTTCCTTCACGTAGCCGGTGGCATAGTCGAGCGCCCCCTGGGCGATGCCGAGCGCCTGGGCGGCGATCGTGATCCGGGTGTGGTCCAGGGTCGCCAGCGCGATGCGGAAGCCCGCGCCCTCCTCCCCGATCAGCCGGTCCGCCGGGATCACGCAGTTGTCGAAGTACAGCTCCCGGGTGGGCGAGCCCTTGATGCCGAGCTTGCGTTCCGGCGCGCCGAACGAGAAGCCCGCGTCGCCCTTCTCCACCACGAAGGCGGAGATCCCGGACGCGCCGGCGGCGGGGTCGGTGACCGCCATCACCGTGTAGTACGCCGACACCCCGGCGTTGCTGATCCACCGCTTGGTCCCGTTCAGCACGTAGCTGTCCCCGTCGCGGACCGCGCGCGCCTTCATGTTCGCCGCGTCGGAGCCTGCCTCGGGCTCGGACAGCGCATAGCAGAACATCGCCTCGCCGCGGGCGACCGGCGGCAGGTAGCGCTGTTTCAGCTCCTCGGACGCGGCCAGCAGCAGCGGCACCGTGCCGAGCTTGTTCACCGCCGGGATCAGCGAGGACGCGGCGCACGCCCGGGCCACCTCCTCGATCACGATGGCTGTCGCGATCGCGTCCGCGCCGGACCCGCCGTAGGCCTCCGGGATGTGCACCCCGGTCAGCTCGGCCCTGGCCAGCGCGTCGTGCACGTCCCAGGGGAACTCGCCGGACTCGTCCACCTCCGCCGCCCGGGGGGCGATCTTGTCGTCGGCGAGGGCGCGCACCGCGGCCCGCAGCTCCTGGTGCTCGTCGGTCAGCGCGAACGCGGGAAAGTCGAGGCTCATAGGCCTAGATGGTATGTGCGGCCGGCCGGCCCGCCCGCGGGGCGCGACGGTGCCGCCGAGCTGCACGACGGAGAACTCACCCGTGCTGGGGCGGGCCGGCCTGCTCCCGCAATGCCGCGCCCTTGGCCAGGGCCCGGGCGCGCAGGCCCGCCTGGAAGCTGACCATGCGCTCGCGCAGCGCCTCGTCGCTGGCCGCGAGGATCCGGACCGCGAGCAGGCCCGCGTTGCGGGCCCCGCCCACCGCCACCGTGGCCACCGGGACCCCGGCCGGCATCGACACGATGGAAAGCAGCGAGTCCAGGCCGTCCAGGTGCGCCAGCGGCACCGGCACCCCGATCACCGGCAGCGGGGTCACCGCGGCCAGCATGCCGGGCAGGTGCGCCGCGCCGCCCGCGCCGGCGATGAGCACCCGCAGGCCGCGGCCGGCCGCGTCGGCGCCGTAGCGGATCATCTCGTGCGGCATCCGGTGCGCCGACACCACATCGGCCTCGTAGGGAACCCCGAACTCCGCCAGCGCCTCCGCCGCGGCCCGCATCACCGGCCAGTCGGAGTCGCTGCCCATCACCACGCCGACCATGGCGGCCGGTGAGTCGCCAGTCCCGTTCATTCGCTGTCCTCGTTCCCGGTAGACAGGTAGGCGGCGGCGCGGGTGGCGCGCTCGCGCAGGCCGGCCGGGTCGCCGCCGAGGACGGTGACGTGCCCGATCTTGCGGCCCGGGCGGACCTGCTTGCCGTACAGGTGCACCTTCACCCCGGGGTCCGCCGCCATCACGTGCGTGTACCGCGAGTAGACGTCCGGGCTCGTGGCAGTGCTGACCCGGGGGGACACTCCGCTTCCCGGGGACACCCCGGGCCCCGATGGCCCGGACCCCCCGCCCAGCCGGGACTGGGCATCCCGGCCGGGCTGCCCAGTCCCGGCCCCGAGGATGTTGGCCATCGCCGCGTGCGGTGCGGCCGGCCGCGGGTCGCCGAGCGGCAGGTCGAGCACGGCCCGCAGGTGCTGCTCGAACTGGGACGTCCTGGCTCCCTCGATGGTCCAGTGGCCGCTGTTGTGCGGGCGCATGGCCAGCTCGTTGACCAGCAGGCGGCCGCCCGCCGCGAACAACTCCACCGCCAGCAGGCCGGTGACCTCCAGTTCGGCGGCGAGTTCCAGGGCCAGCCGCTGCGCGTCCCTGGCCGCGGCGGCCGGCAGCCCGGGCGCGGGAGCCAGCACCTCACGGCAGACCCCGTCCCGCTGCACGGTCTGGACCACCGGGTACACGGCGGCCTGGCGGTGCGGCGAGCGCGCCACCAGCGCGGCAAGCTCGGCCTCGAAGCCAACGTGCTCCTCGGCGAACACCGCGACCGGATGGGCCAGCACGGCGGCCGCCTCGGCCGACGTGCCGCACACCCACACGCCCCGCCCGTCGTAGCCGCCGGTGACCGCCTTGAGCACGATCGGCCAGCCCCACTCCTTCGCGCACGCGGTCACCCCGGCCAGGTCGGTGACCGGCGCGTAGCGCGGGCAGGGCACGCCGAGCGCGCGCAGCCGCTCGCGCATGGCCACCTTGTCCTGGGTATAACGGAGCGCGGCCGGGCCGGGCCGGACCGCGGGGCGCGCCGCGGCTTCCAGCTCGGCCAGATGGCCGCCGGGCACGTGCTCGTGATCGAAGGTCACCACGTCGCAGCCGCGGGCGAACGCGAGCAGGCCGGGCAGGTCGGTGTAGTCCCCGGTCACCACGTCGGCGCAGATCAGCGCCGCGCTGTCCGTGGATGAGGCCGCGAGCACCCGGAATCCGATGCCCAGGCCGATCGCTGCCTGGCAGGTCATCCGCGCGAGCTGGCCTGCCCCCACCATGCCCACCACCGGGGCATGCGGACCACTCTGCCGATCATCGGTCACCCGCTTGACCTCCTCTCCCGCAGAACGCGGGAGATTCCGTCCACGCCGCTTGCGCGGCGTCCCGGTGGGTTCCTGCTTCACCGTCCACCGCCAGCATTCTCGCTGGTCTTACACAGACTCCACAGGCTTTCGTGCCCTTTGGGGGCACCGTTCCCGCCAGCCCGGCGGTACCTGACACCAGCCACGCTATCGCCTGGCCGCCCGCCTGCGGCCCCGCCACGCCGAAGACACGCGAACAGGCCCTTGCGCTGGACCGGCAGCTCATTGAACACTCAGATAACTGTCCAGCCATAAGGAGCACAGGCGATGGCAGGATCGGACCGGGAAATCACGGCAGTCGCCACCGAGGACGCGCCGGCCGGCGTGCTGGTGCGCGAGGGCGACTACGGCGAAAAGATCACCACGGTCGAGCCCGGCGGTGCCGAGTTCATCCCGCTGCACGAACGGCACGGCCGCCCGATACAGCTCTTCTGGACCTGGACCTCACCGAACCTGGAGTTCGCCACGGTCTTCGTTGGCGTGCTCGCTGTCGCGCTGTTCGGCCTGAGCTTCTGGCAGTCCGTGCTGGCCATCCTGCTGGGGACGGCGGCCGGCTCACTCGCCCAGGGTGTGCTCTCCGCCCGCGGGCCGGAACACGGCGTGCCGCAGATGGTGCTGTCCCGGCTCGGCTTCGGCTACTGGGGCAACATTCTGCCGGCCGGGCTGAACTCGATCACCGCTGGCATCGGCTGGTTCGCCGTCAACAGCGTCAGTGGCACGTTCGCGCTGAACACGCTCACCCACATGCCGAAAATCCTGTGCCTGATCATCATCGTGGCGGCGCAGATCGCGATCGCGTACTTCGGCCACAACCTGGTGCACGCGTTCGAGCGGTACGCCTTCCCGGTCCTCGCGGTGATCTTCGTGATCGCGACCGTGTGGATCCTGGCCAAGTCGCACCCCGGCGCGGCGCACCACACGCTGCCCGGCGGGTTCCTGCTCACCACCGGCGCGGTGTTCGGCTACGCGGCCGGCTGGAACCCCTACGCCGCGGACTACACCCGGTACTTCCCGCCACGCACTTCCAAGGCCGCGATCGGCTGGTGGTCGGCGGCCGGGGTGTTCATCTCCTGTGTGATCCTGGAGATCGCGGGCGCCGCGTCGGCAACGGCCGCCAGCGCCGGTGCCTCGCTCGGCGACCCAACCGGCACCTTCACCGGCCACCTGCCCACCGGGCTCGCCGACGCCACCCTGCTGGCCATCGCGCTCGGCGCCATCTGCGCGAACGTGCTGAACATCTACTCGGGCGCGATGTCCTTCGTCGCGATGGGGGTGCGGCTGCCGTTGGCGCTGCGCCGCGCGATCGTCGCGCTGGGGTTCGGCGTGATCGGCTTCATCGTGGCGATCACCGGCCTGCACGACGCGGGCGCCAAGTACACCGACTTCCTGCTGATCATCGCCTACTGGATCGCGCCCTGGCTGGCCGTCATGTTCTGCGACCAGTTCCTGTACCGCCGGCGGAGCCTGGCCGAGGAGGAGGGCCTGCTGTTCGACAAGCAGTACTCCAACTGGGCCGGGCCGGTGGCGATGGTGGCGGGCGTGGTCTTGTCGGTGTGGCTGTTCTCGAACCAGACCAAGTACATCGGCCCGATCCCCAAGCACGTGCCGTCCGTCGGCGACCTCACCTTCGAGGCCGGGTTCGTCATCACCGCCGTGGTCTACCTGACCTGGCACGCGCTCGCCCGCGGCGGCGCGGGCAGCCGGGCACCGGCCCAGGTCACGCCGGCCCGCTGACCACCGGCGAGTCGTCTCCGGTCACCGGCAGGGCCCGCGGCAGGAAGATCGCGAACACCGCGGGGCGGGGGCGGACCAGTACCACCTGGCCGCCCTCCGCCGCGGCGATGCTCCGGGCCAGGGCGAGGCCCAGCCCGGTGCCGCCCGGCTTGCTGCTGACGTTGCGCTCGAAGATCCGCGGCACCAGGGGCGGCGGCACGCCACGGCCGGAGTCCCGTACCTCGATCACCACGGACTTCGCGGTGAGCGAGGTGCGGATCCCCACGGTCCCGGCGCCGTGCACGAGCGCGTTGTCCAGCAGCGTGGCTATGAGCTGGGACAGCGTGCCGTGGGTGACGTGGGCGGTGAGGTTCTTCTCCCCGGTCACCTCCAGCTTGCGGTTCTTGCGCCGGAACGCCGGGTCCCACTCGACCACCTGCTGGGCCACGACGTCGTCCACGGATACCTCGCCGGGCCTGCCCGCCGCGGACCGGCGGGTACGGCCGAGCAACTGGCTGACCACATCGGTGAGCCGCTCGGTCTGCAGCAGCGCCGCCGCGCCCTCCTCCCGCACCACCTCGGGCTCGTCGGCGGCGGCGAGCATCTCCTCCAGCCGCATGGACAGGGCGGCCAGCGGGGTGCGGAGCTGATGTGAGGCGTCCGCGGCGAACTGCCGCTCGGCGGCGAGCAGTTCGCTGATCCGCTGCGCGGACCCGTCAAGTCCCTCGGCCACCCGGTCCAGTTCCGGTATGCCGTACTTGTGCCCGAGCGGGCTCGCGTCTCCCGAGCCGAGCCGGTCGGCCGCGCCCGCGAGTTCCTGGAGCGGCCGGGTCAGCCGCCGGGCCTGGACTACCGCGAGTGCCACCGCGACCGCCACGGCGAGCCCGGCGAGCCCGCCGACGAGGGCCAGCTTCCCGTCCTCGACCGACCTGCTCGCTTCCACGGTTACCCGGAAGTTGCTGGTCACCGCGCGGCCGCTGATCGCGGACCCGCGCGGTGGCAGCACGCCGGTCTCATAGATCTGCACCCCGTTCTGGGTGATGTTGACGTAGCGGTCCGGCAGCGACCTGGCCGCGTCTTCCGCGTCGAGGAGGCCGGCGTTCACGCCCGAGCGGACCCGGTTCTGCAGGATCCTGGCGACCGTGGTCGCGTCGCGCTGTACCTGGTCCTGGGCGGTGGTGACCTGGAGCTGGCGCAGCACGAACGTCAGCGGCACGCCGAAAAGCACCACCGCGATGACCGCCACCGCCAGGGTGGAGAACAGCAGCCGGCGCCGCATGTCAGCCCGGCCGGCCCCGGCCGGGCCTCATGCCCGGCACCGGCTGGCCGTCTCGCCGGGCTCCGGCCAGGGCATCGGTCCTGCCGTCCTAGTCGCCCCGCTCGAAGCGGAACCCGACGCCGCGCACCGTGGTGATGTAGCGCGGGCTCTGGGCGTCGTCGCCGAGCTTGCGGCGCAGCCACGAGATGTGCATGTCGAGGGTCTTGGTGGACCCCCACCACTTGCTGTCCCACACCTCGCGCATGATCTGTTCCCGGGTGACCACCTTGCCGGCCTCGTTCACCAGCACCGACAGCAGGTCGAACTCCTTGGTGGTGAGGTCAAGCTCGGTATCGCCAAGCCACGCCCGGCGGGCCTCGGTGTCCACCCGGACGCCCTGGGCCATGCTGGTCTCCGTGCTGCCGCGGCGGAGCAGGGCCCGGACCCGGGCGAGGAACTCCGCGAGGCGGAATGGCTTGGTGACATAGTCGTCCGCGCCGGCGTCGAGGCCGATCACCGTATCCACCTCATCGGCCCGCGCGGTGAGGATCAGGACCGGCACCGACTGGCCTTCGGAGCGCAGCCGGCGGCAGACTTCGAGACCGTCCAGGCGCGGCAGGCCGAGATCGAGCACGATCAGGTCGATCCCGCCAGCCAGGGCGGCGTCCAGGGTGCTGGGGCCGTCCGCCGAGACGTTCACGTCGTAACCCTCGCGCCGGAGCGCACGTGCGAGAGGGTCAGAGATGGAGGCATCATCCTCGGCAAGCAGAACGCTAGTCATAACAAGATGGTATTGCGCCCGGCCGGATGAATGGTAAAAAGCCCTGCTAGCCCGGGGGGGCGACCCCCCGGACCCCGTCAGACCGGGGTGACGCCGTGCCGGCGGCGGGAGAATGAGCGGTCCTTGGCGGCGGCCGCGGCGAACCGGCGGATCAGCTCACCGCGCAGCGCGGCCGGTTCCACCACGTCGTCCACCACGAGTTCGCTGGCCAGGCGGAGCACGTCGATGTCGCGGTCGTACTCCTCGCGCAGCCGGCGGGTCTCCTCGTCCCGGGCCGCGGGGTCATCGATGGCGGCCAGCTTGTTGAAGTACACGGCGTTGACCGCCGCGTCGGCGCCCATCACCGCGATCTTGGCGGTGGGCAGCGCGATCGTCGCGTCCGGCTCGAAACCGGGCCCCGCCATGGCGTACAGGCCGGCCCCGTAGGCCTTGCGCACCACGACGCAGATCTTCGGCACCGTGGCCTCGGACACCGCGCTGATCATCTTGGCCCCGTGCCGGATGATGCCCTGCTTCTCCACCGCGGTGCCGACCATGAAACCCGGCACGTCCGCGAGGAACAGCAGCGGCACGTTGAACGCGTCGCAGAGCTGGATGAACCGGGTGGCCTTGTCGGCGGAGTCCACGAACAGCACGCCGCCCTTGAACAGGGGGTTGTTCGCGACCACGCCGATGACCTGCCCGTCAAGCCGGGCGAACCCGATCGTCAGCTCCTTGGCCCACAGCTGGTGGATCTCGAAGAACGAGCCGCCGTCCACCAGGCCGCGCACATAGCGCCGCATGTCGAAGACCTGCCGCTCGCTGCCGGGGACCAGCGCGGCCAGGTCGATGTCCTCCGGCTCCGCGGCCGGGGCGGCCGCCGGGCGCTCCCGCCAGTTGGACGGCAGGTAGGACAGGTAGCGGCGGACGGCGGTGAGCGCGTCGGCCTCGGAGGCGGCGAGATAGTGGCCGCACCCCGACACGGTGCAGTGCATCCGGGCCCCGCCCATCTCCTCGAGCGTGGTCTTCTCCCGCACCACCATCTCGACCATCCGCGGGCTGCCCAGGTACATGGACGCATTGCCGTCCACCATCGCCACGTAGTCGCAGAACGCCGGGATGTAGGCGCCGCCGGCCGCGGACGGCCCGAACAGCGCGCACACCTGCGGGATCGCCCCGGACGCGCGCACCTGGGTGTGGAAGATCTTCCCGGCACCGCGGCGGCCGGGGAACATCTCGACCTGGTCGGTGATCCGCGCCCCGGCGGAATCCACCAGGTAGATCATGGGCAGGCCGGCCCGGTAGGCCTTCTCGATGATCCGGATGATCTTCTCCACGGTACGGGCGCCCCAGGAGCCCGCCTTGACCGTGGAGTCGTTGGCCATCAGCGCCACCGGCCTGCCGTCGATGGTCGCGGTCCCGGTGACCACGCCGTCGGCGGGCAGCCCGTCGGCGAGGACGTTGGCGAACCGCCCGTCCTCGGTGAAGCTGCCGTCGTCGGTCAGCAGCGCGATCCGCTCGCGGGCGAACAGCTTGCCCGCCGCGGCGGCGGACTCGTGGTACTTGCGCGCACCGCCCCGTTCGATGCTGGCGCGCACCTCGGCCAGATCAGAGTGCTCAGCCACGAGGGGACTGTACCTCGGGCCTGCCACCGGCCGGGTCAGCCGGCCGGGCCCGCGCCGCGATGGCCTCCTGCCAGCCGGGCTCGTCGATCTCCACGCTCTCGATCCACCAGGTCACCCCGGCCGCGGCGTAGCCGGGCAGCCGGCCGGCCAGCGCGCCGTCGGTGTCCAGGGTGCCCCAGACCGCGATGTCGAAGCCCTCGGTGCCGCCGCGCAGGCTCGCGATCCGGTCCCTGGCGGCGGCGATGTCCTCCGGGGTGGCGACCCCGTCGGCCCGCTGGCTGCCGATGGGGATGAACCCGTCCCAGCGGGCGGCCCTGGCCACCGGGCCCTGGGCCGGCAGCTTGCCGCCCACCCAGATGGGCATCCGGGGCCGCTGTGCGGGCGCCGGGGTGAACGTGACCGGCCCGACCTGGTAGTGCCGGCCCGCGTAGCGGAACGGCGCCCCGGTGCACAGCCCGGCCAGCACGTCCAGCCCCTCGTCCAGGAGTTCCGCCCGTTCCCGGGCGCCGGTGGGCTCGCCGAACAGGCCGTACTCGCCCTGGGCGGGCGAGCCGAGGCCGACGCCGAGGATGACCCGCCCGCCGCTGAGCAGGTCCAGCGTGGTCACCTCCTTGGCCAGCTTCCACGGCCGCCGCCGTGGCACCGGGGTGATCATCGGGCCCAGCCGGATCCGGCTGGTGCCCGCCGCCACCAGGGCCAGGACCTGCCACGGGTCCACGGCCGGCGGCCCCTGCCCGGTGTCGGAGTGGGTCAGGTGATCCCAGAGGAAGTACCCGTCGAAGCCGGCCCGTTCCGCGTCGATGCCCAGCCGGACCAGCCAGGCCGGGTCCTCGGCGAAGTTGGGCACCGCCAGCCCGCGCCGCACGGCCGCGCCCGCGGTCATGCCGGGATCGTCCGGGTCCGCGGGCCGGCGCGCAGCACCTGGGACGGCAGCTCCCGGCCGACGATGCGCTCCGCCTCGGCCGCGGCGTCGATCATGGCGTCCAGGTCCACGCCGGTGGCCACCCCCATGTCCTCGACCATGTGCACGAGTTCCTCGGTGGCGATGTTGCCGGTGGCCCCGGGCGCGTACGGGCAGCCGCCCAGCCCGCCCACGGACGCGTCGAAGTCGTCCACGCCCAGTTCCAGTGCCGCGAGCACGTTGGCCAGGCCGGTGCCGCGGGTGTTGTGGAAGTGCAGGTTCAGCGGCGTGCCGGGGAAGCGCGACCGGAACCCGCCGACCAGGTCCCGGACCCGCCGCGGCGTCGCCATCCCGGTGGTGTCGCCGAATGAGACGGAGTCGGCCCCGTCGGCCACCGCGCGGCCCGCGGCCCACAGCACCCGGTCCACCGGCACGTCCCCCTCGTACGGGCAGCCCCACGCGGTGGACACGATCACCTGGCAGGTCGCGCCGCGCTGGTGCGCCTCGTCGATGACCACGGCGATCTCGTCAAGCGACTGCCCGGTGCTCCGGTTCACGTTCTTGCGGTTGTGCGTGTCCGAGGCGGACACCACGACCTCGACCTCGGTGAACCCCGCGTCGAGGGCGCGCCGCGCGCCGCGTAGGTTCGGTGCCAGCGCGGAGTACCTGACCGTGGGGACCCGGGCCACCCCGGCCCAGACCTCGTCCGCGTCGGCCATCTGCGGGATCGCGTCGGCCCGTACGAACGAGACCGCCTCGATCCGGCTCACCCCGGTGTGGCCGAGCCGGTCGATCAGCGCGATCTTCGCGGGCGTGGGCACCGGGTCCTCGTTCTGCAGCCCGTCCCTCGGCCCGACCTCGCGCAGCGAGATACGGGCAGGCATATCGCTCATGTCACTCCCCTGGCCATTGCGGCTTGCGCTTCTCGTTGAAGGCGGCGATGCCCTCGCGCCGGTCGGCGGACAGCGCGGCGGTGCGCCAGGCCGCGTCCTCCACCTCCAGCGCCGCCGCCAGGCCGACGCCGGCCCCCTGGCGAAGGGCTGTCTTCGCGGCCCGTACCGCCACCGGCGAGCCGGCCGCCATCCGCCCGGCAAGCTCGATCGCCTCCGGGCACGCCGTTCCTGGCGGCACGACCCGGTCCGCGAGCCCGATCCGCGCGGCCTCCCCGGCGTCCACCCGGCGGCCGGACAGGACCAGATCGGCGGCCCGGCCCGGGCCCAGCCGGCGCAGCGCGAGCTGGGTACCGCCGCCCCCGGGCACCAGGCCCACCGTGGTCTCCGGCAGGCCGAACACGGCGGTCTCGTCGGCCACGATCATGTCGCAGGACAGCGCTAGTTCGCAGCCGCCGCCCAGGGCGTAGCCGTGGACCGCGGCGATCACCGGCTGGGGCAGGGCAAGCAGCCCGCCGAACGCCGCACGGAAGACCGGGCGCTGCCGCAGGAAGTCGGCATCCGACATCCGGTTGCGTTCCTTGAGGTCGGCACCCACGCAGAAGGCACGCTCACCGGTGCCGTAGAGCACGACGGCCCGGACCTGCCGGTCGGTGGCCAGCTCGGCACAGGCCTGGGCCAGCCGCAGCGCCATCGCGGTGTTGATCGCGTTCATGGCTTCCGCGCGGTCGAGCATGATCTCCGCGACGCCGGGATGCCCGGCGATCCGTTCCCGCACTATCACGCCGTCCATAGCCGGAGAATACGGCCGCCGGTTCGTGATCATGGTTGCGGGTGCGGCGGCACGGCGGCACGGGCTAGCGATCCTCCCTGGCCAGCCTCTCCTGCTCGTCCTCGACCAGCTGGAACAGCGTGGCCTGCACCTTCTCCACGCTGGGGATCTCGCTGAGCACCAGCTGCCCGTGCTCGCCCGCCGACTCGATCACCAGCCGGCCGCAGCCGAGCATCCGGTCGATCAGCCCGTGGGAGAACGACACGTCGCTGATCCGGATCAGCGGGAAGTCACGGCCGGTCCGGGACAGGATGCCGTAGCGCAGCCGGAACCGGCGGGTGGTCAGCTCGTAGGTGGTCGTCTTCCACTTCAGGATCGGCACCCCGACCCAGATGGCGGCGATCACGACCGCCACGGCGCCCACCGCGATCCGTTCCGCCCCCTGCAGGCGGTTGTGCGGGATCACGATGAGCAGCACGGCTGCCGCGACGGCGACAATCACGAGGAGCACGAACGGCCACAGAACCGTCTTCCAGTGCGGATTGAGGATCAGGACGGTCCGCTCGCCCTCGGACAAGTCAGCGTCGGCCATGTGCACATCGTGGCACGGAATGTGTCAATGCCCCGGGTCATTCGGCTAGCGGACGTGCACCACGTCGCCCGCGCTGACCTGGACGAGGCCACTGGCGGTGCGCACCTCGAGCCGGCCCGCCCGGTCCACCCCGGTCGCGGTCCCGCCGATCACCTGGCTGCCGGGCAGCGTCACGGTCACCTCCCGGCCCAGCGTGGCGCACCGGCGGGCATACTCCTGCCGCAGCCCGCACGCGTCCGCGTCACCGGGGCTGGCCTGGTCGCGCCAGGCCAGGTACCACCGCGACAGCTCGGCCAGCAGTTCCGCGAGCAGCCGCTCGCGCGGGCCGGGACCACCCGGACCCGCTGCCAGGCCGCCCGGTGCGGCCTCCAGCGCCAGCGAGGTGGCGGGCGCGTCCGGGGGCAGGCCCGCCCGGTCCTGCCAGACGTTGATGCCGATACCGACGACGACCGCGCTCCCGGCGCGCTCGGCGAGGATGCCGCCCAGCTTCGCGCCGCCCGCGAGCACGTCGTTCGGCCATTTCAGGGCGGGCTCCACGGCCGCCACGGTGCGCACCGCGGCCGTGGCGGCGACGCCGGCCAGCAGCGGCACCCAGCCGAGCTGAGCGGCCGGGACGCCGTCCGGGCGCAGCAGCGCCGAGAACGTGAGCCCGGCCCGCGGCGGGCTGGCCCAGCGGCGGCCCATCCGGCCCCGGGCCGCGGTCTGCGCCTCGGCCACCAGGACCGTGCCCTCGGCCGCGCCGGCCCTGGCCGCGGCGAGCAGGTCGGCGTTGGTGGAGCCGGTCTCGGCCACGACCCGCACATCCCGCCACAGGCCTTCCGGGCTTACCAGCACTTTCGTGATCTCTGTCGCGTCAAGTGACAGCACAGCACCCTTTTCATCACTCATTGTTTCCAATACTTAACGAAGAGTCATCATTTCTCGTTACCGTGAGGCAGACATCCATCGTGCCAAAGGAGGCAGAGTGACCTGGTTCCGCCCGCGCCAGCAGGTGGCTGCCCTGTGGCGGGACCACCGGCTTATCACCATCGCGGTGGCCCTGTCACTCCTCCCCCGGCTCCTCGCCCTGCTGGCCTTCCGCCCGGCGCTGTTCACCCCGGACTCGTTCGCCTACCTGGCTGAGGGGGCGCACCCGAACCTGTCGCAGTGGCACCCGTCCGGCTACCCGCTGTTCCTCTGGCTGCTGTCGCCGTTCCACGCCCTGGCGCTGGTCACCGCGGTGCAGCACATCCTCGGCGTGGCCACCGCGGTTGTCGTCTACGTGCTGCTGCGGCGCTGGGGCCTGCCGGCCTGGGGCGCCACGCTGGCCGCCTGCCCGACGCTGATCGACTCCCGCCAGATCGCGCTGGAGTCGTCGGTCCTGCCCGACACCGGTTACGCGCTGCTGCTCACGGCGGCGGTCGCGGTGGTGCTGTTCCGGCCGGCCCCGGCACCCGCCCGGGCGCCCCGGCCGGTGCCCGCGCAGTGCGCGGTGGCCGGGGCACTGCTGTTCGGGGCGGCGATCCTGCGGGGCAACGGGACACCCGAGATGCTGGCACTGCTGGCCGTGCTCGCGGCCTGGCGGGCCGGGCCGCGGGCGATGGCCGCCGCGACGATCGCGTTCACCCTGCCGCTGCTGGCCTACATGGGCCTGTTCGCCGCGAAGTACGGGAACTTCGCGCTGACCAACAGCGACGGCATGTTCCTGTGGTCGCGGACCATGTCGTTCGCCGACTGCGCGGTCATCCGGCCGCCGGCCGGGCTGCGGGCGCTCTGCCCCGATCGGCTGCCTGACCCGCCGCGCCCGGCGCAGCCCTGGTCGGTGCCCGCCATGCTGGGATCGCCGACCCCGGCGGCCTACCTGTGGTCACCGGGCGCCTGGTGGCGCCACGACGCGCACCATGGGTTCAACGCCGCCAACAACGGCCTGGCACTGCACTTCGCGCTCGACGCGATCCGCGCCCAGCCGGCCAGCTACGTCCGCACCGTCGCCAGCGGCGTGATGCTCACGTTCCTGGCCACCGACCGGACGCTGAACGTGCGGCAACTGCATTTCACCCCGGTGCCGGACGTGGCCGGCCTGGACCGCTCGCAGCGCCGCCACCTGGAGGCGTACGGGAGCGTCGGCAGCAACACCCACCCGGTCGAGCCGTACGCCTACTTCCTGTACCTCTACCAGGAGCCGGTGTACTTCCCCGGGATCGCGTTCGGCCTGGTGCTCGCCGCCGGCCTGGCCGCGGCGGCCCGGCAATGGCGCCGTGGCGGCGGGCCGCCGGCCCTGCCATGGGCGGTCGCCGCGCTCGGCGTCGTGGTCCCGGTCGCGGTGCACGAGTACCACTACCGGTACGCGATCACCGTGATCCCGGTCGCCTGCCTGGCCGCGGGGCTGGCCTTCGCCCGGCCCGCGGCGCCCGCGGCCGCCGCGGCGGCGGAAGCCCCGGCGGTCGCGGCGGTGCCCGGCCCGGCGGTGGCGGCGCCCGGGCCGGTGCCGGGGGAAACCGGGGCGGTGCCCGGGCCAGCCCCGGCCGGGGCGGTGCCTTCGCCGCGCCCCGGTGAGCCAGGTTCCCCGGACCGGACGGGTTCCGTGGCCGGCCAGGCCGGGGAACGGGAGCCGTGACCCGGCTCGCCACGGCCGGGCGGTTCCTTGGCCGCCACCGGTGGTTCGCGGCCGCGGCCGCGGGTGGGCTCGTCCTCCGGGTGATCACCATGCTCGGCTTCCCGCCCGCGATCTGGTTCGGCGGGGACTCGGCGTCCTACCTGTCCACCGCGCTGCGCTACGTTCCCGGCACCTCGCGGCTGTCCGGTTACGGGGTGCTGCTGATGGTGCTGCGCCCGTTCCACAGCTTCGCCGTGGTCACCGCGGTGCAGCACCTGATGGGCCTGGCGATCGCGGTCCTCACCTACGCCGTGCTCCGCCGGTACGGGCTGCCCGGCTGGGGAGCCACGCTGGCGGCGCTGCCGGTCCTGTTCAGCGCCTACCAGGTGCAGCTCGAGCAGGAGATTCTCCCGAGCGCATCGTTTTGCTGCCTGGTCATGACGGCGGCGGTGATCCCGCTGTGGCGGCGGGACGGGCGGCCACCACCGGCGACGGCCGCCTCCGGCGGGCTGCTCGCGGTCAGTGCCTGTTTCTGGCCGGTCGGGCTGCCGCTGCTGGTGGTGTTCCTGGCCTTCCTCGCGGTGCGCCGGGCCGGCTGGCGGACGCTGGCCGCCACCGTGGCGGCGGCGGTGCTGCCGCTTGCCGGGTACCTGGCCTGGTTCGATCACACCTATCACCGGGTAGCGTTCAGCACCAGCGACGGGATCTACCTGTGGTCCCGGACGATGAGCTTCGCCAACTGCGCGGTGATCAAGCCGCCGCCCGGCGAGGCGGGGCTGTGCCCGCCCCGGGCGGCGGGGCCGCGCGCGGCGGCGTCCAGCTACATCTGGGCGCCCGATTCGCCGCTGGACCGCCTGCCCGGCAAGAAGTTCTCGGCCGCGAAGAACGCTCTGGCCTTGAATTTCGCGCTGCGGGCGATCGCCGCGCAGCCCTTCGGTTACCTGGCCGCCGTGCTGCACGACGTCTCGCTGGCGTTCGGCTGGATCATCCCCGCCCACCCCAGCGCGCTGATGACCAGGCGCTACGAGTTCGGTGCCGCCACCGAGCGGTGGATCTCCCCGGATGCCGCCCTGGTGCCCGGCCACACCGTGGCGTCCGACCAGCGTGCCTACGGCGGGGCGGCCGGGACCCGGGCGGTGCCGCCGTTCTCCGGCTGGCTGGCGGGCTACCAGCGGGCCGTCTACCTGCGGGGCACGCTGCTGGCGGCGGTGCTGGCCGCCGGGCTGGCCGGGATCGCGCGCCGCTGCCGGGGTGCCTGGCGCGGCGGCGGGGACCGGGGCGGGCCGGGCCTGTATCCCTGGCTCGCCGCGGTCACGGTGCTGGTCGTGCCGGTGCTGACCGCCGACTACTCGGAGCGTTATGTGCTCATCGCGGCGCCGCTGGCCTGCCTGGCGGCGGGGCTGGCGTTCGCACGGCCGCCGGCCACCGCAGCCCCCGGCCCCGGGGCGGCGCCCGGCTCGGTCCGTGCCTGTGCGGCCGCAGAGCACGTCCTGGACGGGCCGGCCGTCCCGACCGACCGGGCATGATCACGGCAGTCCGGGTACTCCAGCGCGTCGGCTCCTGCGGGCTACCGATAACTGGTGGCGGCAAACAGGGCGGTTTCAACGAGTGGAGCGAGGTTTTCGCCCAGATTGGGGTTGGTGGCCCCCGGATTGGAGTTGGTGACTACCACCACAGGGATCGTGCCCGCGATGATGCCGAAGAAGGTATGAAGGGCCGCTGAGCCGTTGGCGGAGTCGCCTCCTTTGCCGACGTAGCTGGCTGTGCCGGTGAGGGAGCAGTCCCAGCCCAGACAGTTGCTGTCCATCTGCTGGCGTTGGCTGCTGGTGAGCAGGCTGTTGCCGTGGATGAGGCCATACAGGATCCGGAGCATGCTGGCCGGTGTCATGAACCAGCCGCCCCCGGAGCACCCCGATGGCCCCGCCGGGACCGGTCTGCCCGGCTGGGTCCCGGCGCCGGGCGGCGGGTACATGAGCATGGCATCGCGGACTGGCCCGCACGTGGCGTCCGTGACGTGCACCGGATCGAATACCTGGCGCTGAACATAGCTGATGAAAAAGCGGGTCGCGGCTGGCCCCTGGTCGCGGGCCCCCTCCATGAAGGGCAGCATGTCCCGGAAGATGGTGAAGTTGATGTTGTTATAGTCCGCCGCTTGCTTGTCCGCCTGCCGGATGCCGTGCCTGATTTGTTCCCTCGCCGCATTATCGGTCACGAAGACCCGGCCGCTGTTGAGGCGGAATCCCGCCCGGTGGGTCAGCAGCTCACGGAAGGTGATGGTGTTGACTCCCGGGCCTTTGACCCAATCGGGGGGCAGGAACGGCGAGATTCGGCTGTCGATGCTGAGATGGTGCCGGGCCAGCGACTTTAGGACGGCAATCGTGGTGAACATCTTGCCGACACTGGCGACATTCACCATGACATCCGGTCCCATGGCGAGCTGCGGCGGGTCTTCGGCCGTGCGAGCAAGGCCGGAGGCAAAGACCCGCGACTTGCCAATGAGCGCAACGTAGCCGACGACGTTTCCCTTGAGCTGGGTATTGATGCTGTGCGCCAGCCGGCTGAGCGAAACGCACGCACTGCGAACACAAACCCTATCGGCGGAACCCGGCGGCTGGGTTGCCGCCAGGCCCCCCGCGTGCGGCCCGGCGCTGCAGCCCGACACGCACGCCGCGGCCAGTGCCACTACCCCCAGCGCAACTACCCAGATCCGGCTGATCACCCGCGAACCTCCCCGCTCCCCACAGCTTCACAGAGGCACAAAGCCAGTCCCGGGCGTCAGCCGCTGACCAGCCGGATCCGGTGGTTCGCGGTGTCGGCGATCAGCAGGCCTCCGGTGCCGTTCAGCGTCACGCCTCCCGGGGCGAGCAGCCCGGCCTTGGTGGCCGGGCCGCCGTCACCGGCGAGCCCGAAGGGGCCACCGCCGGCCACGGTGTAGATGTCCCCGGCGGTCATCGCCTTCCCGTAGAACGTGCCGGCCTTGACCGCCACCACCCGGATCCGGTTATCGCCGGAGGCGGCGATCACCAGGTTGCCTGCCCCGTCTACCATTACCTGGCCCGGCTCAGAGACGTGCGCCTTGGTGGCCGGGCCGCCGTCGCCGCGGTACCCGGCGTAGCCGTCACCGGCCACGGTGTAGATGTTCCCGGCGGTCATCGCCTTGCCGTAGAACCGGCCGGTCCTGGCCGCCACCACCCGGATCGCGTTGTTGCCCGTGTCGGAGATGACCACGTTGCCCGCGTGGTCGGCCGCGACCGCGAAGGGGCCGTCCAGGCCGGCCTGGGTGGCCGGGCCGCCGTCGCCGAAGTATCCAGAACCGTTCCCGCCGGCGATCGTGTAGATGTCCCCGGCGGTCATGTGCACTCCGTAGAAGGTGCCGGTCTTGACCGCCACCACGCGGACCCTGCTGTTGTCGGCGTCGGCGATGAACAGGTTGCCCGTGGCGTCCAGGCCGACCCCGGCGGGGAACCACAGCTCGGCCTTGGTCGCCGGCCCGCCGTCACCGGCGGAACCGAACTGGCCGTCGCCGGCCACGGTGTAGATGTCGCCGACCGTCATCGCCTTGCCGTAGAACCGGCCGGTCGTGGCCGCCACCACCCGGACCCGCTCGTTCTCCGCGTCGGCGATCAGCACATTGCCCGCGTGGTCGGCCGCCACGCCGAACGGCAGGCCGAGCCTGGCCTTGGTGCCCGCGCCGCCGTCACCGGAGTACCCGAACCTGCCGGTGCCGGCCACGGTGTAGATGTCGCGGGCGGTCATCGGCTGCCCGTAGAACCCGCCGGTGCTGGCCGCGACCACGCGGACCCGGTTGTTGCCCTCGTCCGCGATCACGACATTGCCGGCCAGGTCCGCCGCCACCGCCTGCGGGTAGTAGATCTGCGCCTGGAGGGCCGGGCCGCCGTCACCGGAGTAGCCCTGGGTGCCGTTCCCGGCCACGGTATAGATGTCCCCGGCCGTCATCGGCTGCCCGTAGAACGTACCGGCGCTGGCCGCCACCACCCGGACCCGGTTGTTGTACAGGTCGCCGATCAGCACGTTGCCGGCCCCGTCCACCTTCACGGCCCACGGCTGGTCCAGCCTGGCGGCGGTCGCCGGGCCGCCGTCACCGGAGAATCCCTTGAAGTGGCCCCCGGCCACGGTGTAGATGTCCCCGGCGGTCATCGCCTGCCCGTAGAACGTCCCGGTGCTGGCCGCGACCACCCGGACCCGGTTGTTGCCCGTGTCGGCGATCACCACGTTGCCCGCGTGGTCCAGGGCCACGTCATTGGGGGCCGCGAACCTGGCCCTGGTGGCGGGGCCGCCGTCACCGCCGAAGCCGTACAGGCCCTGGCCGGCCACGGTGTAGATGTCCCCGGCGGTCATCGGCTGCCCGTAGAACGTCCCGGTGCTGGCCGCGACCACCCGGATCCGGTAGCCGTTCGTGTCGGCGAACACCAGGTTGCCGGCGGCGTCCACGGCCAGCACGCTGGGGTCCTGGAGTTCGGCGCCCGTCGCCGGGCCGCCGTCGCCCGGGTTGGCGGTGCCGCCGCCGGCCACGGTGTAGATGTGCCCGGCCGTCATCGAGCGCCCGTAGAACGTGCCGGTGCGCTCCGCGATCACCCGGACCCGGTTGTTGGCTCCGTCGGTGAGCACCAGGTTGGCGGCGGCATCCAGTTTCACGTCCGCCGGGCCGGCCAGTTCGGCCGCGGTCGCCGGGCCGCCGTCACCGGAGAACCCGGCGGTGCCGGTGCCGGCCACGCCGTAGATGTGCCCGGCGGTCATCGGCTGGCCGTAGAACGTGCCGGTGCTGGCCGGGACCACGCGGATCTGGCTGTGCTCGTGGTCAGCGATCACCATGTTGCCTGAGTGGTCCACGGCGAGCCCGCACGTCCCCACCGCCGTCCTGGCAGCCGGGCCGCCGTTCATCAGCGGCCCGGCGTCGCCGGTCCCGGCGGGCGTGGTGAGGTGCCCGCTGCTGGTGACCTTCCGCACCGAGCCCCCGTCGGCGATGTACAGATGCGCGGCGCCGAGCGCCAGGCCGCACGGCTCCTTCAGTGCCACCGTCGTGGCCGCGCCCGGGGGGCCGACGCCGCCGGCCACGCTGGAGATCACCCAGGATGTGGCCGCGGCGCCGGGGCCCGCCTGGGTCCGGCCGGTGCCCGCCGCCGCCGCGGCGGGCAGCATCGCGGCGGCGGCCGCCACCACCGTGACCGCTCGCAGGCCCGTGCGCACTGACCGCCACCGGTTCCCGGCATGGCTCGCCGACGTGATCATCTTGACCCCCTTCGCCCCGCTCCGAACGGCCACATCTAGCACGGCCCGCCCCGCGTTCGTAAGCCCCCGGAATGTGAGAAGGCGGTGGCCGCGCGGGTTGCGCGCCATCACCGCCCGTGGTCTGCGAGGTCAGCTCACCGTGATCGCGGTGGCGGCCGGCCTGCACGGTCAGCGGATCTGCTTTATCCGCTTCCCGGTGCCCCAGGCTTGGTCCGCCGTCCAGACGTCGGCGTCCAAGCGATCTCCGAGTGCCAAGCAGAGCCGGTCGGCGAGTGAGAGGCCCTCGCCGCGCACCCATCTTCGTGCGGCCCATTCGGCGTCCGCGGCGGTGACGGACTCGACTCGAAGTCCGTAACTTGCCAGCAGCGATCGTGCGAGGTCCCAGGTCCGGCCGTGCGCATGGACCTTCTGCGCGATCTCCGACCAGTTGGCCGCGCCACAGGCGCCGCCCGCTTTCAGTGCTTCCTCGGTGCGTTCAGCGCCCTCTTCGCCCTGCAGGAAAGCGAGCAGCGCCGACGCGTCGAACACGTTCACGCGGCATCTTCGGAGGCCGACTCGGCCCGGCGTTCGGCAAGCAACTCGTCCACCAGCTTCAGGCCAGCAAGGTCTGACCGCACGAGTTCTTGGAGCTGCGGACGGGTCAGGAGAACCAGCCCTCCGGGGGTCTCCAGCAGGATGAGCGCCACACCCTCCGCCAGGCCGATCCGTTCCCTGAGTTCGGCCGGGATCACGAGCCGTCCTCGATCGCCCATCGTCACCTGGTACGTCCCACTCATGTCTTGACCGTACCACTCGTAAATACTGTGTGGTACACCTTGGCCGCGCCCGGATGAATGTGAGCCTGGTGTTCAAAGAGACAACACCAGGCTCACATTCATGGCTAGTGCCAGGGGTCAGCGGGCGGTGCGGGCGCGGAGCGCGGCGAGGATGCCGCCCGCCACGGCCCCGGCGGCTAGGACCACGCCGGTCACCGCGACCGCGTGCGCGGAGACCAGGCGGAACCCGCCCGCCGCGTCCTGGGGCAGCCGGCCGGCCAGGTTCAGGTAGAGCGTGCCGAACGTGGCCACGCCCACCACCAGGGCGAGCTGGTTGACCGTGACGATCACCCCGGTCGCGTCGGCCGCGTCGGACACCGGGACCCGCGTCACCACGGCGGTCATCAGCGGGCTGAACGCGGCCGCCATCCCGCCGCCGGCCAGCACCAGGGCCACGATCAGCCACGTCCCGCCGTGCCCGCCGCCGTGCAGCACGGCGGCCAGCAGCAGCAGCCCGGCACCGTAGACCGCGAAGCCGGTGATGCTCACGCCTCCGGGCCGGCCCGCCGGCAGGCGCTGCCAGTTCAGGCTGACCACGGCGAACGCCAGCCCGGCGGGCGCGAAGGTGAGCCCGGCCCGCATCGGCGAGTCGCCCAGGCCGCCCTGCAGGTGCAGTGCCAGCACGAAGAAGAACCCGCCGAACACGGCCATCACGCAGAACAGGGCCGCGATCCCGGCCGCCGTCCCGTGCAGCCGCAGCAGCCGGCCGGGGATCAGCGGGGCGCCACCCCGGGCGGCGGCCCGGCGCTCCACCATGACGAACACGGCGAACAGCACGCCGCTGCCGGCCAGGCAGGCCCAGCCCCACGCGGGCCAGTGCTCGGACTGGCCGAGCACCAGGGGCAGGATCAGGGCCAGCACGGCCGGGGTCAGCGTGGCCACGCCGGCCAGGTCCAGCGTGCGGCCCGGCTCGCCCCGGCCATTCGGCAGGGTCCGGAGCCCGGCCAGGAACAACAGCACCCCGATCGGGACGTTCAGCAAGAACACCGGGCGCCAGGTGCCGCCCAGCAGGTCCGCGCTGACCAGCACGCCGCCGACGACCTGGCCGGTGACCGCGCCGCCGGCCAGCACGGCCGCGTACAGCCGCATCGGGCGGCCCCGTGCGGCACCGGTGAACGTCCGCTGGATGAGGCTGAGCACCTGCGGGATCATCGCCGCCGCCCCGGCACCCTGGATGAAGCGCAGCGTCACGAGCACGCCGGTCGAGGTGGCCAGGCCGCAGCCGAGCGAGGCGAGGGTGAACACCGCCAGGCCGGCCAGGAACATGCGCCGGTGGCCCAGGATGTCGCCGAGCCGGGCACCGGTGACCAGGAGCACCGCGTAGGTGATCACGTAGCCGGCGATAACAAGTTGCAGCCCGGCTCCTGAGGTGTGCAGGCTGGCATGGATCGAGGGGGCCGCGACGTTGACGACGGACGCGTCCAGAACGGCCATGAACTGCCCGGTGAGGACCACCGCAAGCGCCGCCCAGAGGCTCCGGGCGGGCCGCTGGGAGGGGCCGGCAGGCCGGGCAACGGCGAGGGTGTCTGTCATGGCTACCAGCCTGCCGGGCCGCCGATGCCAGTACCAAGAGCCTGCTTATCCTGGTATCAGCACTACCTGGCAACCACGCCGCCGCCCCGGCAGGATGGAGTCATGGCCGTCATGACCACCGCGAACGGGCAGCACCGCCGCGCCGAACTCGCCGCGTTCCTGCGCACCCGCCGGGAACGGACCACCCCCGAGCAGGCCGGCCTGCCACCCGGCTCCCGCCGCCGTACCCCGGGGCTGCGCCGCGAGGAGGTCGCACAGCTCTCCGGCGTGGGCGTGACCTGGTACACCTGGCTGGAGCAGGGCCGCCAGATCAACGCGAGCCCGCAGGTGCTCGGCGCGATCGCCCGCACCCTGCTGCTCGACCAGGCCGAGCGGGAGCACCTGTTCCGGCTGGCCGACCTGCCGGACGCCGCCACCGTTGCCGGTGCCGTCCCGTCCGGGTGCGAGCAGGTGCTGCCGGAGGTGCAGGAGATCCTCGACGCGGTGGTGCCGATGCCCGCCAGCGTGGTCAACGAGCGGTTCGACCTGCTCGCCTGGAACGCCCCGTACCAGGTGCTGTGGCCGGGCGTGACCGGCGCCGCGCCCGGCGAGCGCAACATCCTCTGGCAGTGCTTCACCTACCCGGACTGCTGCCACCCCTACGTGAACCGGCACGAGCAGCTGGCGATGCTGGTGGCGCAGTTGCGCGGCGCCTACGGCCGGCACCTGGGCGAGCCCGCGTGGACCGGGTTCGTCCGGCGGCTCCAGGGGGTCAGCCCGGCGTTCGCCCGGCTGTGGGACGAGCACGAGGTGGCCAGCCCGGCGACCTACCTGAAGGTGTTCCGCCATCCGGCGTACCCGAAGCTCACCCTGACCACGACCAGCCTGGCGGTGCAGGCGGTGCCGGGCACCCGGATGGTGGTGTACCGGCCGGCCGACGAGGTGACCAGGGAGGCGATCACCAGGCTGCTGGCCGGGGACGGCGCCGAGGCCCGCTACCCCTGCTGGGAGGCCCACCAGCGGCGCAAGGCCGGCCTGGCGAGCTGAGCGCCCGGCCCGGCCGGCGCGCCGCGCCCGGGGGGCCCGGCCGGCGTGCCGCGCCCCGGGCTCAGCCGGTGTTCTGCAGCCCGGCGGCCACCCCGTTGACCGCCAGCAGCAGCAGGCGCTCCAGCCGATCGCGGTCCCCGGAGGCCGCCGCGCCGGGACCCGGCACGCCCCGGAGCCCAGCGAGCGCGCGCAACTGCAGGTAGGAGAGCGCGTCCACGTACGGGTCGCGGAGCGTGACCGCCCGGGACAGCACCGGCCGGTTGGCCAGCAGCCGCGGGTGCCCGGTCACCTCGAGCAGCAGCCGCCGGGTCAGGTCGTACTCGGCCAGCACCTGGGCGGTCAGGTCGTCCCGCCCGCCCAGGGCCAGGTGCCTGGCGGCCATCCGGCGGTCGGTCTTGGCCAGGCTCATCTCGGCGTTCTCCAGCAGCACGGTGAGCACCGGCCAGCCCTGGTAGGCCTCGCGCGCCTCGCCAAGCCCGCCGGGGCCGGCGAGCACCGCAGAAAGACCGCTGCCCAGGCCGTACCAGCCGGGCAGGTTCAGCCGGGTCTGCGCCCAGGCGAACACCCACGGGATCGCCCGCAGTTCGGCCAGGTCGGCGGGGCCCCGGGCGGCCCCGGCGCCGCGGCGCGGCGGCCGGGACCCGATCCGCATCCGGCCGAGTTCCTCCAGCGGGCTGATCCTGGCCAGCCATCCGGCGAACCCGTCGGACTCGACCAGGGCCCGGTAGGCGCGCAGCGCCGCGGCGGCCATCCGGTCGGCCACCGGGCGGAACCGCCGCGCCGCGTCCCGCCCCCGGTCGAGCACGGCCGGCGCGGACGCGAGCAGCACCGCCGAGGTGACCTGTTCCAGGTGGCGCTGCGCGATGACCGGGTGCCCGTACCTGGCGAAGATCACCTCGCCCTGCTCGGTGACCTTGAGCCGCCCGTCCACCGAGCCGGGCGCCTGGGCCAGCACGGCCCGCCCGGCCGGGCCGCCGCCGCGGCCGAGCGCCCCGCCGCGCCCGTGGAACAGGGTGAGCCTGACATCGCGCTCCGCCGCCCAGCGGGCCAGCCGCTCCTGCGCGTCGTACAGCGCCAGGGTGGCGCTCACCGGGCCGAGCTCCTTGGCCGAGTCGGAGTACCCCAGCATGACCTCCAGCTCCCGCCCCCGACCCGCCTCCCCGTTCCCCCTTCGCCGTCCCCCTGCACCGGCGGCCAGCCGCGCCGCCACCGGCGCCAGTTCCAGCATCCCGTCCAGCACGTGGATCGCGTTCGCCAGGTCCGCGCCGCTCTCGAACAGCGGGATCACGTCGAGCACCGGCGGCGGGCCGCTGCGCACGGCGAGGGCCGCCAGCCGGTAGACGGCGGCGATGTCGGCCGCGGAGCGGGTGAAGCTGACCACGTAACGGTGACAGGCCGCCACGCCGAACCTGCCCTGGATCCAGCCGATCGCCCGCATGGTCGCCAGCACCTCGGCCGTCTGTGCGGACAGCTCGCCGCCGGCCTCGGCCTCACGCAGCGCACGTTCGTGCACCGCGCTGTGCTGGCGCACCTCCAGCGACGCGGCGTGGAAGCCGAACGTCTCGGCCTGCCAGATCAGGTTCTGCAGCTCCCCGAACGCCTGCCGGCCCGCGCCCGCACCGGCCAGCGAGTCCTGGACCAGGCGCAGGTCGGCGAGGAAGGCGGCGCAGCCGGCGTAGGCCAGGTCGGCGTGGCGCAGCCGGGTGGCGCGGACGCGTTCCGCCAGGAAAAGCAGGAATGTGCGATACGGCTCCTCGGGGGACCGTGCGCCGATCTGCGCGAGGAGTTCGGGGTGCTCGGTCTCGGCGGCCTCCAGCGCGAGCGCGAGGCCCGCACTCGGCGGCGCGGACGCGGCGTGGATGGTGAGGGCACGGCCGATCCTGGTGGTGGCGTTCTCCAGCGCACGCAGCGCGTGGTCGGCGTTGATCACCGCCGCGTCCCTGGTCACCTGGGCGGTCACGGTCGGGTTGCCGTCCCGGTCCGCGCCGACCCAGCTGCCGAACCGCAGGCACGCGGCGGCCACCGGGGCCGGGCCGGCGCCGGTCCCTGGCACCGCGCGGCAGGCCTGGTCGAGTGCCCGGTAGAACGCCGGGGCCAAGCCGAACAGGGTGTCGTCGAACACGGCCATCACCGTGCGGACCTCGTCCACCGGCCCGATCGGCCTGACCCGCAGCGGCGAGGTGAGCCACAGCAGGCCGATCTCCTCGCGCAGCCGCCGCTTCACCTCGGCGGCCTCGGCCGGGGCCTGGTCCAAGGCCTGGATGAGCGCCGCCATCCGGCGCAGCGCCGCGGCCACCGCCCGGCGGCGGGCCTCGGTGGGGTGGGCGGTGAGCACCGGTTCCACCCGCAGCCCGGCCAGCAGTACGGCGAACCGGGCGGGGTCGGTGCCGAACTCGGCCACCGCGGCGTCCAGCGACTCGCGCCGTGGCCCCGCACCCCCCGCCCGCCTCCCCATTCCCCCTGCACCGTCCCCGTTCTCCTGCGCCAGGTCCGCCTGGCCGCGCAGCACGCGCACCCGGTGCCGTTCCTCGGCCAGGTTGGTCAGGTGGAAATAGATCGTGAATGCCTTGGCGACCAGTTCGGCGCGGTCCAGCGGCCAGCCCGCGACCAGTGCCGCGATCTCGTCGCCGGCCAGGTCGGCCTCGTCCCCCGGCGGGTTCTCCCTGGCCGCGATGACCGCGCGGCGCAGCCGCTCCACGTCGTCGAGCAGGCCCTGGCCGCCGGATTCGCGGATCACTTCGCCGAGCAGGTCACCGAGGAGCCGGACATCCCGGCGCAACGGGACAGGCAGCTCCTGCCGGTCGGCCTCCCTGCTCATTGTGATCAGCCTAGTGCGGGTCAATTCCGTGGCCGGGGATGCCAGGTGCGGCGGTAATGATCGCCGGGGCCACTACCCTGTGGCCCATGACGAGCGAAGCGCCCAGCCAGCCAGAAACCCCCGCCGAGGACCTGCACACCACCGCGGGGAAGATCGCTGACCTGCAGCGGCGCCGCGACGAGGCGATCCACGCGGGCTCGCAGCGGGCGGTGGAGCGCCAGCACGCCAAGGGCAAGATGACCGCCAGGGAGCGGATCGAGCGGCTGCTGGACCCCGGCTCGTTCACCGAACTCGACGAGCTGGCCCGGCACCGGGCCACGGACTTCGGGATGACCGGGAACCGCCCCTACGGTGACGGCGTGGTCACCGGGTTCGGCACGATCGACGGCCGGCCGGTCTGCGTGTTCAGCCAGGACTTCACCGTGTTCGGCGGCTCGCTCGGCGAGGTGTACGGCGAGAAGATCGTCAAGGTCATGGACCATGCCCTGAAGGTCGGCTGCCCGATCATCGGCATCAACGACGGCGGCGGCGCCCGGATCCAGGAGGGCGTGGTCGCGCTCGGCCTGTTCGCCGAGATCTTCCGCAGGAACGTGCTCGCGTCCGGGGTGATCCCGCAGATCAGCCTGATCATGGGCCCGTGCGCGGGCGGCGCGGTGTACTCCCCCGCGATCACCGACTTCACCCTGATGGTCGAGGGCATCTCGCACATGTTCATCACCGGGCCCGACGTGATCAAGACGGTGACCGGGGAAGAGGTCAGCTTCGAGGACCTGGGCGGCGCGCAGGCGCACAACGCCAAGTCCGGCGTGGCGCACTTCCAGGCCAAGGACGAGGACGAGTGCTTCGACTTCGCCAGGGACCTGCTGTCCTACCTGCCCTCCAACAACCTCGACGAGCCGCCGGCGGGAGACGGCGGCCCGGACGAGGAGGTGCTCGCGGTCACCGACACCGACGCCGAACTCGACACCGCGATCCCCGACTCCGCCAACCAGCCCTACGACATGCACAACGTCATCGAGCATGTGCTGGACGGCGGCGAGTTCCTCGAGGTCCACGCCGGTTTCGCGCACAACATCATCGTCGGGTTCGGCCGCGCCGACGGGTACCCGGTCGGCGTGGTGGCCAACCAGCCGATGCACCTGGCCGGGTGCCTGGACATCGACGCCTCGGAGAAGGCCGCCCGGTTCGTCCGCACCTGCGACGCGTTCAGCATCCCGGTGCTGACGTTCGTGGACGTGCCCGGGTTCCTGCCGGGCACCGGCCAGGAGTGGGGCGGGATCATCCGGCGCGGCGCCAAGCTCATCTACGCCTACGCGGAGGCCACCGTGCCCAAGGTGACCGTGATCACCCGCAAGGCCTACGGCGGTGCCTACGACGTCATGGGCTCCAAGCACCTCGGCGGGGACGTCAACCTGGCCTGGCCGACCGCGCACATCGCGGTGATGGGCGCGCAGGGCGCGGTGAACATCCTGTACCGCAGGGAACTGGCCGGCGCCGAGGATCCGGACGCGCTGCGGGCCCAGCTGGTGACCGAATATGAAGACACGCTCGCGAATCCCTATATTGCGGCCGAACGCGGGTACGTGGACGCCGTGATCCGACCTGCTGAGACCCGCTCCCAAGTCATCCGCGCGCTGCGCGCGCTGCGGGCCAAGCGACAGACGCTGCCGCCCAAGAAGCACGGGAACATCCCCCTGTAGTCGGCTGGTGACTTAGGGTCGTATTCACCATGACTGATTTCCCTCCCCCGCCACCGCTGCTCCCCACGCTCGCCCGGTACGCGGTCATCGTCGACGTGGGCTACATCTACGCGGCCGCCGGCGAGCTGCTGTTCAACACCACGGCCCGGCGCGAGTTCCGGGTGGACGCGGACAAGCTCATCGGCGCGCTCACCAGGCACGCGGACGGCTTCGTCCGCGGCGAACTGCTCCGGGTGTACTGGTACGACGCCGCGCGGGACCGGGTCCCCACCATCGACCAGCGGGTGATCGCCCAGATGGCCTGGGTGAAGCTGCGGCTGGGCAACCTGAACGCGCGGGGCCAGCAGAAGGGCGTGGACGCGCAGATCCGGGCCGACATGGAGGCGCTGGCCCGGCACCGCGCGGTCACCGACGCCGTGCTGATCGCCGGCGACGAGGACATGGTCCCGGCCGTGGAGGCCGCGCAGGCCTACGGCGTCCGGGTGCACCTGTGGGGCGTCGAGCCGCCGTTCGGCACGAACCAGGCCGAGCGGCTGGTCTGGGAGGCGGACACGGTCGAGATCCTGGACCGGCCGTTCCTCGAGCCGTACTTCACCCGGCAGCCGGCCCCGGCCGAGCAGCCGGGGCCGGTCGCGGTGTCACCGTCGGTGCCCTCCCCCGCCCAGCTGTTCGGGGAACGGCACCCGCCACCGCCGCCACGCCCGGTGCCCAGGCCCGTGCTGACGCTGCCGCGCCTCGGCCCGGACCGGGAGCGGGTGGAGGAGGCCGGCGAGCACGTGGCGCACAAGTGGATCCTGACCCGGGGCGCGGACAACATCCGCGACCTGCTGCCCGGGCCGATCCTGCCGCCGGTCATCGACAAGGAGCTGCTCGTCGACGCGGAGAAGGAGCTTGGCCTGTCGCTGCGGCCCTACCAGGAGGCGCGGGAGTGGCTGCGGGACGCGTTCTGGGCGCGGGTGCGCCGCGAGTTCGCGGTGGGGCAGGACGTATGACCGAGCCGGGGCCGCTGCTGCGGGTGGTGCGCGGGCAGCCCACCGGCGACGAGGCCGCCGCGCTGGCCGTGGTGCTCGCGGCGAAGCTGGCCGCCCGCCCGCCGGGCGCCCGCCGCGGCCGCACCGCCGGCGGCTGGGCGGACCGGGCCAGGGCGCTGCGCACCCCGCTCACCCCGGCCCCCGGCGCCTGGCAAGGCTCGGCCCGCCCCGGCTGAGCCACCCCCGCCAGCCCCGGGCCCCGCTCCCGGCGCGCACCACGCCACCAGCGTTAGTGATGAATGTGGCAACCACCACTTTCTATGCTGATGAACGTCACGATCATCACTTTCTGCAGGTGCGCGGCACGGTTCCGAGCGGGGTGCGGGCGCCGGGCATACAGGTCCGATTCCCGCCAGTATCCGGGCGCTGCCTCGGGTTAAATCGAGGTATGACGCTCGACTTCGACACCTGCTACCGCGCGGTGCTAGCCCGCGACCCGAGGTTTGACGGGCGTTTCTACACGGCCGTGACGAGCACCGGGATCTACTGCCGCCCGGTCTGCCCGGCCCGCACGCCGGCCCGGCGCAACATGCGGTTCTACCCGCACCCGGGCGCGGCCGAGGCCGCCGGGTTCCGCGCCTGCCGCCGCTGCCGCCCGGAGACCAGCCCCGGGTCCCCGGAATGGAACGTCCGGGCCGACCTGACCGGGCGCGCCGTCCGGCTGATCGCGGACGGGTACGTGGACGAGCACGGCGTGGACGGGCTGGCCCGCAGGCTCGCGGTCACCGAGCGGCACCTGCGCCGCCTGCTGGTGGCCGAACTCGGCGCGGGGCCGCTCGCGCTGGCCAGGAGCATGCGGATGCAGACCGCACGGCGGCTGCTCGCGGAGACCACGATGCCGATCACCGAGATCGCGTTCGCGAGCGGGTTCTCCAGCGTCCGCCAGTTCAACGCGACGTTCCTGGAGGCCTACGACAAGCCGCCGTCCTCGCTGCGCCCCGCGCTGCGCCGCCCGGCGCCGCACGGCGGCAAGACCGGGCCGGACGGCGCGTGGCTCACGCTCAAGCTCGCCTGCCGGGAGCCGTTCGACGGCACGGCACTGCTCGACTTCCTGGCGCTGCGCGCCGTCCCCGGGGTGGAGCAGGTCACCGGCCGCAGCTACGCACGGACGATCCACGCGCCGGGCGGTCCCGGCCTGATCGAGCTGACGCTGCCGGACGCACCGGGCGACCCTGTTTCCGGCGCCCCGGCTGAGCCGGGGCACGTGCTGCTCCGCGCGCGGCTGCCCAGGCTGCGCGGGGTCGGCCAGGTGGTGTCCCGGTGCCGGCAACTGCTCGACCTGGACGCCGACGCCTGCGCGATCAGCGCGGTGCTGGCCGCCGACGGCCTGCTCGCCCCGCTCGTGGCCGCCCGGCCGGGGCTGCGCGTGCCCGGGACCTACGACGGGTTCGAGCTCGCCGTCCGCGCGGTGCTGGGCCAGCAGGTGTCGGTGCCCGCCGCGCGCACCCTGGCGGGCCGGCTGGCCGGCCGGTTCGGCACCAGGCTGGAGATGCCGGACCGGTCGCCCTCGGTGCTGTTCCCCGGGCCGGCCGACCTGGCCGAGGCCGACCTGTCCGGGCTCGGCCTCACCACGGCCAGGCAGGCGACGCTGCGCGCGCTGGCCGCCGCGGTCGCCTCGGGGGCGGTCGAGCTCGACCACGGGGCGGACCCGGAACAGACGGCGGCCCGGCTCGGCGAACTGCCCGGGATCGGGCCGTGGACCATCTCCTACATCCTGATGCGCGCGGTGGGCGACCCGGACGCGTTCCCCGCCAGCGACCTCGGGCTGCGCCGGGCACTCGGCAGCCTCGGCGGCAGCACCGCACGGGCGGACCGGTGGCGCCCCTGGCGGGCCTACGCGGCCGTGCACCTGTGGACCTGGCCCGCCGGAGGGCCCGCCACGGAGCACCGGTCACCTGGTGCCCCAGGGACCGATGGCCGCCGTATCTCTGCCTGATGAAGACCTCAACCCCGAACCCCCCGCGACACTATGAAGGAGCGATCATGTCTGTCCGTTCTTCTGCCCCGGTCCTGGTGACCATCCTCGACACCCCGGCCGGCCCGCTGAGCCTGCTGGCCTGCGACGACACCCTGGTCGGCGCCGGGTTCACCGGTGACCCCGAGTCGCTGCACGCCCGGCTGGAGCCCGCGCTGCGCGAGGCGCCGCTGACCGCCGCCCGGCCGCAGGACCTGGCCTGGCTGGTGAAGCCGATGCGGGACTACTTCGACGGCGACCTCAAGGCGCCGGACGGGCTGCCGGTGCGCCAGCCCGGCAGCCCGGGCCGCCAGCGGCTGTGGGACGCGATGCGCGCCGTGCCGGCCGGCACCACGATCAGCTACGCCGAGCTGGCGGTACGGGCCGGCCAGCCAACCGCACCGCGCGCGGCCGGCGCGGCCTGCGCCGCCAACCTCATCGCGCCGGTGATCCCGTGCCACCGGATCCTGCGCGGCGACGGCGGCCTTGGCGGCTACTACTACGGGCTGCCCTGCAAGGAGTGGCTGCTAGCGCACGAGCGCGCGCACCTGTCCGGCTGAGGCCCGCGGCCCGGCCGCCCGCGCCCCGGTGGCGCGGGCGGCCGGGGCGACGGGCTGGCGCACGATCACTAGACTCCTCGCAGTCGAGGGGAGGCGTTTCGTGCGTAAGGTGCTCATCGCCAACCGCGGCGAGATCGCCGTGCGCATCGTCCGGGCCTGCAAGGACGCGGGCCTGGCCAGCGTCGCCGTGTACGCGGAATCCGACCTTGACGCGCTGCACGTCACGATGGCCGACGAGGCCTACGCGCTGGAGGGGCAGAGCGCGGCCGAGAGCTACCTGTCCATCGAGAAGATCCTCAAGCGGGCCGCCGACTCCGGCGCCGACGCGGTCCACCCCGGCTACGGTTTCCTGGCCGAGAACGCCGGCTTCGCCCGTGCGGTGATCGACGCCGGGCTGACCTGGATCGGCCCGCCGCCCGCCGCGATCGACGCGCTGGGCGACAAGGTCGCCGCCCGGCGGATCGCGGATACGGTCGGGGCGCCGATGGCACCGGGCACCGACGGGCCGGTCAGCGGCGTGGAGGAGGTCGACGCGTTCGCCGCCAGGCACGGCCTGCCGATCGCGATCAAGGCCGCGTTCGGCGGTGGCGGGCGCGGGCTGAAGGTGGTGCACGACCCCGGCCAGATCGGCGAGATGTACGAGTCCGCGGTGCGCGAGGCGGTGGCCGCGTTCGGCCGCGGCGAATGCTTCGTGGAGCGCTACCTGGAGCGGCCGCGGCACGTGGAGACGCAGTGCCTGGCCGACCAGCACGGCACCGTGGTCGTGGTGTCCACCCGGGACTGCTCGCTGCAGCGGCGGCACCAGAAGCTGGTCGAGGAGGCGCCCGCCCCGTTCCTGACCGGGGAACAGCGGGACCGGCTGTATTCCTCGTCCAAGGCGATCCTGCGCGAGGCGGGTTACGTGGGCGCGGGCACCTGCGAGTTCCTCGTCGGCCAGGACGGCACCGTATCGTTCCTCGAGGTCAACACCAGGCTGCAGGTGGAGCACCCGGTGTCCGAGGAGGTCACCGGGCTTGACCTGGTGCGGGAGATGTTCCGCATCGCCGACGGCCAGCCACTCGGGTACGCGGACCCGGAGGTGCGCGGGCACTCGATCGAGTACCGGGTCAACGCGGAGGATGCCGGGCGGAACTTCCTGCCCGCGCCGGGGACGATCACCCGGTGGCGCACGCCGTCCGGGCCCGGGGTCCGGGTGGACGCCGGGTACACGGCGGGGATGACGGTCCCGCAGGCGTTCGACTCGCTGCTGGCGAAGCTCATCGTCACCGGCGCGACCCGGGCGCAGGCGCTGGAGCGGTCCCGCCGGGCGCTCGCCGAGTTCGACGTCGGCGGCATGCCCACCGTGCTGCCGTTCCACCGGGCCGTGGTGCGCGACGAGGCGTTCACCGGCGAGCCGTTCTCGGTGCACACCCGGTGGATCGAGACGGAGTTCGCCACCCAGATCCCGCCGTACGCGCCGGAGGCGGACGCCGGCGGCGCGGCCGGCGCCGGCGACCCGGGCCCGCGGGAGCGGATCGTGGTGGAGGTCGGCGGCAAGCGCCTGGAGGTGGTGCTGCCGGCCGGGCTCGGGGTGGCGGCCGGGGGCCGTGCCGGTGCCGGGCGGGCGGACCGGGGCACCGCCCGGCAGCGATCGGGCAGGTCGCGCGCCGCGGGCGCCGGGGGTGACACGCTGACCAGCCCGATGCAGGGCACCATCGTCAAGATCGTGGCCGCGGAGGGCCAGCGGGTGTCCGCCGGCGACACCGTGGTGGTGCTGGAAGCGATGAAGATGGAGCAGCCGCTGACCGCGCACAAGGACGGGACGGTGACCGGCCTGGCCGTGGAGATCGGGCAGACCGTGTCCGCGGGCACGACCATCTGCCGGCTGGCAGACTGAGGGGGTGCCCGCTCCCGCCGCGCCCGTTCCAGGGCCGGGGTGACCAGCCTGCCCGGTGACCCGGGGCCGCTGAGGTGGCTCAGGTTCGCCTTCGGGTTCCGCCTGCCGCCGGAGAACGTGCACTGGGTGCGGCACGAGCTGACCGACGCGGGCTGGCGGTGGCGCACCGTGCTGCGCCACCTGGTGGTGATCCTGCCGGTCTGCGCCGTCGTGGTGGTGGTGCTCGAGGAGTTCCTGCCCGCCCCGGCCTGGGTGAGCGCGATGATGGTCGCGCTGATCCTGGCCGGCAGCGTGCTCAGCGTGGCCAGCTACGCCGATGACATCCGCGCCGCCCGGCTGCGCCAGCACGGCCTGCCCGTCCCCAAGGACCCCGACCTGGGCCGCCCCGCGCACTGAGGCACCGCCGGCGTGTCACCGCTCGTGGCCGGCCCGGAGCCAGCCGATGTAGTCGGCGACGGCGGCGGGCGTGTCATAGCCGGGACGGAAGCCGGTGTCCGCGTGCAGCCGGGAGATGTCGAGGTAGATGTCGCGGCCCAGCCCGTCCGGGTCCCGGCCGTCGCGCAGGGCGGCCGGCGCGCCGGGGATCACCGCGCCGATCGCGGCGGCCAGCTCGGCGTTCGTGGTGACGCGCCCGCCGGCCACGTTGTAGACGCGGTGGCTGAGCCGGCCGGCCAGTTGCAGCAGTGCGATCGCCCGCCCGCAGTCCCGCACGTAGATCAGGTCCCCGCCGTCGGCGGCGTAGGGCGGCCGGTCCAGCGCGCCTCCCCGCACGGCCGCGTGCACGAGCTGGGGCGCCGCGATGAACCGGGACACCGGGCGGCCGAGCGGCCCCCAGGCGCCGCCGATGCGCGGCAGGTAGACCTCCAGCCCGGTGCCGTCGGAGATGAAGCCGGTGAGCAGCTCGTGGACCTTCTTGGCGGCCGGGATCGGGTGCGCCGCGGTCAGCGGCAGCGGCAGGTCCTCGCGCAACGGGCTGTCCCCCGGGCCGTCGTAGACGCCGATGGTGCTCGCCACGCCGACGCGTGGCACCTGCCACTCGATGGCGAGCTGGAGCAGGCCGAGCAGGCCCTCGGTGCCGCGCCGCGCCGCGCCGATGGGATCGGTGGTGTCGAGGCCGAAGCCCCCGGCGAGATGCACGATCCCGGTGATCTTGTGCCGCTCGCCGATCTCCCGTAGCGCGCCGGTGTCGGTGACGTCCGCCCGCTCGATGAACAGCCGGGTGCCCTCGTCGGCCGCGATCAGGCCGGACGGGCCGGATGTGCGGCGCTGCACCAGGACGCAGGACTCACCCAGGTCGAGCAGCGCCCGGGTGACGTGTGAGCCGATGAACCCAAGCCCGCCGGTGATCAAGATCATCGCTGCTCCTATTTTAGTTCTTACTACTGATCGTCAGTATAACTGACGATCAGTCTAACGCTAACATCTGGGTATGTCGACCACAGCCCCCGGCCAGCGAGGCCAGGCCGGCCGGGCCGGGGCAGCGGCCGGGGCGGCGGGGCCAGCCGGGGCAGGGCCAGCAGCCAGGACGGCGGGGCCAGCAGCCGGGACGGCCGGGGCGGCGGGCCCAGCAGCCGGGACGGCCGAGGCGGCGGCCGAGGCAGCGGGGCCGCCGGCCGAGCTGGCCGGGCGCCTGGCCTACCTGCTCAAGCACGCCCAGCTCGGGCTGGCCGGGCTGACCGCCGGCGCGCTGGAGCCCTACGGGGTGAGCGGGCGGGAACTTGCGGTGCTCACCGTGCTGGCCGGGGACGAGCCGGCGTCGCAGCAGCAGGCCGCCCGGCGGCTCGGCGTGGACCGGACCACGATGGTCGCCCTGATCGACACGCTGGAGGCCAAGGGCCTGGTGCGGCGGCACGCCCATGCCGAGGACCGGCGCAGGAACGTGGTGGAACTCACCGCGGCGGGCCACGGCACCCTGGACCAGGCCGGCCAGGCGGCCGAGGACGCCGAGCGCCGCTTCCTCGCGCCGTTGAGCCCGCGCGAGGCCCAGCGGCTCAAGGCCGCCCTGCTCGCCCTGCTCCAGTCCGGACACTGACTCCAGCCTGCGCCGGGATTACCCTCGATGGGCCGGGCATTGACAACTCCCGGCCGGTACGGAAAGACTCCGGCCAGGTCAGGGAGGAGACACCCATGCGCAAGCCGGTCACCCGCTCGTATCTCATCGCGCTCACCGCCGTCGCCACGGCGGGCGCGCTGTTCCCCGGCGCCGCGCAGGCGGCCGCGCCGGGGCACGCCCCGCTGGCCGTCACGCCGACATGGACCAAGATCTCCACCGACACCGCCATCGGCATCGCCTCGGCGGGCCTGTTCCGCACCGCTGACGGGATGCTGCACGTGGCGTGGGCGCGCCACGACACCGGCAGCTACTCGCTGAACTACTCCACCGTCGGGCCGAACGCGAAGCTCCAGAACACCGGCACGATCCTGAAGGGCTGGGACGCCGTCTCGTTCTCCCCCCGGCTGGTCGCCGGCTCCGGCGGCGGGATCCGGCTGGTGTTCACCGGCGGCAACGGGGTAAGCGGCAGCCCGTACAACCTCGGCGCCATGTACTCGGCCACGGCCAGTTCGGCCGGGACCACCTGGGCCCTGGTCAAGGGGTCGATGTCGCAGACGACGACCGTCCCGCTGACCGACACCTCCGCCGCCACCCAGAGCAGTGGCACGCCGGTGGCGTCCTGGCCGAACGGCAGCGGCGTCGCGTTCCATGTGGGGCAGGACCCGAACACGCCGGCGACCCAGCCCGACGGGCTGGTGGCCGCGGCGTTCGCCGAGGACACCACGCTCGCCAGGGAAAGCGACGGCAGCGTGTGGGTCGCCTGGTTCACCGAATCCCTCGCAGCCGACCAGGGCGACTACCTAGCCAAGATCACTCCCACCCAGGCGGCGAAGGTCAGGGCACCGGGCTCGGGCGGATCCGGGCTGGCCAACAACCACCCGCTGCAGCCGGTGGCGTTCACCGCCCGGGCCGGCGGCGGCGGGTACGTGGCCTATTGCGTGCCGACCGCGAGCATCCCGTGCGCGCACATCGCGCTATGGAAGTCCGGCGCCGCCACGGCCACCACGGTGCCCGGCTCGTCCTCCCAGCACGCCAGCCACGTGGCGATCGCGGCGGCCCCGGGCGGGCACCTGTGGGTGCTCTGGTATGACACCAGCCAGAACAAGATCCATGTGGTCCGCACCAACGCGGCGGTCACCAAGTTCGGCCTGGCGCTGACGATCGCCGCGCCGCCGAAGACGATCGAGCTGGACGGGCTGCAGGCCGAGGGCAGCCGGGGGCCGCTCGATGTCGTCGCGCTGACGCTGCCATCCACCTCCGGCGCCACCCCCGCCTACTCGGACATCCAGTTGCTGCCGAAGCTCACGCTGACCGGCTCCCCCGCGACCGTGGCGCCGGGCAAGGTGGTCACGTTCACGGTCACCGACGTGGGCGACCCGGTGGCCGGCGCCACGGTCACGTTCCTGGGCGGGCACGCGACGACGAACAGCAGCGGCGTGGCCACGTTCACGGTGCCCACGGGGACCGCGGCGGGCAGCTATCCGGCCACCGCGGCCAGGACCGGCTACACGTCCGCGACGTTCACCGAGAAGGTGAGCTAGGCAGGGGGCCCGGGCGCCGCCGGGCGGGCGCATCGGCCGGCGGGCGGCCTCGGTCAGGCATCCCCGAGCGGGCGCATCAGCCGGCGGGCGGCCTCGGTCAGGCTGCCCGACAGCGAGGGGTAGACGGCGAACGTGTGCGCGATCTGGTCCACGGTCAGCATCTGCTCCACGGCCAGGGACACCGCGAGGATCAGCTCGCTGGCCCGCGGCGCCACCACCACGCCGCCGACCACCGTCCCGCTCCGCGGCCTGGCGAACAGCTTGACGAAGCCGTCGCGGAAGCCCTGCATCTTGGCGCGCGCGTTGGTGGCCAGCGGCAGCTTGACCGTGGCCACCTCCACCTGGCCCGAATCGACCGCGGCCTGGCTCACCCCGACCGTCGCGATCTCGGGCTCGGTGAAGATCGTCGCCGCGACGTGGCTGAGCCGCAGCGGCTGGACCGCCTCGCCCAGCGCGTGCCACATCGCTATCCGGCCCTGCATCGCCGCGACCGAGGCCAGCATCATGATGCCAGTGCAGTCACCGGCCGCGTACACGCCCGGGGCCGAGGTCCTGGACACCTTGTCCACGGTCACGAAGCCGCGCCCGTCGACCGCCACCCCCGCGTCCTCGAGCCCCAGGTGCTGCGTGGCCGGCACCAGCCCGACGGTGAGCAGGCAGTGCGAGCCGCGGACCGTCCGGCCGTCGGCGAGGGTGACCGCGACCCCGTTCCCCTCCCGCTTGACACCGTCGGCGCGGGACCGGCTGAGCACGGTCATCCCGCGCCGCCGGAACACGTCCTCCACCACCATCGCCGCGTCCGGGTCCTCGTGCGGCAGCACCCGGTCCCGGGAGGAGATCAGCGTCACCTGCGAGCCCAGGGCCTGGTAGGCGCTGGCGAACTCGGCGCCCGTGACGCCCGAGCCCACCACGACCAGTTCCTCGGGGAGCTCGGCCAGGTCGTAGAGCTGCCGCCAGTTCAGGATCCGCTCGCCGTCCGGCTCGGCGCCGGGCAACTGCCGCGGCACGCCGCCGGTGGCCAGCAGCACCACCTCCGCGGTGATCTCGCGGTCCGCCACGACCACGGTGTGCGCGCCCGCGAGCCGTCCCCGGCCGGAGATCACCTCGACCCCCTCCGCGGCCAGCCGCGCCGCGACGTCCGCGGACTGGGCCACGGCCAGCGCCTTGACCCGGCCGTTCAGCCGCGCGGCGTCGACGGTCACCGGGCCGCCCGGCGCCCCGGCCCGCGCCCGGCCGTCGTGGCCTTCGATGCGGATCCCCAGGCCGGCGGAACCGGACAGGGTGCCCATCGTCTCTGAGGTGGCGATGAGGGTCTTGGACGGCACACAATCGGTCAGCACACACGCCCCGCCGAGCCCGTCGGCCTCCACCACGGTGACCTGGGCCCCAAGCTGTGCGGCGACCAGGGCGGCCTCGTAACCGCCGGGGCCACCCCCGAGTATCGCAACGTCCGCGCGCTGGCTCACGGTGCCCTATTCTGTCGCAAGCCACCGCCGGGGCCGCCGCAGCGCCGACCATCGCGACGTCCGCGCGCTGGCTCACGGTGCCCCATTCTGTCGCAACCGGGGCCGGGGGCCGGTCCCGCCCCGCGTACCGGAACGGCACCGGCCCTGTTCGCGCCGACCAGCCCACGAGCGGGGACGCGCGCTCGTACTCTGTCACCCGTGGAGTTGTACGCGGCCTACGGCAGCAACATGGATCCGGCGCAGATGGCGCTGCGCTGCCCGCACTCGCCGCAGCGCGGCACCGGCTGGCTGGAAGGCTGGCGGCTCACCTTCGGCGGCGCGGACATCGGCTGGGAAGGTGCCATGGCCACCGTCGTCGAGGACCAGGATCAACGGGTCTTCGCGGTGCTCTATGAGGTCACCGAGCAGGACGCGCGGGCCCTGGACAGCTGGGACGGGGCGACCCTGGGTTACTACAGCAAGATCAAGGTCCGGGTGGAGACCCTGGACGGCGACATGCTCACCTGGCTCTACGTGCTCAACGCCTACGAAGGCGGGCTGCCGTCCGCGCGCTACCTGGGCATCCTGGCCGATGCCGCGGAAAAGGCCGGGGCACCGGCGGACTATGTGGCCGACCTGCGGGCCCGCCCGTGCGGCACGCTCGGCCGCGGCATCCCCGACCTCTAGCTACGCCAGCAGCACGATCAGCAGCACGGCCAGCGGCACGATCATGGCCGCGATGGACAGCCAGGCCCACTGTGCCACCGGCAGCCCCTGTGCCGTCGGCAGCCCCTGGGCGACCGGCGGCCCAGCCGCGGTCACCGGCTGAGCACCGGCCACCGGCTGCCCGTCCCCGGCGGAGAGCCCCGCCGCGGCCGGGCCGTCCGGTCCTGGCGCGGCGGACCGGCCATTCGCGGTCGGCTGGCCGTCCGTGGCCGTCTGGCCATCGGTGACCGCCTGCCCGTCTCTGGTTCCGGTCGGCCAGGTGGCCGTATGGCCGCCGGCGGGCGGGCGGGCCGCCAGGGCGGCCGCCTGGTGGGCGTGCTGGGCGCGCTCCGCGAGGCGCCCGGCGGTGAACTCGGCGGAGGACCGGTTCAGCGCGTCCCGGGCGGGCTCGGGGATCTCGCCGTACCGGGGCACCGCGCCCGGAGGCGGCTGCGTCGACCGCGGCCGCGGCGTCAGCCTCGGCCTCGGCCGGTCGTTGGCCTCGCGGCGCAGCGCGGTCTTGCGCGCCGACCGCGGCGAGGCCTGTACCGCCCAGCTATAGAGGATCTTGCCCCGGGCCGCGCCCGGAGCGGGCGCGCAGTGCACCCGGACTGCGTTGACCACGTCGACCTTGGTCACCGCCGCCCAGGGCACCTGGTGGTCGCGCACCGGGTTGATGAGGGTGATCCCGCTGGTGTCGGCCACGATCTTGGGCCGCCAGGCACAGCTGTACACGACGCCGGTGATCGCCAGGACCGCCACCGCCGCCACCACGGCGGTGTGGTCCCGGCCCTGCACCGCCAGGTCGACCAGGACGATGACGGCGACGACGAACCAGGCCCATGACAAGATCGCCGAGCCGGCGCTGCGGAAAACCTCTCGCTCGTTGTCGGGGTCCTTGCGTGACGATGCCTGTTGTGACAACACGGCCGGGCCTCCAGGTTCACGGCCAGGGTGGCGGCACAGAGGTGTTACGGCGCCGTTACCAGGCCGGAAACCTCGCGCCTGCCCACTGTATGCCCGTTTAGCCGCTCCCGGTCCACGAACCGGGCCGCGCGACAGCACAAGGTTCAGGCGCCCACGCCGTCCGGCAGCCGGTCGGGCACCGACGGGCCGTTGGCGTGCAGTGCGGTCAGGGCGGTGGCGGCCATCAGCCGCACCCCGACCCCGATCGCCCGCTCGTCCACGTCGAACACCGCCTGGTGGATGTCGAAGTCCCCGGCCGACCCCGGGGCCCGGGTGCCCAGCCGGGCCAGGCTGCCCGGGACCGACTCCAGGTACCAGGCGAAGTCCTCACCGCCCAGGCTCTGCGGGCTGGGGGTGACCGCCTCGTGGCCGAGCACCTGGGCGGCGGCCGTCTCCAGGATCGCGGTGCTCACCGGCTCGTTGACCGTGGGCGGCACGTTGCGCTGGTAGTGCAGTTCCGCGATGACCCCGTACGCGCTGGCCACCGACTCGAGCAGCGCCTTGAGCAGGTCCGGCGCCTCGTGCCAGGCCTCGTCGTCGAGGCAGCGCACGGTGCCCTCCACCACGCCGTCGTGGGGGATGGCGTTGGCCGCCGAGCCGGCGCTCACCCGCCCCCACACCAGGCTGAGGCTGGAGCGCGGGTCGACCCGGCGGGACAGCGCGGCGGGCAGTTCCGTCACGATCTTGCCGAGCGCGTAGACCAGGTCGGCGGTCAGGTGCGGCCGCGCGGTGTGGCCGCCCGGCCCGGTGACCCGCACCTTGATCTTGTCGCAGGCCGCGGTGATCGGGCCGGTCCTGGTGCCGACCTTGCCGACATCGAGCCTGGGGTCGCAGTGCAGCGCGAAGATGCGGTCCACCGAGGCGATGCCGCCCGCGGCCATGACGTCGAGCGCGCCGCCGGGGACCTCCTCGGCCGGCTGGAAGATCAGCCGGACGCGCCCGGGCAGGGTCCCGGCGGCCGCCTGGCCGGCCAGGAACAGCCCGGCCCCGAGCAGCACCGAGGTGTGCACGTCGTGGCCGCAGGCGTGGCAGGCGTTCGGGATGGTGGACCGGTAGGGCACGTTCTTCTCGTCGTTGATCGGCAGCGCGTCCAGGTCGGCCCGCAGGGCCACCAGCGTGCTCCCGGCCGACTCGTCGCCGACGTCCACGATCAGCCCGGTCCCCTTGGGCATGATGACCGGCCGCAGCCCGGCGGCGGCGAGCCGGAGCGACACCCGGCTGGTGGTCCGGTGCTCGTGGTATCCCAGTTCCGGGTGCTGGTGCAGGTCCCGGCGGAACGCGATCAGCTCGTCTTCGCGGGCGGCGAGGAACTGGTCGAGTTCCTCGGGCAGATCATGCCCAAGCATGGACGGCCTCCCTGAGCCCGGTGAGAACGCGCAACCGGACGGGCCAGGTGCCCCTGGCGGGCCGGTTCATTCCGGCGGCGGCCGCACGGCGGGCTCCGGGGGGACGTCCCCCCGGCTGAGCACCGTGGACGGTCGCCAAGCCGACCGACAGTCGGCGGGTAGCCGACGCCGCCTGCGTGTCCATTTTCTCCTCGAACTCGAGTCCTGTCATGACCAGCCGTGCTGTGACCGCACGCCGACCCCCCGATGACCACCCGGCCCGCTGGCGAGCGCCACGCCGGCCGCCGCGATTGCGGGCGAGCGCAGCTTCAGCGCCTGGAAACACGACAGGGACCCGGCGCGGGCAGTATGGCGAGAATTGTCGCCTTTGCCCCCGTCACGGACCCTGTCAACTCACACGCGGCCGAAAACCTGCGTGTAAGTCACCGCATGTGCTCGGCGAGTTCGGATAGCGCTGAACGGGCACCTTCGTCGCGCTCCGCACTGTGGCACGGGGCGCGTTCCGGCGCAGGTGATTATGGTATCGCGGGACCAGGTGATCCGCTGGGGATGCGCGATTGTCGCCTTTCGGCTCACGCTCCGTGATGCTGGTGGTCCCGGCGGGCGGGTGGTTTCTCATATGTCGGGCGGGCGGTAGGTGCCCCAGACGTCCCGCAGCGCGTCACACACCTCACCCACGGTGGCCTGCGCCGCGAGTGCGCCGCGGAGCGGGACGAGGACGTTCTCCGGGCCCGCCGCGGCCCGCTTCAGCTCGTCGATGCGGCGGCGCCACTCGGCACCGTCCCGGCCGGCCCGCAGCCGCGCCAGCCGTTTCGCCTGCTCTTCTTCGATTGCCGGGTCGAGCCGCAGCGGCCGGTAGCCGCTATCGGTCTCGGAAATGAACTTGTTGACCCCCACCACGACGCGCTCGCCCGCGTCGATCTGGCGGGCCACCCGATAGGCCGACCGCTCGATCTCCCCCTTCTGGAAGCCGCGCTCGATCGCGGCGACCGCGCCGCCCATTTCGTCGATCGCCGTCATCAGTTCCGCCGCCGCGGATTCCAGGTCGTCGGTCATCGACTCCATCGCGTAGGAGCCGGCGAACGGATCGGCGGTCGCGGTCAGGTCGGTCTCGTGCGCGAGCACCTGCTGGGTCCGCAGCGCCAGCCGGGCCGCCTGCTCCGACGGCAGCGCGATCGCCTCGTCGTAGGCGTTCGTGTGCAGGGACTGGGTGCCGCCGAGCACCGCCGCGAGCGCCTGGACGGTGACCCGGGCCAGGTTGACCTCCGGCTGCTGCGCGGTGAGCTGCACGCCGGCGGTCTGGGTGTGGAAGCGCAGCATCTGCGAGCGCGGGTCGGCCGCGCCGAACTCGTCCCGCATGATCGTGGCCCACATCCGGCGCGCGGCGCGGAACTTGGCGACCTCTTCGAGCAGGGTGGTCCTGGCCACGAAGAAGAACGACAGCCGCGGCGCGAAATCGTCCACCGCGAGGCCGGCGCCGAGCGCGGCCTGGACGTACTGCCTCGCGTTGGCCAGCGTGAACGCGATCTCCTGCGCGGGCGTCGCCCCCGCCTCCGCCATGTGATACCCGGAGATCGAGATGGGGTGCCAGCGGGGCAGCTCGCGGCCGCAGTAGGCGAAGGTGTCGGCGACCAGCCGCAGCGACGGCTCCGGCGGGTAGATGTAGGTGCCGCGGGCGATGTACTCCTTGAGCACGTCGTTCTGGATGGTCCCGGACAGCGCGCCGGGCGCGACGTTCTGCCGCTCGGCGACGAGCTGGTAGAGGAGCAGCAGCACGGCCGCTGGCGCGTTGATCGTCATCGACGTGGACACCCGGTCCAGCGGGATCCGGTCGAGCAGCGCGCTCATGTCCTCGACCGAGTCGATCGCCACGCCCACCTTGCCGACCTCGCCGCCGGCGGCCGGCGCGTCGGAGTCGTACCCCATCTGGGTGGGCAGGTCGAAGGCGACCGACAGCCCGGTGGTGCCGGCCGCGATGAGCTGGTGATAGCGCTCGTTGGACTCCCGCGCGGTGGCGAAGCCCGCGTACTGGCGGATGGTCCACGGCCGGGTGGTGTACATGCCCGGGTAGATGCCGCGGGTGAACGGGAACCCGCCGGGGCCGCCGAGCCGCGTGGCGGGATCGAATCCCGGGGGCTGTCCCGGGCCGTACACCGGATCGACCGGCAGCCCGGACTCCGACTGGCGTCCCATGAGGCAAGGATAGGCCGCACCGGCCCGGCGTCTCCTGGTGAGATCGCTCACCCCGCGAGACGGCCCAGTCGCCGGCCGTGCCCCGGCAGGCCATCGGCGGGTCGCTTCAGGGTCACCGGCACGCCACCCCGGAATACCAAGAGATGGCAAAGAAAAGATTGCATCTCTGCAACAACATCAAGGACTTATATCGTACAGCGATTCGCAAAACGGCGATGACGTGCCAGTCGCTCCCCAGCCTCCCTGGAAAGCCTCATTTTAGGATGTTGTGATGCGTATCACATCTTGCCGCTAATAGCCGGATCAGCGCTATTCTCAATTGAGGGGACGCCACCGCGCGTTTTTTGCTCCGACGCTGTAAACCGGCAAGTGCCGCAGAGCGTCATCTTTCAGGAATGATCGTGAACCGGAGCTGCCCCCGGGCGGTCCGGTCATGACCCCGGGGGGATCCGTGGTCGTAAGCTGCCGCAGGCTTGGACGCCTGCCGCGGGTATGGTGCATACCGGTCTCCAGTTGCATGATGTCAGCGTGTTAGCGCTGCTCAAAGCGCTATTTAGTGCTTACCCAGGCCGTGTCAGCAGGTCTGCGGGAGGTACCTCACGACCGGCCGCAAGCTCCGGCCAGGCCGGTCACCACCACCGCGTGCAAACGCGGAGTCAAACCATGCCCTTGGCCACACCTGGCCGTCCGCTATGGCCATTCGAACCAGCGGAAAACGCTCATCCATCCAGATCCGGGGATAATTCAGACCCCGGCTGGGCCAACAAGGGGAGGGAACAAGAAGCATGACTAAAAGAAGTATGACCAAGCGGACACGAAGTATGACCAAGCGGACACGAATCCTGGTCGGCCTTACCGGGCCGGCCGCCCTGCTGGCGATCGCCGCCATGACTGCCACCGGCAGCCCGGCCGATGCCACCGCCGGGGTCGTATCGCACCCGCGCCCGGCCGCCGCCGTTCGCGCAGCCGTCGCGGCGACCGCGGTCTCGCCGACGTTCGTCAGCGACCAGTTCCAGGTGACCACGGGCGGGTTCTGCGCCGTCGCGACGGAACCGTGCGACGGTGACGCCGCCGCCGGGAACTTCGGCACCATCGACGCCGCGATCCCCGGCGGCTTCTCCAACGGCGGGTTCGGGAACTACGCGCCCGGCACCCCGGCCCTGTTCAAGACGAAGATGGCGCTGATCTCCGGCACCACCCAGGCCAACCAGGGCCTGGGCTGCCAGACACCGGGGGTGGAGGGCTGCACCGGCCCGTACTACCGCGCGTTCCCGAACCAGAACACGTTCCCGTCCACCGGGTTCACCGTCACCGACGACGTCTGGCTTGACCCGGCCGCGGCCACCGGCACCGCCGGCGAGATCGACCTGGACGTCGCGCTCAACGACAGCACGGGCAACTTCGCCCAGGACAACATCTTCGCGGCATGCAACCAGGGCGGCGGCACCGGGTACTCGGTGACGTTCGGGCACAACAGCCCCGGCGACTGCTCCGGCAGCCCGGCGATCACCACCGCCGGGTGGTACCGGTTCGTGTGGCTGTTCACCAACGTCGGCGGCAAGGTGTTCCAGACCCAGCGGGTCATCGCCGAGAACGGACTGGCCACGGTCGCGGACAGCGGCCCACAGCCGGTGATCTTCCCCGGTCACTCGTCGGTCGAGCCGGTCGGCAACGTGGGCGGGCTCCGGTACTTCTGGTACCCGACGCTGCAGGTGGCCGGGATGCCGATGGGCAACTTCGCCATCCAGCTGGGCCAGCACGGCACCGGGCACACACCGTAATTCACGGCGCTGCCGTCTCAGGCCGGCAGGAGCCAAACACCGGCGGCCGGGGCAATTCGCCCCGGCCGCCGGTGTCTTATCCGTTATCTGTCAGCCCGTGAGTTTCCACAGGCCCTGGCCGTGCGTGGCGACCAGCAGGTAACTCTGGTCCGGGGAAAGCGCAAGGTCCACCGACGGAGCGGCCGGCTGCCCGGTCCCGATCCTGACCCAGTTGCCCGGCCCGCTGTACGACGTGGCGAAGATGCCCACGTCGGTGCTGACGACCAGCTTGCTGCCCCACCTGACCGAACTGTCGGCCGGCGCGTCCGGCAGGTTCCCGCTGACGTTGGTCCACGTCTTGCCACCGTTCAGGGTGACGAACACGTGGCCCGCGCCCGCGTTCGGGATCCAGTGCCGCGAGAAGCCACCGAAGGTGACCACCGCGTGCGCCGAGTTCGCCGGGTCGATGGTGAACGAGGTGGGCACCCGGTTCGGCAGCACGCTGGACGTGACGGTGTGCCAGGTCCCGCCGAAGTTGGTGTCGATGCCCGAGGTGAACGGCGCCGACCCGCCCGGGTTGCAACCGTTGCCGCACCAGCCCGCGTAGGTCACCGCGCCGCTGTCGGCGATGGCGTTGATCTGATTGCCGGAGCCGGTGTCATGCACCGGCTTCCAGTCACAGGCCGTCGCGGAGCAGTTGGTGTTCCAGCCCTTGCCCTGGTTGTCCCAGACGAACTCGCCGCCGGCCACCCAGTGGTTGATGCTGTGGATGTCGGCACTGAACGGCGCGATGAAGCGCGGGTTCGGGTCGCACGGGTTGGACACGTAAGCCGGGTTGAAGCAGGACGGCGAGATCGTGTTGTAGACCTCGGTGTGACCGTCGGACCGGCCGCCGTTGGTGGTGGAGGCCATCGACAGGTCGACGTACTCGTTGACCGCCCGGTTCCCATTGTTGGGGTCGACGATGTTGTCGCCACCGTCGCCGCCGAACGGCGAGACCATCTGCTTGGCCCCCGGCTTCAGCAGGCTGACGCCGTTGTCCTGCAGGCCGCCCCAGATGTTGTCGCCGCCCGCGACCTTGCCGATGGCGGCGAAGTAGTACTCGAGCGTGTGCAGGGTGGCGTTCAGGTCACGCCACTGCACCACGCCCACCTTGGCCAGCCGGTGCGCGTACACGCCGCCGTCGTCGGCGGTGTACAGGGTGCCGCCGGAGATGGCCAGCGCGTGCTGGTCGGCATGGACCGTGCCCGGGCAGGTGTCCAGCTTCGGGTCCACGTTCCAGCAGGTGAACGGGAAGTTCCAGTACGGGCCCGTGGTGGTCCAGGTCTTGCCGGCGTTCGCGGTCTCGAAGACCTCTTCGAGGTCCAGGAAGACGTGGCTGGCATTGTGCGGGTCGACGATGATCGCCTGGTTGTACCAGGCCTGCGAGCCGGGCGTGCCGCCGGACATCGCCAGCGCGGAGCCGGCGTTGACCAGCGTCTTGGTGTTCGCGATCAGCTTCCACGGCCCCGCCAGGCTGCCGCTGGGCGACTCGTAGGCGCCCTTCAGCGCGACCGTGGCGGTGGACTCGACCACGGCGTAGAGCCGCTTGCCGTCCGCGGAGTAGGCGAACGTCGTCCGGCCGAGGTCCTTCGCGCCCGCCAGCGTGCCGGTCGGCGCGACCTTGCTGAAGGTGTTGCCACCGTCCACCGACCGGTAGAAGCCGTTGAACAGGATGTCGGTCGGCAGCGTGCCGCCGCGCCAGCCCACCGCCGCGATGACGACGTTCCCGTTCGTGCCCGGCTGCACCTTCACGTCGGTGACGAACGAGGTGCGATACGGCGAGTCCGTCGGATTGGGATCCGGCTTGAGCACCGTCTGCCAGGGTGACGTCAGGTCAAGCGCGGGGCGCTTGACCAGGCCGTAACTCGTGGCCGCGTAGACGTTCCCGGCCCCGTCGAAGGTGATCTGGTAGATGAGCCGGTTGGGCAGCGAGGTGCCGACCAGCTGCCAGCTGCGGCCGCCGTCGGCGGAGCGGTAGACGCCATTGCCCGCGTAGGAGTCCTGGCTGGTGTTCGGCTCGCCGGTGCCGACCCAGATGGAATGGTCGGCGGGGTTCACCGCCACCGCCCCGATGGACAGGTCGTTCTGCTGGCCGAACACCTGAGTCCAGTGCACGCCCCGGTCGGTGGACTTCCAGACGCCGCCCGCGGCCGCCCCGGCGTACACGGTCGTGCCGGCCACGGCCAGCGCGGTCATCCGGCCGGACACCAGCCGCGCGCCGCCGCTGGAGTTGGACCAGAACGGGTCCCGGTAGCCCAGCGCGTCGGAGTTGTATGGCTGGTTGGTGACCTCCTGCCAGGCGCCGCCGGACTGCGCGAGCCTGCCCGCCGCGGTGCTGGCGGCGGCGAACGCGGCCGGGCTGACCTTGATCCCGGGCGCGGTCCGTACCGCGGAGTACTGCCGGGCCGAGTCAAGAATGTTGTCGCCCTCGCCACCGGGGTCGTCGCCGTTGGTGAGCGAGGAGTGCCCGCGCAGCGCGGTCAGCAGCCCGGCAGGCCCTGGCTTGCCTCCCGGCGAGGCGGAGACCGGCACAGAGCCGATCATGGTGATTAGGGTGATCGCCGAGCCCGCAGCAGCAAGATGCAGGCCCGTCCTCCACGTGAGGCGCATTGGCTATCCGATCTCCTCAACATCGCGGCGGCCGCCCCCGCACGGGTCGCACGGGGACGATCGCGCGCCCTGTAGCTGCGATCCGGCGCGTGTCCGCATGGCAGCGACCCGCTCGGGCGCGCGGTGCCTCCGGTAACGGTGTGGCAGGACTCTACGACAGCATGTCGGTAATTGGCCAGATCCAGTCCGGTGCGCCACGATAAGAGGCAGTGAATTCCGGTCTCACCGGCAATCGCCGTAGTGGTCCCTGCCGCACCGGCGGACCGCCGCGTGACGGGGGGGGTCCCGGGGACCGGACCGAGTACGAAAAGCACGGATAACCCGCGTGGACGCCAGCACCAGGGATATCGGATCAGCTAGTGATTAACTACTTAGCGTGATGGAACTTGACGCGAGCCGCCGGGCTGCGGCCGGGCTGCTGGTGAGCGGGCTGGCCGCCGGGCTGGCGCTGGCCCCGGCACTGCCGGCCGGTGCCGGGACGAGCGGACAGGGGACGGTCGGCGGGCCGCAACTGGCCGGCCACGGGGTGGTCGTCAACTACCCCGCCGCCGCGGCCAGGCCGCTGCCGAAGGTGAAGGCCTCCGCCTATGTCGTCGCCGACGCCGGCACCGCCCAGGTGCTCGCCGCCAAGGACCCGCACGGCTGGTACCTGCCCGCGAGCACCCTCAAGGTGCTGACCGCGATCACCCTGATGCCGGTGCTCAACCCGAGCGCGACCGTGGTGACCACCCGCCGCGCCGCCAACGTCGAGCCGAGCAAGGTCGGGCTCATCGCCGGGCACAGCTACCGGATCTCCGACCTGTTCAAGGCCATGCTGCTGATCTCCGCGAACGACGCGGCGATGTCGGTCGCCCAGGCGGCCGGGTCGGTCAGCAAGGGCATCGCGATGATGAACGCGGAGGCGCGCCACCTGCGGGCCGACGACACCGTGGCCCGCCGGCCGAACGGCCTCAACGGCCCGGGACAGCACGTGTCCGCCTACGACGAGGCCCTGTTCGCCCGGCAGGCGCTCACCATCCCGCAGTTCATGCAGGACGAGCGGCTGCGGACGGCGCGCTTCCCGCTCAAGCCGCACCACAAGCCCGTCACGCTGTGGAACCAGAACACGATGCTGGAGACCTACCGCGGCGACCTCGGCGGGAAGATCGGCTGGACGACGGCGTCCAGGACCACGTTCATCGGCTGGGCCCGCCGGGGCGGCCACACGCTGGTGGTCACGATCCTGCACTGCAAGCCGCTCGACGAGCTGACCTACGCCGCCCGGCTGCTGGACTGGGGTTTCGACGAGGACGGCAAGGTCAAGCCGGTCGGTGTCCTGGTTCCCCCGCTGCCCGCGCATATCGTGGCGCACCACCAGGCCCCGCCCGTAAAGCCGCGGACGCTGCCGCGGCCGGCCAAGCTCGGGCTGCCCGGGGTCCCGCTGGTGGCGGGCCTGGGCACGATAGCGCTGGCGGGGCTGACCGGCCTGACGGTGGCCGTGCTCACCCGGCGCGGGCGCCGGACAGGAAGCCCACCCGCCGCATGACCTGGGCCATGGTCTCGCGGGCCACCGGCCGGGCCCGTGCGGCACCGTGGGCCAGCAGCCGGTCCAGCGCGGCCTCGTCGGCCAGCAGCTTCTCGGTCCGCTCCCGGATCGGCCCGAGCGCGCCGGTCACCACCTCGGCCAGGTCCTTCTTGAAGGCGCCGTAACCGGTCCCCGCGTACCGCGCCTCGATCGCGCCGACCGGCTCGCCGGCCAGCGCGGAGTAGATCCGGAGCAGGTTGGTCACGCCCGGCTTCTGCTCGTCGTCCGCGCGCACCTCGCTGCCGGGGTCGGTGACCGCGCGGGCGATCTTGCGGCGGATCGCGTCCGGCTCGTCGAGGATGTCGACGATCCCCTGCGGCGACGAAGACGACTTGCTCATCTTGGCCGCCGGGTCCTGCAGGTCGGTGATCTTCGCGACGCCGCCGAGGATGTAGGCGGCCGGCACCGTGAACGTGGTCCCGTACCGGTGGTTGAACCGGTTCGCCAGATCCCGCGACAGCTCGAGGTGCTGCCGCTGATCCTCGCCGACCGGCACCTGCTCGGTCTGGTAGAGCAGGATGTCGGCGGCCTGCAGGACGGGGTAGCTGAACAGGCCGAGGCTCGCCTGGGCGGCGCCGCCCTTGGCCGCCTTGTCCTTGAACTGGGTCATCCGGCTCAGCTCGCCGAAGCCGGTCACGCAGCCGAGCACCCACGCCAGTTCGGCGTGCTCGGGCACATGGCTCTGCACGAACACGGTGCACCGGTCGGGGTCCAGGCCGGCCGCGAACAACTGGGCCGCGGCGATCCTGGTCCGCTGCCGCAGCCCGGCCGGGTCCTGCGGCACCGTGATGGCGTGCAGGTCCACCACGCAGTAGAACGCGTCGTGTGACTCCTGCAGCGCCACCCACTGGCGGACCGCACCCAGGTAGTTGCCGAGATGGAAGGAATCGGCGGTCGGCTGGATGCCGGAGAACGCTCGCGGGGCTGGCATGCCCCGCAGTCTAGACGCCCGCGCGAGCCCGGCGGCCGGGGTTGCCCGCGGCGCGGCGCGCGGCCGCGGTCAGGGTACGCAGACGCTTCCGGCGGCCAGGGCGTCCTCACCGGCCAGGGCATCCCCGGCGGGCGTGAGCGAGGGCAGCAGGCCGAACGCGTCGGCCACCGCCAGCGCTCCGGACCGGTTCCGCACGCCGAGCTTGCGGAACAGCCGGGTCTGCACGTTCTCCACGGTCTTCGGCGCGATGCCCAGGGCGCGGGCGGTCTGCCTGATCGAGTGCCCCTGGGCCATGGAGGACAGGATGTCGCTTTCCCTGGAGGTCAGTTCGGGGAGCCCGACCGGCCCGGTCGCGTGCTCGTCCCACCGGATCCGGGCGGCCCCGAGCAGCGGCCGCATCGGCCTGGAATCCACCACCAGGTATCCCTGGCTCACCATGCGCAGCACGGCCAGGAAGTGATCGTCGATCCGGTCCGCGGCGACCAGCGCGCTGGCCCCGGTGGCCAGCGCGCTGGCCAGTTCCGGGGAGTCGAACGGCTTGCTGTGCACGAGGATCGCCGGAATGGCGAGGTCGGCGACCAGGTCCCAGTCCCGCTGCTCCGGGTCCACGAGCACCGCCACCAGCGGGCCGCGGTGCCAGCGCGCCCAGTGCGCGTCTCCCGCCGGACCCGGCCCGCGCATCAGCACGAACGGCTGGTGGCTGGACAGCAGCGCGACGACGACCCGGTCGAGCGCCCGGCCGGGCTGGCCGCACACCACCGACAGCACGCCGGCCTCGCCCTCGGGGGCCGGCCTGCGCGGGACGGGCGGGGCCTCCCGGTCGAGCATGCCGAGCGACGCGGCCCGGGCGACCGCGTGGGCGCCGCTGCTGACGTCGAGCTTGGCGTAGACCCGGCGCTTGAGGTTCTCCACCCGCTGGGGGCTGATGCCCAGCAGCGCGGCGATCTCCGGGACGATGTGCCCGGAACCGGTCAGCACCACGATCTCCAGTTCCCGGTCGGTCAGTCCCTGGCGGCCGGGGCTCCGCTGGCCCTCCCGGGCGTGCCTGGCCTTTCTCCGGCGCACCTGGGCGAGCACGGCGGCCAGCCCGTGCGACTCGGGGACCAGGGAGGACACGCCCGCCCGGCAGGCCGCCGCCAGGTCTTCCTCGGACGCGTCCCGGTAGACCACGATGACGTTCAGCTCGGGGAAACGCCCCACGAGCGTGCGTACCCGGCCGGCCATCTCGCCGAGCCCGCGTCCCGCATCCATGATCACGACGTCGGGACTGCTCAGTTCGCAGAGGTCGGCGATCTCGTCCGCGGCGGCCACCCGGCCCACCACGGTCACATCGGGGCGGATCGACAGGCAAGCAGCGAGTGTGTCGCGGAGCAGCCGTTGCGAAGACTGCACGGCGACCCGGACTGTGACGCGAGCGGCGAGCAGAGTCATCGCTGGATCCGTTTTCTCCGCTCCCAGCGGATTTATGCCATTCCGGAGTGTAGCGTGGGGCGCCTGTGGATCGCTGGGAAATCGGCGCGCCGCATCACAGGCCGATAAAGACGCAGGTAAAGGCGCTAATGTTCGCAGTCGCGAACATATGAACGCATGCCGGACCCCCGCGGGCTGGCGGCGGTGCTTGTCACCGGCGGGCGGTATCCGCCCCGGTGCGCACCGGCACGATGTCGGCCACCGCGCCCGCGATCGCCTCGGCGTCCACGTCGCTGGCCGCCTCCTCGGAGGCGCGCTGGGCGGCCACCTCGGCCCGGTAGTGCTCGGTCTCCCCGGCCATCTTGCCGGCGTCCCACCGCAACGGCCCCGCGGCCAGCGCGGCGGCCTCTTCCACGGCCGCCAGGCCCCGGTCGGGCGTTTCGATGGCGATATGCGTGCGCCGGGCCAGCACGTCCTCGAGGTGCCGGGCGCCCTCGTGGGACGCGGCATAGAAGATCTCGGCGCGCAGGTAGTCGTCCGCGCCCTCGAGCGGCCTGCCGAGCGCCGGATCGGCCGCGATGAGGGCGAGCACCTCCCGGGCCAGCGACCCGTACCGGTGCAGCAGGTGCTCGATCCTGGCCACGTGCAGGCCCGAGGAGGTGGCCAGCCGGCTCCGGGCGTTCCACAGCGCGAGGTACCCGTCCGCGCCGGCCAGCGGCACCCGGTCCGTGCACGACGGCGGCGTGCGCCAGTCCAGCCCGTGCACCACCGCGTCCACCGCGTCCCTGGCCATCAGCCGGTAGGTGGTGTACTTCCCGCCCGCGACCAGCACCAGGCCCGGGACCGGGTTGGCGACCACATGCTCCCGCGACAGCTGGGAGGTGATGTCGGACTCGCCGGACAGCAGCGGCCGCAGGCCCGCGTAGACGGCGGTGACGTCATCCCGGGTCAGCGGCGTGGCCAGCACCCGGTTCGCCTGGCCGAGCAGGTAGTCGACGTCGGCGCGGCTGGCCGCGGGGCGGCCCTTGCTGCCGGACCAGTCGGTGTCGGTGGTGCCGATGATCCAGTGCCGTTCCCACGGGATGATGAACAGCACGCTGACCGGCGTCTTCAGGATGATCCCGGCGGTGGAGTAGATCCGGTCCTTGGGCACGACGAGGTGGACGCCCTTGGAGACCCGCAGGTTGATGGTGCCCCGCCCGCCGACCATGGCCTGGATCTCGTCGGTCCACACCCCGGTCGCGTTGACCACCTGCTGGGCCCGGATGTGCAGCTCCGCGCCGGACTCCAGGTCGACCGCCCGGACCCCGGCCACCCGCGCGCCCTCCCGCAGGAAACCGGTCACCTGCACCCGGGAGGCGACCTGGGCGCCGTACTGGGCCGCGGTGCGGACCAGCGTGAGCACGTACCGGGCGTCGTCCACCTGGCCGTCCCAGAACGCGATCGCGCCGGTGATCGCGGACCGCTTGAGCCCGGGCACCAGCCGCAGCGCCCCCCGGCGGGACAGCTGACGGTGCCCGGGCAGCCCCCTGGCCAGGCCGAGCGAGAAGCCGAGCGCGTCGTAGGTGCCGATCCCGGTGCCGATGTAGGCCCGCTCCCAGACGTGGTGGGTGAGCGGAAAGAGGAACGGCACCGGGCGGACCAGGTGCGGGGCGATCACCCCGAGCAGCAGCGAGCGCTCGGTGAGCGCCTCGCGGACCAGGCCGATGTTGAGCTGTTCCAGGTACCGCAGGCCGCCGTGGATGAGCTTGCTGGAGCGGGACGAGGTGCCGGCGGCGAAGTCCCTGGCCTCGACCAGTCCCACGGACAGCCCGCGGGTGGCGGCGTCCAGCGCCACGCCCGCGCCCACCACGCCCCCGCCCACGACCAGCACCTGGTGCTCGGTACCGGCCAGCGCCGCGAGCGCCGCGGACCTGGCGTCCGCGCTCAGCCTGGCCGCACCGGCCGCTTCGGCCATCACATCCGGCACGCTAGCATCCCGCCCGTAGCGATCATTCCGCTGGTCAGCGCCGAGGCGGGGCACTTGGGGTGACGACCACCTCGACCCGCTGGAACTCCTTGAGGTCGGAGTAGCCCGAGATGGCCATGGTCCGGCGCAGCGCGCCGATGAGGTTCAGCGAGCCGTCGGCGACCGCGGAGGGCCCGCACAGGATCTGCTCAAGCGTGCCCACCGTGCCGACCTTCACCCGGGCGCCGCGCGGCAGGTCCGGGTGGTGCGCCTCGCTCCCCCAGTGGTAGCCCCGGCCCGGGGCCTGCTGGGCCCGCGCGAACGGGGACCCGACCATCACCGCGTCCGCGCCGCAGGCCAGCGCCTTGGCTATGTCACCGCTGCGGGTCATCCCGCCGTCCGCGATCACGTGCACATACCGCCCGCCGGACTCGTCCAGGTAGTCCCGCCGCGCCGCGGCGACGTCGGCGATCGCGGTGGCCATCGGCACCGCCACCCCGAGCACGGCCGCGGTGGTGTGCCCGCTGCCGCCGCCGAACCCGGCAAGCACCCCCGCCGCGCCGGTGCGCATGAGATGCAGCGCGGCGGTGTAGGTCGCGCACCCGCCGACGATCACCGGCACGTCCAGCTCATAGATGAACTGCTTGAGGTTCAGCGGCTCGGCCTGGCCGGACACGTGCTCGGCGGACACCGTGGTGCCGCGGATGACGAAGATGTCCGCGCCGGCGTCCAGGACGGTCTTGTAGTAGCGCACGGTGCGCTGCGGGGACAGCCGGGCGGCCGTGGTGACCCCGGCGGCGCGGACCTCCGAGACCCGTCGGCCGATCAGGTCCTCCTTGATCGGCTCGGTGTAGATCTCCTGGAGCCTCCCGGTGGCGCTCTCATCGTCCAGGCTGGCCACCTCGGCGAGGACAGGCTCCGGATCCTCATACCTGGTCCACAGCCCTTCGAGGTCGAGGACGGCGAGCCCGCCGAGGCGGCCGATCGCGATGGCGACGGCCGGGGAGACCACGCTGTCCATCGGGGAGACCACCAGCGGCAGCTCGAACCGGTAGGCGTCGATCTGCCAGGCCGTGGACACCTCCTCGGGATCCCTGGTGCGCCGGGACGGCACGATCCCGATCTCGTCCAGGGAGTAGGCCCGCCGGCCGCTCTTCCCCCGGCCAATCTCGACGGTCATATCATCGCCTCGCTCGCACCCGGCGCCGCGGGCAGGCGGCGCCTCATCCCAGCCGCCCGCGGTAGTTCGGCGCGTCGGCGGTCATCTGGACGTCGTGCGGGTGGCTCTCGGCCAGGCCGGCGCCGGTGATCTGGATGAAGCGCGCCTGCTGCAGCTCGGCGATGGTCCGCGCGCCACAGTAGCCCATGGCGGCGCGCAGCCCGCCGACGAGCTGGCCGGCCACCCCGGCCAGCGGGCCGGAGAACGGCACCTGGCCCTCGACCCCCTGCGGCACGAGCTTGTCCTCGCGGAGCACGTCGTCCTGGAAGTACCGGTCCTTGGAGTAGGACCTGCCCCGCATGGCGGCCAGCGAGCCCATGCCGCGGTACTCCTTGTACGGCTTGCCGTGCACGAACACCATCTCGCCCGGCGCCTCCTCGCACCCGGCGAGCAGGCTGCCGAGCATGACCGTGTCCGCCCCGGCGGCGATCGCCTTGGCGATGTCACCGGAATGCTGCAGGCCGCCGTCCCCGATCACAGGTACCCCGGCCGGGCGGGCGGCCTGCGCGGCCTCGTAGATCGCGGTCACCTGCGGGACGCCTACCCCGGCCACGACCCGGGTGGTGCAGATGGAGCCCGGGCCGACCCCGACCTTCACCCCGTCCGCGCCGGCGTCGATCATGGCCTGGGCGCCGGCCCTGGTGGCCACGTTGCCGCCGATCACGTCCAGCCGGGTGTTCGCCTTGAGCTGCGCCACCATGGCGAGCACCGCGTCGGCGTGGCCGTGCGCGGTGTCCACCACCAGGAAGTCTGCCCCGGTGTCCGCCAGCGCCTGGGCCCGCCGCTTGCCGTCCTCGCCCACCCCGATGGCGGCGCCGACCAGGAGGCGGCCCTCGGCGTCCTTGCTCGCGTTCGGGAACTTCTCGCTCTTGCTGAAGTCCTTGACGGTGATCAGCCCGCGCAGCCGGCCCTGGCCGTCGACCAGCGGCAGCTTCTCCACCTTGTGCTGGCGCAGCAACTGCAGCGCCTGCTCCCTGTCCACCCCGACCGGGGCGGTGACCAGGGGCATCGCCGTCATGATCGCGGAGACACGCCGCGAATGGTCGGGCTCGAACCGGATGTCGCGGTTGGTGACGATGCCCAGCAGCGTCCCGTCCTCGCCGGTGACCGGCACGCCGGAGATGCGGTACCTGGCGCACAGCGCCTCCACGTCGGCCACCGTGGCATCCGGGCCGCAGGTCACCGGATTGGTGATCATCCCGGCCTCGGACCGCTTCACCATGTCGGCCTGCTGCGCCTGCTCCTCGACCGACAGGTTGCGGTGCAGCACGCCGACGCCGCCCTGGCGGGCCATGGCCACCGCCATCCGCGCCTCGGTGACCGTGTCCATGGCGGAGGAGACCAGCGGGACCCCGAGCCGGATCCGGCGGCTGAGCCGGGCCGTGGTATCGGCCTCCGCGGGGAGTATCGCCGAGTGGGCCGGCAGCAGCAGCACGTCGTCGAAGGTCAGCGCCTGGGGTGCGAACTTGGCGTCGTCAGTCATGGCACCTTCTCTGGGAGCAGCCGGAATCCCCACAGTCTAGGGGGACCACCGCTCCCCCACTGGTCACCAAGCCGCCGGCCCGGCGGCCGGGCGCGGGGCGGCGGGTCAGTAGCGGGTATGGCGGCCGCGGGCAGCGCTCAGCCGGGCGCACATGCCGACGATCACCAGCGCGGCGGCGGCCACCGCGGTGAGCGTCGCGACCGCCGCGGCCACGGCCGCCGCCGCGGCGGCGTGCGGCCAGGCACCGGCCGGGCGCGCGCGGCGGGCCCGGTGCCGCGGGCCGGCCCGCCATACCGCGGGGCCCCGGGCGGCATCGATGTCGGCGGTGAGGCGGCTGAGCAGGGCGACCGCGGGATCGCTGAGCGCGCGGGCCGGGACGCGGCGGCTGGCGAGCAACTCGATGAGTTCCTCGGAGCGCCGGATCGCGCCGAGGTCCGCCGCTGGCCGGCCGGACCGGGCGCCGGCACCGCGATGCGGCACCGGGCCCGTCCCTGGGGTCACACCGCGCGCCCCGCGCCCGTGGTCAGGCAATCGACTCCTCGATCGCGAGTGCGCGCAGCCTGGCTAGCGCGCGGTGCTGGGCCACCCGGACCGCCCCTGCTGACATGCCGAGTACATTACCTGTCTCCTCGGCCGACAACCCGGTTACTACTCGTAGTATCAGCAGCTCACGGAGGTGCTGAGGCAGGCGTGCGAGGAGCGCCCTGGCCCGTTGCGCCTCGAGCCAGGCGACCACCATCTCCTCCGGGCCCGGATGCTCGTCCGGGCCATCGGGCAGTTCCTCGGTGGGAACCGCGAGCCGCGCCGCCGCCCGCACGGCATCCGCGACCTTGTGCGAGGCGATGCCGAAGACAAAGGAAGCGAACGGGCGGCCCATGTCCCGGTACCGGGGAAGCGCGGAAAGGACGGCGATGCACACCTCCTGTGCCACATCGTCCGCGACATGGTAATGGCCGGTAATGCGGCCGAGGCGGGCCCGGCAGTACCGGACCACCATGGGCCGGATCTGCTCGAGCAGCGACTCGATGGCGGCCGGCTGCCCGCGCACGGCCTGGGACGTCAGGTCCGCGAGGCCCGGCCCGTCGGCCTGGTGCGGCTTGTGCGGCAGCGGCGCCAGCCTGGGCACGCCGGGCCGCGCCGGGCCGGCTCCCCGGGGCGGGCGGCCGTCATGCGGCCTGCTGCCCGCGTGGGCGGAGCTGGCGGCAGGTGCGATGTCCGTGGTAAGCCCGGCCAGGCCAGCCTGGCCGGGCCCGCGCTGCGCCCCGGTTGCCCCCGGCGACCACCTCTCGCCCGGCACCGGCCGAATAGAGCATCCCTCCGTCACGAGTGCATGATGCCCACGTCAACGGGGGTTGATCGCATCCTGGCAGGCAACAGAAAGGTCACATTGATGTACCAAGCCGCGACTCACCGTACATTAATTACGACCAGTAATCATGTGACTACTGACCGTAATTAATAGTTACGCGGAACGGGCAAATCAGTGAGTGTGCCCGTGACCGTGTGAGTGGCCGTGGCCGTCGGCCGGGGCCTGGCTCTCCGGCTTCTCCACCACGGTGGCCTCCGTGGTGAGCAGCATGCCGGCGATGGACCCGGCGTTCTGCACCGCGGACCGGGTGACCTTGACCGGGTCGATGACACCCTGCGCCACCAGGTCGCCGTACTCCCGGGTGGCCGCGTTGAAGCCCTGACCGGCCGGCAGGCCGGCGGTCTTCGCCACCACCACCGAACCCTCGTTGCCCGCGTTCGTGGCGATCCAGTAGCACGGCGCGCTCAGCGCGGTGCGCACCACGCCCACGCCGACCGCCTCGTCCCCGGTCTTGCCGAGGTCACCGAGTTCGCCTGCGGTGTGCACGAGCGCGCTGCCGCCGCCGGGGATGATGCCCTCCTCGATGGCCGCGCGGGTGGCCGAGATCGCGTCCTCCAGGCGGTGCTTCTTCTCCTTGAGCTCCACCTCGGTGGCGGCGCCGACGCGCAGCACGCACACGCCGCCGGCCAGCTTGGCGACCCGCTCCTGCAGCTTCTCGCGGTCCCAGTCGGACTCGGTCTCGTCGATCTCCCGCTTGAGCTGGCGGATCCGGTCGGCGATCGCGGCGGTGTCACCCGCACCGTCCACAATCGTCGTGTTGTCCTTGGTGACCACGACCCGCCGGGCCTGTCCCAGAGTGCTCAGGCCGATGCTCTCCAGCTGGAGGCCGAGCTCCTCGCTGACCACCTCGCCGCCGGTCAGGATGCCCATGTCGGCCAGCATCGCCTTGCGCCGGTCGCCGAACCCGGGCGCCTTCACCGCGACGACCGTCAGCAGGCCCCGGATCCGGTTCACGACCAGGGTGGACAGGGCCTCGCCCTCGACGTCCTCGGCGATCACCAGCAGCGGCCGCTTGGACTGGGCCACCGCCTCCAGGATCGGCAGGAAGTCCGCCATCGAGGAGATCTTCGCGGTGTGCAGCAGGACGTAGGCGTCCTCCAGGACCGCTTCCATCCGGTCCTGGTCGGTGATGAAGTACGGGGAGATGTAGCCCTTGTCGAACTGCATGCCCTCGGTGAACTCAAGTTCCAGGCCCAGCGTCGGCGACTCCTCGACGGTGATGACGCCGTCCTTGCCGACCCTGCTGAACGCTTCGGCGATCAGCTTGCCGATCTCGGAGTCCTGCGCGGAGATCGTGGCGACATGGGCGATCTCGCCCTCCTCGCCGACCTCGCGGGCCCGCGCGAGCAGCATGTCCGAGGCCGCCGTGGTGGCGGCGTCGATGCCCCGCTTGAGCGCGATCGGGTTGACGCCGGCGGTCACCGCGCGGCGGCCCGCCCGCACCATGGCCTGGGCAAGCACGGTGGCCGTGGTGGTGCCGTCGCCGGCCACGTCGTTGGTCTTGGTCGCTACTTCCTTGGCGAGCTGGGCACCCAGGTTCTCGTAACGGTCCTCCAGCTCCACCTCCCTGGCGACGGTCACGCCGTCGTTGGTGATGGTGGGAGCGCCCCACTTCTTGTCGATGACGACATTGCGGCCGCGCGGGCCCAGCGTCACCTTCACGGCGTCCGCGAGACGGTTCACGCCGCGCTCGAGCGAGCGGCGCGCCTCCTCATCGAACTCCATCATCTTGGCTGCCATGACTACCCCTGACTACGTAGGCACGATGGGCGGGCGGCACGGCCGGCGGGTGCTCGCGCCACCGCCCCAGACGCCGCATGGCGCCCGGGGCGGTGAGCATGGCAAGCACCCGCCGCGGGCGCGCCCGCGGCGAAGGATCGCCGGCTGACTACTTCTCGACGATGGCGAGCACGTCACGGGCGGAGAGCACGAGGTACTCCTCGCCGTGGTACTTCACCTCGGTGCCGCCGTACTTGCTGTAGAGCACCACGTCGCCAACCTTGACGTCCATGGGCACTCGCTTGGCACCAGCGTCATCGAAGCGGCCAGGGCCCACCGCGAGGACCTCGCCCTCCTGGGGCTTCTCCTTCGCGGTGTCCGGGATGACCAGTCCCGACGCGGTCGTCTGCTCGGCTTCGAGCGTGCGGACCACAATGCGGTCTTCCAGCGGCTTGAGAACAACCTTGGTGGCGGTCGTCACGATCTGACCTCCCCCTCCGGAAAGGCGGGTTGCATTGACTCTTGTGAGTTGGAGCTGACCTCGGCTGGCTGTCGTCGCGGGTGCCAGACCAGCCATGTCGCGTTAGCACTCTACCCTACCGAGTGCTAGTTCCGCACAGTATCGCCGCGACGCTGGCGAGTCAACTCGCGCCGAGCAGGACCTCGGTCACCGGGAGCGAGGAGTCGGCGGCCACATCCAGCGGCGACGGCTCGGCGCCGCGGGCCATGAGTTCGGCCCCCAGTGCCGCCACCATCGCGCCGTTGTCGGTGCACAGCCCCGGCCTGGGCACGCGCAGCGCGATCCCGGCCGCCTCGCAGCGCTCCGCCGCCAGGGCGCGCAGCCGCGAGTTGGCCGCCACTCCCCCGCCGGCAATCAGGTTCGGGACGCCATGCGCGTGGCAAGCGGCCACCGCCTTGCGAGTCAGGACATCGGCGACGGCCTCCTGGAAAGAGGCTGCCACGTCGGCCACCGGCACGGGCAGCCCGGCCGCCTGCCGGGTCTCGACCCAGCGCGCCACGGCGGTCTTGAGCCCGGAGAAGGAGAAGTCGAAGGTGTCATCGCGGTACTTGCCGCGCGGGAAGGCGATCGCGGCGCCATCACCGCCGCGGGCGGCCGCGTCCACCGGCGGCCCGCCGGGGAACGGCATCCCCAGCAGCCTCGCCACCTTGTCGTAGGCCTCGCCGGCCGCGTCGTCGATCGTGGCGCCGAGCGGCACCACCTCGCCCGCCACGTCCGGCACCAGCAGCAGCGAGGAGTGCCCGCCGGAGACCAGCAGTGCCACCGCGGGACGGGGCAGCGGGCCGTGCTCCAACTGGTCGACGGCGATGTGCGCGGCCAGGTGGTTCACCGCGTACAGCGGCTTGCCCAGCCCCAGCGCGTAGGCCTTCGCGGCGGACACGCCGACGAGCAGCGCGCCGGCCAGGCCGGGGCCGGCGGTCACCGCGATCCCGTCGACCTCGCTGAGCTTCACCCCGGCCATGACGAGCGCCCGGCCCACGGTCGCGACCATGGCCTCCAGGTGGGCGCGGCTGGCGACCTCGGGCACCACCCCGCCGAACCGGGCGTGCTCGGCCACGCTGGAGGCGACCGAGTCGGCCAGCAGTTCGTGGCCGCGCACCAGGCCCGCGCCGGTCTCATCGCAGGACGTCTCGATGCCCAGCACCAGTGGCAATGTCATTGGACCCGCCTGCCCCGGTGACGGCCGGCCAGATGCTTCTTCCTGGCCGCGGCCGGGGGCGGTTCCTGGATCAGCCGCATCACCAGGGCGTCGGTTCCCGAGGGCTGGTAGTAGGCGCGCCGGATGCCGATGTCGGTGAACCCGTGCCGCCGGTACAGGCGCTGGGCGCGGTCGTTGTCGACCCGCACCTCCAGGAAGATCTCGGTGCAGCCGCGCCGGCCCGCCTCGCTGAGCAGCCCGTCGAGCAGGGCGGTGCCGATGCCCTCGCCCCAGCGGTGCGCCGCCACCGCCAGGGTGAGCACGTCGGCCTGGCCGCCGCGCTGGGCCAGCAGCCCGCCGTACCCGGCGATCACGCCGTTGTCGTCGGCCACGATGTAGTACCTGCTCACCGGGTCCGTGGTTACCTCGGTGGCGAGCAGCGCGGGCGACCAGGCCTCGGCCCCGAACAGGGCCTCTTCCATGGCGGCCACCGCGTCCACGTCGCCGCGGCCCATCGGCCGCAGGACCATGCTCATGGCGTCACCGCGCCGGACCGGGCCGGTGCCGCCAGCACGCTCTTCGGCGTCCCGGGAACCCTGGCATCGGGCCTGCGCAGGTACAGCGGGTCCGGCGGGCCCAGCGGCTGTCCCGCCGCCAGGCGGCGCGCGCACCACCGCGCGGCCGTGGCCGCGCTGGGATAGCGCGGCGGTATCGCCTCGCCGAGCGAGCCCGGGTAGGCGTGCGCGCCCTCGCCGGCGACCGGCAGCCCGGCGGGCAACGCCGCCGGGGCAGCGACACCCGGCCCGGACAGCCGGGCCCCGGAGCCCGAGTAGCGGGCCCAGTACAGCTCCCGGCGGCGGGCGTCGGTGGCGACAAGGAACTCGCGCCCGGCCGCGGCGGCGACCGCATCGGCGGCGATGACATCGAGGGTGCAGAACCCGTAGGCCGGGACGCCGAGGGCACTGCCCAGCACGCGGGCGGTGACCAGGCCCACCCGCAGCCCGGTGTAGGGCCCGGGCCCGGCACCCGACGCGATGGCGTCCAGGTCACCGCCGGCCACGCCCGCCTCGGCCAGCACCTCCCGGACGCTGACCGCCAGCAGCTCGCCCTGGCGCCGCGCGTCCACAACGGTCCGCTGCGCCAGTACCTGGCGCTCGTCGCCCACGGCGACGGTGACCGCGGGCGTCGCGGTATCGAAGGCAAGCACCAGCACGGTTGCTCAGAATAGAGCACTCGCCGGACCAGACAGGCCCGGCCGGCCGGCGCTCCGCCGCGGCCCCGTGGCACTCCGCGCCCGCGGGGCGGCCCGTGCCTCCGGCCGGTGCGGGCGGTGCGGGCTGTGCGGTCAGTGCAGGGCGTGCACGATGTCCGTGGCCGCCGCGATCGCGCCGGACTGGAGCTCGGACTGCGACGCGGCGCGGTACCTGCCGTTGCGCGCGTGCGGTCCCTGCACGACCACGGTGATGACCACGTTGTGGTCCCTGGCGACCACGGTCTCCAGGTCGGTGGAGTCGCCCTGGGCCAGCACGACCTGCAGCGCGGCGAACGCGGCGGTCCCCAGCCCGTGCAGCCCGGTCACCGTGGCCGGCGGCAGGTGGGTGGCCTTGGCGGGGTGGCGCATCGTCTGCCCGGCCTGCTGGTAGGCGTCGACCGCGGCGTTGGTGGCGCTGCCGTTGCCGGTCGCGAGCCCGCTTGGCGAGTAGGCCTGCACAGTCACCGCGAGCACCCGGTACAGCGGTGGCGCGTCCAGGGTCCAGTTGCACAGGCTCTGCGCGGCGCCGTCCAGGGAGTGCGGCGCGACCATGCGGCGCTTGCCCGGCAGGTACTGGTTCAGGGTCTGGCTGGCCACCGCGGTGCAGGCGTTCGGCACGGTCTTGAACTCGCCGTGCTGGAACGTGGTGACGAACCCGTCGCTGGGAGCCGGGGCCGGCTGGTTGCGGCCCATCAGGAACAGCACCGCGGCCACGATGAGCACCACGACCAGCGCCGCCACGCCCCAGACCCAGGTGATCCGCGACCTCCGCCGCGAGCGGGCCGCCGCCTTGCGGCGGCGGGATCCCCGGCCGGGCCGGGCACGGTCGTCGTCGTCCTGCCAGGTGGCGGCGGGAGCCCGGGCATCCTCGCGGGCGGCGTGCCCGCCCCGGCCCGCGGTGTCCCGCCGGGCGTGCCCCCCGGGCTGGCGGGCCTCCTGGCCGGCCTGCCGCGGCAGCACGCCCGGCCCGGCCCAGGGCGGGTTTTCCTCGTCGTTGCCGTCCGGCTCGTCCCAGTAGCGCCTGCCCATGCCCCGGGAGTCGCCCCGGCGCCCGGCGGTGGGCAGCCTGCCCGACCGGGGTGGCTGGGATCCCTGGTCAGCCACGGCGCCTCCGGGGACAGGAAGTGGTCAGGGCGGTGCAAAGCGCGCTGTCGTCCGCCGGCAGGGGCGAGCAAACGGCGGCGGTATGCAATGTGGGGACGGGACGAACTATAGGCCCTCAACACCACCGGACAGGGCTAGAAACGCTGAATCACCAAGCGCGGACCATCGGTGGCCGTGCCCGGTGATCCGGACGTCCCGCCCCTGCGCGGCCGGGGTGATGGTGACCTCGAGCCGGTCGGCGGCCAGCCCCTCGGCGAGGCCGCCGCCCCATTCGATCACGGTCACCGAGGACTCCAGGGTCTCGTCGAGGTCCAGGTCATCGACCTCGGCGGGGCTGGTGAGCCGGTAGGCGTCGGCGTGGACCAGGTCCGGGCCGCCGGTCAGCGACGGATGCACCCGGGCGATCACGAACGTCGGCGAGGTGACCGGCCCGCGCACCCCCAGCCCCGCCCCGATGCCCTGGACCAGGGTGGTCTTGCCCGCGCCCAGCCCGCCGATCAGGATGACCAGGTCGCCGGCCCGGAGCAGGCCCGCCAGCCGCCTGCCGAAGGCCCGCATCGCGGCGGCGGTCGGGAGCGTGACGGCCGCGGCCGGGCCGGTCAGGCTGCCGCTCATGCCGACCGCGGCAGGCCGCCCGCGGCCACCCGGGCCAGCAGGTCGCTGATCGCCCGGTTGACCAGGTCCGGGTGCTCCAGGATGAGCGCGTGCCCCCCGCCGGGCACCCAGACGAGCTGGGCACCTGGGATCTGGGTGGCCAGCTCGATGCCGAGCCGGGCCGCGATCAGGCGGTCCTTCTCGCCCACGATCACGGTCACCGGGATCGTGCCGAGGGTGGCCAGCGAGCCGCGCATGTCGCAGTTCAGCAGGGCCTGGCAGAACCTGGCCACCACCTCGATCGGCGTGGCCCTGATCATCTGCTCCAGGAACGCGACCGTGGCCGGGCTGACGTCGCCGTCGCCGAACCCGATCAGCCGCGTGGTGAGGAACGCCAGGTCGGCCGAGACCCGGCGGCCCCGCTCCACCAGGATCGCCCGCCTGCCCTTGGCCGCGCCGTTCAGCACCGTGGGCAGGGCGCGGGTCAGCGCCGGCCGGATCGGGGCCGGCATCCACGGGCTGCCGCCCTCCAGGCCCCGGGCCGCGGTGGAGATGAGCACGGCACCGGCCACCTTGGTGCCGAACAGGTCCGGGTACTGATCGGCGAGGGCCATGATGGTCATCCCGCCCATGGAGTGGCCCACCAGGACGACGGGCGCAGGGCCGGGAGCCGCGGCGTCGATCACCGCCTTGAGGTCGGCGCCGAGCTGGCCGATGCTGCCGCTGCCCGCCGCCGACCGGCCGGACCGGCCGTGGTCGCGCTGGTCCCAGAAGACCAGCCGGTGATCGCTGAGGTCCCGGCGCTGGAAGTGCCAGCAGTCCTGGTTCACCGTGTAGCCGTGGCAGAAGATGATCGTGACCGGGGCGGCGTCGGGGCCGTTGATCTCCACGTGCAGCGGCACCCCGTCCTCGGCCAGGACGGTCAGTTCCAGGCCGCGCAGCGAGCCGAACGGCTCGCCGTCCGGCTCCGCCCGGCCGCGGAACCGGTTCAGCGCGATCCGCTCCGCGGCGACGGCCGCGCCAGCGGCGGTGGCACCCACCACCAGGCCGGCCGCGCCGGTGATCCGCCGCCAGTTAGCCATCGGTCCTCCCGTAGGGCGGGGTGGTGGGGTCGGGGCTAGCTAGCCCGCCGAGCACGCGCTCACCGGCGGCTCTCCGCCTCCCAGACTTCCCCGCAGCGGCCGCGGCATGCGCGAAAGTCGCCCTATGCTACTCCGAGGTAGCTTCGCGGGAGCCGGCCGCCGAACCGGGTGGCGATCTCATAGGTGATGGTGCCCAGCACCTCGGCCCACTCCTGCGCGGTCGGCTCGCCGTCATCGCCGGGGCCGAACAGCAGCACCTCGTCACCCTCCGCGGCGGGCTCAGCGCCGAAGTCGATGACGAACTGGTTCATGGACACCGTGCCGGCGATGAACCAGCGCCGGCCCCGGGCGTAGACCCGGACCAGGCCGGACGCGTCCCGCGGCACGCCCTCCGCGTAGCCGAGCGGGACCAGGCCCAGCGTGCTCTGGCTGCTGGTGACGTAACGGTGGCCGTAGGACACTCCCGCGCCCGGCGGCACCTGCTTGACCTGCACCAGCCGGGCCCGCACGGTCATCGCGGGCCGCAGCCAGCCCGGCATCGGGCCGGGCAGGGTGGGCAGGCCCACGATGCCGCCGCCGCACCGGACCAGGTCGAACCGGGCCTGCGGCAGCGTCAGCGTGGCCGGCGTGTTGGACAGGTGCCGGACCTCCGGCCGGGCCCCCGCCTCCTCGGCGACGGCGATGGCCTCGCGGAACACCCGGATCTGCGCGTCGATGGAGGCGTGGCCCGGCATGTCGGCGCAGGCCATGTGGGACCAGATGCCGGCGATGGCGACGTGGCCGGCCGCCTGCGCCGCCAGCGCCGCCGCCACCACGCCCGGCCAGTCGGGCATGGTGGCCCCGCCCCGCGACATCCCGGTGTCCACCTTGAGATGCACCCGGGCCGGCTTCCCGGCACGCCGCGCCGCGGCGGCAAGCTCGGCCACCATCCCCGCCGAGCCGGCCGCGAGGTCCACGTCGTGGCTGATCGCGTCCTCGTGCGCCCCGCCCGGCACGCTCATCAGGCAAAGCACCGGCGCGGTCAGCCCGGCCCGGCGCAGCTCGAGCGCCTCCTCAACCCGGATCACGCCGAGCCAGCCGGCGCCGCCGGCCAGCGCCGCCTTCGCGACGGGGATCATGCCATGGCCGTACGCGTCCGACTTGACGACGGCCATCAGATCGGCCGCGCCAACGTGCTTGCGCAGCCCCGTGACGTTGTCACGGACCACGCCGAGATCTACCTGTGCTTCCGCCGGAGCGTCCATGACCTCACAGTGTGCCAGCAGGGGAACGGCTGGGGGCGTGAGTTGCGGTCTGCCGCGCCGCGGCCGCGGCGCGGCAGGCCGGACTGCCTACGGCCCAATCCAGTGCTGGTCGGCGAAATTGGCGCACTTGCGGATCACGACCTGGGTGCCGTTCGTCGCCGAGCCGCTCGGGTCGGTCAGGCACAGGCCATTGAGCTTCAGCACGTACTCGCTGTTGGAGCGGTGCGTCCAGGTCTGGGCGGCGTGGCCGTTGCAGGTCCAGATCACCAGCTTGGCGCCGGCGCCTCCCTGGCTGGAGTCATCCAGGCACTTGCCCTGGACCGACAGGGCGCCGTTGATGAACGTCCACTGCTGGGCCACGGTGCCGTTGCAGGTCCAGATGTCCACCTTGTTGCCGTTGGCGGTGGCGGAACCGAAGTTGTCCA